>Ga0070746_10000154_pt1 | contig 36783 bp, 52 predicted proteins | sample VirMetDEL_Mar_21_FD_77016 | JGI IMG/M metagenome (GOLD analysis project Ga0070746, IMG submission 77016) | Aqueous microbial communities from the Delaware River and Bay under freshwater to marine salinity gradient to study organic matter... | ecosystem: Environmental > Aquatic > Marine >...
AGCGTCTACAGCCCGGAGGGGCGATTATCATTGTGATGACCAGATGGTCAAAAAGGGATTTGACAGGACAGATCATCAGTAAATCTGCTGAGAGGATAGGTTCTGACGAATGGGAGGTCATAGAGTTTCCTGCTCTTATGCCTTCAGGTAAACCATTATGGCCTGAGTTCTGGAAACAGGACGAATTAGAGGCGATTAAGGCCGAAATTCCAGTGGGTAAGTGGTCTGCACAGTACCAACAAGACCCGACATCTGAAGAAGGGGCGCTAATTAAGCGAGAATGGTGGAGAACTTGGGAAAAAAGCCACCCACCTCCTTGTGAAGCCATCATTCAGTCGTGGGATACAGCGTTTTTGAAGACAGAACGCTCTGACTACAGTGCTGTAACCACATGGGGGATCTTTTATCATCCAGATGATGACGGAAGAATGGCTCCAAATTTGATTATGCTAGACGCATACAAGGAAAAGCTAGAGTTTCCTGACCTGAAGAAGGCTGCATACGACAAGTATTGGGAATATGAGCCAGATCAGCTTGTGGTAGAGAAAAAAGCGTCTGGTGCGCCTCTGATATTCGAGCTGAGGGCTATGGGTTTGCCCGTCACAGAGTTCACTCCATCGAGGGGGCAGGATAAAATAGCCCGTGTAAATGCGGTTTCTGATCTTTTTGCGAGCGGTGTGGTCTGGTGTCCAGACACACGATTTGCAGATGAGGTTATGGAAGAAGTGGCTTCGTTTCCTGCAGGGGATCATGACGATTATGTTGACTCGATGTCACAAGCATTGATACGTTTCCGTCAAGGCGGTTGGATTAGGTCGCCAACTGATGATTGGGACGATGAACCAACTTACAGAAGACCAGTAGAATATTATTAATTGTTCTGCTATACTGACGAAAGAACTTTTGCAAAGGACAGATCATGGCAATCGAAAAGCAGATGACACCCTTCGAAACTGAAGATGATGATCAGGAAGAGGCAGTGCAGGTTGAGATAGTCAATCCTGAAGCCGTTTCTATGGAGACAGAAGATGGCGGCATCATCATCGACTTTGAAGGAGAAATGACTGAAGAGCTTTTAGGGAGCGATAGCCATGATCAAAACCTAGCAGAGGTTATTGACGATGATGTATTGCAGTCAATGGCAAGCGAACTGATTGCTGATTTCAAGGCAGATCAGGAAAGCAGGTCTGATTGGGCAAGAGCATACGTCAAGGGATTAGACCTTCTGGGCATGAAGGTTGAGGACAGGCAGCAACCGTGGGCCGGGGCTTCTGGGGTTTTTCACCCGATACTCACGGAAGCTGTCGTCCGTTTCCAAGCACAGGCTATGGGAGAGATCTTTCCTGCTGCAGGGCCAGTGCGTACCAAGATTGTTGGTAAAAACGATACCGAAAAGAAAGATCAGGCATTTCGTGTAGAAAACGAGATGAACTATCTGCTGACAGAAGAGATGTCAGAATACCGCGATGAAATGGAGCAAATGCTCTTCAAGTTGCCTATTGCAGGTTCTGCATTCAAAAAAGTTTATTATGATCCACTGATGGAGCGTCCGTGTTCTATGTTCGTACCATCTGAGGATTTTGTTGTATCTTATGGGGCATCAGATCTAAAAACATGCCCAAGATACACGCATGTGATGAAAAAAACATCAAACGAGGTTCTGCAACTGCAGGTAAACGGATTTTATCGTGATGTAGATCTGCCAGATCCCCAACCAGATTACTCAGACATTAAGCAAAAATACGATGAGTTAGACGGCGAAGAGGCCGTCATTGAGGATGATGACCGTCATACAATCTTAGAGATGCATGTCGATATGAACATGCCAGAAGAGTTTGATGACCCTGACGGGATAGCTAGACCATATGTGATTACAATCGATAAGACATCATCAGAGATATTATCTATTAGAAGAAACTGGTATGAGGACGATGAAAAGAAAAAGAAACGTATGCATTTCGTACATTACCGATACCTTCCGGGCTTGGGATTCTACGGCACAGGACTTATTCACCTCATTGGAGGCTTGGCAAAATCAGCCACCTCAATACTACGACAACTTATTGATGCGGGTACGCTATCGAATTTACCTGCAGGTCTTAAAGCTCGCGGTCTCCGTATCAAAGGTGATGATGCGCCTCTTATGCCGGGTGAGTTCAGGGATGTGGATGTACCGGGCGGTGCTATCCGTGACTCAATTACATTTATTCCTTACAAAGAGCCATCAAGCGTACTCTACTCGCTACTCGGAAATATCGTTGAAGAAGGCCGCAGAATAGGTTCTGTTGCTGACGTACAGGTAGGCGATACAAATCCACAGGCTCCAGTAGGCACAACCCTAGCACTGATGGAAAGATCTATGAAGGTGATGTCTGGGGTACAGGCAAGATTACATGCTGCTCTTAAGCAGGAATTAAGAATACTAGCTAAGATTATTCACGACAATATGTCTGCAGAGTATTCCTATGACATGGATGGTGACTTCGATAGAACAAAAGACTTTGATGGTCGTATTGATGTTATCCCTGTATCAGATCCGAATGCAGCAACAATGTCACAAAGGGTGATGCAGTATCAGGCTGCTCTACAGCTTGCACAGCAAGCACCGCAGCTATACGACATGGGGAAACTACACAGACAGATGTTAGAGGTTTTGGGTATTAGTGAAGCAGCCGACATCATTAAACTACCAGATGACATCAAACCAAAAGACCCAGTTTCAGAAAACATGGCTATTCTGAAGCAAGAGCCAGTCAAAGCGTTTATGTATCAGGATCACGAGGCGCATATTCAAGTGCATATGTCAGCCATGCAAGATCCTAAAATACAACAGATTGTGGGTCAGTCACCGTTTGCAGGGGCTATACAGAGTGCTATGGCATCACATATCACCGAACACGTTGCGTATCAGTATCGCAAAGAGATACAGCTACAGCTTGGTGTGGAGATGCCAAGTGAAGATCAGCCACTACCAGAGGACACAGAAGAGGAGATCTCTCGTCTGGCGGCAGAGGCAGCGCAGAAACTACTTGGCAAAAACCAAGCAGAGGTGGCACAGCAACAAGCAGAAGAAGCAGCAAAAGATCCTCTCACAGTCATTCAGCAGCGTGAGATTGCAATCAAAGAGCAAGAGCTTAAACATAAAATTGAGATGGATAGGGCAAGTCTTGACCTCGATGCGACTACCAAGATCGGTAATCTGGATCTACAGGCTGAAAGAATTAAGTCTGAGAACAAGCGAGCAGGTGCTTCTATTGGTGCTAAAATCGCTACTGAGCTTGATAAAGAGCAAAGAAAAGACAAACGGGAGGGGGCTAAACTTGGCCTAGAAATAGCCAAGGAGCTTGATAAGTCTAGTGAATGATCCAATACTTGCATTAATTAAAAATAAAATAGCAGATTATAAAAGTTCAATTGAACTTTTCTTAGCAGAAGGCGGTGCTACAACGCATGAAGATTACGTCAAGCTGACAGGAAAGTACGAAGCTTTTAGAATGTTAGAAGAAGATTTATTGGAAATAGAAAAAAAATATATTGAAAGCTAAAAAATTTTTAGTTAATTCTTAATTATTCGCGGATAGTCCGCGCAAGGTAACGGTGAACCTCTAAATCACTGCAAATGGGTGCAATATGGTTGCGACAGTAAAAGTCGATAACACGAAGGTAGAAGATAACCTTCAATCAAAACTACCAGAACCTACGGGATACAGGCTTCTGATAGCACTTCCAGAGATCGATGAGAAGACAGAGGGCGGAGTAATTATGCCTGATGGCCTTCGAAAAGACGAATCAACAGCGTCAATTATAGGTTTTGTTATCAAAACAGGGCCAGATGCTTATTCTGATAAATCCCGTTTTCCTAATGGTGCTTGGTGTAAAGAGGGCGATTTTGTTATTTTCAGATCATACTCAGGCACTAGGTTTAAGGTGCAAGGTAAAGAATTTCGTCTAATAAATGACGACACCGTGGAGGGTGTTGTCGATGATCCAAGGGGGTATTCAAGAGCATGAATAAAGCTGCAGAACAAGATATTGATTTTGACGCTACCGAAACTCAAGATGTTGAGGCAGTAGAAAAGGAAGAAGAGACTTCTTCTGATGTAGAAATCGAAATCGTTGACGATACCCCTGAAGAAGACAAGGGTAGAGCAAGACGAGCGGAGGGTGCAGAACCCGATATTCCTGACGATGAAGAGCTAGAATCCTACAGTGAGGGTGTTCAAAAGCGTCTTAAAAAAATGAAATGGGAGTTTCATGAAGAGAGACGAGCTAAAGAAGAGTCCGAAAGACTGAAGGAAGAGGCTGTAACATACGCTCAGAAAATCAAAGAAGAAAACGATAAGCTGAAAGAAACGCTTGAAAAAAGCGAAGGTGTTCTTGTTGATCAGGCTAAGGGCAGGATTGACTCACAGATCGCCAACGCGAAGGTCAAGCTTAAAGAGGCTCACGAAACAGGAGATACTGATGCTCTCATAGAAGCACAGGAAAACCTGACAAATCTTCAAAACGAAAAGTTTAGGTACGAAAACTATACTCCACCTAAGAGACAACAGGCAGAAGAGTTTAAGCCACAGGATACGAAAAAAATGCAACCACCTCCGCAAGCTATGGAGTGGTGGAAAAAGAATCCTTGGTTTGAGGGCAATGCGCCCGGAGATAAAGCTCTTACAGGTTTTGCTATGGGTGTTCACACTGAACTACAAGCAGAAGGTGTTGAATTAAATTCAAAAGAGTATTATGATCGAATTGACGCTGCCATGAAGGAAGCGTTTCCGAATAAATTCGGTGTTGCAGTAGAGGAGACTACATCACAGCAACCCCGAACAGGAGCCGTGGTCGCCCCTACGTCTAGAACGTCTAAAAAACCACGCAAGGTGAAGTTAACTCCGTCTGCAGCCGCTCTCGCCAAGCGGTTAGGACTGACACCTGAACAATATGCGGCGCAACTAATGAAGGAAGGCTGATATGGCTGATAGAACTCCACGCACTACAGAAACTAGAGAAAAAACAGGACGTAAAAAGGGATGGTCTCGACCATCTGCGCTACCTACCCCCGAACCAAGGGATGGATTACATTTCCGTTGGATTCGCACCTCAACTTTGGGTAACAGCGATAACACTAATGTTTCGGCTCGCTTTCGTGAAGGCTATACACCAGTCAAGGCTGCAGACTTTCCTGAGTTAACTGTTGTGTCTGATATCGATTCTCGATTTAAAGACAACATTGAGGTAGGTGGACTGCTTTTATGTAGTATACCTGCAGAAATTGCTGAAGAACGTGTCGAGGTTCAACTCGAACAGGCTCAACACGCACAGGATGCGGTAGATCGTAATTTTATGAGAGAGAACGATCCTCGTATGCCAGTGTTGAATCCTGAGCGTTCCACGCGAACTTCATTTGGGAAGTAACCAAAAAGTTCAATTGAACTTCTAGGGAGCTTCCTTGGTATAAATTTGGTTAGGAGGATGAGCAAATGGCTACTACAGCAGCTCCCCAAGGCCTAAAGCCGGTAAAACGTGCTGACGGCATGCCCTATGCAGGGGCAACTACTGAATACCTGATCGATCCCGCTGGCGAGGCGACCAATATCTATAACGGTCAAGTTGTCATAATCGGAACAGACGGGTATATTGCGATTAGTACCGCTTCAGGTGCTGACGCAACAACAAACAACTTAGGCGGTAATGGCATTGGTGCTATTGGTGTTTTCGTTGGTTGTGAGTATGAGAATGACCAAGGTCAGACTGTACACTCAAACTATTACCCATCAGGTAAGACAAACGCGAAAGCGTATGTCGTTGATGATCCAAATGTATTATTTCAAGCACAAGCAGACGCGGCTATGACTCAGTCTGACTTAGGCATGTGTACTACATTCGCAGCAGTGCAATCTACTTCTACAGGTAGCACTGTGACTGGAAACTCTAATACAGCGTTAGACGCAGATGCAACTTCAGCTACAAAAGCTTTCAAAGTTGTAGGCTTCGTATCACCGCCAACAGATGCGTTTCCAGATATTCTAGTCAAATTTGCTCCTAGTTATCACTCGATGACTGTGGACAAAGGTCAAGCGTAAGGAGACTGATTAATGGCTATTTCACGCGCACAGCTCCTCAAAGAGCTACTTCCCGGCTTAAACGCATTGTACGGCTTGGAATATGAGAAGTACGAAAACGAACACACTGAAATCTATGAGACAGAAACTTCAGATCGATCATTTGAAGAAGAAGTTAAATTGAGTGGGTTTGGTGCAGCTCCTGTGAAAGCAGAAGGTGCAGCAATTTCGTATGATAACGCACAAGAGCATTATACTGCTCGCTACAACCATGAGACCGTTGCAATGGGTTTCTCTATCACTGAAGAAGCGATGGAAGACAACTTGTACGACTCATTGTCTGCTCGTTATACAAAAGCACTAGCTCGCGCTATGGCTTACACCAAGCAGACTAAGGCGGCAGCTTTGTTGAACACAGGTTTTACAACCTTCAACTCTGGCGATGGCGTTACATTGTTTGCTACTAACCACCCAACTGTTGGTGGCGGTACAAACGCTAACAAGCTTGCAGTTAATGCAGACTTGAACGAAACTTCACTAGAGCAAGCAGTTATCGATATTGCAGCGTTCACAGACGAACGTGGCCTATTGATCGCAGCTCGCCCTCGTAAGTTGATCGTTCCACCTGCATTGATGTTCGTGGCAACAAGATTGCTACAGACAGAGCTTCGCACAGGTACAGCGGATAACGATACAAACGCATTGCGTTCAAATGGATCGATCCCTGAAGGATACCGTGTGAATCACTATCTAACGGACACAGATGCATTCTTCATCACAACAGACATTCCAAACGGTATGAAGCACTTTGAGCGTACCACTATGTCAACATCTATGGATGGAGATTTCGATACAGGTAATGTTCGATATAAAGCTCGTGAGCGTTATTCTTTCGGTGTATCAGATCCATTAGGAATTTTCGGTTCACCGGGTGCATAATTTATGATATAGGGGTAGTAGTTCCTCCCAAGGGACATTTACTTCTCCCAGTAAATAGGGGCAGCTTGCAGGAGTTGCCCCTTTCTTTTTTAAAAAACTATGTTATGATCTTTGCAGGGGCAACATTAGCCTTGCAGACAGGACACTCCCCGACCTGACGTTGCACAGACTGCTAGGCAAAACCTTGTGCAAAGGGTATATATTATGGCATCAACTACATTTTCAGGCCCAGTTACAGCCACTTCTGGCTTTGTGGGCGACATTCAGGTTCCAACATACACCGTAGCATCAGCACCATCCGCTGCCACAGCAGGTGCAGGTACACTCGTATTTGTTTCAAACGGTGCGGCAGGTTCCGCTATTTTGGCTTTCTCTGACGGAACAAACTGGAAGCGTTCTGACACAGGCGGCACAATCGCGTCATCATAAGGGGGGTAAATCATGAGATTTGCACCACCAAGTGCTGAAGAACTAGCGGCTCGTGGGTTAGATCCAGACGGTAACCCACTAAAAGTATGGACTAATACTAAAAAAGTTCGCGCAAGAAACAGCGATGGAACGCTAAAAGCAGATGATCCGAACACTCCTGAAAACGAGGCGTGGGAAGAAGTACCTGTTAAAAAGCGTGGTCGTCCTAAGAAAAAAGGATAAGCTATGTCTAGTGATGTACAGTCAAAGCGTGTCACAGGAACAGGCTCACTAGCAGTTGGCCCTGCTCGCATACGACAGATACATGTTTTATCAGGATCGGGTACACCTCGATTAACTATATCAGACGGTAACGGTGGAGCTACAGTTCTAGACTTAGATCTAAAAGCTTCTGACGTTCATGCTGTAAACATCCCAGATGATGGGATTAGGGTTAGTGATATATTTGTTGCTACCGCTACAGCCTTAACTGCAGTTACAGTCTTCTATAACTAATGTTATGGCTGCTCGTAAAGGGACGATGAAGGGTCACACCATCAAGGGGGGGCATAAACGCCCCACCAAAAAAGGTGCAGGGATGACCGCCAAAGGGGTAGCTAAGTACCGAAGGGATAACCCCGGTTCTAAGCTCAAAACTGCTGTGACTGGTAAAGTTAAGAAGGGCAGTAAGGCCGCAAAGAGACGTAAGTCTTTCTGCGCTAGATCTGCAGGGCAGATGAAGAAGTTTCCAAAAGCAGCAAAAGATCCAAACAGCCGTCTAAGACAGGCTAGAAAAAGATGGAAGTGTTAAATGGCTACAAGACCAAAGAATAAAAAAATTGTTCCTGCAAAGAACATGTTACCAAGTCCATTGTTTACGACAGCAAAAGCAATCGCAAATGCTTTAGATAGGCGTAAAGATAGAAAGTATCAGAAAAAATTAAGAAAAATGGGTATGTTTGATGAGGCAGGTGGAAGAGCAAATGTTCCACCTAAAGGTAAAAAATATAAACCAAAGCCAAAGCAAAAATCTGATACCGAGAAGCTTATGGACGAGTCTAGAAGAAAATATACACCTAGACCACCTGTGGGTGAAAACCCAAGAACGCTGCCACCTTCTAAAAATCAGGTCAAAAGAAAAAAATCACCACCTAAAAAAATGAAACCAATGAAAGTATACAAGACTGCTAAGGGTGGTAGAATAGATGGTATTGCTATTAGAGGTAAAACCAAAGGTACAATGAGGTGACTATTTCAAGGTCTAACATACCCAGTCAAATGAAAGGAAGCTCTCGTATGGGATTTCAGTCTACAGGTGATGACGCAAAAGATTTAGCAATGCTTAGAGCCGCTAAAAATATAGATGATGGCCCTGTTAGCATGAAAAGAGGCGGCAAGGTTAAAAAGAAGTCTAAAAGCCGTGTCAACGAGGCAGGTAATTATACACAGCCCTCAAAACGTAAGCGTATATTCAATAGAATAAAAGCAGGTGGCAAGGGTGGCGCTCCGGGTCAGTGGTCAGCTAGAAAAGCTCAAATGTTAGCTAAAGCTTATAAAAAAGCAGGTGGGGGCTATAAAAATTGAACGATATAGAGAAAGATCTTAGAAGTTGGTCAGTTGAGGTTTTGGAAGTTCCAAGCCAAGACCTCAAGGGTCTTTCTCCGTGTCCATATGCCAAGAACGCTTGGGAAAAGGATAAGGTATTAGTCGTACAAACAGATGATATATTTGCAGAGAGCTTGAGACAATGTTCCGATATGCCTTTGACTGATAAAGAACTTATTGTTGTGGCATCCTATGATATACCAGAAATAGAAAAATTTAATAAGTATGTACAAAACCTTAACATACTTTTCGATACCCTCCATTGTATGGAGTTTCACCCAGACTATGGGGCAGAAGATGCAGATTTAGACTTTCTATATGATAATGATTGGGAAAGTTCATTAGATAAGCCTTATTGCATGATATTTATTCAAGACCTCGAACAAGTGGTTCGAGCAAGTGACAAGTTACAAACATTGGGTTACTATGATGTGTATCCTGATGAGGAGTATGAAGAGTTAGTCGTTAATAGAAAGAGGAGACTTGATGATGGCTATGAAGCCTAGAGCAATGAAAAAGAAGCCAATAGCAATGAAGCGTGGCGGAAAGAAAATGATGCGTGGCGGTATGGCTAAAAAGCCTATGGCTATGAAACGTGGCGGTAAAGCGAAGAAAAAGTAATGCCGCTAAAAAAGTCACAAAGAAGCCTTAAGAACTGGACTAAGCAGAAATGGCGTACCAAAAGCGGTAAGCCATCTACGCAAGGTAAAAAGGCTACTGGTGAGAGATACCTGCCTTCTGCAGCCATAAAAGCTCTAAGTCCTGCCGAATACGCGGCTACCTCCCGGGCAAAGAGAAAAGGTAAGAAGGCAGGTAAGCAACATGTACGGCAACCGAAGAAGATAGCAAAAAAGACAAGAAGTTATAGATAAATGCCTCGTAATTATCGAAAAGAATATGATAACTACCATAAATCTTCTACGCAGAAGAAGAGAAGGGCATCTCGAAACACGGCACGAGCCAAGATGGTGAAGGCAGGTAAAGCGAAAAAAGGTGATGGAAAAGACGTTGATCACAAGAACGGCAATCCGCGTGATAACTCTAGAAAGAACCTAAAAATGAAAACAAAGGCTAGAAACAGGAGCTTTCCTAGAAACTCTAAGGCTAAGAAACGGTAGGATAAAATGGCAGTCGTTACACCAGATTTACCTGATATATTTGAAGAAGCGTATGAACGTGCGGGTTTAGAGCTAAACACAGGCTACGATCTTCGAACAGCAAGACGTAGCCTTAATATCATGCTGCTTGAGTGGCAGAATAGAGGGCTTAATCTTTTCACTATAGATGAAGGAACTCTAGCTTTAACAGCAGGTATAGCAAATTATAGTATGCCTATAGATACTATTGATGTAATTGAGCATCAGATACGAACTGGGCAGGGTGTAAATCAGATTGATTCTGCTTTGCAGCGTATATCTGTTTCAACTTATGCGGCTCAATCCAATAAAAACACTACAGGTAAGCCTACTCAAATATATGTACAAAGATTAGCCACAGAAACAATAGTTACTCTTTGGCCTGTGCCAGATACGGCTTACACTTTTGCATATCATCGTCTGAAAGGTATAGATGGGTTAGCTTCAGGAGTTGGCACAACAGCCGCGATACCGCCAAGATTTGTTCCGTGCCTTGTCTCTGGTTTAGCTTATCAAATAGCTATGAAAAAACCAGAAGCTGCAGCTAGAGTTGTTCCTTTAAAACAAGAGTACGAATATCAATTTGAGCTTGCGGCAGGTGAAGACTCTGAAACAGCATCAATTAAATTTGTGCCATATAACACGTTTATATTAGGTGGTGGATGACAATTGCTAGAAGCAAATATGCTTACGGTTACTGTGACAGGACAGGCTTCAGATACCCACTGAGCGAGCTTGTTGATGAGTTTCAGAATGGCGTAAAGACGGGGTTAAGAGTTGGTAGGGATGTTGCTGATGGCGACCATCCTCAAAACTTTCTTGGTAGAATGAGAATATTTGACCCTCAAAGTCTTGCAAATGCTAGACCAGATAGATCGTTAGAACAAAGCAGACAGTTATTTGGGTTTGATCCTGTTTGGAACCCTGCACAATACATGACCGCATCTGTAGGTACAGTTACTGTAAATTTCAATGAAAGCCTTGCAACAGTCACAGGTACGCCTCTAACAGCCACTGTTGGCACTGTTATAGCTAATGTGTTTACTGCAAATGCAAACGCTCCAAATGCTGCTATAGGTGGAGTAGGCTCAGTTAATGTACTAGGGGTAGAGGCTATTGCAACTCCAAACGGAGTTTCAGCTACTGGTGGTACATCTTCACCTACCGTTTCAACTAATGTGGCGCAATCTTTTGCTGTTACTGTACAAAGTACTTATTACGGCAATAAGTACTTTATTGATGGCTCACAACAGCCCACAGGAACGCTAAATGAAGGTAGTACTTATACATTTGATCAATCTCACTCAAGTAACAGTGGTCACCCATTAAGGTTTTCTACTACACCAGACGGAACTCATAACAGTGGAGTGCAGTATACAACTGGGGTGACAACTGGTGGGACAGCAGGAAACGCAGGTGCTTATACTAGGATTACTGTAGCTTCAGGCGCACCAACTCTGTACTATTATTGTACAAATCATAGTGGCATGGGGGGTCAAGCGAATACGCCTTAGTGGTAGATTTGGAAATTTAAACATGTTAAAATAAGTTCAATTGAACTTTTTTGGAGGTCGAAATGAGAAAAGGTAGAAATGTACCAAGAGGCAAACGCACTTTTGAGTCTAGAGAAAATAAGCAAGGTAAACGCTCAAAAAGCAAAACCTCTTCATTTATGAAAGGTGTTAAAAGTGGGGTAAAAAGAGCTATTAAAAATAGCCCTCTTAATGTTGGCGCTATGACTGCTGCAAATATTGCTGCTCAAAAAAAGAAACTCCAAAAAGGCTCAAGCTCTGGTATATCTGAGTCTGTAAAACCAAAGCCAAGACCAAAAGCTACCTCCTTAAGACCTAAAGTAAGGCCGACAAAGAAATCAGCAGAAGGCGGAAGTCTTAAAGCAGTTCCTGAAGGAAATAAGGGATTAAAAAAGTTGCCTACGGCGATTCGTAATAAAATGGGTTACATGCAAAAAGGTGGTTCTTGCCGTGGTATGGGTAAGGCTACAAGGGGCGGAAGCTACGGTAGAATGGGATAAGTTCAAATGAACTATACAGAGTTAACACAGGCTATAAAGGACTACACGGAAAACACAGAGACTTCTTTTGTGGCTAATATCCCTACGTTCATACGTCAGGCAGAAGAGAAGATATTGCGTCAGGTTCTCATACCAGAGCTTAGAAAAGCTTCTACTGGTTCTACTGCGTCAGGTTCTCAGTATCTAGCTAGGCCAAGTGATATGATAGCTGTGTACTCTATAGCTATACAGGATGCGAATGGTAGCTGGAGCTACCTCTTAAACAAGAACGTGACTTATATGAAAGAAGCATACCCCCTTGGATCAGCAACTACAGGTTTGCCTAAGTATTATGGTCAGTTTGTTGGGGGTACAACAAGCACTCCGGGGTTTTTCATATTAGCGCCAACTCCAGATCAAGCCTATCTAGCTCAAATAAACTATTATTATGATCCGCCATCTATTGTTACGGCAGGTACAACATGGTTGGGTGATAATGCAGAAACCGCACTGCTTTATGGTGCGTTATTAGAGGCGTATTCGTTTATGAAAGGTGATACAGAACTTATGAACGAGTATAGAAAACAACATCAACTGGCTATGCAAGCATTTACCAAGGTGGGTGGTCTGCTGCAACAAGATGGCTATAGAAATGGGGAGGAGGGCTACGGCCCTAATGAAGCTAATGTTTAAGTTTAATATAGATGTACCAAAAGAACCTATAGTTAACATAAAAACTACAGAGAATAGAGGGTTTACACCTGATGAAGTAGCAGAGAGATGTGTAGAGAAACTGATAAGCGTTTCTGACAGTACACATCCTGCTATCCGAGATCAGGCACAAGCCTTCAAAAAGCACATGGAAAAAGTGGTTGCATTTTATATGCGAGAAGCTATTCGCAGTGACCGCACAACCGTGTATAATGCCTTGAAAGACGCGGGGCATCCTAAACTTGCCGAACTAATAAGGAGATTATGATATGGCATTTTCTGGTAACTACATGTGTACGTCCTTCAAGCAAGAACTTCTTGAGGGAGCGCACAATTTCAAAAACTCAGGAGGCGATGTATTCAAGTTAGCAATGTATACAAATAGTGCTTCTTTTAACGCAGCTACAACTGCTTACACAACTTCTAACGAAGTAAGTGGATCTGGTTATACTGCAGGTGGTGGAACTCTAGTAAGAGTAGATCCAACAACGTCAGGCACAACAGCTTTGACAGACTTTGCTGATCTGACTTTCTCTAATGCTACTGTGACTGCTCGCGGTGCTTTAATTTACAACACTACAACAGGCAGTGGATCAAGCACATCAGACACAGTGGTTGTACTAGACTTTGGTTCTGACAAGACCTCTACAGCAGGTGATTTTACTATTCAGTTCCCTGCAGCAGATGCTTCTAACGCTATTATTCGTATAGCATAGTCTGAAGGTGATGTTGTGGTCAAATTCGCAGATAGAGTTAGGGTAGGTACAAGTACAACTGGTACTGGAACTATAACATTAGGGTCAGCGGAAACAGGCTATCAAACTTTTGCCTCTGGTGGTGTTAGTAACGGAGATACTGTTAGGTATGTAATAGAAGATGGAGTTAGTGCTTGGGAGATTGGGACAGGTGTTTACACTCACTCAGGCACTACTCTAACTAGAGTTTTAACTTCTAGTTCTACAGGATCTCTACTAAATCTTAGTGGTAATGCAAAGGTTTTTATAAGCCCTTCTGCTGCAGACTTAGTTTTAGCTCCTAATGCTTTTAATGTTAACGAGTTTACAGCGACAGCAAACCAAACAACATTTACGGTAAATTACACAGTAGGCACTATTGATGTCTTTTTAAACGGCGTTAAGCTACTACAGGGAGATTATACAGCAACAAATGGTACAAGTGTTGTCTTAGATGATGGCGCTGCTGTAAATGATAAAGTAGAAGTTGTGGAATATGGGCTTGGCGATAGCAATCTTTCCACATTCTCAAACACTTTTACATTGCCCGGATCTGATGGGTCAAATGGGCAAGCGTTAGTTACAAATGGTAGTGGGACACTTAGCTTTTCTACTATCTCTGGTGGGGGTGGTGGAGCTACTGGCGGTGGTAGTGACACAGTTTTTCACGAAAACTCTACCACAGTTACAACAAGTTATACTTTAACTACAAATAAAAATGCCATGTCGGTAGGCCCGATTACGATAAATAGTGGAGCGACTGTTACAGTCCCTTCAGGAGCTAGGTGGGTTTTGCTATAATGACTGAAATAAAAGTTGATAACGTACAAAATGCAGCAGGTTCAGGAAAACCAAACTTTCCTGTGTCTCCTACACACTCTGCAGGTTCAGCCCTTTCTACGCTAAACACATACTCGTATACATCTTCTGGTACGGAGCCAAGCAATCCTAAAAATGGAGCTTTGTGGTGGGACAGTGCTAACGACAAAGTTATGGTTTATATAAACAGTGAGTTTAAGGAGATTCAGTTAAACGCCTCATCAGGAGGCGGCGCTGTTTGGTATGGTGCTAGAGCGTTGTTCTTTTCAGGTTACACGACTGCAGCATCTGCAAATGTAAATACTATACAATATGTCGCCCCCGCTACGGCAGGAAACGCTGCTGACTTTGGTGATGTTACGGTTTCTAGATCAGATGGAGCCGCATGTTCTAATGGAACTAGAGCTATCTTTGGTGGCGGTTACGCTTCTGCTCTTTCAAATGTTATAGATTACGTTACCACAGCGACAACAGGCAATGCTCAAGACTTCGGAGATATGTTAGAGACTGGTAGTGGTCACGCAGCTCTTTCTGATGGAACGAAAGGTGTTTTCGCAGGTGGTTATATGAGTACCAGTTCAAACGCGGTAGTAAATACTATTCAGTTTGTGACTATTGATACCGCAGGAAACATGGCAGATTTTGGTGATTTATTAGCAGCTCAAAGACGTATGGCAGGAACTTCTGATGCTACTCGCGGTCTTTTTGCAGGGGGTGAAGGGCCATCAAATGTTATTCAATATATTACAATAGCTAATACGGGTAACGCTACAGACTTTGGTGACTTAACAGTATCCACGCAAAAGCAATCAGGAGCAAGTGACGCTACTAGATCTTTGTTTATGGGCGGTGAAGCAAGTGGCAGGGTTAATACTATCATGTATGTAACAACAGCAAACGCAGGTAATGCTACAGATTTTGGGGATTTAACAGAAGCAACTGAGAGTGGCTCTTCTACTAATGATGATATTTATGCTGTTAGAGGTGGTGGAGGCACAAGTGGTGGTCGAACTAACGTAATAGATCGTGTGACAATACAAACCGCAGGTAATGCAGCAGACTTTGGAGATCTCCTTGCAGGAAATCAAGGACTTCGCGCCTCATCAGGAGCAGCATCATGACAAAATCAAGAAACAGACAATTCGCAGATTTAGCTGATTCAGCTAGTATAATAGATGGGTCAACAGCTTCTTATACAACGGCAGAAGAAAGTAAACTATCAGGTATAGAAGCTTCAGCCACAGCAGATCAAACGGCTGCAGAGATCAGGACACTTGTAGAAAGCGCTACTGACAGCAACGTGTTTACAGACGCAGACCACACAAAACTAAACGGTGTAGCCGCAAGTGCTAACAACTATGTTCACCCTAATCATAGTGGCGAGGTTACAAGCTCTGCTGATGGTGCAACAGTTATTGCGGATAATGTAGTTGATGAAGCTAATTTAAAAGTAAGTAACTCACCTACAAATGGATACTTCCTTTCAGCACAGTCAGGAAATACAGGTGGATTAACTTGGGCGGCTGTACCTGCAGGAGTAGGTGGATCGACAGGCGTTGATTTTAACGACAATGTAACAGCACGTTTTGGCACAGGATTTGACCTACAGATTTACCACAATGGAACAGATACTGTTATTCAAGAACAAGTAAACAATAGAAGGTTTTTAATAGCTGGGGATGAAATAGCTATAAGAAAAGGTGATTTATCCGAAGATATGGCTAAGTTTTATAAAGATGATCGAGTAGAACTTTACTACGACAACTCTAAAAAGTTTGAGACCACATCAAGTGGTGCGACTGTAACTGGAACTTGTACAGCTAGTGTTTTTAATGCCACTTCAGACGCAACTCTAAAAACAAATATTGCTCCAATAGAAAATCCATTAGGTATATTAGAAAAAATAACAGGCGTTTCTTTTGATTGGAGAGACAATGAAGGAAGTGCAGAGGGCGTATTAGCCCAAGATGTAGAGCAAGTCCTGCCCAACGCAGTTTCAACAGATGAAAAAGGTAAGAAGTCAGTAAGCTACAATAACTTAGTCGGTGTGCTTATTGAAGCAGTTAAAGGCCAACAAGAACAGATTAACAAGCTAAAGGAAAGATTAAATGGGCTTTCAGGTTAACGGTGTTGAGTGGATTAATAGCAGTGGGCATTTTACCCAAGGTTTAAAAACTGCACAAGGCACGGCCATGACAGGCACAGGCTCGATGACCACTAATACGGCGGCTGTTGGAACTTTTGGTACTACTCGTAACTCCGTAGGTAGTGTTACGCTTGGTGTCGCTTATGATGGTCAGCCTACTTATGTTGGAACTTCGACAGCTAGTTTTGGGTATAACATGGGTTCAACTGTTGCAGGGATAGAACCCTTTGGTTCAGGTAGCCCCGGTTCTACTATAAGAGATATGAATGTGATATTATCGGGTGGAGCTTATCCACTTGCCGCACACGCTTGGCGGTTGAGCTATGGTTGGTGGAGTGCCAGCTCACATTTATCAGGGCAAACCCAAAACCAAGATTATGTTAGAAATTTTTCTGGTACTTGGAGTGTTTATTCTTCTGGACAGGAACGAGGTACTAGCTTTTGGCCTAGCAATATATACATGAGGATTGCGTAATGGCTTTTCAAGTAAATGGAACAGCAGTTATAGATGGCTCAAGAAACTTTCAATCTAGTGCTTTTCCTAAAACAGTAAATGGTTTTAGCATAGTGGGTTCTGGTGATATGAAATACGTCAGACCTACAAGTTATGGTGCTGTCGGAACTTTTACTATACAGTGTTGTTCTACTTCAACAGGTAGTAATAATCTTAATGCAGGAACAACTGTGGCAGGATCAACCCTAATGGTTTTGTTAATAAGTGGAAGGTATTATTGTTTTGACACAACAATAAATACAGGTCATAATACTTCTGATTTAACTGCTTATTCCCAATCTGGAACATGGCGTTCTCTTAGTCACCAAGCATTTGATACAACTTCAGGTAAGCATATGAATGTACTTTGGGCTAGGATTACATAATGGGGTTTCAGGTAAACGGCACAACAGTTTTAGATTCTAATGGCATACAAAACAATGTAAATAGTTTTAGAACATTGGACGGAAACAGCATCTTAGGATCTGGTAATATCACTGACAGTGGCCCGGCTGATGCTTTAATATATGGTAGGGTCGGTGTTTATACTTGGGCAAATTATTTACCACCTGCTACATCCGCGGCAGTAACAACTGTTGATACTAGTGCTACAGTGTCCGCAGGTGGAACTGTTGCAGCAAGTCATATTGGCAGGGGTGACGCTGATTTTCGCTTTGATTATTTTGTGGGAATTATGGAGCCTTCTCGAACTAACCTTTGGAATAGTACATCTAGTAACACGGGTAGAAGCGACCCCGGTGCCGTTACAGTTTACACAGGATATTCTGGAACATATCGAAATATGCTCGCACCAAAACAAGGACGATATGCAAGTCTATGGATAAGGATTTCATAAAATGACAACACCCAAAATCTGGCACATAGAAGAAGTTAGAAATGCAAAATCTTTAAACGAAGAAAATACTGATTTTGATTTAGAAATTAAACATCCAGATTTTGGATGGATACCTTATACTTTGAACCCTGACGATCCTGATGGAAGCATAAGCAACGAAGAATTACTATCTATGATGGGATCTAATTATGCACAATATGTTCCACCAACTTCTGAAGAAATAATTACACGACAAACGGCGGCAGTAAGGTTTCAGAGGGATATGTTATTAAAAATGCACGTTGACCCTATAGTTTCAAATAACTTGCGTTGGAATGATATGACTGATTCACAAAGAACAGAATGGACAGACTATCGCACAGCATTGCTCGATATAACTGATCAGTCAGGCTTTCCGCAAAATGTGACTTGGCCTACTGTACCTGAAGGCTATGGACTTAGATAGGAAGTAATATGAGTACACTAAGAGTAAACACCATTACCAATAACGGAAGTGCCGTTGACCTACCTCAAAAATTTAAGATAGGCGGAAGCAACGTAGAGCAAGGATATACAGCTAGTGGAAGTGAACCTAGCAGCCCTGCAACAGGTGACTTTTGGTGGGATAGCAGTAACGAAAAACTGTACAGATATATCAATGGTGAATTTAAGGAACTAACTTTAGGCGGGTCTTCTGCTACAGCTAACGGTTGGTATAATAGACAGACACAAAGTGGCTTTACTTCTGCAACAGGATCAAGCAATTACCCAACGTACATAAGTGTAGTTTCTGATAGCAGTGGTAATATATACACAGTGGGTGAGGAGGCAGGTAGGAACAGTACTTTTTACTCTAAGTTTGATACAGATGGCGCTCACCAATGGACAAAAGCGTTCAACAATAATGTTTATTACAATATACCTAGAGCAATAGCATTAGATTCTTCTGGAAGTAATGTATTTTTATTTGGATATGATTATGGTCAGGGAGAGAATTTCAATAGCGATCAATCGCCTGATCCTGTAATGGCTATTATTATGAAAGTTTCTGCGGCAGATGGATCTGTTGTAGATACAAAATGGCTTCGATGGAATACTATCTCAAGTAACCAAGCTTTTACAAGCATGGTTGATGCCTGTGTAGATTCTAATAATAATCTTTGGTGTGTCTATCAGGGATCGGCTAGTTATGGTGGAGCAAGCTCTAATGATATTACTGTTTTTAAACTTAACAGTAGCCTTGCTTTACAAGCTGTTTATAGGATAGCGTCTAGTCAAAACTATATACAAAACCCCTATACTATAAAAGCAGATAGTGATGACAATATATACATAGCAGGTATTGCTCTAGGAGCGTCTAGTGGTGCGTATCACAACATAGTTGTAAAACTTAATAGTTCAGGCGTTATTCAATGGACAAAAATCTTTGGTAGTGGCGCTGTTACGGCAGGGGGGTATGATCGAATTTTTACTGGGCCTGTCTTTGATAGCAATAAAGATCTTTATGTTGGAGGTGCTTACCGAGCAGGGTCAGGGTCTGGTCAAGCACCTTATGTTGCTAAACTTAATGCCACAAATGGAAACATAGAGTGGGCTAAAGTATTCAGTACTGCAGCACCAACCACCTATGGTACATTTAATATGGCTCTTCATAACGATGTTATATACGCTGCGGCAGAAGGAGATACTTCCCTTAATGATATTATAATAGCACAATTTAATACTAGTGGTACTATGACATCTGCTCATCAAGTAAGATCATCAGGTGAATTATGGAACGATGAAACAACAGATTTATTAAATACAGATTCTAACGGTAATCTACTTTTTGCCGCAGCCGCTCGCTCTGGTAGTTCATGGAAACCTTCACTTATAAAATTTCCTGCTACCATTAGTGCAGGTACGTTTGGAGATCTTACTGTAGTATCTAAATCAACCACTACTACAAATGCGACATATAACAATTATACACATACTAGTCTCTCAGTATCAAATATTACAAGTAGTTTTCAGATGTCAGGTTACATAAGCGGCACTTATGGCAACCCTGCAAGTTTACAATCTATTACTGTTTCTAATGATCTTGATGCTTATAATGGGTCTTAAAATATGAGTACTGCCGAAGAAGTTACAAAAATTAGTGACAGGGCAGGAACAGGTGCGGTCAACTTTTCTAATGGTTTCAATGTAAACGGATCTGACAGTGGCATCTCAAGCTTCACGCACACAGAGGGAGCAAATGAACCAAGTAGTCCTAGCAATGGAGATACATGGTGGGATAGCGATAATGATATATACAAAGTATATATGAATAACGAATGGAAAGACTGGTTAGGAACTACCGCTTCTAGTAGTTGGTACGGAGCCAGAGCGCTTATAATAGGTGGTAATAATAGATCAACAACTATAGACTATTATAATATTGGTTCACCGAGTAATGCTACAGATTTTGGTGATGTTTCAAACTCAGGTGGTTCTATTCACGGCACTGCAGTTAGCAATGGAACTCGTACAGTATTTACTGTGTACAATCCTGCTTCTTACGAAACTGTAGTTGTAGCAACAACTGGGAACAGTTCATCTTTTGGTGATCTTGTAACAAACGAAGATGGCAAAAACTCTGTAACTGATGCAAGTAGAGGGGTCTTTGCAGGAAACGATAATCAAGGCAGTGATATGGAATATATCACAATAGACACAGCAAGCAACGCTACTGCTTTTGGTTACACACTGACAGTCGGAAGAGGTTACGGTGGTGGGGCGGGTAACGGAACAAGAGGATTATTTTTTGGCGGTAGTATACCAAGTAATGCAGGAAGAAGTAGTAATGTAATTGATTATATTACTGTGCAAACACCTTCTAATGCTACAGATTTTGGAGATTTATCTCAGGGCTTACAGATACGAGGCGCAACTTCAGATGCCACACGCGCAATAGTAGGCGGTGGGATGACAACTACTAACGATAGTTACTCAAATGAAATACAGTATGTAACTATGGCATCTGCAGGTAATGCAACAGACTTTGGTGATATAACTAGAAATGCAGATGGAACTTGCACAGGAGATGGAACCTATGCAACTTGGGCAGGTGGTGTGCAAGGTACAGGCTCACCAACGTATTATACAAATGTAATAGACCGTGTTACAATTCAAACACCTGCTAATGCTACAGATTTTGGCGATTTAAGTGTTGCAGGTAATGGTCACGCAGCAACATCAGGAGCCGCATCATGAGCGAATTTCAAAAAGTAACAAAACTTAGTGATAGAGCAGGTACTGGTGCTGTTAACTTTTCTAATGGCTTTAACATAAACGGTTCTGATAGCGGTATTTCAAGCTTTACACATACAGAAGGAGCTACCGAGCCTAGCAGCCCATCCAACGGAGACACTTGGTGGGATAGTGATAATGACATTTATAAAGTCTACATGAACAATGAGTGGAAAGATTGGTTGGGTACTTCTGCTTCTAGCATTCCCTATCTTGGCCCTAGAGGATTTATGTTAGGTGGTAATGGAAGCACTACCAACATGTCATACATTGACATAACCACTGCAGGTAACGCTCAAGATTTTGGTGATCTGATAGGCGCGTTTTCTCTTTTCTCAGGCGTGGGTAATGGCGCTAGAATAGTGACTATGGGGGGCTACAATAACTCCCTTTCAGGAACAAAGCAGACAAACCAAATACAGTATTTTGCATCTGCAACGACAGGTAATTGTCAAGACTTCGGTGACCTCACTCAAGCACGAAGTAAAACTGCAACAGTAGGAGATGCTACTAGAGCGGTCTGTGGAGGCGGCGAGTTTTCTGGCGCACAAAACGTTATGGATTACATAACTATAGCTAATACTGGTAACGCCACAGACTTCGGTGATTTGACTGTAGGTCGTATGTATCATGGCGCTACAAATGATGCCACCCGTGGTGTATATATAACTGGAGAGAATGGCGGCTATCGAAATACTATGGACTACATAACAACTCAAACAGCAGGTAATGCTACGGATTTTGGGGATGTTACTACCGCTGTATATGGAGCGCACTCAGGTATTTGTGCCGATGCTACAAGAGGTTTGTATATGGGTGGTTTTCCACAAGGAGTTAGCTACGCATTAAATAGTATAGAATACATCACTATACAAACAACAGGTAATGGCACAGACTTTGGTGATATGAATAATGGAAGAGCTAATGTGCAAGCGTGTAGTGATGGAACAACAGGTATAATAATGGGTGGTTTTTCATACCCTACAAATTCTGGTACTGCCGAACATATACAAAAAGTAACTATACAAACTTTAGGAAACGCTACTGATTATGGTGGCGATTTATTATCTGCATCTAACCATAACCAATCAGGTGCAGGTGCATCAGGAGCTGCCTCATAAAGGATAAAAAATGGGAAAAACTAAAAAGAAAACTAACGTAGTAACGAAGCCAATCACGTTTTCGTTACCTATAGAGGCGTCTGAGAATATCAATCAGGTAGCTGCTGCGCGGGTGGCAGAGAAGTTACCAGAGATAGATCAGGCAACTAGAGCGTTTGATCGTAATAACTCAGCGACAACTCTTTCTATGATGACGCTCACTATGCTTAACGGTCACTCACCCCACCGCATGCTCCGTCAGATTACAGCAGAGGTAGAAAAACGTAAGATGGCACTTGCAGAAGCGCAGGTCTCACATGCTGAGAAACGTGTAGAAATACTAGACCTCGAAGAAGAGGATGATGTCGTATCTGAGGCAAAGCTCAAAGCAGCCCGTCACGGCCTGACAATGATGGAGCATAAGATAAACGGCTCTATCAAAGATATTGCGGTTCTTATCGATAGCTATGAGAACATAAAAGAGAAGTGGGACATAGACGAGTGGGACGAAGAGTCCTTCGAGAGAGAAGAGAAGCGTCACCATGTGCGCCGTGGCTTCGAGCTTATGTACCGAAACCTGATGGATGGTGGCAGGGTATCAACTTCGACAATAGAATACATGCAGCAATATGGCGTTCATCCACAGGTGGCTATGACTGAAGTGTCTGGATACATACAGCACACCGCACAGAGGATAAAAAACCATGATTTGCCCCACTCTAACGACCTAGAAGAATTTATGGACTTAATGGCAGATAAATATTATAAGAATGCAGATAAAACTGCTGAAAGAATATTTGGCAAATCAGATTTTCTGAATCCTGAATATATGTTAAGGTTAGAAAAATCGGAGAAAAAAGATGATACTTGAATATAAATTACATATGACTGCAGGGGGCATGAAAACTCCTGAGTGGGTGGAAGATGGTGGTTACTGGTGGAAATCATCAGATAAAACTTTCATTGGTTGGTCAGCAGATGAGTCTGATAGAGAATATTATATTCCAGATACAGTAACCACTCTTACAGCAACAGAGTTAAGAACTAGGGTTTTAGCAATGCACAGTGCTGCGCCTTTTGAAAAACCACGCACTGAACCGGGAACAGATCCTGTACAAATGACTGATGAAGAGGTTACAGAACAAGTAAATGCTTGGGTAAGCGCTAGAGAGTCATAGGAGAGCCTTAGATGTTTGGCTTTCAACCCCTCGCAAAAGTCCCAATAGCTGATGATGTTATTGATTCAGTACCAGTATCTCTTACTGCTACTGGAGTAGCTGGAACTGGGCAGGTTGGAAGTGTAGTAATATCAGGTGCTAATGATACACCTGCGGTAGGACTTGAGGCTAGTGTTGGCCCTCATGCTACAGTTACCTTTACTGTTACAGTAGCTAATAGTGGGTCTGGAAATAAGTTCTACATAGATGGTGCAGAAGCACCAACGCTTAATCTTGTAAGAAATACAACATACGTCTTTGACGTATCAGATAATTCAGTTTCAGGCCACCCACTTGCTTTTAAAGATGGGGGTGGAAATAGCTATACTACAGGAGTAACCACTACAGGGACTGCAGGAAATTCTGGAGCTAAAGTTACTTTCGTTGTTCCAAGTAATGCCCCTGATGCTCTTAGGTATTATTGTACTGTTCACGGTAATGGTATGGGTAATACCATTGCGGTATCAACTCTAGACTTCTCTGTATCGGGCGATGCAAGTGTAAGTGTTACAGGTATTGCAGCTACTGGCGGTTCTTCAGGAGTTGTAGCTGAGACAGGCATAGGCGTCTCTGTAACAGGTGTAGCAGGGGCAGCGTCTACTTCAAGCGTAAGCATAATAGCAATAAGCAATATTACAGTTGCGGTTAGTGGTATTGCTGCTTCTGGTAATGTTGGTGCTACAGGAGCCGCTATACCGAAATCTGTTGATGTTGGAGGCTCTCAAGCAACAGTTAGCACAAATGGAGTGACTGTAGGTGGTGCAGCAGACGTAGCTGAGACAGGTTTTCAAGCATCTTCTGCAGTTGGTAGCCCAACCATAATCGGTGCGGCAAGTGTAGCGGTAAGCGGTTTGTCAGGCACAGGTGCTGTTGGCTCTGCAAATATTGCTATACCTGTAACAGTCTCCGTAACAGGTGTGACTTCTAGCACTGCAGTGCGTGGTGTTGAGATAGTTATCCCAGTAAATGTATCGGTTACAGGGCCGTCATCTACTGGTACTGCAGGTTCTGCAACCACAATAGGAACGGCAGACATACCATCAACAGGCCTTGCAGCTTCTACATTTGTTGGTTCTGTTACAAGCACCGCTACAGCAAACATATCGGTAACTGGTATATCTGCAACCATAGCTACAAGTTCAGTTACTCCGTACATATCGTTCCCAACAACAGCCGATGGGTCTACTGGTCTTGTTGGAAGCGTGACAATAACAGGTAGGAGTGGGGTTGCAGTAACGGGAGTATCTACAGGTACTCCACTTGTTGGTCAGGTAAGGATGTATAATTCAGTAGATCCTTTACAGGAAACTTTGGCAGATCCGTATTCACCCTTAGTTATAGACGTTCCAACAGAAGAAGTGTATACTGAATTAAACTTAAATTTTAATGAAGCTGATCCTCCAGTATGGTCGGAACTAAACGTAGAAGATGAAGCAGCGTAGAAAATAAGTTCAATTGAACTTTTATAGGAGCATAAAATGCCTAGTACATTTACAACAAACACAGGTATAGAAAAGCCCGCCTCTGGTGAGCAATCTGGTTCTTGGGGCATAACCGTAAATACAAATAGTGATATTATAGACCGTGCGATCAACGGTGTTGTTAGTTTATCTCTGGTAGGCACTTCTAGTAACCTTACCACGAATAACGGAAGCACATCGGATGGTCAGTATAAAGTTTTAATCTGTACAGGTACTCTAGCTGCAGCTCATACTATCACCATACTGCCCTCAGACGCACAAAAAGTTTACTATGTAAAGAACGATACAAACCAAACAGTTACCCTATCTCAGGGTTCTGGGGCAACTACAGCAAATGTAACTACTGGGTCTTTTGCAATCATATATGCTGATGGTAACAACAATGTTGTAAACCTATCCTCTAACACGCAGCTAGGACAACTAAAACAAAATGGAGTTGCCATAACATCAACCGCTGCAGAACTTAATGTGCTTGATGGTATAAGCGTTAACTTAGAAGCCGCTGATCTAGATCTTTTAGACGGAGCGGTAAAAAATACTGTGGTTAATCAAAAAGCCGTTATCTACGGAGATAGTGGTGAGGTTCAAGCAGGATTGGTAGATTTTGGAGCGTGGACTATAGATGAGGCAGGTGGTAAATTAGTTTTTTACTATAATGGATCTCCTAAGTTTAGCATAAACTCTTCTGGCGCAGTAGTCGCTGCAAATGATGTGACAGCATATGGATCACCGTAATGGGCTTACCAAACGCAGGAGTTCCGTTAAGTTTAGATGATATCCAAGATGAGTTTGGTGGGTCTAACCCAATAGGTTTGTCTGAATACTTTTCTGCTGCTTCTGGCGTACCTGCTTCTGGTAATCCTATTTCTGTAAGTGATTTCTACGGCACAGCAAATACCGTTACTTTCAGCTACGAAATTATAGGTGGTGGCGGAGGTGGTGGCTATGGCCTAGAAGATGGTTACGGCTCTACTGCTAGAGCGGGGAGTGGAGGAACTTCTTCGATTACAGGGTCTGGTATGACCACAGTAACTGCATCTGGAGGACAAGGCGGAAGACACGCTGTTATTTCTTGGGATACAGGCGTAGGTAGTAAGGGTGGAGATTCTTATTATGGTGTAGGGCCGGGGCAAACTGCTAACGGCGTTGCAGGGGCATCAGCGGTATCAACTCATTATGGCGCAGGTGGTTCAGGTGGTGGTGGAGATTCCCCTAACAAGTTCGATAGTTCAGGAGGTAAAGGAGAAGGTGGAGATGCTGCAACCAGACAAACAGGAACGAGAACTGTTACAAGCGGGACTACTATTACGATAACTATTGGAGCTGCAGGTGCAGGAGGCACTGGGGGTAATCACGCAGGTGGTAACGGAGCGGCAGGTTATGCAAGAATTACAGTTGGTGGTAACGTGTATCCTTTTACATCCAGTGGAACTTTGACATTAAGTAGTTAGGATAAAAATGTCTTATATAGGAAAATTATTTGCTCATCTTCATCCGTCTACAAACGAGTTAGACTCAGAAATTTTAAATAAAACAACAGAACTCATTTATTGTTATAGGGATGGTGTCGAAAGCGTAACTTTAGTGGTTGATAATAGGCAGACCCTTAGAGATTTAGTCGGTGACTTGCCTCCAGAAATATACAATACAACTAGGTACGGAGTAGATCTAAGTAGTATTGGAACTGATAAAGTTAGAATATATCTCAATTCTCATTCCAATGAAGAGCATATAATAGGTTATTACTTTTCTAGCGATAACAAAGTAGTCCAAAAGAAAAACTACAAAAAGACTGATACTACTGATGCATTGATTGATAGGTATGAATCTGATGGCACTGAAATATCTATAGATGAAGTTGAAGTTGTTGCATCCAGAGCCGACTGGGGCGGAAGTAGTTCATTAGCCGATAGTTTAGAAAAGATTGCTTCAGATAATAATTTTATACTATTATATTCTAAGAGAGAAGGTAAGGATCAAAGCTACATAAAAGTAGCCGCTTATTGAGGGTTTTTAAATGGTATTACAAAAAATGGAATTTAGGCCCGGAATAAACTCGGAGCTTCCTGATTACGCCAATGAAAACGGTTGGAGTGATGGAGATAAGATACGGTTTAGGGAAGGTTACCCAGAAAAAATAGGTGGTTGGGCTGCTAAAGGTGAGAATGAGTTTATAGGCTCTTGCCGTGCATTAAAGCCTTGGTTGACGTTAGACTCAGATAGATTGGTAGGGGTGGGTACACACCTTAAATACTACATAGAAGACGGTGGAGTCTTTTATGACATTACACCAATAAGAAACACAACCGCAGCGGGAGATGTAACTTTTTCTGCCACAACTGGTAGTCACGTTATAACTGTGACAGATACAAACCATGAAGCTAAACTAGGTGATTTTGTTACGTTTAGTGGGGCTGTTGGCCTTGGAGGGGCAATAACAGCAGATGTTTTAAATCAAGAATATCAAATACAAACATCTACAAACAGCACTTATACAATCAATGCTAGGACAGCAAATACGGACGTAAACCAGTATTATGATGGTGGAGTTATAAATGATGCTGCAGCATATGTATCAGCGACATCAGGAGATACAAACACTGGTGGCTCAAATACAATAGGCGCTTATCAAGTACAAACAGGTGTAGATACGTCTACATTTGGAAATGGTTGGGGTGCAGGTACATGGTCTAGAGGCGCTTGGAACTCAAAAGCTTCAGTCAATGTTCTGGCAGAGACATTAAGATTATGGCAACATGATACTTTTGGTGAAGACCTTATTTTTTGTGTACGAGATGGGCCAATATTTTACTGGGATACATCTGGCAGTGTTTCTCAGAGAGGTGTATACTTATCAACCATTACAAGTGCGAGCAACACACCTTTAGTAGCAAAACAGGTTATGGTGTCAGATATTGATAGGCACGTTATAGCTTTTGGCTGCAACCCGCTTGGATCTAACGTACAAGACCCTCTCCTTATTAGATTTTCAGATCAAGAAAATCCTGCGAATTGGACACCTTTAACTACTAATACAGCAGGAGATCTCCGTATAGGTTCTGGTACAGCCATAGTACAAGCGGTTGAGACAAGACAAGAGATACTAGTTTTTACAGACCAAGGTCTACACTCTATGCAGTTTATAGGCCCACCTTTTACCTTTGGTATAAACAGGGTTTCAGAGAATTTAAGTATTAGAAGCCCTAACTCTGCTGTTGCTATAGGTGATAATGTATATTGGATGGGTGTTGATCAATTTTATGTGTATTCAGGTAATGTCGCTCAACTTAATTGCACAGTAAAAGAGAAGGTACTCACAGATATTAATAACGAGCAGTCAGAAAAAATATTTGTTGGTGTAAACTCTGGCTACGGTGAAATATGGTGGTTTTATCCATCGTTAGAAAGTGATAACATTGATAAGTACGTTGTCTATAATTACAACCAAGACATTTGGTACTATGGTACTTTAAACAGAACCGCATGGATAGATATGGGTGTAGATGATTACCCAATAGCAGCGGGGACGGATGGCAAACTTTATTTCCACGAGTTTGGGCATGATGACCAAAGCACTCCAACGCCAACTGCAATCAATGCTTTTGTGCAATCTGCTCCCATAGATTTAGGAGATGGTGAGGTCTTTAGCTATGTTCGAAAACTAATACCTGATGTAACTTTTAGAAACAGCACTAATGCTGCACCGACAGTAGACTATACCATAGACGCTTTTAACTATAATGGTGGGCTGCAGGTTAGCACTGACACAGCAAATATTGTTAAATCTTCCTCTGTCCCTATAGAGCAGTATACAGAGAAAGTAGATCTTAGAGTTAGAGGTAGAGCTATTGCTTTAAAAGTGCAATCTTCTCAAACAGGCACAACATGGAGATTAGGTCTAAATAGACTTGATATTAGACCTGACGGTAAAAGATAATGGCAGACAACCCGCTCCCACGGTACTTCTTTGCCGTACCACCAAAAGAATACGATCAAAATTACATGCGTGAAGTGGTTAGAGCTTTTTCTCTTTTCCAAGAGCAGTTAACAAACCCCGGAAAGGTAACAGCTAACGAGTTAAATTTAAAACCTGAAGGTGGGGGCATAAAGCAGTTTGCTAATAACGTAGAAGCTTATAATGCGGGTCTTAAACCCGGCGATATGTGGATGTTATCTACAGGTGAAGTTAGAATTGTTATTGACCCTAATATAGATGTGCCAGTGAGTATTGAGTACTTTAGATCAGGTACGGGACAGGTGGGTCAGGTTATAACCTTTGATGCTTCTGCAGAGATAGATGATGTTATTCATTTTATGGCAGATGGTCAGGTTGGAAGCGCTAATGCTGTTGCTGTTTATAGTATTACAGGTACAGCCGCCGCCGCTACTTCTGGCGTTGGGGCAGTAACTACTGCGTTTGCGTACTCTTTTACTGGAACCGCTGCATCTGCTACTTCTGGTGTGGGTACAGTAACTATTGTAATATAAGGAATTGTTATGTCTGATACAGTAATAAATATGCCTGATGGCTCGAAATGGTCACCTTCCTCGTCTACGGATGTAGTAAAGTGTGCAAATTGTGAAAACGAGGTAGATACACCTGCAGAGATTGCATCATACCCTGATGGCGATTGCCCAGATTGTGGAGAGCCTTGGACAGGAAGTGAAGTAAGAAAAACTACAATATCAGTCACAGCACCTGCTAAGATTAGTGGCGCTACCTAATGACACTGCCTTCCTTTGGCGTTCCGTTAAGCTTAAACCAAATTCATGTTGAGGTTGGTGGTACAAGCGGGACTACGGTTTCTCTAAATGAGACCGATGTCAGAGGTTTAATAAGCAAGGGTCTAAACGCGTCTAACTCTATATCAGATTATTATGGGGCAAGTGCAGCACCTTCTAGTCCAATTATAGCGGGTGATGGATACTTTTTATTAATGCACTATGCCCCTCCTTTTACTCAAGGGTTGCCAATGGCTATATGGGTTGGACATGCTGTTTTAAAGCTAGGTGGTAATGTAGTAAAAGGAAATTTTGGTAGTACTTCTTCTTGGAACTCTGGTCAACAAACAAACCCCGGCACTGTTGCTACCTTCTTTTCTAATCTTACTTATACACACACGGATGGTAACGCTTATGTTCCAGCTACACCCGTAAATCCGAATAATAGTGCAACTTGGCCTCCAAATGTTCAAAACCCCACCTTTGCACAAAACACTTATGATAACAGAGGTGTACAGTAATATAGACTTTTTAAGACATAGTAGTATAATGTGTAAGAAGTTTTTGAGAGTATATTGTTATGAGTGATAAACTACCAAAAGTAAGTATTGCTGTAGTCGGGGTTGTAATCGCCCAGATCGGTGGTTTTATATGGTGGACAGCACAGCAAGCTAGTACAATACAGAACCTTGAAGAAACGGTAAATGTTCTAACAGTAGAGAACAACGCTACGGATAGGACAAACCTGATTAGAGACGTTGAAAAAAACTCTGAGGATCTTCAAGAAATAATCGACATACTTGCAGAATTTTATGAAGATATGGAGGATGGCGATAACGAGGTTTGGGAAGAAATAGATCAAATTCACGAGGATGTCGGTGGGATGGCAGCTCATATGATGGCTATTGTAAAGTTACAGTCTAGGGTGGCAATTTTGGAAAAGACAGTTGAGTTTACACGACAAGATGGAATGTAAAAATCGATCCTTTAACAATTCTCGCCGGACTGAAAACAGGACTTGCCGCCGGCCGGACAATCAGTTCTTTAAGTAAAGATATAGGTAAATTTTTTGATGCAACTGATGCAGCTAAAAAAACGCTGCAGCAAAAGGGCGTGTCTGCTAAAAGCACAAATGCTACGGCATTGGATAGATGGGCTAAGTTACGTCAGGCTGCTGAGGCCGAAGAGGAGCTGAAGGAATGGATCACACAGACGTATGGCAGGAGCAAATACTTGGAATTGCTCAAAATAAGGCGAGAGGTACTTGCAGAGAAACGTGAAGCTGAAGCCCAAGCTAGAAGAGACGCTATACAACGACAAGAGATGATGATTACTATAGTTGGTATCGTTGTATTACTAATATTCTCTGCTGTAGGTGCAGCAGCTTACCTTCATTATATGGGGTGGATTGATGTTAGGAGTTACTTTAGATGATTTATGTATTAGTTTTCCTACACTTCATTAGCACAGACCGATTGCAATACTACCAAATCGGTACATATTCGGATAAAGAGGAATGTCTAGCTCAAGCAGAAAAGGCTCAGATAATGGTGACACACAACTCGATGAAGGTGACTTGCCTAGAAGTGAACGCCCAACAATAGTAGAGCATGGTAAAAAGTTTGCAGCTTATGATAAAAATGGTAAATTAATTATATTGGGTTACAATAGACGAATAATACAGGAGTACGCAGATGCCCAAAGCAAAATACGATTTAAACGACAACGGCAAGATTGACCCAGATGAGCGTCAAATAATGCTTGAAGATCGCCGTAGGATGATGGAAGACGCTGATGCCAAACGAGATGCACAGCTTCGCATGACATGGTTTGCTCTAAGTGGTATGGTTTTATACCCTTTTGCTATCGTGCTTGCATCTTGGATGGGGCTAGAACAAGCATCTAATCTTCTTGCAGACATAGCTGCGGTATATGTGGTTGCTGTCTCTGGTGTAACGGCAGCGTATTTTGGTTTCACAAACATGGGTGGTAAAGGACAATGATAGGACAGTTACTAGGGCCAGTAGCAGGTCTAGCTAGTAGTTGGCTCGATGCAAAGACTACAAAGCAAGCTGCCGAAGCAAAGCTAAAGCTTACTGAAGCAGAAGCAAAGGCCAAGATATTATTATCTGAAAAGACTAGCGTTGCTGACTGGGAGCGCATTATGGCAGAGAATAGTGGGTCATCGTGGAAAGACGAATTTTTCGTAATTGTTCTAAGTATCCCATTAATTTTAGCATTCGTGCCGGGTGCAGAAGGTATTGTAGATAGAGGATTTGAGCAGCTTCATAAAGCACCGGACTGGTATTTTTATAGTTTAGGAATTGCAATAAGTGCTTCTTTCGGTGTGAAAGGGTACAAGCAGTTTGTAAGGAGAAAGTAATGGCATTTGAAGCATTAAAGATGTTGCAGGAAAAGTGCGGTGTAGCGCCAGATGGGGCGTTTGGCCCAAATACGGCAAAAGCTATTACAGCACACTTTGAGCTGTCTCCAGAGCGAGGCGCACATTTACTAGGTCAAGTTGTGCATGAAAGCGGTACGTTTAGATATACCAGAGAGAACCTAAACTATTCTGTAGAAGCTATGATGAAGGTATGGCCTAATCGATTTCCTACAGAGGAAAGCGCAGAGCCATTTGCCAGAAACCCAAAAGCGTTAGCTGAAAACGTATATTTCGGCAGAATGGGCAATGATACCAAAGAAAAAGCTAGTGCCTACATAGGGCGCGGATTTTTACAATTGACCGGATATAACAACGTCCGATCTTTTGCTTCTGATATGCGTGTTCCAGAGGTTTTAGATAATCCACAACTGCTAGAAGAAGATTACGCAATGGATACAGCTTTATGGTTCTTCAAGAAAAATAACCTATGGAAGATATGTGATGAGGGTGTCAACGATGATACGATAAAATCCCTTACTAAGCGTATAAACGGCGGATATACTGGATTATCTCATCGTGAAAAAGAAACTAAAAAGATTTATGGTTGGTTAAAATAATACTATAGTATAAAATGTAATAAAATGTTAAAGTTCAATTGAACTTTTTTGGAGATTAAAATGGTACTTCCCCTCTTAGGTAGCTTTTTAGGTTCAGCAATACTGCCCGGAATGTTTGGTTCTTTAAGTCCTTTAGCTGCAGGAGCTATCGGTTCTGGCTTAGGAAGCCTTCTCCAAGGCGATGATTTAGATGAAGCTATAGGTACAGGCCTAACAAGCTTCATGGGTGGTAAGCTTCTAGGTGGTCTTGGTAAAGAGTTTGCAAAAGGCGATGGTGGTATAGGGGAGTTAATTAACCCTAAAATGGCAAACCCAGTAAAACCTGCAGATATATCCAACGCTCTTCAAAGCACTGGGGGAGCTAAAAGCGCCTTACAAAGTACTATAAAGACTGGAATGGATCTAGCCAAAACAAATCCATTTACAACCACAGGCTTAGTAGGTGGCACTATGTTAGCTGATGCTGCAAATCAGCAGCCAGATATGGAAGGCAAAAAAGACACCTTTAAGCCAAGAGAAACTGTACCAATACAGCAGAATATAAAGCAGCCACCGCCCGCATATAGGCCCGGAATAGACCCAGAATTTAACTATGGTTTTAGAAATCCTACAGCAGGTGAGTTAGAAACTAGGTTTATACAAGAGGGCGGTATAGCAGCCTTAGCCCCTACGGCAGCACCACCAAACGAAAAAGACCTTATTGTTAACGCTGTTAATGCTGTAAAAGGTAATATGGATGAGCAGTCAGCCTCTATAGCTTTGGCACAATTTGTACAAAAGTACGGAGAAGAGGCACTACAAGAGTTAGTACAAGATGTACAAGAAGGCGAATACGATAATGTTGGCGGCAAGGCTGAAGGAATGATTGATGGCGGTGGCGATGGAATGAGTGATTCAGTACCTGCCACTATCGATGGAGAGCAAGACCTTCTTATAAGCAAAGATGAGTATGTGGTTGATGCCCCAACAGTTGCTATGATTGGCAACGGATCTAGTGATGCAGGTGCAGAAAAGCTAGATAAAATGAGAGAAGAAGTTAGAAAAGCTGCAACTGGTTCTTCCATGCAGCCTGAAGAAATAGATGCTATGGGGATAATGGGTAAGGCGTTGTCATGAAAGATGTAAGAACAGGATTAATGTTTTCTCCAGTTCCTACTGAATTTGTTGATGTCGTTTGGTCTAAAGTGTCTGAGATAATGGAGCGGTCAGTAAAGACCGCAGAAGGAAAATACAAAGTAGAAGATCTTTATCCTGAAATTATGGATAATCAGATTGTATTATGGATTGTTGCTGATCACGATAAAGATGACGAGATTATAGCTGCAATTACCACCAGATTAATAGAATATCCGCAAGGAAACTCTATGGCTATGGATTGGATTGGTGGTACACGAATGAAAGACTGGTTGCCTATGGCGCAAGAATCTATTTCTCGCTATGCTAAAGACCATAAATGTAAGTATTTAGAAGGCTATGGAAGAAAGGGTTGGGATCGTTGGCTTAGAAAGTACGGGTGGAAGCCAGACTATATCGCCTATAAAATGGAGTTAAACTATGGGTAAGGGTAATAAGCAGGTAAAAGCGGGAGAACAGACGGTAATTAATTCATTACCAGACTACGCCCGTCCGTACTTTGAGAACCTTATGGAACGTGCTGAGGCAGAATCTTTACAAGGATATCAGCCTTATCAAGGTCAAAGAATAGCTCAATCTGGCAGTATAGCTGACATAGCTGACTCAAGAAATATGGTCAGAGGCATAGCAAATCAGGGGATGCCTGAGACACAAGAGGCTATAGGTGGTATTAGAGACTTAGCCCAACGTGGTCAGTTTACTGGTCAAACTGCTCAAGACTACATGAACCCCTACATGGAGCAGGTTGTAGACAGGCAGAAACAATCTGCAATACAAGATTTTAATCGTATGGGTGCAGCTAGAAATGCTCAAGCTGTAAACGCAGGTGCATTTGGCGGGTCTAGAGCAGCAGTTGCTGATTATCTTGCTCAAGAAGGACTACAAGATCAATTAGCTGATATTGACGCTACAGGCAGGGAAGCTGCTTTTAGGGATGCTAGATCAGGTTTTGATGCTGACAGGCAGATGGGAATGCAGGGTCTTGGTCAGTTGGCACAGCTTGGAAGTGCTAGAAGAGCAGGTGATATACAAGGCGCACAGCTATTAGAGGGCATAGGGAAAACACAGCTTGGAGAGCAACAAGCAGGTTTAGACATAGGCTATCAGGACTTTTTAGGTCAGAAAAACTTCAACAAAGACCAGTTAGGTTTCTTTTCCAACATGCTTCAAGGTGTTCCTGTTAGGCCGAACACACAACAGCAAACCTTTCAGCCCTACAATCCATTGCAACAAGCTCTTGGCGCAGGGATAACAGGTTTAAGTCTATATCGTGGGTTAACATAATGAATATTGTAGAAGTACAAGACAATCTCAAAAACTTTTCTCAAGATCAATTAATCAACGAAATAAATCAGCCTTCTGGCATGGTTCCTCAGTTCCTAGTTTTAACAGAGCTAGGAAGACGCAATAGAATAAAGCAGGACATTGAAGGCAGACAGGCTCAAAACCAACCCACAGTTGCCCAAGAAGTTGTCTCTGCAGCAGGTGTACCGCAGGGCGGCATAATGGACATGGCTAGGTCTATGGCTCCAAAAAGTTCAATTGAACAAAATGATGCCGTTAACATGATGAAAGAAGGCGGTAAGCCTAAGAATAGAATGGATATGCTATTGGCATATCTTAGAAGTCTGGGTGCTGATGAGGAAGAAGAAGTTCGAGAAGCCACTGGCGGCAAATCTATTGCAGAAATGATTAACTTTGGTGGTGATTTTAGACCTGTCAAAAAGAAGGCTGATGGTGGTGTTGTTAAGATGTTTACTGGTGGTATTGGTGGGTTATCTACAAATGCAAACGATTTTGGTGGGTTGACAGTTCCTTTATTAGAGGGAGCTTTAAGCCAATCTGATTTAGAGAAACAACGCCTTGCGGAAGAAGAAGCCAAAAGAAAGAAAGAATTAGAGAGGTTTTTAGAAAAACAAAAACCAAAATATAAAGGAGGAGCTTTGCCGGGTGGCTCTCAGACAGATACGTTTGGTCTGTTGGGGGCAGAGAAAAAAGTTGTGAATGGTGAAGAGTTTTATGTTTTTCCTACAGGCAAGGTTTATGACAAAAATGGCAGGTCTGTACAGGGCGGCATGGCTATGGAAGTTATAAAAAGAGCGCAATTAGATGGTTCTGATTTTCAATATTCTCCTACAGGTGTGTTTGGTACTTATGGAGAAAATCCTGATGGCAGCACAAATGAAGAAGATTTCACGCCATATGGAGGCCTTAATATAGGCGATGTTACAACTCCCGACCCTCTCGTAAATTTAGGAAGGGGTACAAAGGATTTAATCAATACTGTAACAGATACAGTTGCTCCATCTATTCCAGATATAGTTGAGGGAACTGCAGATATAACTAATGTCGATAATACACTTACATCTTTCAATCCACCTAGGCCATCTACTGATTCTGTAAATTTAATGAAATTAAATCAACCAGAAGTTCCTGATGAACTTATGATTGGAGCGTTTGGAGATATAGTTCGACCTGATGAGCTTCAGATGCCTGAGTTTAACAACACTCCAAGACCACCATTTCTACCTTCAGGAAGTGGAGATATACCTGATGAGTTAATGGTTCCGTTTGACAACACACCCACTAAGGGAAAAGGTGGCGATGATGGGGGTGATGGAGCAGGAGGTAGCGGTGACGCAGGAACTGGCGGCACTAAAGGCGGATCTGCTCTTGGCGCTCTTGAGTCAGAAATAGCTGATATGCTGAAACAAAATGAAGAAGATAGAGATAAAGATAAGTATTTAGCTTTAGCAAAGATGGGGCTTGCTCTCATGTCATCTTCTCAACCTACATTTGGCGGTGCTTTAGGCGAGGCAGGTATAGCAGGTTTAGATGACTTACAAGTATCTAGAAAATCATACAGAGATGACAAATTAGCACTACTAGATACTCAAAGAAAACTAGAACAGGCTAGAGCTACTGCTGCAGCCAAAGATAAAAGCGGCCTTACAGGAACAAAT
>Ga0070746_10000155_pt1 | contig 36651 bp, 27 predicted proteins | sample VirMetDEL_Mar_21_FD_77016 | JGI IMG/M metagenome (GOLD analysis project Ga0070746, IMG submission 77016) | Aqueous microbial communities from the Delaware River and Bay under freshwater to marine salinity gradient to study organic matter... | ecosystem: Environmental > Aquatic > Marine >...
ACATGATGTGACCTGGTCTAACCTATTGAAAGGAACAAGGATGTTCCGAGGAATGACAGACGAACAACGCTCCAAGATCGATAGATCCCTTGAACACCACAAGGCACTGGATGTTACACCCTTCACGGATAGCAAGGGAAACAACTGGATAATTTATGTAGACTTCATCGATGAAGATGAAGACACATGCAAGAAATCTTTTGCACTTCTTGACAGCGAGGGTATACCTGTAACCCCACCGTTCTGTCCAAGCCCTTACTCGGGGACGCAGGAACTAAAGAACTGGATTGAGGAAGGGAGGCCCAATGACTCAAAGTTCCAATCGAATAATCTCGAACGAAGACTCAAGCTCATGCACGAACGAATGGACGAGGAGTTCGGATCCTCTCGTAATCAGTCTTGACATCGAAACCTACGGTGCCTGCTACACTAACTACCAAGGTAAGCCTCTAAACAATCAGACTGTCTTCAATCCTTCTCGATCACTACATACCGACAAGGTGCAATTGGAAGACGCAATTCTTACAGTGGCAATCACTATCCCAAAGGTAGGCACATGGAACAAGCAACACCTAGCAACGCATACCAAGACATACTCAACAGAGCAAAGAAACTCAGAGAGGCAGGAGCACTCAACTCCAGCGAACTCACAGTCATTGCCTTGTTCATCCAAGCTATCTACGCCCTCGGAGTGGATATCTCTTCCGACATTGGAACCCTCAGACACAATGGTGTTCCGGATGGACCGTCCGGAGGAGAGGGAGAGACTGCGCAAATGGTGTTCCCATTCATGCGTGATCCTGGGGATGAATCTCCAGTTCGATCTCCAGTACCTGAGAGCTGATCCATTCTTTCGTTTCGTTCTCGATGGGTCACAACTTCTTGTTGACCTGTCTGTCCTCAACTACCTACATGACGAGACTCGTCCAGAGAAATCTCTAAAATCTTTGGGGCCAGTTTTACGCACTCATTCTTATTCAAGAACGATTAAGGATAGTAAGTTCAACTCCCCTTCTGACCCGTTACTAGCTGAATACAACGCTCAAGACACCCACAACACCTTGCTTGCGGTAAGGGAACTGTCAAGACGTATCAGTAAAGACTTCCCGAACACCGACAAACTTCAACCGTGGTGTTTGGAATTCTATTCCGATACTATTTGGACGTGCATTCGTATGTCCGAATCTGGAATCCCCATGAGTCGTCCGATGTTATCCAACATCGAGCGGCGATTGGAAGAAAGAATTACACGGTGTCGAGAAGTAGCGAGCAAGAAGTATGGCCTGCTCTTGGAGGGGCCTGGCTCCGGCAAGGCGAAGGCCGGATTCATCGAGATCCTTTGCGACGTAATCGACGGAGTAATCGAATGCAGTACAACACTTCAATGCAGGAAACTGATGCAGCTATTAGAGGAGTCGTTCGACTCTTACTCTTCGTGTCGATCCTCTTCCTTCTGCTCCTCATCCTCGATGTCAGTGCGGGACAATCCTCTGCTGACCGTAACACCCAAACAGAAAATCATTTCTTTCTCGGAAGAGAACAGAAACCTACTAACCGATCTCCTTCCTGAGAACCACATACTCAAACAAGTCCTAAGACTTGCGAAGCGACACGCCGCAAGTCAGAAGCTCTTGTCGTCCTATTGTTATCCCCTACTAAGACACCGCAGGAACTACCCAAGTGACCGTTCATCAGTCATCATCCCCAAATCTAACAAGCCAGTTGAGTTCGCCTACCCAACGTGGTACTGCGTCCCAACTTTCGCAAAAGATTCAGGCGGATCTCAAGGCGGAACACTCCAGGGTCGTATCACCTGCAAGAAACCTTCAGCCCAAACCTTCCCCAAAACAATCAAAGCCTGCATCCAATCCCGGTTCGGAACAAAGGGTTCCATACTGGGATTCGATCTCAGCCAAGTTGAGCTTAGGGTCGCAGCCCTGCTCTCTGGAGACGCAGCTCTCATGGCAGCGTATTCAGAAGGAGCTGACCTGCATAAACAAAGAGCTCTACAAATCTTCGGGCCAGACATTGAAGCTAGTCCTAAGTTCAATGACTACCGACAAGCAGGCAAGATGATCAACTTCGCCGACCTCTTCAGGTCAGGCCCCACCACAATGCAATCGCAGCTCTTGGCTATGACCGGACAGAAACATCCGGTCGAGTTCTTCAAGAACGTAGCCGACTCCCGACCGCACCACAGACCTGGCCTCTGGAAGTGGCAAGAGGAACGCATACGTGAAGCCCGGTCAAATGGGTACGTGTGCCTCCCCTTCACGGGTCAGTCACGTTACTTCATGGGTGGTGAGAAGTGGGATGTCAATGAGATCGTCAACTTCCCTATCCAAACAACAGCCGGCAATACCCTGCTACGAATCCAAGCACGACTCAACAAAACAATCAGTGCATTCAATGCCCGCAGACAAAACGCCTACATGTTCCTCAATATCTATGACGCTGTTTACTTTGACTGCCGCAACAGTGAAGTACCTGCACTCAAGGAACTAGTCAAACAAGCAATCAACTACGTAGAACACGAGGGCTACTGGTCTTGGCTACAAGAACGGTGTGGCCGCACCATCCCCCTCGAGTACGACTGTGAAGAGATGGGTTGACTCTTCCCCCACTAGTGACTAGCCTACACTTATGAATCCAAAAGATCCTTTAGTGCTTGAACGCCAACAGAAGATCAGAGATCTCTTGTGGGCAGGCAACTCAGTCACCTTTGTAGCTAAGGAAGTAGGCATCTCCAGGAAGAGAATCTACGACTATGCGGAAAGAGAAGGGCTACCCTACAACCCACCCATCAAACCCAAGGGAGTGAAGGAACGTCAGATCATTGACCTAACCTTCGCAGGGTTTAGTACCGAGGCCATCGGAGAGTTCTTCCGGATGTCCCCGGCTGCAGTCAAGCTAGCCGTTGACAATGCACGCAACCGCATTATGGAAGAGTCCTGATGATCAGAGACTGGACCATTATCCAAGACACCCGAGAGAAGAAACCCCTCCTGTTCCCCGGTAATATCAGGGTCCTGGACGATAACTCTTTGCCCACCAAAAAGAAGAGTGTGCTAGTCCGGATACACACAGTCAGAGAAACTCTCAAGACAGGAGATTACTTGCTCAGAGGGTACGAAGGATGTACTATGATTGAGCGTAAGGGATCTCTCAGAGAGATAGCACAGAACTGCCTGACCAGAAAAGACAGGCCACGGTTCATCGAGTGCTTGAAGCGTATGAAAGATTCCTGTGAAGATCCCGTCCTCCTCCTCGAGGGCACACCTCTGGGTATGACCAGAGTTACAAGGCATGTGCCGGAACCTGCAGCTGCAGTCGACGCACTAATGAGACTACTTCAAGAGTACGGCATACGATTGTTCCTACTCCCAACACAGACAGCATCCCACAGACGAGCTAGTGGGGAATGGGCACTACGCCTGTTAATAAACGGAGCCCTCCACCATGGCAATCCTTCCTGATTACGTTACACCACACAATCGCGGTAAGCCTATCGTTGGTTCAGGTGCATCGTCTATCTCAAGCACCATGTTCACTATGTGGACTAATGCAAAGACGGCAAGCTCTGAAGCAACCGACCCCTATAAGATTGTCTACGGCGCAGGCAACAACAACAATCTCTGCAAGCCTATCGTCGTACCTGGCATGGGTCAGCATCTCGAGATCAACATTGCATACTGGGGAACCAAGCCTACGGACGACCTCCCTGTCGTAGCATGCTATGGCGAGATCCCGTGGAATGGTCAGACGGTTAACCGGCTCTGGCCCCAGGATGTCGACGCCACCATCACGCCGACCTCTGCCGACGGCACCGCTTACGACAACGCAATCTGGGTACCTCTCATGGATTGGGATTCATACGAATACCAGACCGACGAGAAGGACGCAGACGCAAGCAACCTCATCGGCCTGAACCCTTCAGGTATAGTCGCCGTAGATTCAGATGGTGGAGACACCACCGGCATTCGAATGGGTTGCCCCCGTAGAGTTTCAACTACTGGATGTACTCGTGTTATCTGTGTTGTTGCTACCGCAGCAGACAACGTAGACAACGCTGTAATTGTTGGCCGGTTCATCGGCTAAGGAGTTTCAAATGGCGAAGAAGAAAGTAGCAAAGAAATCAAAGAAGAAGGCTGCCCGTAAGAAGGCACCTCCTATCGCAACAGCCGCAGCAGCAACCCGCAAGGGTCCCGCTCCCAAGGGACGCGGCATGGCTGGACGCGGTAGTCGCAAGGCTGTCCGAACCAGCGTTGGTGGAAGAGGCAGCACGGTAGGCCGTGTCCGTAAAACTGGCGGCGGATACGGCGGATAAAACACAATGTCCCCTACTCCCAATGGCTGGGAAGAGTACAAGATCCATGTACTCTCAGAGCTGAAGCGTGTGAATGGTAAGCTCGATAAGATCGAGGTAGACCTTCATAAGATCAAGCTCAAGAACGAGTTCGACCGTGGTCGAGCCTGGGTTGTCATGTCACTACTTGCTATTGTCCTGTCAACCGGGACATCCTTAGCAGTCAAACTCATGTAAGGAATCGCCATGAAGGGTCCATGCAAAGGACACATGAAGGGCAAGAAGAAGCCGGCACCCTATAAGAAGAAGAAGGTAAAGAAGAAGAAGTAATGCTCTTCTGGCCCCGCTTCAGAATCCTGGTGGACTGGGCACCTATCGTCCTAGCCATCCTCTTTCTCTCCTCCTGTAAATCTACCTCCCCCACTAGTTACGTGGGACTCAGTGATCCTTTGACCAAGCACGTAAGTGCGGAGTCGATGCAGGATCTATCGGTCCTGTCAGCTATCGGAGGCGTCTGCATAATCGGGGGAGTTATCTGTATGGTGCTGCCCGGCACCTCGAATCTCAAGGGCGGAACTGCTATACTCATCGGCATCGTATTGATCCTCCTCAACATCGGAGTTAAGGAGTATCTCCCATACATCTATGTTCCCTTTCTAGTGGGGACAGGACTCATCAGTATCGCAGTAACCTACAGAACTGTTCGTTACGTACTGAACTTCAAAAGGAAAAACACATGCTTGCTTCGGCCTTCCTTGGAACGCTCTGGTTCTCGATCCTTGTCGCAGTCTGCGGCACGGTCTTCGGAATCTGGGCACGACCCCACGTAATGAAGATGCTCGGTAAGGGTGACTGCTGCAAGAAGTAAGGAGGACACATGGAAATCAAGCACGGTAAAGGTCGGAACGCCAGACTCTGGCTAGAAGACAAAGGCTTGGTGGCCAGGACTCCCGCACTCAGATCATCAGACTTCGAGAGTATTCTCTCATGCCCCTTTCAGTACTACCTCAGTCGTCGGCTCGGTATCGTGTCGGCACTGAGGTGGTCTGCTGCTCTGAGTAGAGGATCTTGGTTCCACCGCAGGTTGGAGCTCTTCCAAAAAACTAAGGCAGAAGCCTTTGAGCAAATGCTCAGGTGGCTCGCAGAATCTCAAGAGAAACTTGAGGTGCTGTTGAATAATCGTGGCGTCAAAGCCTCGACCAAAGCAAACATATTCGACCGTGAAGAGAAGGACATGTTGATGGCCCTCTCTTGGTTCGAAGCAATGCAACAATTCCAGGTACCCGGCAAAGGTTCAGTCATCGACTACCTGCACAAGCCATGGTTCCGTGTGATTGGATCAGAGATTGTTGGCGAGTACAACCACCCCGAGTACGGGAGGATGCTCGCACAGTTCGATGTCCTCTTGTACCACAAGAAACAGAACGCACTCTACATCGTAGATGCCAAGACCTGTACTGGGTCCACGATACAACGCCTCAGTACATGCCCCATCGAGTTTCAAACTCAGCACTACATCCACATCCTCAACTTCCTTGTGAAGAGTGGGGAAGTCTCTAAGCAATACGATCTACCCGAAGACGTACGTGTCGGAGGAATGATCCACATTGCAGTACAGAAACCTAGCATTGAGTTCGGTATGAATGACCGGGACTTCGAGCTGGTTAATCATGAGCTGAAGAGAGGACCCCGCAAGGGACAGATAGAACAACGACGCATCTACTCAGGTGAACCCCGATGGGAAAACTACAGAGACAGATGCAAGCGTTGGTTCCTTGCCGAAGGTGAGTACGAAGACAAGAAGCCGGAGCGAGTAAGTGACCCGCCCGTCAACTTCTCCCATACGTTTGCCTCGTCGACCCTTGACAGAGAGGGTACCTGCGAGTACCATAGCCGATTGCAGTGGGTCCACAGTTTTGCGACCCGCGAAGGAACGCCAGGAAGTTTTCCAATGTCTGCAAATCATCTGAGGAACTTTGGTCGCTTGAGTCCATTTGCTCCCTTCTATCTCACTCGAGTAGAAGATTGGCCAAGCATCATCACCTCAGAAGGTTTCCAGCAGGAGGACAGGGATGACGTAGAAGCTCACATTTCTGCGTAGTAGAGGTGGGGCGTCATGTGTGAACGCCCCACCTCCTCCCTATAACTAGGACAAACCATGAAAGCATTCAGCGAATTCCACGATCAAATCATGAAGTCCATCATCGAGCCTAAGTTTCAGATACTTGCTCACCAAGGAAACTTCACCACAAACAAAGACTTCTTCGACCGCTTCCGAGAGACATGGAAGTGCAGCATCTCCGACACAATACTTCGGAGATGGATGAAGGAACTTGGTTACGAACTAGTTGTGTGTACAGAGATGGTAACCAACAAGGACTACAAGCAAACCTCACCTGTCTCTCAGCCGGAGGCGTTACCTCTGGGAGAAGACGGGTTTGATAACGAAGCCCAAAGAGACTGGGCAGGAGGCATAATTAATGGACCAGGAATTAGCGGTAGGAAAAACCATTAAGCAGAAGTACGGGAACCTTGGGTTCCACGCTACTAGCATGGTGTCACCGCCAAGCAAACTGTTCGGACTAATCGTTGGCATGCCTGGGGTAGGCAAGAGTTGTTTCATACAGTCTCACCCCGAAGCCTTCATCATCAACACCGATCTCTCGAGCACCACCAACAAAGAACCGCAAGCCTGCATCTGGCCCGGAATGGATTCGGATGGGCGACCATGTAGTCCAAGTACAGAAGCCAATGGCAGTATCCCAATGGTTCTTACTTGGGAGGGCGTGCTGCAAAAGAAGAAGCAGTTGATCGAGATGGCAGAGACCAATAAGCCTAGACCTAAGACCATTGTCGTAGACAGCCTTGGCCCAGCCCTTGCTCTTGTCAAACAGTATGTAACCAAGAAGATGGGTAAGAGCGAGTGGAAGGAACTCGATGGCCGTCGTGCTTGGGATGATGTGTACGAGGAACTGGTACGGTTCCCTGCAGATCTACGTCAGCACGGGTACGGGTTCTACTATGTGTGCCACCTCGTCAACGCAAAGATCCCTCTCGGTGATGACCGTTACGTCATTCGCCCGGAGCTCACGATTACCGACTCCTTCTACAAGAGGCTCTTCCCTCTGTTCGAGTTGGTCATGGCCTTCGAGTGTGACATGGGTAACAGGACTGAGATGGTCCAACAAACTAACAAGGACGGAACCAAGGGACCTAAGCGTCCTCGCTCCGTCAAGTACAAAGAACATTTCATCACTGTCAATGATGAAAGCCTCGCCGGCATAACGAAGTGCCGGGTGGTTCTACCTGACCGTATTGAAGTTCCTGAGACCGACGCGTGGTCGTTCTTTGAGGACAAGTATCTTTCAGCCAAGTAAGGAAGTATCGTAATGAATCAAACCAAAACCATGTTCGCAAGTATGCAGAAGTCTTTCGAAGACGCTACCGCAGATCAGGGCCTCGGCTCCCTCGGTGAGTGGCCACCCGCAGGTGTTCACAACTGCTATGTCATTGGTGTTGCAACCACTGAGTCAGAGTTCAAGCAGGCCGGTGACGGTCAAGTGTTCCCTGCTGTGCAGGTCCAGTTCACCTACCAACTGGTAGAGGATCCTGACCACGCAGAGCCGCTCGAGTTCAAGGGTGCACCCATCAGCATCCCACAGGACCCGACTCAGATTACCCACGAAGGCTCACAGATTCGTGCCCGCATCGAGACCCAGCGTCTCAAGGGTTCGATGAAGACCCTCCTCGGTCGTGAGCCCGGAGATGTCGGCTCCGATATGGAAGAGATCACCAGCATGCTTTCCGGCGAAACGTCGGTTGTATGCTCGGTCCTCTGCAAGTATGCTACAAGGAACGATCGTACGTACCGTACTGATTACCTCCAGTCACTCCTCAGTGGGTGACCCCTACTTTGATTCCCCACTAGTGTCCCCCTCAATCCTTCCCGGTGCGAGGGGGACCATCGGAATCAAAAGAACCACCTCTGTAGGGAGGTCTTCGTTGCCCTTATTCTTTTTAAGGAGAGCTGAGTCGCTCTTGCGGAGACCTTCCGTTTGGACCTGACTAGACTTCTTCGCCGATTAGTCGACTCCCAGGTCCACCACGCAGTCCCACCTTCTCCTAACCGAGGGGGTGGGCTTTACTTCAAGATATCTAGGCAGGTGACAGCGAACCTCGGGATCGTTATCACGTAATCAAACGTATCAGTCTCGGGTTTCCAGGCCCCAGCCACAGAGATACTCGTCTTGGTTTCTTTGATGAGGAAGCCTACCTGAACAATCGTCTGACACTCAGGGATCTCGTGCTTCTCGATCTCGGCATTGTCCGCCGGCTCACAGGAGTCCACCCACTCGACTCTAACAGTGGGGAATCCTTTGTCCTCAGAGCTCATAGGATCCATTCTAAGACCCTTTCTTCGGTAGGTAGTAGTCTCCCCCTGCTACCCAGAAACGCTCTCACACAGCCTCCTACCGCCTTCCAGCGGACCTGGCTTGGAAGGGCTTCTCGTTCCCCGGTTCAACGCCCACGAAAGAGCCCCTACCAAAGGCGTCAGGCAGGAGTCTCATGAGCATATCAACGGCCATCTGGTCATCGAAGCCAGGGTCGCCCGGCTCAGCCTTCCCGGACTTAGTCGTCCGCGTGACCTCGTAGGGGTTCGGGACGTACGGAGTACTGCCGCCCGCAGTCGGGTCAATGTAAGACAGGAAGCTCGGAAGCAACCCATCGATTGGACCACCGGGACCGGGCATCGGCTCGAAGATCTTGTCGGACAAGGCTCGCCCTCCCATCCTTCCGCCCTCGAATGCAATCGCTTCAGCCAGAATAGCGGGAGAGGCTTTCAGCAACCCCTTCACCACATGCTTGGGGTCGATGCTCTTTACTTTGCCCAGCATGTCCTTTGCACGATTGCCTGCGGTCTTCTTCGGAGCAGCTGGGGATGGATCTTTCATGGGCTTACCGTGCAGGTCTTCGGCCAATTTGTCTATGGCCTTCTCCATCTGCTTGTCGTCGTACTTCTTAAGAAGGTCATCAACCTTCTTGAGGTCTTCCTCGTCAGTAAAATCTAACTTCACCTCGTCTACAGATTCATCGATGATGTCGTTGATGGCAGAAGGATCCATCTCCTTAAAGGCTTCCTTTATCCTATCTGCGTAAAGAGATCCAGGACGGATCATCTCGGAAGGACCGCCTGTATAACCACGCGTAGGGAAGTTGCTGAAGAACTCATCGAAGAAGTCCTCTCCCCCGAGGGAGCGAATTGATCGAGCGTTGAACGGGATACCGATTTGGAAAGTATTCATGATTAGATTTTACTCAGAGTCCAAAAGTGATTCGATTAAAATTGGGGCTAACATCCCAGCGAACATAGGAAGGATCCCAAACCTTGCCGCCATCTTAGGCATGTGGTGATAAGCACGTGGATATTTAGATTTAAACTTCGGGTCTGTAAAAGTCTCTTTGTATTTAGGTCCAACCTTCATGTCCCGATCTGCCAGATACCTCATTGCTTTTTCGTTGGCAACATACTCTTTTTCAGCCGAGCTCATTGCAGCCCATCTATTTACATTTCCCCTGGCCGCACCTCTATAAAAATCATCGGCGTGTCCCGATTCGTGAGCCATCGTGAATGCAAGATCGTCTATGTGTTTTGTTCCCGGAAGAACATTCTTAGGGTTCAAGAACAGGTTTATTGACTCTTTGGGAAATTGTTGAAGAGGTTGACCCGGAGCTCCCAATCTGTAGAAGCCCCCTGTTCCGATTACTTTATTTGTGTTGGGGATTAAAGAAGATAGATATCTTAAATCTATACCGGGTCTTCCTTTAGTTACATCCCGCATAACCGAACCAAGAAGTCGTTGATCCGATTGAGATAATACGTGAGGCCCTAAACCACTGCTAAGTATATTTTTACTTAGAGGAGCTGCATCCTTAAGAGCTTTAATCGTAGATAAGTCGGAGGACATAATTGAATTCTACTCAAAATGCTCTACGTTAGCATCCCAATCTTTTCGAGATGGTCTGCGTGGACTACCTAAAGTACATTCCCCACTAACTAGCCCAGCACCCCAGAGGTTGGAGTCCTTGCGTGCCATGTAGCCAGGCTTCAATGGGCCTAGTGTTCCGGGGTTGGCATACCAGTAGGGCAGCATCACCTTCGCTGTCCTCTTGCACTGGACTACACCGGGTGTCGGTCTGTGTGTGTGACCCCTAACGTATAGCCCCCACCCCGGATCCTTCAGGGCCATCGCCATCTGCAGAGCCTCGAGCTCGTCTGAGTTCATGCCCGCATCGAAGCCGTGGTAGAAACGACAGGGACCCAGTCGGTACACACCCTGTGCCCCCTTGACGTAGGGGATCTGCTTCCACTTCTGAAACATGTGACCGCACTGGAGATTCTTATTCCAGTGGATCAAGCTCCTGGTACGCCAATCAGTACGGCGAGGATCGGGGCATTGGATGTTGTCGTCGTGATTGCCTAGGGTCCATACCAGCTCAGTGGTGTCAGGCAATGCTTTGCGGAGAGTCTCTAGGTAATTGGAACCCGCTTCGTATTCTTCTTCGAGAGACTCCCAGTACTCAGAGGGATGCACCGACACACTGCCGGCTTCAAACAAGTCACCCAACAAGATGAAATGAGTTGGACGTATTTCTTCGACTCGAGAGATAAGCCAGTTAAGAACTTCTTCTCGATGATGAGGTACGTGTATACAAGAGACTGCTACGAACGTTGCATTTTTCATGGTTGCCAGTCGAACGGACTATAGCCTTCTGTGAATGATCTCTTCTTAAGAGGCGGATCCTTCTTGCCCTCTTCAATCATCTGCTTCAGGGCCTTCAAGGTTTCCGGATCAAGATCGTAAGTCTGAGGCCGGTCGAACTCCTTGCTACGAGAGGTTGAGGTAGGCAAGTCTCCTCCGAATGCAGACGGATCAATACCAGTTTTTTCTCCTCGTGCTGCCACGTATGACATGTACTGGCTCCGTGCTTCCGGCGGGATCCTATCCATGATCCTCTCAGTCCTAGTGATGTTCCTGTTTCTCATCCTTGATCGCAGGTTCTCCTTTGTCAGCGTCATAGGTACTTTGAACCTACGCTCAAACTCTGACTTGATACCCATAGCCGAGCTCATGTTGTTAGCAAACATAGCGTTCAGGAATCTATTTCGGTAATTAAGAATCTCTTCTCGCTGCTTTACAAGGTAGCCATCCAGCTCCCCCGAAATCTGTGACCTCCCCAGGTCCATACCCAATCCCTGCATGATCAGGTCAGCAGGCTTGCGGAAATCTACGAAGGTACCGTCACCCTTGAAGTAAGGGACCAGTCCCTCTGGCGTTGGGTTGCTCCAGTCCGCGTAACTTCTCTGGGTAAACTTCTGGACCATATCGCCCATCCAGTTATTCCCCACTAATCCCTGGGGTACAACAGATAGGGCTCTTGAAAGTCCGACACCCATCGGTACCACACGAGGAAGGGTCCGACGAAGTACGTCCATGTCTTCCGAAAGGATAGATCGTACACCCTGTGCAAGGATGTCTACTGCAGGAGGCACGGGGAACCAGTCGTACTCCCCTCCCTCTAGGAAGTCTTGACCGCCAAACATATCGGTCGAAGCGTTGGCAATCAGACCTCGGCTCATGTCTGCACCCAAGAAGTTCTTGCCGGTGTAGTACAGAGCAGCTGCGATACCCATGCCACGAGTAAAGTCATACAGGTTAGTGAATGGCCCTGAATCAATCGTCTTACCGAACAGCTCTCTCTTGCCGCCCCCAACCATCTTGGATACGTGGCCAATGCCCGGAGTAACCGCAGTCAGTGTTCGGGTAGGGAACGTAAGGAACTGACGCACCAGGGGGCTATCACCTAGCTGTCCAAGCATTCCTTTTCCCATGAACACGGTCGGAGTGTTGAGAACACTACCACCGAACTGGGTCTCGTCGACCGTCGTTCTAATGGAGTCCATACGAAAACGGTAATCACCAGACGCTACGTCGTCGGTGTACTTGCCAGCCTTTTTGAATACATCGTCGATGGCATGAGCAGAAACCAATCGGTTCAACCACTCAGCCTTCTCGAATAGTTTCATCGGGAACTCAAAGATAAGCGCGTTTGTTTTTGTGGGCATTCCACGTGCTGACCAGTTAGTTGCTTCATCCGCAAGTTGGTACACGTCAGGACCAATACCAAGCTTGCCGTCCTTAGCATGCTTGAAGTGCTTATCAATCAGTGAGAGTTTTTCTTCGTCGTTTAAGATCAACTTACCGCTTCTGATGCGGTCGTCCATGTAGGAAAACAGTTCCTTGAACCCTTCCTTGTATCCCTTCAGGACACTAGGTACACCAACCCACGTGGCTGTGTGCATCCATGGCTGGGTCAAGTTGAGTACAACAGAAGCCATGTTTGTACCGAGGTGCGTAACGTACAGGTACTTAGCTATCTGACCGGAAGCCATTCGAGGTGAAGTAAAGGGAGACTGGGGCTTACCCATTTCTGCAATCTCGTTGACAAACCGCTTACCCATAGGGTGTGAGTCAGCAATAGCTTTACCGATTGCTCCCTCAGAGAATGACTTAGCCGTAGACTTAACAAGAGAACTAATGCTGCTTGCAGCCATCTCCTGAGTAGTCCTTCTTCCCATCATCCGTGGAATCAATGTTTCCTTAATCAGCTTCCTACTGAAGTCCTGGCTTTCGTGAAGCCCCTTGTACCCCTGATTGATTACATCAGCAAACGAGAAGCCACCGGGAGCGTGATTCGATTGGGGTATGGCCATGAAGTCATCGCCGACAGTAGCCGGCCCGAACTCTTCAATGTCATACACAGCAGACTGGGCTCTCATTCTTCCTGATTCAGTCAGATTAAGATCGTTGCGACCAATCTGCTGGTAGTCAGAGATGCCATCCCAATACTCTTTGTCGTAGACCAGTTCTCTCTTGCCGTTGATTGTTGTAGAACGAACACCGGCTACGTGGAAAGCATACGTCTCGGCAGCCCGTTGACCGTACAAGTGAATAGAACGGCTGGCGTTGGTCCTACGTACAGACAACGCACGATCAGGCTTCAGCTCATCAAGCCTCATGCGTGTGGCGGATTCAAGCTTCTCAATGTTTTTGACTGCCTCTTCATTACTACCCGCAAAACTCCTCATCCTTTGGAGATCATCAGGGTGGTAGATGTGAGTGCTAGGGTGCTTAGTCCTGGGCAAGTTCATGCCGGCAGCAACCGCTTGTCTTTGTTGCGAAGCTTCCTTGGCACCCCTCGAATAGATAGGGTTACCCATACTGTCAATGTTCTCCCTCAAGCCGAAGGGGAAGTACTGACCATTCTTGAGGTGTGTATCGAACACGTCCATCAAGTTTGTTTCAAACTGCTGTGTGGTCATCGACGCGCTTTGTGCAGGAGTGATGTCAAAGAACTCAGCAAGCATCCTCTTGCCCGCAGTCATCGTCACGCCGTCACCCGACAACGGGTCCTGGAAGTTCTCTGTCAACGCGTCATTCGACGACGATCTCGAGATCCGCTTGACCTTCGACAGATCGATCAGTTCACTAGTGGGGATGCTACCGTTTCTGAACGCAGCCATGACTTTAGAAGCGTCACCCCCGTACTTAGTTACGAGGTCATCCATCCCGTACAGCTTCATAAAGCTATCGTCAAACGTTCTTCGATGTGCTTGGATAAGATCGCCCAAGCCATACTGAGCAATCTTTGCGTCAAGGATCTTTTGATCCATCAGCATAGGCACTGCTTTGCTTTCTGCAGTTACGGGAGCAGCTTGGGGACTAACCTTCTCGGTGACAAAGAGGCGTTCATCCGCGCCCTCCTTGATGAGGTCCTCACCCTTCCTAGTTCTAGCGAGATACTCTGCCTGAGTAAGCGTGCTCTCTTCACTAGATACTCGTCTAAAGATGTTGCCGTCAGCATCTGTTACCTCTCGAGCACCTTCAGATACCCCAGGTATATTTGCCTCGGGAGACACTCGTGCATACCTTTCGGTTACATAAATGCCTTCTTGTTTTGCAACATAGCTGGTACCGGATCGACCCAAGTTATTGAGTGCCCCGTAGATTGTCATGTCAATCTCTTCGAGCACAGCTCTATGCTTCAGAGGTGCCCTCATCGGGTCAAGTGAATCGACCTTGATGCCTTGAGCCCGCAGTTGTTGAATTACGTTCTGCTCAACACCATGCACCTGGGACTGAATGCCACCAAGAAATTTGTTTCTTTGTTCACTTACGTAGTTCAGAACCTTGCCGATAGGACTGCCATGGAAATGGGCATTGGAGTTCCAAAGACCCATGCTCATAAGCCAAGGTGTGTTCTCTCTAATGTATGCTCCGTATCTTGATCCCTCGAAGAGAGACTTGGTTCCTCGAGCTACAGCAGACGGAACGCCGGGCGAAGATAGAAATGCAAACCACACCCAAGGGTTGGTAGCAATGTCGATCATCGTATCTGTTAACGGATTCTCTGACCCCATCTGCTTCTTCAGGTTGTCAGCAAAGGAGTTTCGCTCTACCGGAGAAAGTTTGGAGCTCTGGAAGAACGTTCTTTTAATGCCAGCAAATGTTGTCTCGTCGTCGAGCATCTGCTGAACCAAAACGCCCGGCATGTCATAGGCCGTGACCTTTTGGAACTGGGTTGGTTGAATCGTTCCGGACATATTAAAGGGGCCGGCCGGTTATTGGCCGACCGACCCCGTATCTTTCAGCCAGCGAAAGCTATTCAACGAATGCGTGTTCGGATTCGAAGAGTGATGTTCATGCCCTCAACGTCTGAGGTACCCGCAACCTTCAGAGCAATACGGTTTCCTGCAGGAACAATGTTTGCAGTTTCCGTAATGGTCCAGGCCACGCTTGCATCAGCGGTAGCACCCGAAGTAGCAGCGTTCGAGAACGCGGTGCCAGAACCTTCGGGACCAACAGGGGTTACTCCTGCGGTGCTCAAGAGACCAGAAGGAACGTACTGGAGGGTGTATGTTGCATCGTTACTTGCGTCAACCGTAGTGATTGAGAAGTAAGCTGCATCAACAATGGTGTCCTCTTCGCAGAACATAAGGTACGAGTCAAGAGTACCCGTAACGTCTTCTGTGTCTGCCTTGAGGGTTACGCTGACGTATTGAAAAACGTCAGGAAATTCTTGGATCGGGAGTACGGTTTCGCCAGCCATTTTGTGGCTCCTTAAAATTGTCCGCTTGCCATCGCAGCAAGCATTGAAGTGTCAGAGTCGGGTTGATTAAAGTCACCACTGGCCATTCCAAGTGCCAACTGTTCCATTAGATCTGTCCTGGGAGACCCGCCGAGAACTACTGCACCTTGTGGCAAAGTTCTCCCAGCTAGAATTTGATTGTATAGATGAGGTGCGGTAGCTGCAAGAGCTGCTGCATTTCTTGCTACATCCTTCTGCAGGCCCGCCATCCTCTGCTGCTGTTGCTGCTGCAGATACGAATACTCCGCATTCATTGCCCCATAAGCCTGCATGTTCTCTGCTGAGTTAGCAGTAAGAGAACCCGCTATAGGATCGTAGACCGCATCCTTAACGAACTCTCCCCCTAAGAACATACCGGGGAGAGCCAGCTGGGGATTAGACTTGATGAATCCCGGAAGAGCCTTTGCGCCTACACCAAAGCTGAAGCCAGAGGCTCCCGAGGCTAGTCCTTTAAGTCCGGCTCCCAATGCTCCAAACATTACATTCCTCCCATTGAGGGCAGACCCATATTAGGCTGTCCCCCAAATCGTTGTTGCTGAGGCAGGGCAGTCATAGCCTCTACCATTTGGAATATCGGGACATTGTCTTGGAGCATCTGGTTGTACCGGGCACTCTCATTGTTGGCACCAGGAATAGAAGCATAGGTGTTTGCCAATTCCATCTCGTTGGATAGAGCCCTAAGCTGCTCCGCTTCTGGGTTAACCATTGCCCCAAGAGCACCGGCGAGACCCAGATTCTGGTTCATCATATTTTGTCTGGCGTTTCCGGGAGCCCCGTACAACCGCCCAACAATATCGCTGATCATAAGGAAAGGCAGAGCCTTCCTTAGTGCGAAGTTACCAATCCCTTTGCCTGCCTTCATGGCCTTCGAAGTAGCTTTAGTCGGATTCCGAAGACTATTAGGTTTAGGCGGACCCTGAGGAAGCGGAGGGAACAGCATTTGCCGGGGATTAATGGAACTCTTTGATGGACGAGCCATAGGGGGTACACCTTGTTTTCGAATCATATCTTCAGGCTCAAACACTGCACTAGCAGCAGTATAAGGCAACATCATTTGAGGAGTATGCCCCAGTGTCCTCATCGATAACTTCATTGCGTTCGCGTCAGTGAATACTTTGGGGTTGATCTTAGACGAAAGGTTCGCTGAGCCTAGGCTCACTACAGGAGTGCCTTTTGGGTACTGGCCTTTCTTCCCAAACATCTCAGCCGCAAGAGGGTTCTGAGGCGAGAGCATTGGGTTCTTAGCTCCAGGTGCCGGAAGCAACTCATCGGGGAGGATCTCTCTTCCAAGGCCGGGTGAAAAGGTTTTTCTCTTAGCCATTAGAGATAACCCTTTCCGGACTAATGAGTCCTCTGTCGATCTTCTTTTTCTCTACTACGGCACCCAGGCCCATGAACGTTTTGTCTTCTTGACTATCGTACCAAGACCACACAATTGCATTGGGCCTTCTTACTTGCCGGCTCTTGCGATTGGCCCAAAGAAACTTACGTACCTTCTTTGGTGTGAGAGTATTCCCCACTAGTTCCTGGACCTGTACCTGTGGCGACGTATTGACAAGCGGCTGCTGGGCAGCGTTGTTGCCTTCCAATGTCACGAGAGAACCACCAAGCTGCGTGTGCATCTCAGTGACTCTGTGACTAAGCGTCTTCCAATCAGGCTTACTAAGGGACAATTGGTGTCTCCCCAAGCTTCTGGATCTCATCTATAATCTCTTGCTCTTGTTCGGTTACCCCTCCACCACTGTGCTGAGCACTAATTCTAGACATAGCGCCCTGCTCAATAGTATTCATCATCGATTCACCGTAGAGCGTGTCTTCGAGTTCCATTGGTCGGGTAGGAAACTTCGGGAGTTCCGGCCTTCCCTTTTCGTCGTACTCCAAAGTAAAGCTCTCAACAACAGCCATGTAGTCAGCGGCGTATTTGTCGACGAGTTCCCTTGCTTTATCAAGAGTTCTCGCAGATCCGTACATAGCTTTGTTCAAGCTTTTAATTTGTGACGGACTGTATTGCTCAAGGCCACCATTTTTCATTGCACGCTGCTGCGTCTTAATCCACTTTTGATTCTGTGATTCCAACGCACCTTCCATGTCCCCGGCAGCAATGAACCTATAGGTGGCGGCAGTTTCTTGGGGAGAGATCACGCTTGAGTTGATTTCATACAGAGCCCTACCCATAGAATTCTTATCTCTATGGGACATGAAGTTACCCTGCAGCATCCAGCCTCCAATGGAGGTGAACTCTTCAGACTCTCTGATGAAAGCATCGACAAACTCTAGTTCCTTTTTATCTATCTTCTCGGGGTCAACGATTCCAGTTTCGGGATCCATAGCACTGCCAAGAAGGGCAGCCCTAATTTGTTTCCGTCCCTCGGAAGATGAAGCCGACTCGAGATAACTACCGACAACGTGAAGTGCTGCTTCCATAGCCTTAGCGTTTTCTTCATCGCCTTCGTTGCGGTAGTGGGTGATTATCTTGCTGAAGTCTTCTTTTATTCCAGGAACCCTGGTCCCATCTTCATTCGTGTAACCCATGACTATCTTTGTTCGTTTACTAAGGTCTTGACCGGAGCCGGGCATCGTGCTTTTAATCTTGTTGAGAATTAAATCTACGTGGTTCATAGTAAGAGTAGAGTCTACGCCCTGGATAGCACCAGCTCGCTTCCTTAGTCCTTCACCTACCCCCTTCAGAAACCTTCCGTTATGGACCCGTTCGCCAGCGACTGAAGGAGGTGGACCAGACTCCCCCTCAATTTCATTCATCGCTCCCCAACCAATAAGAAGATGACGGACAGACCCGGTGACTTGTTCTAAATTCTCCGGTACATCTAAGAACAAGCCTTGGTCTCCCCCGCCGGGAGTCATGTGGTGCGTAGCAAAACTTCTGAACCATTCGCCGGCCATTCGTCCTGCCATATCCAGGTGCGCATCACTAGACCGCAAGCTTTCCATATCAGCAATGCGACCTCCTCCGGTCATGATCTCTAGTTGAAGCTCCTCAAAGATAGGTGCCGTTATTTCAGACGAGGTAAGTGAATCAACTGAGTTCCCGCCCAACATGGTGTACGTCTGAGGCAAGTGCCTATTAACGAATGTCTCATAATCTTGGGGGGTAGTGGGGACTGCAAACTGGGGACTCCCTCCTTGAATCTGCCCGTTGGGGGCTGCAGCAGGTCCGGAAGACGCTGACGAACCCGGATACCCTATACCCATAAAGCCCCGAATCATTTGATTTCGAATGTGAGCTCGACTTCTTTCATCAAGCAATCGTCTTTCAAGCTCTCTTTTTCTCGCGTCTCTTCCAAGGATTGCATTCTGCATCTTCAGATCGTGTTCACGTTGATCCCGAATCATTTCCTTCTGTGCGTCGAGTGCGTTCTGCTCGAGGGTGGCCCTATTCAGAAGGGTGGCTTGGGTCATTCGCTCCTGAGAATCAATCCTTTGCTGTCCCATCTGGTAGTCAAACATCATCCCAGCTTGAGTAAGAGCCATGCTCTCCTTGTGCTGACGATCCTGTTTAATACCTGCAGCATGCTGTCCTGCGGTAGCAGCCGACTGCCTAAAACCCTGAGTAACAGAGTCGCCCATTTGTGGGGTATTGAATCGAGACATCAGTTAGTCCTTATTAGCTCATCATTCCGAGCTGGGAAAGATTCGTCATTTGGTTAGGGTCAAAGCCCATCTCAAAGTTTGAGGGGATCTCACCTGGAGTTCCACCGGGGAGGTTTACGTTGAAGTTTTGCCACGGGCTTTCCCCGGCAACAAGCGATCCCCAATCAAGTCCGGTCGAAGCACTGAAGTCAATGCCGGCTTCTGCTCCCATCATCTGTACCTGCAGCATAGACATCATGACGCTTGCAAGAGATGTAGGATTAACAGTCATGTCTGCTGTAAAGGCTGCCAGATTAAAGTTGCCCTCAAGTTTCGCTGCAGCTCCGGTTGCAGTCATGCTACCTAGGAACTTTTGGGCTTCGGCCATTGTGCCGCTAAGCCATTGATCCACTTGAGAAGTACGATCCGCAGCCATCATCTTTAGATCGGTAGCGTGCTTCATGATTCCAGATGCTTCAAGTTGTGCAGACATTTCCTGCATTGCCCCTTGAGCCATCATCTGGTATCCGGACTTAGTCATGTCGTGTGCGAACTGCATTCCCTGAGACACCAGATTGTTGGTGATCTGGAATGTGTTTGCCACCAAGCCGCCAAGGTTAGTAGAGAGCTGAGTAGAAGCGTTCGCAAGGAACCCGTTCACGTCAGCGATTCCTTTCTCTGCTGCAGCAATTGCCATTGTGTTCTGCGTTTTTGTAGCATTCGCAGCAAACGCTGTCTGTGCCCCAAGGGCATGTGCTTGCTGAGCTCCCTGTCTATTGAGAGTAGCCGAGAAAGATGCCTTCTGTGCAGGCGTCATGTCCGGGTCCATCTCAATAGCTCGTTTTTGAGAAGCAATGTTCTCATTCAACCCGCTGAGTTGTCCGGTAACAATCGCAAGGCTGTTGTCCCAAGATTCATCTGCAGCTCTTTTGACAGTATTTAAAGAGTTCTCCATTGCTCCCGTCATGGCACTAGCGTAGACGCCGAACTGGCTCTCGGCTTGTCGAACATGCCGGTCCATCTTTCGTTCTTGTCGTCTTGCTCGATCTTCAAACTCGTCGTAATACCCGCCAGCTTGGTCGAGCATATCCTGGCCGTAGCCTCTGAGCTCATCTCCAGTACGTGCCCCTGCATCAAGCAGGTTGTTGTACTCACCCATCAGGTCGCCAATTGCGGATCCCGTAGCCTGGTTGTATACATCCATAGCATCTCGAGTACCCGACTCTACTCCTTCCATGCCGGACATAAAGTCACCGAGCATGTCTTGGAGTGAGGCTTGGTAATCAGACAAGGCATCCTGCATGATGCCCTGGCCTTCTGCCTGCTGCTGTTGGGAGAACTGTTGAGCTCCCTCCATACGCATAAAGTCCTGACCGAGGGCTTGCCCCATCTGGCCAAGAGTAGAAGGCATCGACCTATTTATGTGGTCCTCAAACGAGCCCATCGAGGGATCGTAACTCTGAGCAGCAGCTTCTGCTTGATTCTGAGCATTGTACGAGAAACCCTGTTGGTCGAAGGGGTTGTACCCCTCGCCTCCGTGAAGGAAATATTCTTCCCAATTAAATGCCATATCGCTACTCCACAGTTCCTCGGTTAAGTCGGTCTGATGACAAAATCTTACCAGTAACAAGAACTGATAACAATCTGAAATCTACGTCAGGACAGAAGACCTCTAAGCCTGGGGTCATTGCAGGTCCCCCTATTCCGTACATGCCTTGCATTGCCAGAGTAGAAGTGTCGGCTCCGAAGGCAGCCCAATACGTTGCAGTCCCATTCTCAAGAGACCGGGTAGTCAACCCATTCAGGTCTTTGATTAGGGTCTTCTCGGCAGGGGTCAGGCTAGATCCACTGAAAGCCAGTGCTCTAAACTTGCAGTCTTTATTAGATGTGTCGGTCGAGGGAGGACCGGAGACATCAATCAGACTTGCGCCCATACCCTCGAGGTGCTTGGTTCGATGGTAATCCACACCAGCAAACTTTTCCCCCGACTCTGAGTTCATCCCGACTGGGTGTCCCACCCACCGGAAGTAGACAGGAGACACGCCTACCCGGTCGCCGGCAGCCAGAGACCTGAGTTCTGTCCCAGCTACAACGATGTAGGTATCCCCACCATCCGACGAAGTGTAGTCTCGTGACTGGGCATTGATGATCTCTAAGATCTTTGCCTTATTCCCCACTAGTGAAGCCGTTGCTGAGTCTTGCACATAGAGGTACCCACCAACCCACTGGTCTCCTACCTGATCGGTAGTCACCTTGATCTTCAGCTTGGAGTTGCCAGAAGGATGGGACGTGTTCTCCAGGAGCTCCAGGCGTGTATCGCCCTTACCGTCCATCATCGTCAATCGGCGTTGCCCGTTGTACCCACCGGTACCAGACGAAGCGATGGTCTTCGAGGAGGTGTGGTCGTAGACACAGATACGTGGCTTGTACCCAGAAATGCCATCGGCAGCAGTAGCGGAGGAAGGCACGTTCTGCAGGAACAGTGCTCTCTCTACAAGGGAGGAGTTATCGTCCGCCAAGTCTGTAACCCAAGGGCCTTGCTTCACTTGCCAGAAGTTCATGTCCTTCAGGATAGAGCTGCGTGCAGTATTGAACCACATGCAAGCAGCCTCTTCGTTAGCAGGGTTCAGCATGAAGAGCACGGATGAGGCAGGGTCGAATGCCATCGACACGTTCTCGAGGTTTGATCCGGCCCAGTCGTTGATGATGTAGTAGTCGAAGCCACGAACATCGTCTAGCTTGCCCTGACCATTGACTGCCTTCAGGCCCTTTGTCGTGAGGAAGTAGATTGTGGATGCAATCGACTCAGTTGTGTTACTGCCTGGAGTACCAAAACCTTCGTGCATTTCCAGCAGCCTCAAGTATCCGTAGCCGCCGGTACCTTCCTTTCGGATGTGGTACATACGGTCACGGCTGAACCCGACCACCGAACTCCCGACCCTCTGCAGATTGATGATCTCATTTGCAGGGATCGTAGGCACAAACCTATCTAGTGGGGAGAACAACTCAGGCGACCGTTCAGTCATCGAAGACCACCGGAGTTCGCCAAGACTCTCGAGCACTTGGGTACCCGTCGTATCCGTCGATGGGACCGGAGTACCGTTGATGGAAGACATCAGCAGAGTTCCGTCATACCACTCAAGCTGTCCACCGTAAGGCATGTTCTCATCGAAGATGGCACTGCCCTGGGTGTAGGTCTGCTGGTAGATGAGTTCCAGATCTCCCAACTTATAGATGTATGCAGCACGCTTGTAGTCTGTAGTTCCAGTTGGTTGGTGACCAGAGATCTCGTAGTCTTCCAGCTTGATCAGTCCGTCCATAGACAGGACACCAGCTGAGAAAGTCCCGGTAGCGTTAGCTGTGTTCACTGAACGATACACGTATGCGTAGTCGTATTTGTCTGAGTCGTAGATCAGGTCAAGGATCGCATGCTTCTCAACTTCTTCCACGTCAATTGGCTGAGAAGTATCCTCGCTAGTCGTAGCTTCGTCCCCAAACGAATCGGCACGTACTTCAAGAACCTTTGAGAGTGCACTACGTCTACCGGACTTGCTGTCGTAAAGCTGGTAAGCAAACACGTAGTCTCCGGCTTCCAGCTTCTTGCGGTCCTTGACTTGCTCGGCCTCTTCGTTGATGCCGTAGGTGCAGTAGTTAGGTCCAACCGTAAAGGTGACACCGACAGACTTGCTGTCATTCTCTGTGTTTGTACCGGGGATCCCGACTGGCCTGATACGCCACGTCACGTTGTACTTACCCGGAGCCCACTGGTACGTACTGAATAGTGGGGAGATGTTGACCGCTACCTGATACGCCTGAGCGTTCGAGATGTTGTCGGACAGATCGCTTCGATCTACTTCCACAACAAACTCATCCGAAGGTATGGCAGCATCGTTGTTGCCGAAGTCCAGGAACGCCGCGTACTGCCCACCGTTCTCGTTGTCCACCTTTGTAGTCCACGACAAGCTGGCATCCTCACTGTAGTAGGAATGCTCTGTGTCCTCTAGTCGCAGGTGGGCACCGTACACCAAAGTCTGGGGTGGTTCGTTGAACTCTCCCGCACTGTCAGCCTTGCGGATCATTACATCCACTGCAAAGTTGTCGATGCTCGCATCATTGTAAAGGTAAACAAAACCCTTTAGCACTGACAGCTGATCGATAAAGGTTCCTTCGGGAATTGTAGTTGTATCGTAGATGCAAAGAGACTCTACGATCTTGCCCATGTCCGGGTAGATCTCACCGCCGGGCAAGCATCCAAGATGTAGGAGTTGGTTGTTGATGTTGAATCCACCAGAGATGTCTTCGTCCGTAAGGATGTCGGCAGTGCAGACTTCTGAGAACTGGTTCTCGCCATCGTCGGTCCAGTCTCCACCAGTAATGTGGAAGCCAGCCTCAGTAGGCTCTACCCCAAACACTCCGTCTTCTCCAGGAATGCCAGAGGTGTTGTTGCGGTTGTTGCAGAAACGGCAGTCCTTGTTCTCTACGTAGGAGTCACCCGGAGTATTGATGATCCGAATTGCCTCACCCGCATTGTCATAGATCCAAAGATCTTCCATCTTGATGAGGGGACTATCAAGCTTGATGCCGGCCATGACATTCGGAGCTACTGTAGTCGGGAGTTTTCTAGTATCCCCAATGTTCTTAAACGTAATGCCCTTCACCTCTATCCGATGTGGAGTAGTGTTCGCAGTACGTAGATCACTGAAGAACGTGAACGGAGAATAGTTCGAAGGGTGCCTAGTGGGGTTTGTAATGTCCGGGTAAGCAGTACCGTGATAGGTACCGACTTGCTTGAAGGCATCGAACACAGTGTTCTTTGGTCCGTACCTTCCCTTGATGATCACAGACTGAATTGGCGTATTCCCTTGGAATGCACCGCAAAAGAAGAATGAGCCCTTCACATCCAAGTAGCTATATCCCGAACTGTTGTATGGGCTTTCGGGATCTTCCGTAGGCTGGTAGGTTGAAATGACTGTTGAGTTTCCACCGCTGAAGCTGGAGACAGATATCCTGTTGGAGCTATCTCCCGAGATCGACATGGTAGATGAACCGTTGGTAATCTTTAGATTCACGCTGGCCCAGAGAGCCCGTTCATCAGAAGACCAGGCGGTCCCGTCAAGATCTTGAAGGCTCGTGTACCCACCACCCGGAACTACTTGGTACAGATCAATCGAAGTAAAGGTTCCAGTTCCCACTACAGGACGAATCCTGATGTTCTTCTTTTGCTCATTCAGGACGTTGTACAAAGCCCTAGCACATTGGGCTGCTGTCTCTTGGTCCTTGATCCCCACTATGAAGTTCCCACTTGCGTCCTTCGATCCGTCTTGTGTCGTTACCGAAGTATCGAACTTAAACGTAAACGACTGCTCGTAGGTATTGATGAGTGTGAGGATGGATCCGTTGGTAGGTGCCCCGCCGGCAATGCTTACACTTCCCTGTGAGTGATCCGTCTTGCCCCCAGAGAAGTCGGTGATCGTAACACCACTTCCCCCAAGGCTGTCGGTGATCGTCGCATCCGAGTTGATGCTTCCATTGTTCGGTAGGGACCCAACCATTCGGTGCACAAACGTAATCGTCTTATTAGACAGATCGTACTGGGGAGCAAAGACCCCAGTAGCAGCTGCAAGTGGGGAAGAACCACCTTCTCTAACTCCACCCAGCTCTGCTTCTTGTTCTTCGTACGCACCCTGTGTACTGTAGAACGCTTTTTGGATAGAGTTCGAAACAACCAAACCCGTAAGCGATGTTACATAAGCACCATAAGTTTCGGATTGCCCTCCTGAGAATGCAGTAGGAGGAATGGGGTTGCAGTACTTGATGAACGAGCCAACGTCCGAGCTAGTGCTTGAAGTAACAGTTGTATGTCCGACAGTTCCTGCGGTTACCTGACTAATGGTTACTGCCCCAGAACTGTTCGTTCCGGTGAACAAAGCACCGTGCCCACTAAGGCTCGCATCAGTAATGGCAGCAAGGAGATTTACACCGCATGTGTTCGCACGCGTTGCTGCGTCTCCTCCACTGTCTCCGCGAAGGAAAGCAACCACACCCTCTTCGACCAAGTCCCCATTGTTGTACGAGGAGTTAGTGTCATTGAATGCACGGTAGGTAATGCTAGTTGCAGCGTTTGCAGCGAACAACGTGATCTCAGAGGCTTCCTCTACGGAGTCGATAAAGGTCCAGGACGCAGAAGCGTTTGAATCTTTAAGGATCTTCTCGCCACGCTTAGTCGAATACGCAACATCTGTACGCAGCACAAGCTTGTGGGTATCGCCATAGATGTCTGTAAATTGCAGGTACGAACCGTCTACGCTATCTGTGTCTACAACAAACGGGCAGTCATCTGCAGAAGTCCAGTCAAACTGAATGGAAGCTGATGCCTGAGTCCCGTGCGGCTGGGGGAAGTACACTCCGGGACCAACGCTTACCTGTTCAAGTGTCGAAGGATTCTGGAAATCAAGAGGGGTCTTTGCCGTGTTGACCGCAGTACACATGGACGTGAAGTTTTCTGGAAACAGGTGAATGCGTGCATTCTCTTGTCCCGGAACATCGGTCGTTTCTGTAGGCAGGTACTCTTCGTCTGAAGTAATCAACGTACCAGAGTCACCGTACAAACTACCCCAAGAGGTGTCATCATCGAACCCAAGAATCTCATTCAAGGTCTCATCGGACCTATAGAAGAGAGTCGAAGGTATTGCAAAGGATGTAGTGGGGATTGCAGTAGCACCGGGGTAGTAGCCCTCATCAATCAAGTTGGGGCACAATACGATGGTGGCATCTGCAGTTTCAGTAACGTCCGTAGGCACGGGGGTAATGAAGACCGACGCTGCATCAAAGAACTCTTCGTTAGTCGGTCCTTCAATACAGCTTTCTGGTCCCTGAAGATCGGGAGCCTTACCCGGACCAGGAGACGTTTCAATAACTAAGCTGTAGTCGTAGAAGCAATCATCTCCTGCGGAAGCAAGAGAACCCTGAAGGTTATTGCTAACTGTCGTTGGGCAAGCATCAGAGGTCCCTACGTCGGAAGAAGACGCATCACAATCCGGCTTGGTTACGTAGAAGGTCAGCGGGCTACTGCCTCTTACTCCGACAACTACAACTCGGCCAGTCGAAACAACATCCATAACTTCACTAGTGCTCACACCCTCAGCCAGCACGTTGCCGTACGACCATAGCCCACACTTAGAGTGGTAGAAGTCCAGGAAGATATCGCCTTCTCTGTCGGCACCGCCAGTAAAGTCTGTGGGTAAGAGTCTGGTAGGAGCGTTAGTGACAATAGGTTTGTTACCGTTGTTGCCGTTGGTAGCCTGCGTCATAGAAGCGGCAGGGTTGGAGTTTTGGGTAACAGAAGAGACACTCACCTTTGACGAGTGCCCGGCCCCCGTAACAAGCACGGTCTTGAAGTTGTCCCTTGAGTTGGTTGTGCTTGCCCCCGCGTCGTACATGATGTGGTCTCCACCGTTGAACTTGGTAGAGAGCGAAGACAAGTTTGACTTGTTGTTAAACGAGTTCGTCTTTGCAATTGTCGTATGCCCAGCAGTACCGGTTGTCTTCTGGGTCAGGATGACAAGAGGGCTGGTAGCACCACTTGTTGCAGTACTTATCGTTTCCACAGTGAATCGGTGGTTAGCTTCAACAGCAAGTACGAACGCCGTTGGAAGTGCTGAGGTGCTTTCCATATTCAAACGCATCGCACCGTAGTCCGTAATCGCTCGCTCCATGTCGGCTTCAGATCCAGGTGTCTGCTGGATGAAAGTAACTACTCCGGTATTGCTGGATGCTTTGATTGTCCCGGCATGACCAGAAGCAGAGTTTACGGCAGCAGCAAGGAATGCTCCGGCTGCAGTAGCGTTGGCTCCAACATTGAACTCAAGAGCTCCACCCCCATAGAACTTAGTGGGGATAGCATCTCCAATTGCCGAATCGATTGCACTTAAGATGTCTGCGGTAATGGCAGTGTTACCTGCAGTACCTGTAGCTGTCTGTACGAGTGTTACAGTTTCAGAAGAACTGGTTGCAGTGATCGTTCCTCCGTGGCCATAGAAACTGTTAACAGCAGCGATAAAGTTAGCGGCTGCCGCAGTTCCGTTTGCCCCGTCCTCAAACTCATTCTTGGTTATGTCAGCAGTCTCCCCAACCTTTAGTGTGTAGGTAACTGTTTTCTCGTACCCGTCTACCAAAGTAATTGTTGAGTTGTTAGCCCACCCCAGGATCGCACTCTTGAAGGTGAACTGTGCACGGGCAGCAAGAGCAGTGCCCGCTGCCGCAGCGTTGTTATCAGTTCTGATCCTGTACTGCCTTACCGTTCCTGACGTATCAGTTAGCTCAATGACCGCATAGTTACGGTCGTTGTACTCGGTATCCCCGAACGTGACTGAAGCCGAAGCCTTACTGTTGTGACCCATCTTGGAGTCAATGGCTTCCTTCAAGTTGCTTGCCGCTTCGGAAGCAGCTACGTCTGACTCAGTGACATCGTGACCGCCAGCAAAGGCTGTAGCAGTCATGTTGCTCCCAGCAGTTCCCCCGCTAAACGCTACTGCTGAGATGAATCCCCCACTAACTGACGTTCCCGTAAAGTTCTGACTGTTGTAGGTAGTCCCGGTTGCAGAGGTCTTGATCGTAAGAAGCTTGTCTCCAGGAGGCGTGATCGACATGACCAGACCTCCCTCAATAGCTAGTTCAATCGAACGGTGCAGTGACTCAATGAATCCCTGGGGAGTACTCTGATCTTTGATTCCGGCCTTTGTTGAAGTACTGCTTGTCTGTGACAGAGTCGTATCGAAGGTGATGGTGTGAGAAGTAACGGGGAAGATAAAGGTCTTACCACTAAGGTTGGACTGAGTAACGGACCCACCAATTGTGGCGGTGCCCGTAGCAGGGTCTCCTGTAGCAGTTCCTGTAATCCTTTTGCCTTCTCCCTCTGAACCAGACTCGTTCATCAGTACCTTGAAGTACTCGTCATTTGAGTAGCTGGCTCCCAAGGGAAGGTAGTTAAGAAGATTCGCTCTGATCGCTGAATTCAAAGAGGCCCTAAGCGAATCCATTGCTTCTTGTTTAGTGGTTACCCCGAGGATGCCTGCAATAGCGTTGGTTGATCCTAGTCCACCTGACGCAAAGGCTACAACGGATACTTGTCCGCCAGAGACTCCGGTTCCAGTAATCGCCTTGCCGTTGCCCGACGTACCTACGGTGTCCATTGTCAGGACCATGGTTGATCGGTCACCCGTAGTGAAGGCCGTAGGCATTCCTCCTGATCCTCCTTCGATGCAGGAGTTCCAATCAGAGTCGGTTGTAATGGATGTGTTGCCCGCAGTTCCAGAAGAGTCATGGACAATAGTCACTGCTCCGGAGCTGGAGGACGCCGTGAGGTAGGAGCCCTGGTACTTGTTTACTTCGACGCAGAAGTTGGTTGCTGCAACAGTAGCACTGGCTCCAGCGTTGAACTCCGCAAACCCTCCGCGAGCAAAAGCAGCTGGGGCGTTGGCATCGCACACGTCATCCCATGAACTTTTTGTGATGGCAGTATTTCCTGCAGAGCCGGCTACTTCCTGAAGCAAGGTGATGGCACCGCTTGAGTTTGAAGCATCGATCTTTAGTCCTGACCCGTTGATGGCAGACGCGAGGTTGTCTCCCGCAGCCGTCCTGCTGCCTCCCGCATTGAACTCGATGTAGTCGCCTCCAACGAAACTAGTGGGGACTGCATCATCGGTTACGTCGTTGAAGTCAAACGCTCTCGCAACAACAATGGGAGTGTTGCCGGCGGAACCCGCCGTTGCCTGGACAATGTTTACGATGTTGCCATCTCGAGTTGCCGTCAACGTTCCGTTGTGGCCAGTCGCACCATTGATCGCCGTCTTCAAGTTCTCGGCTGCAGTTGCTGCGTTGGCACCTGCGTTGAACTCGACCGAACCGCCACCGACGAAAGCAATCCCTGGCTCTATGCTGCAGAGCTTGTTCCAGTGGGGATTGAAGCTGGGAGTTACAGTTGTGTTTCCTGTGGCACCCGCAGTGTTCTGGATGACCGTAACTACTCCGCTGCTGTTAGAAGCAACCAGTGTTCCGTTGTGACCGTTGGAGCTGTTGACTAGAGCAATGAAGTTTGCAGCAGCTGCGGTAGCATTCGCTCCTGCATTGAACTCCTGCTGGGAGGCAGAGGCAGAGTAATCGTTCTTGATCTGGTACGTTTTGGTGGTGCCTGCAGTATCGATGAGGGTAAGAGTCGCATTGTTCTCGTCATCAAACGTGCTGTTGTCGAATGTGAATGTCAGGATTGCTTTGCTTGAAGTCGTAGCACCTGCATCATTCCTGATCCGGTAGGTCTTTGCAGTTCCGGATGCGTCGGTCAGAGCAACCTGAGCAAAGTTGACATCGTTGAACTTGGAGTCACCCAGGTCAAGAGCAGCGGTTGCTTCCCTAGAAGCCGCTGAGAAATCATTCTTTACCACGAATGTCTTTGACAGGTTGTCAGTATCCGTGAGCGTGATGGATGCGTCATTGACAGAGTTGTAGCTTGAAGAACCCAAAGTGAAGGATGCTTCGGCTTTTGCACTCGTAAGTGCTCCAGAGTCATTGCGAAGTGAGTAGGTGTGGGCTGTTCCTGACGCGTCGGTAAGAACACAGGTACCCTTGTTCGCGTCATTGAACTCAGTATCCCCAAAAGTAAACGCAGCGGTCGCTTTACTTTGCTGGGGATTATCAGCAGTCATGGCAATGCTGCCGGCTGTCTTGGCAAGAGCAATGGACTCCTTCAAAGACTGAAGGGCAAACAGAGTAGTCCCGTCTGAGTCAGCAAGTCCAGCCTTTGATGCGCTCGATCCAGAGTTGCCTCCAGAGAACGTGGTGACTGTAAGCTTGCTTCCCGAGACTGCAGTGCCCCCGATAACCTTCCCGTTACCGGAGACACCTGTTTCAGTCATGGTCAAGGTAGCCTGCGACGAAGCCGACTGGGACGCCGTCATACTAAGGCTGCCCGCAGTGATGGCCAGGTCAATGGACTTTTTCAGTGCACCGAATACATCGTCTGCAGTGGTTAAGCCAGATACCCCTGCTACCGTTGCCGTACTGTTTGCAGAGGTCACCGAAGTGCTAAACGTAATCGTGTGTGTTGCGTTCTTCGAGTCTTCGATGATCGTAGTCAGACCGTTCAGAGAAGTTACGTTTGCTACAGTAATGGTTGCTGCAGCACCCGACGCTTTCTGGTTGATCGTGTTATCAAAAGTGACGGTGTGATTCGTGCCCCCTGCATCCTGCAGGATAATCGTCTTCCCGTTGAGAGTTCCGGCGGTCTTCTCTACCTGGGTGATAGTGGAGACAGCTCCCTGTCCCGTAGATGAAACAGTACGAGTATCGTCAAAGGTGATCGTATGGGCCTTGGTGTCGTCTTCAAAGATTACAGTCTTGCCTGTCAGACTACTGATAGAAGTCATAGCTAGTGTGGCTATGGCTCTCGTAGTTCGGCCTTCCCAGTTTTGGTAGTAGCCAGACGTGTCCGTGTAGTCAGGTAAGCCCTCTTGAGATGTACCCGTACCTCCCGAGTAGGAAGTGATGTGATTGCCACTGTCTTCAATCGAGGACTGGAGAGTCAGACCGGAAGCAGATTCCGTAATGTAGGAACGGTCAGTACCGCCTACGTTGAATAGGACTGTCCCATCTACTGGATCGTACGTTCCGTTGGTCGTGCTTCCATCTTGGACACCCTTGTAGGAACGAGTGAAGCCATCTTCGGATGTGAAGCTGATGGTCCCGCCTACGACTGCTTCCTTCAGAAACTCGAATCGAGTCTCGGCTTTACCCGTATCTCCGTTGGAGTAACCGTGGGTGCTGCCGCTGAATGCCCGGTAAGTACGGTCAGTAAGATCGGTCGAAGTAATCTGGAGAGTATCGCCATCGTTAGCGGTCGATGCGAATTCAACTACGCCGGCTGCAGCTGAGGTCTGTCGTTGTGCTCTGTAAACAAACCCATACCCGTACGAGTCGAAGTCGATCTTGAAGTTGACGGGGAAGAAATCGGTGACGAATGAGTTGTGGTTGTGGTTTGGGTGGGAAAAGAAGTTGAGTTCATAGACTGTCCTGAATCCACCAAAGGGTCGTAGACCACCCTGAACCGACCCATCTACACCAGCCAGCTCTCCAGCGTATCCGTCCATGACGCCAGGAAGAGGGACCCTCTTGTCCTGACTCACCATGGTGAGGGGGTAAGTCCACTTGGTACTCAGTTCATTAGCCATTTTATTTCCTCTTGACCGCTAGTTTGGTCTTGGTTTCTTTTTTCTTATCGTACCATCCCAAGCTGCTTTCTTGCTCCGGAATCAAGTCCTTGCAATTTTCTATTGCCTGACCGAAAGGCAAGTAGGGGAAAGCGTCTAGTTGGCTGGTAGGGCTGCAGTTCCAAACCTTAGTACCCGATTGGATGAGTACCTCGTTCAAGGATTTTAGCCTTTTTGAATTCGTTTTGTAGGAAGAGTTGTTTCCTTTTATTGCTCCGGCATCCCGTGACTGGGGGAAAGCGTAGTTCTGTTGACCTGCTTCCATCTTAAAGTCTGCCCCGCATAGGTAGATCCTACGGAAGCCTAGTAGATGACAGATCCTAAGAGCGGAGAACATGACTGACCTAGCTCCGGTATACCCGAGAGCATCTCTCTCCTTGCTCTCAGATCCCCAGTTGACGCTGTTCTGCTGAAGAAACGATCTAGGGTCGAATCGAAGATTACGGGGGTAGAAGAATACGTTGGGACAAGAAGAAGGAGAGTCCTGTACTGTCGCTAGTTTCTCCCCTTCTTTCCTTCTTAGCTTTGAGTTCTTGAGGGGGAGAGGGCAGAACTTTACGACATTAGGGTCTTTCCACCGCGAGTACAGAAACCTGTTTGGGTGGTCAGCACAGGTCCAGAATGAAGGCTTGAATACAGACCAGCTGTTGTTGACTCCGAAGCTCATGGCCCCTACCTCGTTGATCCTGCCCAGATCCAACAGATTGAGCGAAGGCCCACTAAGGATCAGGAAGATGGGTTGGTTCAGGAACAGGTTGGTCAAAGACAACCTGCTGGAAGTAGAGGTTGAAAACATCATCTCCCCCAGATCCCTGCGGGTAGTGAAGGGTTTTGACTTACTGTGTGTAGGAGCTGTCCCTAGGTAAGCACCAGGGTCAAGGTTAAAGTTTTGAGCTTCCTTACCCCGTCTCATACATAGCTCAACTTAAAAGTCTTTACAGCAATCCTTGCAATGCTCAGTGGGGATTGAGTAGTGAACTTCAGACCACCACTCACCACAATCTTGACAGATGGAACATACCCCAGGCTTAGGAGGTGTGTTATCCCCGCCGCTGCAGTACATTTCCCAAATGACTCGTATACAAACTTCTCCTCCCGCACCGGGTGTTATCTCGGCAGGGCTTCCGGAGTAGACGCCATCGTCATCTGTGTCAGGTATTTCGTTTTGACCGCAGCAGCAGTTAGAGGGAACATTGAATTTCCACTTCGTTCCTCCCGGAACACTCTCTTGTTGCCAAGGCGTTTGGTCTGGGTCGCTTCCGTTGTACTCCACGTTAGGACCGCAGGGACAAACAACAATTGTCCTAGATGGGACAGGGATGCAGTTCGGCAGCCTAGTCCAGCAATTGGGGTCTGTGCATCTTTCCTTGCAAGGATCACCACAGCACATCTCTTTATCGTCTTGAAAGAAGTGGTGCGTATGTGGCTGCTCATACGGAGGTATCTCAATGTATCCCCCACTAGTCTCGGAGATACATCCCCCATCTTCAGCTGCACTCTCAGAGAACCATACGCCTACGTTCCCGCCGGGGCCTGGAGGTTTAGGTCCTGGCCTATCTTCGGAGAACTCTACGTTGGGGTAACCACTACCTATACCGGGATCGCCAAACCCAGAGGTTGAGGGTGACCACTCGTGAGAAGAAGAAGAGGTATTGGTCGTTGACTCGTCTGTTGTCTTGGAGTCAGTCGGACATCCGGGGGAGTTGCACTCACTGCTCTCATCGTTACCGCTGGTCCATTCATCGGAGGGCTCTACCCCACCGCACTGTGCAGATCCGCAAGACACTCCGTGTCCCATGTAGGTTCCGCCTTGAGTGGCGCAGTTAGCAGGGGTTGTGTATATGCAATCTCCCGCACTGTGCCCGGAAGGCAGACAACAAGCACCCTTGTTATCCGGAGGACCTGGGTCGCTGCAGTTGCAGTTGCATACATCTTGGCAGCTCATGTCGGAACCCGATGGACCCGGAGGCCCTTGTGTTCCTGTTGAACCGTCTACCGCTTGCGGGTGACCGCTCCTGCCTATGTTCGGGTTTTTAGCAAAGCTGTTGTAACCCGGCAAGCCGGCAAGAACGAGCTCGTCCATTGCAGGTTCAAAGTTAGACTGAAGGAATCCCCATGCAAAACTCTCTACGTCAGCGGGTGTTTCACCCAGCTTGTTCGTATCGAATGCAGCTCTGACCTCACTCGCTTGAGAGAGTAGATCAATTGACGGGGGCTTTCCGTAGTACTGAGGCATCAGTCACCAAAGAGGTACATGCTTCTGTTATCAACCGTGTCCTTCTCATAGGACTTGGGCTTTCGGGCCTGCATGAAGCTCAGGTTATCCCCGACAGTCTTCATTGCCATCTTGTATTGAAGCAAGATGAACTGCATCTGTTTCTGTGTAATGTTCCTGGAGGTACCCAGGTTGATGGCAGCACCACAGGCAATTGCCTGCATAAGCGAGTTCATGCCGACAGGGGCTACTTCGTACTTCTTAGTTCCACCCGTGGAATGTGTAAAGGGTCTTCGAACCGTAGCAGTACGAGTGTCCGCAACATAAGAACTAATAACTCTTTCTTCAATTACATTGGTGCTAGAGTCCCAGACTCTGAGGATCGCACCAGCGTAAGCATTCTCACGACGATCAATATCACCTAGAGTAGGCGCATTGTCGAACACGAATGTTGTTGACGTAGAAAGGTTTCCACCGTCCGCATCATAGTGGGGATGGAAGTCTCCGTTGGGAATGTAGTGCAGGTCTACCGACTCACCCGTAGCAGGCAGCGGTCGGAATGAAAGCATGTTGCCTTGAATCTGCCACCCTGGTCCTCGGGGAGAGAACTCGTTACGAGGTACGAACTCTTTTGTGATCCTCTTCTCTGCATCCAGGACCGCAAACCTATAGACCTCTCCGATGTTGGGAGGAAGTATGTAGTCCTCCTGCCCATCGACAAGTGCGATCTCGTGTCGTACACGAATGCAGTTGTCAGCGTTGTTGGAGAGACGGGAAAGAACATTGACCATCTCGGGACAAATAACGTGGCGTACCAAATAGTCGTTTGTAAACTTGGCATCGACAATAGCTTCGTCCAAGTAAGCACGAACCCTCTCGATAACCGTCAGTAGAAATGATCCAGTAGAGTGCATGTCTTACCCCGAAGTAATGATCTTGCCAGAAGCAGAATGGGCGAGCATATCCTTGAGCTCTTCCATACCTTCGCTAGCTTGAGAGTCTCCTACATATGGACCACTCTCGATGCTTGCGGCAATAACGTCATTGCCTTGTTTTCTTTGGTACTTAGCTGCGTCGGTTCGCTGCTCTAGTGCGTCGAGTCTAGCTTGTTCCTTAGCAGCCTTTGCGTTACGCATCCTGTTCTTCATGGCTCTCATGTTGTTGGCTGCCGACTCTTTGCCGCAACGCATCTTGATGTATTCAAGGTCAATCCAGCCACCCCGGTCAGGAGCCTTGGGCATTGTCTCTAGTTCAATGCAGACCCTGAACCCGTGCTCTTCCTCAGTGTATACCCACTGGGCCAGAACAAAGTTACATGTTTCAGTGTGGCGGTAAACAAACAGGTCATCCCTGCCCGTTACTCTTTTGACTGCTCGGAGGTACTGGCTTTCAGGAAGGACCTGATGCCGTTCGTCCATAGCGAGACCGGTGCCTATTGCGACCTCCACGGGATCGTAAATCATCTCGATTTCCATTAGCACTTCCACCTTCTTCTTGCTTGGTTGATTCGTGAGTTAGGATCGTTTCTTGTCGCTGCAGAGCTTCTAGACTTTTGTCCGGCTGATCTAGCACAGTAAGACTTACGTCGCTTCGCAGCCTTGCTGCCCTTCTTGACTTTGCCCGTCACTGCAGTCTTTAGTTTACTTCCAGGGTTTGCTTTTCGGTGAGCCCTAACCCCTTTAGCAGTCATACCTGCACCACTCTTTGTGGGCCGGTAGTTTGCTCCACTGCCTCGAGTAGTTCTTCGGATTGGTTTTTGTTTTTTGCGGGCCATTACTTCTTCCTTTTCTTCCGGGTTACCTTCTTCTTTTTCTTTTTCCAGTTAACCCTCGCTGGCCCGCTCTTCTTATTTTTAGCTGATGTGCACTGAGACTTGGTTGGCCTGCAAGCAGGGTACGGTCGTTTTGACTTACCCTTTTTTGCGGACTTGCGACCACAGGGTTTACCGGTCTTGCAATCGACCCAGCCTGTTCCGCTGTTCTTTTGGAACCAGTCTTGCAGTCCAGCCATTACTTCTTCCTCTTCGTTTTCTTCTTCTTCTTTTTGCTGTTTCCCCAGTTAGCAGCCCCTACCTTTCGGCATTTGACCACAGCTCCAGAAGCGTAAGCAGAAGGCCAGACCTTGTATCGGGACTTAACCTTCTTTGCACAAGCATCGCTAGCTTTCTTCTTTCGTTTCGCCATGAAATCATTCTACCTTACAAGTGGGGAAATAGAAGAGGGGACCCCCGGAGGCTGAGGGTCCCCTCTCCAGCAGGAAGGAGGTTCTTCCAAATTTCCTCTACAGCGATCAATATTCGCTGTAGACAGTGTCAGTAGTGACACCAGTCAGCTTCATACCAGCAGGCTGGTCAGGGACGAGCTGCATACGGAGGAGCCCAGGCATCTGGACGCCTTCGGTAACCATGCTTCGGTTACCCGTAGCAGAGCTATCGTAGATAGGCAGCTTGTTGGTGCCGGTTCCCGTAAGGGCTCCAGCAATGAAGTTGAACGGGACAAACGAATCGGCCTGGCCGAAGGTCGAGTATCCCGAAGGCGTGGGCGGTACGTAACGCTTCCAGTTGTTGCCACCCTTACGAATACCGTAGACGGAGCCGTCTTCGACATAAGTGGAGGTGTAACCCTGGTAGGTACGACCATCGAACGCAAAGGAGAACCCTTCGTTCGAGCCTTCACTGGACATGCTACTGAGGCGACCAGTGCGGTCCAGGATTTCCCGGCCGATCTTGGTAGCTTCATAAGCGAGCCAGACACCATCGGATGCAACAAGGCAATCGATGTACTGACCATACTTGTTCTTCGCGGAGTGGAAGCGACGGAGGTACTGGCGGAGCTTATGCTCAGTCAGCGTTCCAACGCTACTCTTCGTGAAGGACTTGAACTCAGGATGGACACTGAGGTCGATCTGGTTCGACGTGTCACGTTCAGCACCAAGAAGGAACTTGGTGTTGTCTGCGGAAACGTCACCCGACTTCAGCCAGCTGTTGATACCGGCAATGCCAGTAGGTGCCATATTAGCACCCGCAGCAACCGTAACATCAGCCTGGTTAGCGTAGACAATGTAATCGCCTACCG
>Ga0070746_10000156_pt1 | contig 36476 bp, 49 predicted proteins | sample VirMetDEL_Mar_21_FD_77016 | JGI IMG/M metagenome (GOLD analysis project Ga0070746, IMG submission 77016) | Aqueous microbial communities from the Delaware River and Bay under freshwater to marine salinity gradient to study organic matter... | ecosystem: Environmental > Aquatic > Marine >...
ATGATCTTATTCGTTTAATTGAGCACCAATCACCAGGGTTTCAACATCGGTATAATGAGTGGAAGTTCAAAAGATTATTAATAGGTTACCCACAAACTGCGAGTAAAGTAGAAAATAAAGAATCATCATTAACAATTAATCATAATAACCAAGAAACAAAAGAACCTGATACACAACAAGAAATACTTGAAAAACTAAGAAGCTGTGAACCAGGAAGCAAAGAATCAAGAAGTTTAGTATCTCAGTTTCTTAAGCTTATCGACTCATTACCTGAGATTGATAAAGTATATTTACACCAAGAGGTGTGCGACGTAATGGGGTGGTCTAAAGTAGACTTCACAAAAATACTGAGAGACCTTCGTGAATCATGGTATGAGAGTACTAAAGAAGCGTCGTTTTATGACAATATGATATATATCAGAGAACAAAATCTAATTTACGACCATTTCAAACGTATGTTTTATACGGCTGAATCATTTCAAAATAGTTTTGGAAATGAGGACATAGACGCAAGGAAACAAGCGCTTACAAATAACAAAATTAAAAAAGTTGATAAATTAGATTTTGTACCTAAAAAGCCTCTTATATTTGAAGAAGAAGGAATCACTTTCATAAATACATGGAACAATCACAACGAACGAAAAGGAACAAAAGGAGATGTTTCACGGTGGTTAGATCATTGGAAAACACTAGGGTGGGAAGAAAATCAAAAGCATATGCTTCAATGGATGGCATATACCATCCTCCATCCAGAGAACAAAATTAATCACATACTATTACTCGGAGGAAGAGAAGGAACGGGGAAAGATTATTTACTCTATCCATTACTTAAAGCAATGGGTAAACATAGTGAGGTTGTAGACGGGCATGAACTTTTAAGTAGCTTTGCCGACTATATACTTAACTTTAAGCATATCCATATCAATGAGACGGAGTTAGGAGACCACAAAGAGGCTACGACAATATCAAACAAGCTGAAGCCTCTTGCTGCTGCACCTCCGGAAACACTACGTGTAAACGTTAAGAATAAAACACCGATGAAAGTTAGAAACATTGTTAATTTAACAATGACAACTAATTCACAAATGCCAGTTAAAATGAACGAAACATCTAGAAGATATTATGCGGTGTGGTCTGACTTTAATCAGAGAGATAGTCAAAATGAGGTGTTACCACAGTGGAAACAATACTGGAAAGAAAATTGGGAATGGATGTTTAAAGAAGGTGTTGATCATTGTATTTGGTATCTAAGAAACTGTGTTGATTTAAGTGACTTTGAACCAGGATCTCCTCCCCCTATAACTGAGTTTCTAAATAGCATTCATGAAGAATCAAAGTCACCTGCGCAACAAACCATTGAGGCGTTTATCGAAAACAAAATCGGAGCATTTGCTAGTGACATTGTAACTACGAACGAAGCATGTGCAACTTTGAAAGTATCAGGTTTTGGTTTCGATGAATTCATGTATATGGATTCTAAATGGTTCACCCCGGTGAAAGTTGGGCGTATTATGAAAGATATACAAACATGTGTGAAATTACGAGCTAGAAACGAAATAGAATTGAAAGTGTGGGTGATAAGAAATAAAGAAAAATACGAAAAAATGACAAGTTTTGAATTACATAGTGAATACAATAAACAGCTTAAACAAAGACCAATAGAAAAACAGTTCAAATAGTTTTACATTGTAATACAATCATGATAAAATTATAAAAAAAAATTAAAAAGGAGTTTCTTAAAAATGTCATTCGATATGATACTAACTATTCGATGTAATCTAGATAAGTTAAAACTATTTCGCGAATGGTGTAAAAAAGCAAATATCGAATACCAAGATTTAATTAGGGAGGTTATGGAAGCAGCACCAGAGGGAAGGTTAACAATAAAACCAAGTAAGGCTCAAAAAAGAGCATTAAACAAACTATATAAGGGAGCTAATAAATGAGTTTAGAACAGAACATAGCGAGAATAACGGACGCATTAGAGAGTATTGTATTAACTTTGAATGAGAAAAACCAAACGTCTTGTAATAAAAAATGCAATAAATCTAGAGAAGTTGAAAAATCAGTACCTACACCACAAGTACCAGAGGTACCTACACCACAAGTACCAGAGGTACCTACACCACAAGTACCAGAGGTACCTACACCGCAAGTACCAGAGGTACCTACACCACAAGTACCAGAGGTACCTACACCGCAAGTACCAGAGGTACCTACACCACAAGTACCTAAATCAACAATGACTGCACAGGAACTAAATGATAAAGTTTCAGAAGAGTGTGAACGATTAGGGCTTGAAGACCCTACACCTGTGTTCAACATTATTAAGAAATATGGCGCCCCAACTCTTTCAAGTCTTGACCCTCAACACTATGGAAGCGTACTTAATGAAATAAAAGGATTATAGGTTAATTAATGTCTGAACAACATGCAAGACTAAGCCCATCGAATCACCGATGGGTGTATTGTCCTGGCTCAATAAGAGAAGAATCAAAATACCCTGATATTTCAGGGGAAGCAGCAATCGACGGTACTGGTAGTCATTTATTACTTGAAAGATGTCTACAAGATAATAGGGATGCTTCCTTTTATCTTTACAAAAGTCACGGGCCTTTAGGACTTAACCACCCTGATAAAAGATCAGGGTGGAAGGTAGACAAGGAAAGAGCTGATAGGGTTCAAACATGTCTTGATTATATTGAAAGACGTAAAAAAGAGCTATCCGAACAATTTCCAAAGTCAACGATATCTGTTCAAACTGAAATGAAAACCAACCCTGGTGAAATATATTACAGGGATGATTGGTGGGGAACCGTAGACATTACATTAATTGTAAAACAAAATTTCCTAAATCTACCTGTATTTATTGAGGTTATAGACTTTAAAGATGGTAGAGGGTTTGTTAATTCAAAAGATAATCCGCAATTGATTGCATACCTAGGTGGTCAAGTTTACAAGCATGCAACTTTTAAAAGCATCAAATGTAGAATGACTATTGTACAACCAAAAACCAATCCACCTGTTCGATATGAAAACATTGAACCAGAAAAACTCAAAGAAAAGCTAAATCAATTAGCAGAAGCAGCTAAATTAACTGACGATCCGAATGCGTCATTAACTCTAGATAACAAAGGAGGTAAAGGATATTGTAAATGGTGTAAGCACCGGAATAATTGTGAAGCAAGGAAAGATCAATTAATAGGAGATATGAAAATGTTCACAGAACAAACTGAAACAAAAGGGATGTCACTTTTTGAAAGCATCGAGCAAACATTCAAAGACGTAACCACTATGGATGATGAGACACTGTCTCAAATGCTTGATGCAAAATCAGTTATTGAAGATGTGTTTAAACGCGCAGAAGAAGAAGCACAAACCAGGTTAAAGAATGGTGGTTATGTTCCAGGGTACGCAATGCTACCAGGAAATAGTAGTAAAAAATGGAAAATTGACGAAGAAGAATTAGTCAAGAAATTAAGAGCATGCAAACTTAAAAAAGATGAAGTTTACATTCAAAAGATCATTAGTCCTGCGCAAGTTTTAAAGCACCCTACTCTTACTAAACGTCAAAAAGATCGAATAGAAAAAGATTTCATCGATGTAGTACCTGGTGCGTTGAAATTAAAACCTATTTCTCGTCAGAATAGGGAAAAAGAAATAGTTGACAAATTCAAAGAAGATGTTTTACAATGTAATACGAAAAAGTGGTCATTTTTATAAAGAAAAGGAGAAAATAAAATGGAAATCAAAGTAAAAGGAATTGCTAGATACGCTCATCTAATTAAACCGTCATCACCAAAGGGATCGGAAAAGCTTAAATACTCTTTACAGGTGCTTTTACATAAGACTGACCCACAAGTTAAAGAGATTCAAAGTAAAATTGAAGAAGCTATTAAAAATCAATGGCCTAGTGGTAAACCACAAAAAAACTTTCATGTTTGCCTAAAAGACTTGGCAGTTAAGGAACCAGAAAATGACGTTTTAAAAGATTATATAGCAGTTAAGATTGCAACTAGTGCGGAATTTGATAGACCTATCCTTGTAGATCAATCATTAAGTGCAATTATTGACCCAGGAGTTCAAATCACGGGACAAGAAGTTATTGTTAGTGCAAAAATCTCTGCGTATGTACACGCACTTAATTCAGGTGTTGCTGCATACCTTCAAGGAACATGTGTCACAGATACCAAAGGCTCATTACCTATTGAGTCATTATCAGCTAAACCAAGTGCTGAATCGATGTTTGGAGATGTGGTTACCACGAATCAATCCACATCAGTAGCTACACCACCAAGTGCACCCACTCCACCAACGGCCCCAGATAAACCGGTATACGAGATGACAGAAAAGGCAAATGGTGCAACACGTGATGCATTTATCGCACAAGGTTGGACGGATTCTATGTTAATCGAGCACGGTTATATGAAAGCACCTAACGGTGTGACACCTTCGTTTGGATAACCCCATGGAAGAAGAATACAAAAATAAAAATGGTGGGAGACAAAGCAAAATTGAAGAAGCACCTAGGCTACTCCCACCAGTAGCCCAGCTTGAAAAGTCAAAAGTTTTAGCTAAAGGTTTTCGTTATGGTCTCAATAATTGGAAACTATTAACCAAAGAAGAAAATATAGATCATGCACTACGTCACATCTTTTTGTATTTAAATGGTGACATGTCTGAACCTCATTTAGTTAATGCAGCTTGCAGACTTGATTTTGCTATTGAAACAGAATATGAAGTTCCAATGCACTACATTGAAAAAGAGGGTGAATTTTTACATCCTGATGATGCACTCAGAAAAAGTTATAATAATAATTTAAAGGAAAATGCAAGATTAAGTAGATTAGTATGTCAAAAACAGGCAGCTACAAATCAAAGCGGGATAATTCAAAGAACAGAGGAAATACAAAATGATTAAAATATCACAAGAAAAACTAAATGTAATGAACGAAATTAAACAAAAAAAATTACAATTAGCTGAAGAATTAAATAGATTACTTAATCAACTTGAATCACAAGAAAAATCTTGGTGGTCCGATGCTCAAAAAGAATACAATCTAGATGAAGAAAAGTTTTATAATTTAGATATTAATTCCGAAGGCGCTTTTATTGTTGAACAAGTTGAAAAATAAATGACTGATTTCCTTTTTGATTTGTCACAGGGTGATGTCATATATGATATTGAGACATACCCGAATGTGTTTACACTATATGCAATTCACTCTGTGACTAAAAAGGAATGGTGTTTTGAAATCAGTGAAAGAAAAAACGATCTACAATTTATTTGTTTATTTCTCGAAACACTGAACAAGTTCAACTGTAGAATGGTTGGGTTTAATAATTACAATTTCGACTACCCTGTCGTTCATTTTATATATCAAAATCGGAATATTCTAAATATTCAATTGATTTACAATAAAGCGATGTCGATTATCAATAGTTATGATGATCGATTTTCCCATATTATTTGGGATAACAACCAAGTGGTTCCACAAATTGATCTTTTTAAAATTCATCACTTTGATAATAAAGCACGTTCTACTTCTTTAAAAGTTTTAGAGTTCAACATGCGGTCTAACAGTATTCAAGAACTTCCTTTTAAAGTAGGCATTAACCTTAATTCAGAGCAAATCAATCAACTAATTAGGTATAACCGACATGACGTTTTAGAAACGCTGAGGTTCTATGAGATTAGCAAAGAAAAAATAAAATTTAGAGAAGAACTAAGTAAAAAATACAATAAAAACTTTTTAAACCATAATGACACCAAAATAGGTAAAGACTATTTCATTATGAAACTTGAGGAACACACACCGGGATGTTGTTATCGTATGATTAACGGCCAACGTAAAATGGTTCAGACACATCGCACATCGATAAAGTTGAAAGACGTTATTTTACCCTACATTAAATTTGAACACCCTGAATTTAATCGTATTTTAAACTTCTTAAAAAATAAAGAAATAGTAGAAACAAAAGGTGTCTTTAAAGATGTTAGTTGCATAGTCAATGATTTCAAATTTGACTTCGGTACTGGTGGTATTCATGGATCTGTTGAAAATAAAATAATTGAATCAGATGATGAATACGTTATAGAAGATTGGGACGTAGCAAGTTATTACCCTAATCTTGCAATTGCAAATGGGTTTTATCCTGAACACTTAGGAAAAGAGTTTTGTAGTATCTATGAAGACGTATACACCCAGCGAAAGAGTTACGCAAAAGGAACAGCAGAGAACGCAATGCTAAAACTCGCTTTGAATGGTGTTTACGGAGATAGTAACAATCAATATAGTCCATTTTTTGATCCTCAATATACTATGAGCATCACAATTAACGGCCAATTACTATTGTGTATGTTAGTTGAGAAACTAATTAAAATTGCAGGATTAACTTTAATCCAAATTAACACAGACGGTCTTACCGTAAGATATAAACGACATGATCAACTAGCGGTCCATACTTTCTGTAAAGAATGGGAAAAACTCACAAAGTTAACTCTTGAAAATGTTGAATATTCTCGAATGTTTATTAGAGACGTTAATAACTATATAGCTGAGTACACAGACGGAAAAGTAAAACGTAAAGGCGCTTACGAATATGAAATGGACTGGCACCAAAATCACAGTGCCCTTGTAGTAGCCAAAGCAGCAGAAGCGTATTTAATTAAAGGTGTCGAAATCGACCGGTTTATAAAAAATCATAATGAACCTATGGATTTTATGTTGAGAACCAAATTACCAAGAAGTTTTTATTTAGAATGGGGAGGTGAAAAAGTACAAAATGTAACGCGATATTATGTAAGTACCGACGGTGACTACTTGGAAAAAGTAATGCCGCCAAAAGGAGAACCAGGGACTTATAAACGTAAAAATGGATTATTGGAGTCATATTATCAATCAATTCTAAGAGAAGTAGGTGGAAAATGGAATGAAAGAATACATACAAAAAATAAAAGCGTTCATGAGGAAAGACGAACAACCATTCATATCGGATGGACTGTCCAAATATGTAACGATATTAGTGATACTACTTTCACCGATATTAATTACGATTTTTATATTCAAGAAGCTAATAAGCTAATAAAGGAGTTAAAAAAATGAAAAATTTAATTTTATTGTGTTTAATGTTTTTTACTACTTCTTGTACATATAAAGAAGTTTATAACACATATGAACAAGATATTAACCCAGCTTTAGGAAATTTCACTATAGACGCTGAACATTCATCACACATCCAAGGTGCGGTTAATAATGAAAAAGAAAATCTCATATACACTTCTTTTAGTACAAAAGTAGTTGTTTACGATTATTACGGTATTAAACAAAAAGAATCTCAGAATTTTGAAGGTTATCACATAGGAAGTCCAACTATTTACAAGAATAAAATAGTTTCCGTACATTCTGATACTTTTGATGTATTAAATAACACATCAAAAGTTATATTTTTTAATGATGACCTTTCAATTAATAGAGAAATACCACTACCAGAAATATCATATGGTGCCGGAGCAATATTATTTTTTAAAGATAATTTTTTTATCGCTGGTGGTATTGACTCTAATTTAAATTATAATGTCATTTATCAGTATGATATTTATTTCAATTTGATATCAACACATATCATAAATTCAGGAACTACAAGACAAGGGATACAAACACTTTTTACGGATGGTGTATACATGTATGCCGGTGTTAAAGATGGTTGGTCACTCAGAATGACATTTGAAAATAACAAACTTGAATATGATAAAAATGTAGGAATAAGAGGACATCATGGTGCATTTTTCTATGAAGGTAGTACATATTACTTAGTGAATTATTTATTAAATAATTTACACGGCGCTGATTTAATCAAATTAAACTAATAAAATGGCTACTAGAGAAAACAAAGTTGAAAAATACTTAGATGATGAAGTTAAACGCATTGGTGGTTTAACTTATAAATGGACCGGTAAACCAGGAGTACCAGATCGAATTATTCTTTATAAAGGAAAAACATACTTTAGAGAAATAAAAACAATAGACGGTAAAGTATCATCAGAACAAGTAAGAGAAATAATAAGAATGAAACTACAAGGTGTTGACGTTGATATTATATTCGGACGAAATCAAGTTGATGAGTTTGTTAAAAGTATTAAATGTTAACCCCTAAGCAACTTCACGAATATCAAAAAGAATGTATATTACACATGCTTTACCACCAAAACGGTATGCTTTGGTTACAAATGGGCCTCGGTAAGACGATTATTGCACTTACTACGATAGTAGACTTTATGAAAGCTAATAAAATCCGTAAAACGGTCATATTCGGGCCTCTACGTGTTATTAACTCTGTTTGGATTAAAGAAGCATCTAAATGGCAACACACAAGTCATTTGAAATTCTCAACACTCACTGGTGAATTAAAAAAAAGGAAGCGGGCTTTTTTTAGAAACGCTGATATTTATTTAATTAACTATGATCTTATGACATGGTTTTCTGAAATGTTAGATCACTATTACATATCAAAAGGGAAAGAAATCCCTTTTGATTGTGTCATTTATGATGAAGTATCAAAACTTAAAGACAGCACATCACTACGTGTTGCAGGTGGTAACCGGGACCGAATTGATAAAAAAGGTAAAGAATACAAAGTAAAAACCATAGGATGGCGAAAAATGATAGACCATTTTAAATATCGCTACGGGTTAACTGGTACACCCGCATCGAATGGTTATATGGACCTTCACGGCCAATTCTTAGCAGTAGATAACGGTGAAAGACTTGGTAAATATATTACTCATTATCGTGAAACTTATTTCTCAAAAGGATATGACGGTTGGACTTATAGAATTGCAAGTGATTACCATCGGTCATGTATTGAAGCCAAGATAAGTGACATAACTAAAAAAATGGACGCTAAAGACTATCTTGATATGCCAGATATTAAAATAACTAACATTATAGTGGATTTACCAACAGCAGTAAGAAAATCATATGAAGAAGTTGAAAAAGACATGTTTACAGAATTATCTAATGGTACTGAAATTGAAGTTTTCAACGCAGCTTCGAAGTCAAATAAATGCTTGCAGTTCTGTAATGGTTCTCCATATATAAATCCTGATTCAAGAGAATATGAAAAGCTACACGATATAAAACTAAAAGCGCTTGAAGATGTGTTAGAAGAAGCCGGAGGATCACCGGTTCTTTGCAGCTACACATTCAAGTCAGATGCCGAAAGGATTATGAAACATTTTAAAAAATATCGTCCTGTAAACTTAACTGGTGAAAAATCAAATAAAACTAAAAGTATTATTGATAATTGGAACCAAGGTAAAATAAAACTACTAATTGGTCACCCCGCATCTATGGGGCATGGTATTGATGGACTACAAAACTCAGGAAGTATCATTGTATGGTTTGGTCTAAATTGGAGTTTAGAACTATATGAACAAATGAACGGAAGACTTTACCGACAAGGCCAATTAAAACCAGTATCAATCATCCGAATACTTTGCAAAAACACTGTAGACTTAGCTGTTTTAGACGCTATTGAAAGAAAAGAAAGCGACCAAGAAGGACTTAAAAAAGCTCTTGATCGCTACAAAAATCGAAATAAAAAAAGGTTTAACTTTCTTTAAAACCTTATTGTCGTCCCCACCTGGACAGATTTATCTTTGAAATTATATTCGGCTTTTGTTCTACCTAATTTCAATGAAACCCCTTCTTTACTATCTACCCCAATTTCAACACCTTTGATACTTCCTTGAGCTTTTGTAATGGTTTCCGCAGCTTCTTTTAAATTATTAATACCTAGGACAGATGCCCCTGAAACAAACTTTTCTGTGAGGTATGCAATTGCTAAATCATCTTTTTTTGTTTTTGTTATTTTAGAAATCTCCGTTGCTATATCTAACGCCATTTTGGTATACCTTATACCGATATCCCTATTTTTTTTGACAAATAACCATAATATAACTGACTTAATGAAATTAAACATTTTATACTCCTACATTTTTTGTAACATTACTGCTAAAACTACTAAAAAAGTTTGAAGAATAATTGTAATTAATATTCCTATTATCCCTTTTTGTGTAGCAACCACTGTTTTATTGAATGTTAAAGTTATAGTATTTAATTCTGTTCTAAACTCTTTTTTTACATCACTTAGAGTTCTAAAAACCATTTTATTAATTTCCTGATTTTCTTTTGTATTCTCCATAGTTATTTTTTTTAGCTCATCTATTTCCTGTCTGTGAAATAATAATTGTTGCTCATATATGTTTAATCTATCGTGAACACGGTGTAGCGTTAATTCGTTAACATTTAATGTTTTAAATGCTGTTGACATTTTTTTAACTATCTTTCAATTCAATATGTGGTAAATCTTGAAAATTTTTCCAAAGTCCTCCCCATTGAATTTTATAATCAAGGTCTATCGCAGCTTGCAAAAATGCGGATGCTACTTGAGACATATAAACAATATCCCATGTTGCTTTACCATCCACATAAGCAAAAAAATCTAAAGCATCTCCACTTTGGTGCTTACTCTTTTTGTATCTTCCATCAGCTTTACTTCTGCCTTTTATAAATAGATTATGTTGAGTTATCTCATCTCTATAACCACCATCAAAAGGTACCCCAAAATCTACATTAGATATCTCCAAAGCCCTTTCAGCTATTTTAATTAAAGGTTCTTTCACGCCTTGCATGTTTTTTATAGAAGATTTACTAAATTTAAAAGTCATTAGCTTATTATACCAACTTTTCTAGCAGTTCCGTCAGCGTCATAGATAGTTATATATCCGCTCAAAGTCTCAGCACCTATTGCTGTATGATGTCCAAGTTGAGCAAGGTTTGATAAACCGTTCAGATAAGTTGAAATTTTGTTATCTGATTTAACACCTGCAATTCCACCAGTGATATTATTAGCAAAATTACAAGAACTTATAATATTGTTTGATGCTTTTGATATTGAGGATATTGTTGATGTTGCTGATGCACCAGTAATTACATCACTAACAGCTGGTGTACCTGATACAAGTGTATAAATAACACTACTCCCAGACGCTCTATGAAAAACACCAGTAGCACCCGAACCTACAAAAGATAAACTCTCACCTTCAACATAGGTTCCAGTTATCCCACCAGTGGCAGCAGTTTGACCAAAAGATAACCCATATTTTTGACCACCTTTTTGGTTAGCTACTGTACCATTTAGGGCCTGGCAACCTAAGAAAACTAAACTTGAGTTATTGTTTGATTCTAAATGGAACCCATTAAAATGTCCGTTTTGAGTGACGCCATCATCCCAACTATTATCAAATGCGGAACAAGAACTAATAGTACTTCGAGATGTACTAGAACCAGTTAAGAACACAAAACCATGTTGTGAGTTTTTAGATGATACACAACCTGTAACATTACAATTTTGAATATCATTAAAAGAAAAACCAGAACCGGTGTTGGATGTTGCCATATTTCCTATTATTGCCACATCTCTAACAGATTGAATACCAAAACCAGCAGAACCGTTTGAAATAGCTTGGTTATTTGAAAACACTGAGTCTCTAGCAACATAGTCCCCATAAGTAGCATCAAAAGTACCTTTCCATTCGAAACCATTTAATGTGTTATTGTAGGCTGTATTGTCTGAACAAATGGACTCAATAAAACCATCAAATAAGTCGAAACCGTCTCTAGTAGACCCCTCAGCATAGTTATCTGTCAAAATTAATCTTTTACTAATACCATTTGTTTTAAAACCATCTGCACCGCAGTTATAAGCTTTATTACTAGTTACAATAGTGCTTGATGCTTTTGTGAAAGTGTACCCAGTTTCAACCAAGTCCTTCGCAATACAGTTAATGACAGAGTTTCCTAAATTAACGGTATAATCAGGGGAAGCTGTTGTGCTTGAGTTAGTAAGATATACACCAAACGAACCATTTTTAAAATAAACGTCTTCAACACTTGAATAGTTGGTGTCGATCATATAGATACCAGTGTCATTGTTTTGATCTTGATTTGAATCAATTGTAAAACTTTTAAAATGACAATTTGACTTTGTTACAACGTCAAAAAGATATTGATTTGTGCTTATTTGAAAATGATTCAAAATACAAGAATCTCTATTTTCACCAATAATAGTAGTATTACTAGGGAACTGAATTTCACCGGTTATTTTATAAGTACCTTTTGTAATCATAATTTTAGAATAAGCAGCAGTAGCAAGTTGAAAAGCTGTTAAGTTTTCAGTAGAGCCGTCCCCGATTGCGCCCCACCATTGTGGATATACATGATCTAAATACCCTGTTCCAAATGTAACAACCCCAGTACCAGCTAATGTAAATAGTTTTCTTAATGGAAACTCACATGGCCCATTAAATGCAACTGTAACCCCAGTAGAAACACTAAAGTTAGCTCCACCAACCCACCAAACAGACACATTTGAAGGAAATGTAATGCTGGTATCGATTGTCCATTCTTGAGGTCTAATTATTAAAGTAGCATTTGTAGAGCTAATATCCGCAAGAGCTAAATTAATATTAGTCGCATTTGCTGTACCATCGCCATAATCTAAGGGGTCAATCCAACCTAGACTATTACTAATAACATTATCATTATCAAGATCAGAATAAATAAAATTGTTATTTTTATCATAAACAGCAACAGAGTAAGCATTTTGTACATGTATTTTCCCAGGTGAACCATTATAAGAAGGATACCCACCAACTGTTCTAATTGGTTGGGCAGCAGAAATAGTTAAAGCTTCATCCCAATAGACATTAACAGGGTTAGTTATTGGGTTTAAATCTTTTGTACCAACGTAAATATAACCACCATCAAGTGCTTTCCCAGAGGTGTCTTTGAACGATTCATATGGTGGTATTACTTGTTGTGCTGTCATTGTTCTTTCTCCTCTGTAGTTTGTCTATATGATTGTAAAATATTTGATATCCATCTCTCAGCTGATTTATCTTTAATTTTATCAGATAAATTATTATAAAACTTTTTAAATATTGTGGTTTTAGCTAATTTTCTAATTGCTTCTTTTTCATTTATTCCCCCTAGTTTTCTCATTGAATTTATAAATTCATCAGATGATATCAAATCATCGGCTAACTTCATAATGTCCGGGTTTCCTTGCCTAAATGTTGAAGCTAATACTCCTATTGTGCCTCCACCAGGTAAACCAACGCTAGAAGTGACTGCTTCTGCGGCTAATGCAGGTTTTAATGACTTCATTAACCCTGAATATACATTTGATATTAAATTTTCACTACCTTTCATAACTTCTTTTGCTGCTTGTAATCTTCCTGTTGCTATATATCCTTCAGATGTTTTACTAATTGCATCAGAAACAGTGTAGAAATCTTGTAATCTATTCCTAGCCCTAGGCGGTAAATTGACAATTAATGCACCATAGGCTTGTTTGTTTCTTTTTAAATTCTTATACCAATTCGCATAGTTTTTAAAACTTAATTCACCACTTCTTGCGCTTTTACCAAAAGCAGTTGCTAAACCAGAAGCCGTCACTTCTTGTCGCATATCTTTTGGTATATGTTTTATAAAGTTTATAAATGATCTTGTATTTTGTTTTTGAAGGTCTTTGACCCCTTTTGTTAAAGGCGTAATTATACTTCCTTTAAGATTTTTACCAAAAAGGGCTGTCATATCATCTTCAAGACCTTTTCTTGTCCTTACTAAAGCCCTAGCTTTATTAAACATTTCAGAAAAACCAAGATCGTCGATTATTTTTTTTTGATCTTTCATTAATTCACTTTCTAGTTTCTTAATGATTCCTGTTTGGGCATCTTTAAAAGGCCCTTGTCTTTTATATTTTGCACTTGTTAAGTCTTTTCTAATATCATCTAGTAAACCATATAACGGGTAAATTTCTTTTTTTTGTGAAATTGACTCTTGTATCGGTTTACCAAATTGATCTAATAATTTAGAACCCGATTTAGTAACTACTTTTGTTTTAGGTTTTAATTTTGAATATACCATCTTCTCAATGGAAGATAAGTTTCTCGCTCCACCAAGTTCCTTTATTCTTTTTTCTATAAAATTTATTACGTTTGTTGCGCTGACTTGTGTATCTGACGGTACGAGTTTTTTTAAATTCTTATATTGTAAATTTGCCTCATTTTCTAAATTTACAATTGTTTTTGATATTTTAGTTTTTACTTTTTCATCCACTATAGATAAATCATCAACAGAGCCGAGTTCTTCCAATGACTCCTCAATTCCTTTTTTGATTTTAGATAAGTTTATTTTTTCTACTTCTCTTGCTTTACCCCCTGGAACAGATTTAACAGCTTGTGACAATTCTTTAAACGCTCTGTCACTAGATATATGGTCAGGCTCTAAATACTCATCGATTTTCAACCTTTTAGCTGACGCAATAGTCGGCTCGTCCGGTGTAAGTTTCGTTGCTAATTCACCTATTGTTTTTTCTTGTCTTTTCCCAGTTTCTAAACTAGCTTTCTTAGCGATTTTCCCCATTTCTGCTAAATCTAAGTCAGAAGAAGACTCAACTAACTTTTGTGGTTTTATTTTCTCAATTATTTTTCCTACTAAAGGTTTAGGTTTTTTTATTGCTGATTTTCCTAAAGATATACCTTTAGAAACCCCCGGTGCAATGGCCTCTACAGCACCGGCTAATGGTACTTGCTCGGCATCAAATTCACCCCCTGCTAACTCTTGTCCTGTTTCAATTGCCCCTTGAATTCCAGCAGCAGCAGCAATACGTGGTAATACTCCAGCTACTTTTCCAGTAGGTATAAACATAGCAGCCGTTAAAGCTCCACGTACAATATCCCTAGCGTCTAACCCTGGAACATTTACAGCGTATTCTTTTTGATCTGTTGGTGACTTAACAATCCAATTTCCTTTTTCATCTTGACGTGCTTCAAGATCAGGAAAGTTAGCTTGCAATGCTTGCACCGTTTCTTTGGGGTCACTCGTCATGGATACAAAAGCAGATTTTAACCCTGCAATACTCATTTGATTAAGTTCAGGAAGTTCACCAATGGTAGATAATGATTCCATCTCAGGATTCATGCGACTTTCTCCGGTGAAAAGGTCTTTTGTCTTTGCTAAAAATCCTTGTGGTTCTTTTGTTCCTTCGACTTCTTGTAGAAAATCAGAGCCTACTTGTGTGTCAGTATTTGAGCTTCTTTCTTCGACAATATCTAAGAAATCTTGTCCAATAGTCATTTATTGCCCCTTATTTCTTAGATACTCAATTTCTTCAACTGTTAATTTACGACCAAGTTTAGTTTCCAATTCGTTTACTTGAACAGATACATCAGAACCATCTACATTCCCTGCACTTGAAAAGCCAAACTCAGATGCGTTAGGGTAAGCCTCAACCTTTTTCATTATTGTTTTATAAAGAGTACTCAAACGATCTAAATTTTTAATAAGTTGATCTTCACTTTGTGAAAGAGCTAATGAACCAAGCACTGCTTGTAATGTAGAAAGCTCTCTTTCTGATACTTGACCCAAAGCACCACCAGTTGGACTAGCGTCTCTCATTTGTTGCAATCTATCAAAACCAATGTTAGCAACAATCGTTTCTTTTAATTGCTCAGCATCTACACGGTTTTGACGTAAACCAGGTACTAACTTTTCACCTATGGCACCAGCAACAGGGCTATACCACGGTGCTTTTTCTATTTTACGTTTCAATCGCTCAATATCTTGAATAACAACGTTTCCTGCACGATCTTCAAGTGTTTTTTGTTCCACTTTTGCTTTTGCAACTTGTTTAGCTTTTTGATCTGCTGGTCCACCAGGGATTACTTCCATGACATACCCCCCTGTTTTTGGATCTTCTTTTACAACCCAACCAGGTGGTATAGTTCCAAACTTACCTTTAGTATCAACGTTAACTTGAACCCCACCACCACCGATAGATGTTATTTTTCCATCTGATCCTATTTGATACGGTTTCGATGGGTCTAATCCTAAATCTTTTTTTTCGGATTCATTTAGTGTTCTATATTTAGAAGTTTGAGATTGTTGTAGTTTTGAAAGTGTTTCATTAAATTTTTCAGGTCCCATAACAGATGCTAACGCAAATTGAGTAGCAGTTTTAGCCGCTTTAGGATTAATTTCAATTTGTTTAATCATAATATCAGTTTTTTTTGCTTCATCTTCTAAACCTGAATTTAAATAAGCTTCTTTTTGATCTTCTAATATTTTATTAGCAACATTAATATTATCGCTTTGTAACGCTGCATAAACATTAGTTAATTGATTAAGTTTATATTCTTTTTGAGATTCACTAACTATTTCCCAATTTTTTTTAAATGATTCGCTTAATTCAGGGTATTTAATCATTAATTTACTAAAATCAGACGCTTTAGGGTTCGGGTTATTAGATAATACTAAAAGATCATTTTGCAATGTTTTAGCTTGTTCTCTTTTTTGATTAATATTTTCTAACTGTTCTCGTTGTTGTCTAATTTGAAGCCCAGTCTGATACCCTTTTAAAGCACTTTCTAAAGGGTTTTGAATATCAGTTAAATAATTTATAGGCTGTATCATTTTAAATGTATCCTTTAGAATTTTTTTTGATTTCCACTAAAACCACCAAGCCCCGCATAAAGACCAAGACCAGTTAACCCACCTTGAAAAGCTCCCATCATTGGAGCCGCCCCTGCCATAGCAGCCCCTGCACTAGCAGCCCCTTGTTGTTGTAAAAGGTTAGCTATATTTTGACCTGTTTGTTGACCAGCAGCACCAACGCCAGCAGCAGAGGCCTGACCTTGCCCAACAATTTGTCCTAATTTCCCATACTGAGATTCAATCAAACCAGAAAGAATTTGTGGTCTATATTGTGATAATGCACTTTGGACATTACCACCTCTAAGACCGCCAGTAGCGGAAGCTCTTTGTAATATAGCTTCCTCGCCTTGTCGTGTTAAAGCCTCAAATTGTGGTGATTTTTCTAGTGCTGATATTGCATCTTTTTGTGCTTTCTCTCCACCAAGCCCTATAAGTGCTAATTGTTGGGTTAATGCAGTATCACCTGCTTGTACATATGGTGATAATAATTCTTGTAATTTGTCAAATTGTCTTCTTTCTTCATCAATACCAGCTTCACTCGCTCTCATTTGTGCCCCAGCAGCTTTTTCAGCAGCTTTTTCCTGAGATTTACCAGTTAGATACCCGCTAGCTATACTACCCCCGACGACCGCAGCAGCTACCCAAGACATTTTGATTCCTCCTTTTCTAACATTTCTGGTTCTTTTTGGATTATCATATCTTCTAATTTCCCCAAGTCCTCAATATTTTCTACGTTTTTATGTACTGTGGTCCATATCGTATCTTCTAAAATATAAAGTACACGTTTAACACCCGCCGGTGAAATCATGGTGAAAGGAGCTTCTATTTCTCGGATATGTTCATCCTCTGTTACTTCGATTACTTTACCTTTTGAAATAATAGTAAGGTTTTCTTTTTTGTGCATTTTACTTGTTAAAAGAGTACCTTTTTTCATGGTAATCTCACGAGCATACATGCCATCTAAAAAACGATGCACCAAAGGGCACTCAGTTTGTGGAAAATTTTTAAGTTCTTTTTCAAATTGCCGAATACGATCAATAGTGATTTGATCGCCTTTTGTATCTGTAACTTTTTCCACAGCTTTCATCAAATAAAAATCCTTAATTTAATGAACCGCTGGAATGTTCAAATAATACTCAGCTTTTAATAGTACATTTATATTCTATCATACCGTATTAGCTAATTTCACGTCCAGAAGCCCTAATAACAAGGGAATCACTGCTACTTGCTATAGTAGATATAAAACCATTAGCTAAAATAACATGACCCACTATTTCAGGGCATGTATAACTTTCACCGGGGGGAACAGTATATTCTTTTAAAATAATATTCTCATCCCCAACACTTAAAGGTGATGTAACCATATTTATAGTTAATGTAACATTATCAGATGACACATTTGTTACAGTAAATTTATCAACAATGCACGTTACCCCTGTAGCGGTGTACTGTGTTGTTTGTGCATTTTCAGCGTATTTAGCCGGTATAATCGTAGTGAATGTAGTTGCCATTAGTTTTTCCTAAGTGTTTTGATATTCATTTAAACTAAATCTCAGAGAAATTATGGTGTTGTTTTGGTCTGTGTCGGCTACAAAATACAAAACATCTGTTGCATTTAAATTGAATCCAATAGGATCTGTTACAGTAACCGTGTTTTCTGACTGAGTATCAATTATATGTCTGAAAATCTCAAACCTTGTAGCAACACTTCTATTATAAACATAACCTTTAACAGTAACTTTTGGATTAGAGCCGGACAACTTATTTACATTAAAAAATAAAAACTTTGCTATCGCTGTGTGATTGCTACCGACGAAGAATATTGCTTGCTGTGTAACTGACTCAGTCGCAGGAACAATGGCCTGTGTATTCCCACTAGTAGTATTAGTAATAGTTATATCATTAACATTATATGTAGAAGTTCCACTTGCTGAAACTGCCACTCTGTTAATACCCAACCCACTAAATGAGGTTGTATCGGTCCCTGTACTGCCCAACGTATGCACCGCAATAGCTTGAAGGCCATTAGAGTCGATATAATAGAAAGTTAATTGCGTAGCACCAGTTGCACCACCGCCTGCACCGTCTGTTGTACTATTGTAAGCAATGTCGAAAGTCTCAGCACTGGTCATAATCGTTAAATTCCCAGTTGTCGCCCATATTGTTTGCTCTCCACCCGCAGAGGTTAAATTGTCTCTATAGGCAAACTTATTCCATCCCGTTACACCGGATCGCCTGCCGATTCTTATTTCATCTTGAGCTAATGTTGGTCTGACTGTTGTCGAATCGCTGTCTAGACCTAAAGATTGATTTAACGGAGCATTAGCTGGAACGAAATTATCACCGTAATAAGTTGTTAACCTTAAATAAGTTTGAGCCCCAGTATCGTTGACGAGCCTGACTCTAAAATAACGACCTAACTTAATGGCTGTGTGAAACTCAGAAACACCGCTGGCAATTTTAAAACCATTTACAGGAAAAGTGGAATCCCAGTTGATACCATCACTAGAAAAGTCGAAGTACAGTGTACCGGTATTATCTGTTTTACACATGATTCCAACTTGAGGATAGTCAACTTGTTCACCTGTGCCAGTATAAGTAGCCCCACTCGACAATGGTGTAGTAGTAGAGTTCAAAGAAGACTCAAATACCCTAGGGTTATAATATCCGTCTAAACTCATACACACTCAGCCCCGCTTACGTTGATTGTTACCCCTGTAGTAGACGCAACAGCTCTAATAGTGTCACCCTCACTAAGAACTTGAGCACCAGACCATTGAAACATTCCATTCGCTACAACAATAGGCCCAGGAATTAAGGTTGTAGCATTATTAGCACTACCACCACTCGGCACTAAATAAACAGTTACGGTCACGTTAGATGAATTTGTATTGCAAATATCAATGGTTTTAACAATCGCACGAGCTAATGACGGTACTGTATACACTGTTTGTGCCGAAGCAGTTAATGCAAGTTGACCTAATTTAACGGGTGAAATTATATCGAAAGCCATAGTAAAACGTTCGCACTCCTTGCAAGTGATAATGCCTCAGTACTTAATGATACACCTTGAGTTGCTTTTGCGTCAGCACTAATTGTTTCAGAAGATACTGTATCAATCTCAGAAGGGACTATTTCGAACAACTTCTCAAATGCTCGAATCGCCCGTTGATCAGGTAAAAACTGTGATAATTCTTTTCTAGTTAACGGTTTAGGATCAGCCATATAGAGGTTCCACATCAACTTCGAGTCTAGAAATTGACAAATGAGATTCACTTGTACCTCTAAACCGTTGTATTCTAAAATTTCTCATAAATCCTTGCCTTCTCCAACATATCCTCTTTTTTCTTTGTGCGGTTAAGCCTGAACTAACTCCCCTTTCCATGCTCCAACTTTCGCCATCTAATGAGTATTGGGTATATATTGTAGGATTTACACCAAGTTGAACTCTTCCAGTCAAACAAACAAGTTCTAATTCCTTAAATATTGCCCCGTTTCCATCATTATAAACAATAGTAGTTCCAAAATCCCAACCATTCTCATATCCATAATGATCAGATTTTGAGTTAGTTAAATATCCTATGTTTTGACTAAGAGGGTCTCCAACTAACCATTTATCATAACACCATACTAAATTTTGTGCCCGATACACACCAGTGCCGACAATACTACTGGTTAAAATAAACCAAACAGGCTCTCCGACGACTTGAGAGGCATTAGAGTCATAAACTAAAGTTTGATCCGGGAGTCTAACATATAAATGTTGATGGCCGTTATCAACTTTAGTTTCTAAAACAACATCTTCAAGTTGTGAAGTTGTGTACTTTTTAAGTATTTGATCAATTTCACGCGTTGCAATTGAAACTGCTTGACCACTTATACCCAAATAAATAGAAGGTGCTTCATTAAATCCACTTCCTAAAAAAGCTACTCTCTCAGTAAATACACAAGCTGCATTAGTTCCTATTATACCCTTCTCAATTTGAGCGCCTTCTATTCTTTCAAAAGGGAATCCACTACCACCAACATTATCGAATACCTCAATAGTATACCTATTTAAAGCATATACTTCATTTCTTATTTTTAATAATCCTACCACTGGGTCCGGGTCAGATTCAGAACTCCCATATTTCAAAGGGTTAACTGAAAAAGGGTTACTTAACTCTGTTACAACTAAGTTTTGACCATCGGTTGTCATGTAGTACCCATCTACCCATACAAAATCAACAACGTTTCCTAGATCAGGATCAGTTATTTGAGTTAACCCACTTCCAGGACTATATAAAAATAAATTATTACTAGAAGCTATACCTAAATACGTAGCACCATAATCAAATATAACTTGCCCACTACCACCAACATCACCAAGAACAACGTGTGTTCCATCTTCTTTGAACTCTATTAATTTAGTCCCCATTACTCGATAGCATTTATCATTCCAGTTAATTCCGCCACGATCAGTACCAGGGCCTTTACCTAAAAAAACTACCCCGTCAGCAGGTCTTAAATACCCTTTAGATATTCCATTATCTTTAGGTACTGGTATTAAATTCCTAGGATAAGATGTCCTAAAGTCACTAGCTTCATTAGTATATATACCATTAAGTATTGGAACTTGCATAACATCCTAACTAAATACCACCTTCACCAGGTTGAATATGTAAAGTAGTAGCACCGCCTGATTGAATATATGCAACTGTGTTATCATCATCCGATTTACTTAATATCAAAGATTCACCAGCTAAAACAACAGTATCCGCAGTCGTAGCAGTCTGAGAACCTTTACCAACTCTAACATGACAAGGGTTAGTAGCCCCAGCATTAACAATTCTTACAGATTTACTAGGTGTAATAATTGTTTTAGAAGCAGAAGTACCAGCCGTTGTAGCTATTTGATTTGCTCCAAGTATTCCTTGAAAAGGTGCTTTTACTGACATTTTAATTTCTCCTATTATCCTATTCTATACCAAGTAGTCATTAATGCATCATATTTAAGTCTAAAAAAGTCATTGGCAGACAATGAAGCAGGTTCACCAAGAACAGCAGTCGCACCGTTTCCATCTACTGTTAATGTCGTAACTACTTGAGTTGAGTTGATCAAAACCTCTTGTTTATCTACAAGCCCTGCAACCGCTGGGAGCGTAATTGTTAAAGTTGATATAGTCCCCGCTGGTGTAACAATTAAATGAGCGTTACCAGCAGACGTTGCGATAGTAACAGTAGCACCGGTGAGTGGTGAACTATATTCAGTAGTAAATGTTGATTGTGAAAAAGTAAGGTTATTTTGCATGTAAGTTTGTAAAGTCGTAATCGAAGACTTTCGAGCATCACCATTAGATGATGAATAAACAGCTAATTGATCACCACCGGCTAAGGTGTCCAATGCTGTTAATTGATTGATTTGAGACATTGTAATTTCTCCTTAATTTAATTCTAAAACAGAATCCGGGCCCACATCAATAGGATTGCTAGGTTCTTGTAAAAATGGATCACCGACATCACGCCAATATTTATTACCAGCACCAGAAGGCATTGTTCCTGGTAGTTGCATTTCATTAGGTAAAGTAGCACGAGATAAAAGTGTCTGATACCCAATACGTGCAGTTTGTTTGGTCTCCATTGATACTTGTTTACCAAAAGATGGTGCGATTCTTACTGCTAAGTTACAAACAATAGCCTCGTTTGCTGAATCTGGGACGTCTGTTTCTGTATCAAGTCCTATATTATCTGGATCACTACTAAGAGAATATCCTAATCTAATACCTTTTGCATTCCAATCAGCCATCATTCTTTCCAAACGCCTTGCTTGTGACTGAATCTCATCGTCAGTTAAATCAAAAACATAATCAGCAAGTACTAATTCATCAAAAGCATCTAAAATGAATTTACGTTTGGTATACCCCATTACTGTTCCCGCTTTTTACGACCTCGTTTTTTTGGTTTCACTTCTGATTCTTCTTCTGATTCTTCTTCTGATTCTTCTTCTGATTCTTCTTCTGATTCTTCTTCTGATTCTTCTTCTGATTCTTCACATTTACTAGGTGATAGCTTCCATGATTGTTTCAATGCTTTTTGTTCTTCTTCTTTACTATTTACAACTAAAGAAGAATAAAATTCACCGTCGATTAGTATGTTGCCTTGTTTTTTATACAACATTTTAGGAAATTCATTAATCATTTTTTCTTCCTTTTTGGTTTTCTAGCGGAACTTAAAGCAATAGCAACTGCTTGTTTTCTACTTTTCCCACTAGCTATTTCTTTTCTTATATTAGATGAAATTGTTTTTTTACCATACCCTTTTTTTAATGGCATGTTAATCTCCTATTAAGTCGCTATTAAACCGTGTGTTCTGAGCTCAGCTAATAAAGCATTAATAGCAGTTCTAGCTTCAGTATCAACAGTTGCACCACCAGAAGCGTCAGCAACCGCACTACCACGTGGACCAACTACTTTAACACTACCAATGTGAAGCTGTCCCGTAGCCGATAAAATATCCAAATTTCCATTTGTTTTTACTTTAACCCTTGGGTCATTATTAGCAGATAAACTAAGATCCGCATTTGAAAATGTTCCAACACCACCGTTAGAAACTTGTGAATACATTTTCACTTGAATACCGCTAGTTCTTTCCGCAATTACATCAGAATTACCAGCACCAGTAGAAGTAACTTTATTAAAACTAACATTGTTACTTGTTGCTAATCCTTGATTCAATGCACCGACATATCCCCATTGTGTACTATCGATAGTTGTAGACCCAATATTTTTAATTTGGTCTAACTCACTTGGAGAAAGGATAGAAGGTGTAACAGCAACATCATATAAAATAGAGCCACCTTTAGCTTCTAATTTTACTTTCTTATCACTAGAAAATGTACCTAACTCAGTAGAACCATCAGTAATACGTGTTTGTTCATAATATAACTCAGGGGAGTTAGGGAAAGTAGAATAAAACACAATAGCTGTAGCCCCATTATCAGCTGAAACAGCTATTTTCTGTCCAACTGGAATTGTTAACTCAACTACACCTTCATTATTTAATATGCTCATCTTACCTTCACCTTTCCCTTTTTATTAACCTACTCGAACTAAATCAAATGTCGCAGCAGCAGTTTTGATCAACAAGTATGTTCCACCAGTTTGAGTTACTGCACCACTGCCTACTAGTGTAACACCTGTTCCACCAGAGATAGTAGAAGTATTCGAAGCGTGGTTAGAAGCATGGTATTGCAACAAAGCGTCTCCGACAGCAATATCTGCAAACTCAGCAGCTAAATCAGAACCAGTAGCAGAAGTCATAGTCACAGCACCACCAGAAGCGTCTTGATATAGAACTTGGTCACGGTGTTGAGCAACAGTCACAGTACCAGAATCCGCAATAGTGTTTCGAACCACGGTAGCAGTTTTAATAGCATCCCCAACAGTAGCCGATACAGCTTGAGTGCTAGGTTGCTTAAGTGTAATTTCAGGTGAGGAACCTGTTTCATACAAAACCTCTTCGGCGTCAGCGTCAATACGAACTTTACCAACAGAACTACCAGGAGTTAGAACAACTTCACCATTTGTTACAGTTTGGTTGTACTCATAAACTGGTGCCATGTTTGTAAGGTTGTAGTAGTAATAAACTTTTGCAGAACCTTTTGTGAAGATAGCAATATCAGCAGATACGTCTATTTCTTTTGAACCATATGCATATATTTTACTAAACATTCTTGTTTCTCCTTTTTTAGTAGAGAGGGTGTCATATTAGACACCCTCAAAATTAAATCAATTAGGTTTGACTAAACAACATAACACCAGCCATTTCAGGATTACACATTGTTGTACCGTAGAAAGTATCCATACGGTATTTAATTTTCATCGTGTTAATGTCATAGAATTTTTGCATAACAAGCTCAAGCCCTTGGTCAGTAGAAGCTCTCATTACAGCAGCACCAGAATCAGAAGGAACAGCGTAACGTCCAGGTAACAATTCAATTGAATCCTTATACCAAAATGAGTTAACACTTGCTGTAACTGTGTTCAAGAAAGTAATCGCAGCACCGTTAGCAGGGGTAGCAGTTACGTTTTGGTATTGAGCTTCAGCATCAGTAGAACCACCGTTAGATACGATAGCTGGGCTAATTTTTACAGTACCAGTTCCACCTGCACCACTTACAATTTCAACGATTCGGAAAGTTTTCAACTGCCCAGTATCTTGTTTAGTAATGTGGTGGACAGCGTTTACACCAGTGATAGTAAAACAGTCACCTACAGCAACCGTTCCACCACCGACAGTAATTGCAAGGTTTTGATAACGGTTATCAACGTTTGAAGTTTCACCAGTAGCAGCAGTTTGAGTAGCTAGTGGGGTGTGGTATTGATTAGCACCGTTGATTGTTACTGAGGTTCCAGCAGCAGCAGTCAAGCTGTTTGCGTAGTCAAGTTTGAAAGTTGAGAAACTTGCAACTTCACCGACGTATGCTTTTTCATAAGCAGTTAGCGACTTAGGGCTGTTTCCAAGAGTTCGTGCAGCCAAGTTATTAGCCATACCGTTGTAGTCACGAGTAGAAAGCGCCAAATAACGATCAAAAGAGTTAACCCCTTGCTCGTTCATAATAGCTTCACATTGAGCAACATCATCAAAACCACTAGCAGCAGCAGTACGCTTAACAACTAAGGTTCCTTGATTAGCAGCAGTGTTCATAACAGAAACGTTAATATCAGAAGAAAGTTTTTGCTTCGCAGCTTCACCAAGTCGTCCTTCTTGCAATGCGTCGTTCAACTCATTAGCAGTCATTGACCATGGGCTTGATTTACTGACGTTGATTTGAGCGGGAACAGAAAGTTGAGTGCTATCACTAAAGTTAGCAGTTTGATCAGTACCATCAAAAGATTGTGCAATATAAGGCATTGGACGCCAAATAGTGTTGTTTGATCGCTCCATTTGAGAAGCATCGGTTTTATAAACTTTTACGTTTTTAGATAGAACAAGTGCATCTTGAAATCCTTCAAGGATGTTTTCAAATGCTACTCTTTCTTCTTTTGAAAATGCGTTAGCCATTTTAATCTCCTATTTTTTACTTTTTAATTTGTTCTTGTAAGCAATAACTTTACTATAGTCACCCGTTTTCTCAGCTTCACTACGTAGTCTTTCAAGTTGTGAATCTACGGTTCCAGAGTTTCCAGTTGACCCTTTGATTGTTTTTTCTGGTTTACTACTTGGTCTTTTTTTACTTTGGACTTTCAATTGTGTCTCCAACTTAGCTACTGTAAAAGCGAACTTTACAGGATCTTTGATTTTTGAAATTTCTTTCAGTTTATTCGAGTTTTTTCCTAGTGCGTAGATAACAAGTGCTGGATTCTCTGCACCTTGAACGATCATACCTTGTTGCGTCGTTGAAAGTGATTCTTGAGCATTAAACTCAGCTTCTTCGTAATCCCTAACCTTTAAGTTTCCTTTTGATTCTTCATAAGAATTCAAACGTTCTTGCCATTGCTTTTCTTGAGCTTGTTGCTCTTGGGCTACTTTGGCTTTATGTTCTTCTACCTTATGTTTTCTTTCAAACCAGTTCGACAATTCTTCTTCAAACTTTTCAGTATCATAGTCGAAATCTTCAATTGAAGGTCTCTTTCCAAGTTCTACTGGTTGAGTCTCAGTAGCACCACTGACAGCTTTAAGTTTTTCGTCTTTTTCTCGCAACTGCTTTTTGAGCTCGCGGTTAGTTTTTCGCAATTCTTTAACCCATGCGGGGGCTGCCTTTGTTTCTTCTTCGGGTGGTGAGTCCTCGTCACCGATTGAGACAGTTACTTCTTCGTCTTCCGATTCCTCATTTTCTTTGGAATCATCATCAATTTCAGTTTCTGAATCTTCGGTTTCGTTATCTTCTTCGGTTTCGTCTTGTTGATCTTCCTCGAGGTTTTCTTCTTCTCCATCTATTTCAATGGGTTCTTCCTCGATATTTTCTTGATCTAAAACTAATTCCTCAGTTGATTCTACCTTTTCTGTCATTATAAGCTCCTATTTACTCAGGTGTCAATTTTCCTGGATTTTCGTTGACTAAATTTCCTAATGCTTGAGCTGCACTGATAGCTCGTTGTTGTTCTTCAGACTCGATTCCACTAAGTGTTTCCATTGTTTTTGCCTTTATCTCCTCCGTTCTTGCTTGTGTTTCTTTAGATTTTGAAATAGTGAGAATAGTATCTGCTCTGTTTTTAGCTGCCTCTGCTTCTTCTTTCATTGCAGCAGCTTGAAGGTATTGAGTATTTGCATCCGGTTGTTGGTTCTCAAGTTCAGAAGCTAACTCTTTGGTTTCTTCTTCATTCGGTTTAATAACACCAAGTCGAACCATTTTGTTTCTGAAATACTTTCTTACATCTTCAACACCTTCTCCTTCCATGTTCATCATAATCATACTTGTCAAAACTTGCTGTGTCTCAGGATCAGAAGCAAATTGAAGCATTCCAGTTAATGAACGAACTGTAGAAGATCGTTTTGATGAGCTGGAAGGCCCTACCTCAACACTAACATCTAAATTAGCTTTTGAAAGGTCATTTTCATACTCAATCTCAGCGGTATCAGGGTTCATTTTTGGACGCATTAACTCAATAGAGCTCATCCCACCTTGTTTTTCGATGTACTTAATCTTCCTTCCTTCCTCTACAAAAATTTCAGAAGCCATAGACAACCAAATCTCACCGGACCGTTTAATCGACTTCGACATGTTCGACATATATATGAATGTCTGCATATCTAATCTGTTTTGTACTAACTCAATAGCTTTTCCTGAGATGTTTGGTGTTATTTCTTCCCCTGCTTCTTGATTGCCTAGAATCTCTTTCATATCAGCATTAGTTAATTGAAGAAGTGCAGCCATAGCGGGCGGAACGTTAGGCACTTTAGTGTATGAAACAGGTGGTAAAGCTTGCTCATTACCATTCATGTCTTTTATTGGGTTAATCAAAAGGTAGGGATAATCTTTTATATTATCTTCTTCCCACATTAACTGATGACCTACTACTTGCTCCGGCGTCATAATTGGTTTCTCAACTGTAGATAATGCCGATATTTCACCGAGTTTGGACGACTGCATGTTGTAAAGTCGTTGAGAATCTTTAGCTAAACGAACATGGCCCATACAACGCTCAACGTTATCAATAAACCATCGTTTACCGTATACCGGAACAATTGGAATTTCACGACCAGCGATGTACCCACAATCTTCTAAAACTTTGTTCCCTGACATAATGTACTTGTGGACTCTACGTTGTTTAATTTTACGCTCTCTCACAAACGTTGTTCCAATAGCGTCTAAAGTTTCTTGAAGTTTTTCATTATTATCGAAATCTTCTTGTTTATACTTTTCTTCAACACCATCGAGAGTTTCATAAATAAATATTTTTTCAAACACTTCCTCAACTCGATAGTACTCAGCAACATATACCACATCCGGTGTAGACCAATCGAATTCTGTTGTTTCTGTGAGGTCTTTAGGCCAACTTGCAGGGTCTTCACCCCATTCCTCAATAAATGAGTCACGAGTAAACGCAGATAAAACAAAACAATATTGAGAATCAGATTTATCATACTTCTTAGCATTTAAGTCGAAAAATACCGAGGTATCTGCATCGTAAATCGGCTCAATCAATATTCTCTGTTGCTCGTTATCTTCATCATATTCATCCTCGTATTCTGACCTTAACCTAAATGCACCAAAACCACCGCCTACAGCTTCTTCGAACGCATTGTCGTATGCCTCTTCCGCTGAACTATCTTCTTCAGTTGCACGGTAAAGACCGTCACAAGTATCAGCTATAGGGTCTTTGGTACCATCTTTTGGAATAAAATCGACAGTAATTCTATTATTTCGATATTCGTTGAATATACGAATAACGGATAAATGTATTTTATTTATCTCAAATTTAGGTTTATTTTCAAACTGTTCACCGAGTTTACCTTCCCACATCGCACCAGCGATTGAATAGAATCTTCTATCATCTAAACATTGTTGCCGTTCATCTTTTAAAACGTCTTGAATTTTGTCAAATTCGTAAAGAGCTTCCATATGAACAGAAGCAAGCCGTTGTTCTTTTGTTTTTTTAGCCATTCCAATGTGTCCTTTTGCCCTGTGGCGTAAATTTTTTAAAGTCTTTTTTCATTGTAATTGGCCAAACATAGTCAACACAATAACCTATTGCGGTGGTGATATGTTGATAAGGACTATCTATTTCCAAGAATGTTGACCCTTCTTTTATCTGAACAGTGTTGAGACCTTTATTAGCATATATACATTTTTTTGGGTTTACAAACAACGATATCTCATTCGCTGCATTTCTAATCTTAGCTCGTAAAGCATTTTGACGATCTTTAATGGCTGGCGCTGCAAGCTTAACATTCCTTACAACTTCCCATCCGTGTTCTTTTAATACTTGCTCCATCTCAGTATAGTCAGACGCATGACCATGCTTTTCACCTGCCTTGCCAGCAGGATCACCGTATATCACAACGTGTTTGTTTTCATGATGTTTGTATCGCTCGACAAACTCCAATGCCGATTGCCTAGCAACCGCTGACTCAAGGACAATTTCATCCACAATATATAACGAATCATCACGCCTGACACCAATTGCGCTCGACATCGGAGTGTAGTTGAAGTCATGCATCCACAATATTTTTTCACTTGGGTCTAACTCTATGGATGTATGGTTTTCAGACGAATAATCTTCGTAAACTCTACCTTGTGCAGTTTCAAAGCTAGCTTCATATTCTTGACGGAACTGCTTCAATGACATCCTTCGACGTGCGGAATCAATAACATCTTTGGGTAGAATGTCCGCAGACTTCCACTGATAAAGTGACCAATCTGGATCGCCAGATGTCTTAGCATACTCAGCCATTTCATAGTAGTGATTCAAACCATCTGGAACACCAATCAACCAACACCAAGCTCGATAGTTTGGTTCGTTCGGTTGAATCGTATCCAGTGCGGGTGAAATATTCTCAGACCATGCACTTTCTTTTATGTCCGCTATCTCATCGATTCCCCCGCCGTGCCAGACTTGCCCCTCGAAACGTTGAGGTTGATCGAAACCAATAAGCGAGATAGTAGAACCGTTTGGAAAATAGATTGTAAGCTCCGTCTCACTTGGTTTTTTATCGTAAATAGAAGAGAACGAAAGTAATTTTAAATCGTTCCAATAAATACGCTTCACCTGATTAATTGTTGGAGCACCAACAAAGTAAGAGCGGTTAGGATTTTGCATTGCTTGTTTAACAATATAACGTTTAAACCGTTCAGTTTTCCCACTTCTTCGACCCGCTGGTACTACTTTGAACCTAACTTTATCATTAATTAATCGCAATTGCTCTGGATGATCTATAAGTTTATACCATCGATCTAAAGAACGTTGTTTTGACATTTCTCAAGCGAATTAAAAATACTTAATGGTAAATCATCTTGATCATCAAGTTGAACATCCCCATAGGTAAGTATATCCATATTACAAGTATGTAAATCATATTGAAAATACTCATGTCCACAAATTTCACAGACTCTATTTTTCATAATTAATCAGGTAATTTATCAGCCAAGCTTTTAAGCTCATCAGATAGCGAAACAGTTGAGTTAACTTCACTTCGATCAGACCATTTAAAACGGTTCTTCATGTTGAAAATCCAAACAGTTGCATTGAATGGATTATCTTTTCCACCCATAAAGCAAGCCTCTCTTCCTAGTCGTTCCCACCAAACTTGACACTTCCTTCTTGCAATTTTTATGGTTCCAGAAAACTCTTCTTCCTCAAGTCTGAATCTATCCCAAAGGTCTTCCGATATGTTTAAGTAGTCTCTAATCTCAACATCAGAACCACCAGCAGCACCGATTTCAACAACTTTTTCTTGCCATCCTTTCGGTAAACAAGACAGAGTCTTCTTAGGTCTCCCACCGACTCCTTTTCTAGACTTCTTAACTACCTTATCTTGGGATTTTTTAGGTCGTCCACGTTTCTTAACTACCTTATCTTGGGATTTTTTAGGTCGTCCACGTTTCTTAGGTTCCGTGCTCATAAAAAAATAATATCACAAAAAACTAAATTTTTTCACTAATAAATCATCTAACATTCTTTTAATTTGACCACGAGACATTTTAGAAAGCTTAATATTGAGTTTTTCATTTATGCTTTTTTCAACATTCGTAGTGCTAAAGTTCTCATTAACATCATATCCCGACAAACTAGCCGATTCTCGTTTTGTAATGTCATTTCTACTATAAAACTTCAAATAATTAAATTGATTAATAGTCAATTTAATCCCACCCTTCAAAGTGACATATTCAGTAAACTTACGACTACACTCATTTTCAAATGTAACTTGTTTCTTCCTAATTTCCGTTATTTCCTCAAGTCCCAAACGATCTAACGTCATAGCGTAAGTCTTAAATCCACTAAACCCAACACGTTTGATAGCTTCCATCTTACTTACACCGGAATTTCTCAAATCCTTAACTTTTTCAATATCTTTAAATCCGTACTTATATTTCATTGGAATCTCCTTTTTTCCTTGTGGGCGGGTTGCGGGCGGGGTGAAAAAACTCACCTCGCCCAAACATTATAGCCTAGAAATGTATAAAAAACTATAGTTGTGGGCGGGTAAGTCTATGAAAAACGGTCCAAAACCCACAGATTTATTTCGCATATATTATAAAAAATTCACGTATCTATATTATTTTTTATTTAGATTTTTTATTAAAATATATAGACTTACCCGCCCACAACTTTAAAAAATATAACAAATTAAGTTCAAAATGTTTGGGCGGGGTGAAAAAACTCACCCCGCCCACAACCCGCCCAGTGCATAGACTTACCCGCCCACAACTTTAAAAAAAGTAATAAGTTGAGGTTATAATGTTTGGGTGGGGTGAAAAAAATAACCTATGACTTAAGTTCAAACAACTTTAAAAAATAAAAGTACTTGACGATAACACCGCATGTGTGTGAAAATAAAAATCATCAAAAAAGAAAAGGAAGTGGATAAAATGAATTTACGATATTCAGGATCAATGGCAGGTTTAATTGATTTTTTAAAAGATCAAATCGAGAAAGATAGTCGTGAAAAATCAAAATCTATATTCAAAATGAAAGCCGACGCAGTTTCTTTAATTATAGAATTGGGTTTGAACTAATGACACTTCATAGATTCAAAATAACCAAGCTAGCACCGTCTATGGGTACTTACATAATAATGGATAGGAAAAAACTAAAAACAGTAACACTTGATAAAAGATACACACATAAGACATTTTCTACGGTGGAAGATGCTAAAAGATATTTGAAAATGAAGGGGAGATAAATGACAAAAAAACATTATTACGTTCTAGGAGGGTCTTTCTAATGGAAGAATCAAAATTTATAAAAAAATATAAAACAGTAATTCAAAATGCATTGGAAGGGAAAACATCAATAGAAAAAGAAAAAGCATATATCAAAATAAATATGATTATTAGTTTGAGTAAACAATCAGAAAGGAAAACATTTGCAAATCTTTTGAAAACGCTTCGAAGAATGTCAAAAACAACATCAATGGAATCAATAAATGTCATCTAAAAATTTCGGAACAACTATAGTTGTACACACATTTGAAAACGGTGATACCCCTGTTGAGACAAGAGTTTTAATTACTTGGGATATTAGTCGATACGAATATGTGAATCTATACTACGCACAAGAATTCAGAAAGAATTTAAACAAAGCAATTTTATATATGTCACGAGAATTAAGAAGACTACAAGGAGAAAAAAATGAGAAAAATAATAGCCACACCGGCGTCGCCACAACTAAGTAGAGGAGGTTTTTATGGAAATTAAAGACATGAAACAAAAAATAACTATATTGGGGAAGCATGGCTTAGATATGCTTTATGAGAAAATGAAGAAAGAGACTAAAGACTACAATGGCTGTGAGTTCTGCGAAGACTGCGAATACTGCAAAGACTGCGAAAACTGCACACGCTGCCAGCACTGCGAGCACTGTGAAAACTGTAAAGACTGCGAATACTGCAAAGACTGCGAAAACTGCGACTACTGCAACTACTGTAAATGCTGCGACTACTGCTACAACTCTCACAAATGCACTAACTCAAAATACTGTGACAACTCCGAAAGCTGCGACAACTCCGAAAGATGCGACAGATGCATCAGATGCGAATCGTGTTACAAATGCGAAGACTTAAAAGACAAGAAATATCACATACTTAATGTAGAGTTCACAAAAGAAGAGTATGAGAAATTTATGAGACAGTAAAAAAAGGAGAAATAAAAATGGATATTAACAATATGAGTGCTGAAGAATTGCGAGAGTTAGCTGCTAAGAAAGAACTAGAGGAGAAATCAATCATGAATGGCGATAAAAACGAGGGTATCTGTGATAATTTGATAGGTAAATATGTAATTGTTCGAACTTATAGTGCAGGTGTGTGGTTCGGTAAGCTACAACGGAAAATTGGCGAAGAAGTTTATTTAACAGAAGCTAGACGCATGTATCGCTGGTGGGCAGCGAAGTCGATATCACTGACAGGGTGTGCATTGTACGGTATCAAGCAAGAAGAGAGTAAAATTTGCGGGGAAATTGAGACTCCATTGATTTATATTGAGATTCTGCCTTGCTCTGATGTTGCGATTCAATCTATAAAATATGCACCGGAAGTCGAGGCTGAGTAAGAGTGTTTAAAACCGACACAGCCGAAGGCTCCGGCTCAGGCTACGGCCTCGGCTCCGGCGACGGCTCCGGCTACGGCTCCGGCGAAGGCTACGGCTCAGGCTACGGCCTCGGCTCCGGCGACGGCTCCGGCTCAGGCTACGGCCTCGGCTCCGGCGACGGCTCCGGCTACGGCTCCGGCTACGGCTCCGGCGAAGGCTACGGCTCAGGCTACGGCTACGGCCTCGGCTACAGCTCGGGGGATGGGTAAGGGGATTTATTATGCTTGATTTATTAATATCAATTATAGTTTGCGTGTTATGGTTGTTCTTTGTCTCGCTAGCATATGCAGTGCACATAACACATCAAAAGTCTAAAGAGATTGAGCGAGAGATTGAGAAAATTATAAAAGAAGAGAACTAAAATGAAGAAAGTATTAGCAATAGCAAGTGAAAGAATAGATTTTATGAGTTTATCAGATGATGACATAGAAAATATTATCATGAAAACAAGGTGGCAAGATCATTTAAGCTTTATGAATGTGAATAAGAGAGTTAGATCAATATTTAATTCAATAAGAGAAAAATATCATATAGAGCAAGACAAGCTCATATGTAATCAATATAATTATGAATATACATACGGGAAGTCTGATGGAATGTACTTGTCTGAGCGCGCAAGTGTTATGTATAAAGTGGTTAATTCAGAACCCCAAGGAATATTTAGGTTCCCGGGGCTTTACAATTACATGTCGGGGACAAATAAAGACCTTGAAGATATTAAGCCCGTGCAATTTGTGGGTATCTATGAAGCGCTAAAGAGTATTCACTTAAACGGTGTAGGATCGAAAACAGAAGCAAGGATTGCGTTTAGTGACTTGTATAAGATAGATGAGCTACTAAGTAATGACAACGAATTAAATAGCGATAAAGAAAAAAAAGATTTTTATTTGTTCACAGTAAGTATATGCAGATCTACTGATGAGTGTAGATATGAGATTCGATCATTAATCTCTTTGAGTTAACTAAAGGCGTTATGATGAATAGCGACAATAGGATTTAACAGGGATAGTAATAATAAGAAACACAAAAAAACCATTTGACATACTAAGCACAAGCCACTGTTAACATTGCAAAAATTACTAGCTAAGCACGTTCATCCTAGGGGGGAGTTAGGATGAGACATATTAAATTCCGATGCTGAGATAAAGGTATAAAGCAGATGTTTGATTGGGAGTGGATTCTTAATAATGAGATGGGAAGTATTTGATAGTGTTGATTATCATGTAATGCAATACACAGGTCTCAAAGACATAAATGGGAAAGAGATTTATGATGATGATATTCTTGAATTTAACAAAGAGCAAAGAGGAGAGGTACAATTTGCGAGAGGCGCGTTTGGCTGCTCGGCATCGCACTTATGGGAAATAAATGATGGTGAAGTAGTTGGTAATATTTACGAGGATGAACATACATAGAAAATGGGAAAATCTATACATTACTGTAAAATATGTAAAAAACATTTAGGTGCTCACATGGGTCCACATTGGACGAAGCCGTATCCATTCAAGTGCCTATTTTGTAAAAGGAAGGAAGAAAATGAAAATAACAAAAAATGAAAGACATATTACTAAGTTAATGTGGTTAAATATGGACATACACCAAGTATTTTATGATGGTGTAAGATATAATCGAAGTTGTGAAGTATGTAATAAAAAACCAATAAAAAAACTAGATCATTTTTACTGCAATAATTGCGATAAAGAAGTTGAGACAATAGCTAAAAGGGGAACTATATAATGAAAAAAACAAAGGCAAAAACAGCAAGGATCGTTGAAACGACTGATGAATTAGCATATAACCAGTTAAACATATGTGACAGGATAACAATACCTAACGGTGATGAGCTACAGAATTATATTGTTACATCTGTTTGCATTGATCAAAACCCATTTAGACGAAGACTATATTTGGAAATCGATGACAATGTCTAGACCACCAAAATATACAATAGAAGATATAAAAAAAGTACATCATTTAATGAATAAAGAAGCATTAAATAAAAGACAAGCAATTAAAAAAGCTGGTTTCAGTGATTCAAGTCTTTATTACAACACTCTCAAAAGACTCAGAGTTAAAGAATTTATACAATGTTGTGAGTCGTTGTAATACGTGTTAACATTCATGTATACAGTTTAGTTTTAAATTTTGCTTTCTAAATTGTATGTAACATAAAAGGCCACTTACATTTCGTCCCCTCTTCCCAGACTAAGTAAGTGGCCTTTTTTATTGACATATGTTTTACATTGTAATACATTAATCTTTATGAACATTTCAAACGATGTATTTTTAAAAACACTATTTCAAGGGGACAAAAATAATGTACACGTTACGGACTTTATTTATGACCCTAATGAAATACCAAAAGACAGGCATCTTATTTCTTGGAAAGGGGATTATTTTAGTAAATACCAATTTGAACCAAACTCTAACCAATACTTTACTATTTCAATTTTTAATTCTGATGAATATGGAGTAGCACGAAGAAGGAAAGCACTCTTTATTAAGACACCGGTGATTGTGCTTGATGATGTAAAAGAAAAGCTTTCAATGGATGAGGTATCTAAACTCCCCATACCCTCATATATTCTAGAAACAAGCCCGGGTAGTGAGCAATGGGGTTATATTCTTAATGAGCCATGTACAAACCGTCACAAAGTAGAAAATCTTTTGGATGGTTTGGTTGCAAATGGTCTAGCCCCAGATGGTAAAGACCCTGGGATGAAGGGTGTAACAAGATATGTTCGATTACCAGAAGGATACAATACTAAAAAATCTAAGATGGTGAATTGTAAACCTTTTAAATGCCAAATTATTCAATGGCGACCATTTAATCATGTCACAATTGAGGAACTTGCTAAACCGTTTAATGTTAACCTTGATGCGCCTAGGAAAGAACAAACTATAGAAGGTGCAGCCGATATACCAGACCATCCTCTTTTACATTGTGGACTTAACATTAAAGAAGTCAGAAGCGACGGAAGATTTGATATTACATGTCCATGGGTCGATGAGCACACAGGCGCAGTTGATAACGGTGCAGCTATTTTCACTAATAAAGATGGTAGCCCAGGATTTAAATGTCACCATGGAGCTTGTGAAGGTAGAACAGGTAATGATCTTATTCGTTTAATTGAGCACCAATCACCAGGGTTTCAACATCGGTATAATGAGTGGAAGTTCAAAAG
>Ga0070746_10000157_pt1 | contig 36234 bp, 45 predicted proteins | sample VirMetDEL_Mar_21_FD_77016 | JGI IMG/M metagenome (GOLD analysis project Ga0070746, IMG submission 77016) | Aqueous microbial communities from the Delaware River and Bay under freshwater to marine salinity gradient to study organic matter... | ecosystem: Environmental > Aquatic > Marine >...
ACTGTCTTGATGCTTTAAATGGAGATAGTCTAGGAGCGTAGTCGCGTTGCAAATGGAAGAAAAATTAGAATGGTTTTTTGTGTTGGTTGATTTACCAAGTGGGGAGTCACACATCGAGAGGGTGTGTGGCTACTCTGTTTGGCACGCAATAGACAATCTATATACAATGAAAGGCTTTAGTCAAATTCAACCCGATCGAAGTAAGTACAAACAACATAAAACAAAAAAGAAAAGTTATGTCAAGAAAACCAACAATTTACGAAATAAAGGAACTTACCTCAAAAACTTCTCCTTACTTTTTCAGTAAGGAAAGTATGAAGTTCTTTGGGCAAAGAATGTCTTCGTTTAAAGTTTACAAACAAGATGATGGCAGATACCTGATCACTGCACCAATGATAAACGGAGGTAAACAGGTAGGGACAACTGAGAGGTACTTCAACCCCGAGACAAATGAATTAGATAGAGTACCATACTCTTGGGAGAAAAACGCATAGACATGGAAGAACTACAAGAGCAGTTTTGGGATGAGGTCGGAGAGTATTTCGGATACGATATAATCGGTTCAGATACACACCCGTTAAAAGAAGCATTCGAGTTGTATTGCAAAATGAAAAAAGAAGAAGAAGATGAAAGATAATAAACTGATAGCAGAATTTATGGGGATGCAACATACTGACATTGGTTGGTATGACAATGAAGAAACATTGCAACTACAAAACAATACATTTGATGAACTACAATTCCACACCTCTTGGCATTGGTTAATGCCCGTAGTGGATAAGATTGAAGACTATCTTAGTGATAATGTAGGCAAGGTAGGATACTTTGATGAGTGTCTAAGTAGTAATGACTTGGAAGTAAGATACAATGCAGTAGTAGAATTTATAAACCAATACAATAAAAACAAATAAAGATATGCCAAATCACGTTTACAATTCAATATCGGTTGAAGAAAAGTATGCCGATAAATTAAAAGACATAGCAGAAGTAGGGCTATGTAGATACTACTTTCCAATGCCAGAAGAGTTAGATGGCTCAGTAAGTGGCTCAGAAGATGTAAAGCCAGAGTGGCAGAAAGAAAAGTCAAAGGAGCTCATAGATAAATATGGTGCAGACAATTGGTACGAATGGTGCAATGGTAATTGGGGTACTAAGTGGGGTTGCTACGACAACGAAGTAGATGATGGAATATATACATTTACAACTGCTTGGTCTCCAGTCGATGACAAGATAATACAAAAGCTAATGGAAGATATACCTAGCTTTCACTATTCCTTTGAGGAAGAGCAGGGATGGGGTGCAGAAGTTACAATACAAGATGGTGCTGTTAAACACTCATTCGTGTATGATACTCCAATTTGGGATAGCGTACCTAAAGCAGAAGAGCTAGGATTAGAGATAATCGAACTTGTAGAAGATTACGAGAACCCACAAGGTAAGTTCAAGAAAGGATACTACGCTTGGTGGAACTTAGAAGAGTTCTTATCAGATGATCTAAATGAAGCAATAGAAATTTACAGAGAAGAAAACAATTAATAGATATGAAAGCATACTTATTTTCATACGGAACATTACAAGAAGACCACATTCAATTGATGCTATTTGGTCAGATACTTAACACAGAGGTGGACAGTCTTAGTGGCTATGTCACATTAAATGATTTCTTTGGGTATCCGAGATTAGTAGAGTTTGAACGTGGCATAGTCTATGGCAAGGTGCTAGAGATAGACGAAACGGAAATACCTTTAGTAGATAGGTATGAGTCCGAGGCATACGAAAGAAAAGAAATAGAAACCGACAAAGGGAAGCAAGCGTATGTCTACTTCCCATCACAAAAACTTATAAAACAATGATTAAAGCAAAAATTAACAGATACAACCCCGAAAACAAAACAAGAAAGTATGCTTCGGGAGAAGGGTACTACCATTCAAATAAACCCGTAATAGACAAGGTTGAGTCCTGGGAGGGAACCGAAGAAGAAATCTTTAAAAGATTTGACGAGGCGAACAATAGATTAAGATATTGTAACGGTAGTTATTATAAGTTTGAAGACATTACTCTGAATAATAAATACCTAGCGTGGTATAAGTCACTAGATGAGTCCACTAAGTTTAAAATGTACTACGGTAATGGAATTGTAGACTAAACCAAAATAAAGATGAGTAAATATAAAAAATTACTAAACAATCCTCCTAAAGTTTACCAAGAGGTAAAGAAAGACGCTAAAGAGGTAATATTCTATGTAGTAAGCTGCATGTGCGATAACAAGTACACATTAAGATTCAGAAAAAATGATGATGATGAGTTCAAGATGAGTGGCATGGGGCAGGCGTTGAGTAATTTCCAATTCGGATACAAGGAAGGTGGTATTAAACCATTTGAAATAGAGTGGGAAGCAGATAGTCAAAACTGGATTGATGTAGTTGATATGATCAACTCAGGAACAGTAAAAATAGAAAAGGTAATAAGCAGATGAGTAAAGACAAAGCACACAATGAGAAGTTTCAGAAACTTTTAATTGGTAAGACAATCTCGCGTTGCTCTTACATGACAAAAAAAGACGCAGAACAGTTCGGTTGGTATAAGCGACCATTAATTATAGAGTTCACTGATGGCTCAATGTTAATTCCACAAATGGATGACGAGGGTAATGATGGGGGAGCTGTGATATACGAAGATGTTCCAGGTAAAGATAATTACGAAATAATATACACGATATGATTAGAATATTGTTAGTGGCACTCTTATTAGTAGGGTGTGGAAACGAAATAGAAAAAGCACATAATCGGGACGCTATATGGGACAGGGCAGAAATGATTGATGTCAAATATTATAAGAGTGACACTAATCCCAGGTTATTACAAACCTTTGAAATGGATGGATACAAAGTTGTAATATATACTAATGGGCGTGGTAGTGCTATAACAACAATACCTTTAAAAAATAAATAGTATGATTGGAAAAATAGAAATATTAGATATATCCGATGGAATAGTTGAATTCAGATTAGGTAATGAAATATGTAACGTTCAGATAGAAGAGCAAGAAGTATGGGAACAAGAGCCAACAAGTTTTAATGGGCTAAACGACAAGATAACATACGATCTTTGCAAGAGCATTTATAGAATAACAGTCATGTCAACCCTAGAGTGCGGGTTAAAGAACATGGAAAAAAAAGAAGAAATATGTGCTCAGATAAATGAAATGTTAAATGATTAGATTATGGGATTAGATATGTATTTAAGCAAGAAAAGCTATGTTAAACAATGGAGCTTTCAGAAGAAAAATCACGAAGTAGATGTGAAGTACGATGGTGAAGATCGGCTAGACATAAAACCAGAAAGAGTTTCTGAGATAGTAGAAGAGATTATGTATTGGAGGAAGGCTAACCATATACATGGTTGGTTTGTCAAGAACATACAAGGAGGCATGGATGAATGCCAAGAGTCTCACGTTAAACTTGATGACTTAATTGAGTTAAAGGATCTATGCAAAAAAGTATTAGAAACAAAAAACACGGACTTACTCCCGGTCACTGGAGGCTTCTTCTTTGGAAGCAAGGAGGTTGATGACTTTTATTGGGAAGACACTAAGGCAACTGTTGATGCTATAGAGGGTATACTTGCAGAGAAAATACCAGATGGTGCTACAGCTCCTAGTTTCTACTATCAAGCATCATGGTAAGAACCTATGAAACATAAGATATATCAAAAGGATAAAAAATGGAAAGTAGGAACTGCAATTAAAAAGCTAGGAAGCAAAACACAGCCGTACTACGAAACGGAAGAAGAAATGCTCAAGGTAAAATTGTATGACTACGATTCGTTAAGTAAATCAGAAAAAGAAATATATAACAATGATTAAATTTGAAGTAATAATAAAGCCATTCTTTAATGAGTTAATCATAAAAGGAATGAAGAACATGAATGAGGAGGTTCAAGAGTTCCTGTATGATAGTCTTGATGAGTGGGGTGGATTCACGATGTTTGATAAGAAGTTTGACTATCATTTCTTGTATGACGAAGAACCAAAGTTAGTAATGTATTCTTATAATGACAAATCTTATGATTTATCAGACATGAATGTTAAATTAATAATTGAAATATGAAACAGTATCACATTTGTTACGAGGTGTCCAACAACCTATGTACTGGCTATAACATAATAGCCAATAGCTACATAAAAGCATTGGAAGAATTCAGGAAAATATACAATGATAAAAACATAATATATGTCGCAAAAAAAAAGTAATTCAAACAAATTAATGATTACGCTTATATATATATCGGGATTAATGGTATACTCATTATGTATGTTCACTGTTTACAAAGTTTTCAAAGAATTAATTCATTAAATTAGTGTAAAATAAAAATATGAGTTTAATAAATTCACTAAAAGAAAAGCTTCCCTATAGATACGTAGAGCTTATTTTAGACAATATGGATGACCCCGAACAAATAAATTCTTCTCACTTTATGCCTATAGAATCTGAGATTATGTCTCTTTTTTGTTGGGAAGCATCAAATGAGGGTTATGATTTTTGGAATGAGGTACATTTGTTTTTAATAGACCTTGGAAATCTACCAATTATACCTATAGATATAGATTATAAAGAGGACACAATGTTTTACGCAGATGGTTCTGTTCATATAATGAATCTAGCAAATGCAGGCCTATGTGTAAAATTTAAAATAGAAGGGCCCGACTCAGTAGAAAGTATAACTCCTGAGTTAAAAGAAAAAGTATTAGGAATTTTAAATTAAATGTTATAAGTTTGTAGTCTACCACAAAAAAAACACTTTACAATCATCAATTTTTTCGTGTTGATTTAATTTTGATGAATAAACCCTTAGCTTTTGTGGTAGCTGAGGGTTTTTTTTTGGTGATGTATGCCGTTGATCACCTATAAAAACAACGTCTCTTGATGAATGCTTGTTATAAGTCCTGCTCTGTTAAAATGCTAAACAACAGGCACTGCATACCGAAAGGAAAACAAGTAAGCCAAAATGCCTAACCTTAAAGGTGAATACATAAGAAAAGGTCGCAGAGGGAAGTGTCATCAGCAGGGAATTATCTTTAAAAGATATAAATACTGAAGATTATATATGCAGTATAATAGCATAGCTATATTTAATTAATAAAAAAAATAAATATGAAAACAGTTAACAGTTTAAGTGGAGGTAAAAGTTCAAGTTACATAGCTTTAAATTATCCTGCCGATTACAATGTTTTTAGTTTAGTAAGAACTAACGATAGTTCGTGTTTATATCCAGATGCAAAAGTAAGGCAGATTGTAAGTGATTTAATAGGTTGTGAATTTGTCGGTACTACAGAACAAGATGCAATAATAAGAATAATGCTGGACCTGTCAGAAAAGATTGATATTGATTGGATAACAGGTGAAGCTTTTGAAGATATAATTAATGGAAGCTGGAACAAAGGCAAAAATGGAAGTCATTACCTACCGAATCAAATGGTAAGATATTGTACAACACATTTAAAAATGTATCCGATTTTTGCATACTGGGAAAAAAACATAAATGAAGTTTGTGAAATGCGTATAGGTTTTAGAAAAGGAGAAGAACGTAGACAACAAAATATGTTAGATAAACTAAACAAAAACGGCAACGAAGAAATCAAAATAGTAGTAGGAAAGGAAGGCAATCGTAATAAATGGGGAATGGTAGAATGGAGAAAACCAAGTTTTCCATTAATAGAGAATGGCATAGACAACAGAGAAATTCAATCCTATTGGTCTAAAAACACAGATGTTAATTTTCCAAAAGGTTACTACAATAATTGTGTAGGATGTTTTCACAGGTCACCTTTATTCTTGAACAAGATGTATCAAGAACATTCAAATAAAATAGAATGGTTTGCAAAACAAGAAGAACAAAACAAACCAAATACATTTAGAAGAGATGTTAATTTTAAACAAATAATGCAGTTTGCACCACAATCAGAATTAAGTTTTGAAGATTTTGATGAATGTGATAGTGGATTTTGCGGACTATAAAAAACGAATAACTAAAAACCAAAAAAAAAATGGAAGGAATTAATGTTTTAAGCCTATTTGATGGTATGTCCTGTGGTCAAATAGCATTAGAAAAAACTGGAATAAAGGTAAAAAATTACTTTGCCAGTGAGATTGATGAGTATGCAATAAAGATTGCTCAGAAAAATTACCGGGACACAATTCAATTGGGAGACATAACAAAGCTAAATGGTTTTGGACTACCAAAAATAGATTTATTAATGGGTGGAAGTCCGTGTCAAAGCTTCAGTAATATAGGCGATGGATCTGGGTTTGATGGTAAAAGTAAATTGTTCTTTGAGTTTATTAGGATACTCAATGAGGTAAAGCCTAAGTACTTTCTTTTAGAGAATGTCGTAATGAAGAAAGAATGGCAAGACAAAATATCAGAACTTGTTGGGTGTGAACCAATTAAGATAAACAGCGATATATTTTCTGCCCAAAACAGACCTAGACTTTATTGGACAAATATACCAAACATCTCGTTGCCCAAAGGTAAAAACCTAGTAATAAGTGACGTAATAAAACCCAATTTTAGTTCTAAATATCCAAAGTATTTAGACATGGACTTTTCTGGTAAAAAAAGAAAAGACCTATTAAAGACATACGATCAGGTGTCTAGGTGTCTTACAGCAACAATGTATAAAGGTCAAGTTACTTCTTTCTGTAAAAACTATAGTGGGGATGTTTACAGGTACACTCCAGAGGATTGTGAAGCACTACAGACAGTACCAAAAGGATACACTGAAGGAGTTAGCAATACTCAGAGATATCGAATGCTTGGAAATGGGTGGACAGTAGATGTAATAGCTCATATATTTAAACGTATGTGGATTGAACAGAACCCACTATTAAATGTAGACATATTTAAAAAAATAGTATAAACTAAAACAATTAAAAATAAATGAAAATCACAAAAAAAATACTACTATACTTTCTTGCATTTTTTATGATAGTTGGAGAGTTATCAATACTAATGGTCATTTTTTTATTCTTTTTCTGTGTGTTTTTAAATTTTATTTATTAATTTTACAAAAAAAAAACAAATGAAAGGGATAAAAGACCTAATGTATGAACAAAGATGGCAAACTAAACATTTAATGAATAAGCTTAACGAAAGCAAGGTTCCAGGATCTTGGGGAAGTTATCAAAACATATATAACTTGGTGGATGGCAGTGCTAGACCTAGAGACCCTGGAGTGTATATTGTTCTCTCTAAAATGTTTAATCTTAAAGTAGAAGAAATAATAAATAGATATTCAGATGTAGATTTTTTACCTCAATCTATAGCTGAAGTTGAGGAAGAGGTAGTAATTAATAAAGATAAATTAAATTGGTAAGTATGGATTACAAAGGATTATCAAGACCACTAGACATTAAAGACGTTGACTTTCGGGTTCAGTCTATTAATAATGGTGGCTATGCTACAATACTAGCATACAAAGATGCAAGAGTTGATATGAATCGGCTCGATGAAGTTGCGGGACCTAGCAGGTGGAAGAAAGATTATAGCGTTATTAATAATCAGTTGTTTTGTGGTGTGTCTATATTTGATTCAGAGACAGGACAATGGGTTACTAAGTGGGACGTTGGTACTGAATCTATGACAGAGAAAGAAAAAGGTTTGGCTTCAGATGCGTTTAAGAGATCGTGCTTTAATTGGGGAATAGGAAGAGAGCTATATGACTACCCCATGATTAGCATTAAACTTAACGCTAACGAGTGGAGCAAAGAGTCCGGGAGACCCAAGCAAACATACAATCTAAAGATTCGAGAGTGGAGATGGCATTCAGAATTCACTGATGGCAAGCTAACATTCTTAGCAGCTAAAGACGAAAAGGGAGCAGTAAGATACAAGTTTGGAACCCTTAAATCCCAAGAGTCAAAGAAAGATAAAGGAGAAGATGCAAATGTTAAGGGTATCCTTAAAAAGAAATCAGAAGAGCCTTTGTTGGATAGCGTTGAAAAGGCAGGAGGAATAATACTAAAGCCTGATAATGGAGATGCTAAAAGACAAGTATTGGTGGAAGAGTATAAGGCTATATTTAAAAAGAGTCCTCATGGAAGAATGACCAATGATAATATACTTAAAGCGATAACCGAGGCGACAGACAAAGCACTAGAAGAGGTGTCCGAGTCTGTAAGTCTAAGTTCAATGATTCTTAAGATAGAGACTATAACAGATCCCAGTTCTTTAATATCATGGGCGAAGGAGGTTATAGCTGATAACAATGATGCATCAGACTCAGACAAACAGGAATTCAAGAATAAATGTAACGAGCATTATGCTTTTTTAACAAAATAGAAAATGGATATATTTAACGAAGACTCGAACGCAGGTATAACTTTTGCACCTGGGAAAATAACAAAAGAAAGCATAGACCTAAAGGCTGGAAATATAGTTACAGATGTTTTCAATGGCCACTTGTGTCCGCTAGAGACTTATATAAAGTCAAAAGCCATATCAGATGTTGCTGCATCTATATGTAGAGAGATAAAAGAAGAAGCTATATCTGAAGCTGACAAGTATTCTTCAGATGATAAAGTATTGGGGGTGACTTTTACTTCTAAGAATTTAGCTAACACTTATGACTTTTCAGATAACCCTGAGTGGAACTCTATGAAAGAGAAATTAGATGAATTAAAAGTTTCCATGAAAGTGATTGAAGGTCAAATGATACAAGCCATGGATTATGCAGAAATGGTAGACAAAGATGGGGTCGTAATAATACCTGCTAAAATAAAAAAGCATGGCGGAAGCACAATAGCTATAACAATACCAAAGATATGAGTAAGGAAAAGGATACTGTTTTTTTATTGAGATCTGTTGTTAAGATATCATCAGCATTAGTTTACTTGGATTCTATAATAGATCAGGAGAAGTATTATAAATATGGATTCAAAAGAGAGTCTAGAAGATGGGCAAGCACTATAGAGGTTCACACTTCAGAATTGATGAATGTACTTGCTCAAGAGAACTCAGAATTGTTAATGGAGGTTTATGAAATTATTGAGGGCTCTCTAAACAAGGTTCAGCTATCTACTCCAGAGCAGACCGCTTTGTTTTGCTATTATGTTATGCTGAAGAGTGCTGTTAATGATATATCAAAGATGGAGGACAAGTCCTTGGTGTACGCTATGGTCATAGATATAGTAACCAAGAAAGTGATCAATCAAATGGGAAAACAGTATCTATCCATAATAAATACAAAAGACTCAGATGGAAGGGATTTCATGCATCTTGTTGATTTCCTTGATGATCTAGGAGAAAAGGTTATGATAAATAAAAACGAAAATGAAAGTAACAAAGATAACAAAGAAGGGGTTCTACCCGTTAAGGACTGATACTGAATATGATGTAGTTTTAGAGCTAGCCGTTTCATCTTATGACCTTGACGTAAGGACTAGGGTTGAAAAAAAAGTGGACAATAAACATTACCTAATCAAGTGGTGGACAGAAAATATAGAGAAGTTTCAAAAGTATAAAACATTATCAAGTATGGCTGACTTGCTGAAGATTCATCACGCAAGTGTTAATCATTTACAAAAACATAGGATACCCTCTCTTAGATTTGATGAAAACGTAGAATGCATTAAGGATTTTTTAAACAGTTAACAGTATGGAATTTAAACAATTAAAAAAGGCTCTAGATGCAATGTCATCTTTGAGCGAGAAACAGCGTGCCTTAATATTAGAGTGTGCTAAAATTGACACGATAGGAAAGTTAAAGAAAATCAAAGTCAATGAATCAGAGATAATAAAAATGTTCAATGGTGTTTTTACAAAAAACTCTAGAGTAATAAGCAAGGGAGTTTTAAACAAATACAAAGAGATATTAAAATACTATTCCATAGAAGAAATAAAGGAAGCTATGGAACACGCTAGGGATGATGACTTTCACATTGAAACAAGATGGAAGTATTGTACTATAGAGTACTTTTCTAGAATGGATCAGTTGGATAAATGGTTAAACGCAAAGCCTGGAGGCATGAGTCCTCACAATGATTTCAAGATGCCTAAATTTAACGTTAAGAGAAATGATAGATAGTAACCTTAGAAAAAGGTCTGAGAGCCTAATAATAAACTGCTTAATGACAGAGCCAGATTCTATTCATGACATAATGAGTAAGGTGTCTGCGGATATGTTTAGAGAGAGCGACCTTAGAAAATGTTTCACGTTGATCAGTAATCTTTACGCTAAAAGAGAGCAGGTAAACTTGATATCAATATATAAAGAGGCGAAAGAATCACTAGCATCAAAATCTGACAAGAAGAATTTTCCCGCAATACTTTCAGGGCTTAGCTCAATGTTTGATTATTCAGAAAAAAAACAATTAGGTAGTGCTGTAACATTACTAATATCTGAGAGCGTAAGAAACGAACACACTAGCTTAGGAAACACTATAATTGATATTGCAAGTTCTGATGAGTATGATCCCAAAAACATACTTGACCTAATTCAATCTCATGTTGTTGACAATAAGTATAAATCAATAATAAACAAGAACAGCTTTACTAATGAGGAGTTGTTGAATGAATTGGACGAGAGAATGCTTAATGCTTCAAAAAGTGAAGGAATAAATGGGATTAGGACTGGTTATGAGAGATTTGATAGGGTAACATCTGGACTTCAGCCTACAAACTTTATAATAGTTGCTGCTAGACCAGCTATGGGTAAGACTCAGTTCGCTTTAGGACTAATGGCAAACGCTAGCATAAATAACAACCATAAAGGCCTGTTCATATCATGCGAAATGGATGAAGTTCAAGTCATGAAGAGGATCGTTTCTGTGCATGGAGGAATACCGGGATACTCTATCAAGAGGGGTAATTTAGATAGACCCGAAATGCTGAAATATTCAAGAGTTAAAAACGAAATAATAAAATCAAATTTTAAAGTTGCCGCTGGATCATTCACGATTTCAGAGGTGATGTCTATGGTGTATAAGGAAAAATTCTCCCATGGACTAGACTACGTTGTCATAGACTACATACAGAAGATACAGTCTCCAGGAACTCAAAATAGAAACAATGAGGTTGGAGATGTATCAAGGAAGTTGAAAGACATGGCCAATGAATTAAAGATACCCGTTATTGCACTAGCTCAGTTATCTAGAGCAGTAGAGCATAGAACGGACAAGAAACCTATGTTAAGTGACCTAAGAGAATCAGGAGACATAGAGCAAGATGCAGATATAGTTGCATTTTTATATAGAGCAGGCTACTATATGGAGCCAGACGAAAGAGAATCTAACCCATTAGCAAAAGATGGCTATGTTATTATAGCAAAACACAGAGATGGAGATTTAGAAGATATACCTTTGACGTTTGATTCAAATATACCAGCTTGGGAAAACGAAAATAGTTTACCGCCTGTTTATCAGCAGATGTCATTAAAGCCAAACACTGACTTTTCAGGCTCACAACCCTTTTAAATTAAATTATTATGACAAAGAAAGAAAACAAAAAAGAAAATGAAACAAAAATCTCGTTAGAAAATAACAGATTTACTCTATGCCATGTTGGAGAACTTGTTGTTCACTTAGAATGCCTTTATTCTAATGATGAAGAGTTTGGTAAAGAAGTTAGAAATCTATTAACAAAGAATGGGGACTTAGAGTATAAAAATAGATGATAGATATTTTTGAAGAAGAAGATCCTATGATTTACTGTGCTGATATTGAAGTATCTGCACTTATACCCATTAGAGGAAAAAAGCTTGAGAAAAGAACATTAATAATGAATCAAGAGCCAATAACCCTGCTTAATGGAAAGATTCCTTCTGAGAAAATAAAAAAAAGATTATTTGGGAGAGTTTATAAGAATCACATAAACAAGAGTGAATTTGAGAAAATTACATTTAAAGTAGAGAAAATATATAATGTAAAATTCTTGTCAAAATTGTGTTATAAATTTAATCCTGTTATTCATTAGTGTACACATTAATTATTATATTTGTAAGTAAATTAAAAAGTTTAATATGGAAAAACAACTTTTACAAGTTTTAGAGTTTCAAAAAGCATTTAGCGTAGATTGTCCAGACAAGCCAGTCATGTTAAAAAAGCCAAGATCAAGACTTCGACAAAAACTCCTACAAGAAGAGGTAGAAGAGTTGTCTGAAGCAAAGAATATTATAGAAGTATCAGATGCAATGTGCGATATACTATACATACTATTAGGCACAGCACACGAGTACGGATTAGCCGACAGGTTGGGGATGCTATTTGATGAGGTTCATGGATCTAACATGAGCAAGCTAGGGATAGACAAGAAGCCTAGATTTAGAAAGGATGGAAAAGTGCTAAAGCAAAAGGGATATAGAAAGCCTAAGCTTAAGCCTATAGTAGAAAGAGACTTCACTGTATATAGAGATAGCGATATAATGAAAGAGCTAGCAGAAGTAGAGGTTAAAGCGACAGAAAAAAAAGTTATAAAAAATATTATGTCTAGATTAAATTTCTTTGATAGAATGATGTTTAAGTTTAACTTGTTTCTTGAAAAGAAACTTTCTAAAAAGGTAGACGTGAAGTTTCCTCAGAAAATAGATGGTAATATAACAGTATCAGTATACGGTAAAGATTACTATGTATACAACTCGTAGAAAGTACGGAAATAAAAAGTTAGTTGTAGATGGGGTCAAGTTTGACTCCAAGTTAGAGTTTTTCTGCTACAACGTATTAAAAGAATGCGATATAGATTTTGAATTTCAAAAGAAAGTAGTATTATTTGATAAGTTTAAATATAACGGTAAGACAATAAGAGCTATAACAATGTTGATAGATTTCGTGATTAACCACGATGGTAAAACCATATATCTTGACACTAAGGGGTTTGCTACCGAAACATCTAAAATCAAATATAAAATACTAAAGTACAAACTGAAAGAAGATCTATTCACAGATGTGGTTTGGCTACACAATCAAAAAGAAGTCAGAGAATATGTAAATAAATTAAAAATAAAGTAAATGTCAACAATTAACAGAGTAACTCTACTAGGAAACGTAGGAAATGTAGAAGTAAAAGAATTTGGCGAAGGAAGAAAGCTGGTTCAGTTATCTTTAGCCACCTCAGAAAGCTATAAGAAAGGCGATGAGTGGATTGATAAGACCGAGTGGCACAGATGTATATTCGGTATACCAAACCTAGCTGAGAGAGCTTCTAATATACAAAAAGGAGATAAGCTATACATAGAGGGAGGAATACAAACAAACTCATGGAAAGACAAGGAAGGAAACGACAGAAGCATTAAGGAGATTAATTGCACAATGTTCAGAACTTTTCTTAAAAACAAGAATAATCCTGAAGCCAAAAAAGAAGAGGTGTCAGATATGCCATTTTAGGTTAAGTTAAACCAGAAAGGGGGTGTTTTTATTTTCGTTTAGCACCCCTTTTTAACAAAAATTAACACATGGAAGAATACACATTAGAATACACTCCAGAAGATATAGGAGAGATAGTTGAAATGATTAGAATTCAACACGTTAAGCTTCATGCTGAACCTTTTTCTAGAAAGATAGGAATGAAAGAGAAAGCTTTACTAACTGTAGAGGAAGGGAGAGGTCCTCACGGAATGTTAACCTTGAAAAAGATTAATGAATCATTTCCAAATATTAATGTCTCTTTGATCGTTAAGATTTCTTAGCTTTTCTTTTGGCTTTTTTTGCCTTTCGCGTTGCTTTTCTTTTCAAACGCTTTTTTTGATGATGCTTAGATTTGTCTGAGCTATCTCTGTTTTTTGAGAAGTGCTGTTTCTTAGTACTTGTTCCAGATGTGTGAGCTTCATCCATCATGTCTCCGTTACCATCAGTACCATTTTTTCTTCTAATAGCTTTAAGTATAGCCTGAGCTTTTCTTCTCCACGGCTGCTTATCGTATTCCTTATCGTATTTACGTTTTTTATCCCTAGCTGCTTTGTTTTTCTTATAATACTGAGCCGTCTTAGATGTTCCGTATGTCTTACCTGCGTATCTGTTTCTAGCCATTCTCTAATTGTTGTATCATTTGAAAATGAATTTTAGCTATCCTGTCTCTTCCATCTTCAGACAAAAGATACTTATGGCAGTTATCAGAGTTAGTCATAAAGAAGTTTTCTGATAGTATGGCAGGCATAGTAGTATTTACTAAAACGTAGAAATTAGACTCCTTGTCAGGATCACCATCCGTGGTATCTTTTCTCATATACTCTCCCTTAAACTCTCTCATTGATTTATCAAAAAGAATTGTAGCAATCTCGTCTGATTTTGTTTCTCCGGGAGATGTATATACCGACCAACCATTAGCTGATTCTTGATTAAAACCATTGGCGTGTATGCTAACATATATACATGGCTTGCCTGATGATTTTGCTATAGAGTTAGCCTTATCTGTCCTATAAGATAATGGAACATCTTCTTCCGTGTCTACAAGGTTTACAGAATCAATACTGTTAGATTTACATAGATCCATAAGTCTTTTAACTATAGCTCTATTAAACTCCCCTTCAAATAACTGTTCTCCATCAGGCCACACTGGAGATCTTTTACCAGCAGTTTGATAAACTCCATCTATAATTCCACCATGTCCATTGTCAAATATCCATAAATATTTTGATTCACTTTCAGTTGGAGTTATTGATATATCAAATTGAGAATCACAATTTGGACAAGTTACTATTTTTGACATATTTTAATTATTATTGATGAAGCCAAATAGGCAATAAACATCACTATTATTACCCCATTATCTTGAAAGGTCTTTAGCTTCGTTTTTAGCTCTAGTTATAAACTGTCTAAGACATTGTAGCATATTTTTGCCAGTTACCGATTCAACTGATTCGTTTATTGATTTTATCTCAACTACCACGCAAAAGAAAGCAACTATTTTAGTCATTACAAGCTCTATCGCTATAAAGTGAGACACTAGATCCCCAGCTATAAACTTCTCCACTAAAAAGGTTAGAACTATAGCCAAAGAATATAATAAAGACTTACTAAGTGTCGCTGATAGTTTTCTACTCTTAAATGATACCCATCCATTCTTTTTTACGCTTCTCCACACCCCAAAACAAGTATCTAGAAATATTGAAAATAATGATATATAGATCATCGGAGCGACTGGAGACAATACAGCTATTATAGATGCTGCTGCTATTGCTATGTATGTTTTCATTTTAAGTATTTTCTTATTATCCTGTAAGTAATATATACTACAAGCAAAGTTAATAAAAATATAACTAAATAATTTAAGACTTTTGTGTACCAGGGTTTTAGCTCATAATACTTTACCGGGATTTTTCTTTCTATTATTTTTTCAACAGTTACAGTGTCGCATTTACCCTGAACAAAAACATTATTTCGTATTGTGTCATGAAATATTTTAATAGTAAGCCTTTCTTTTTCTAAGATTAATGTATCTTTTGATATTTCGTGGAAGAAGTGTTCATTGATTATAGTATCATGAACAACTCTAGGGACTTCAACCTTTACAGTGTCTATTTGAGTTATAGTATCTGTAGTTAAAAGGTGAGGAAACTTTTCAACCAAGTGAGTAAACCTAGCCCTAGGGCTGCAAGATGCAAAAAGCATTAATATCGTAGCTAAAAATAAAGTTCTCATAATTATTCTACAGGCATTGGATCACTCCATTCTGGTGTTTGCATAAGTGCCAAAGCTTCTTCGTGTGTTAATACTTGTAAAGGAACTATTGTTCCATCTTCTATAAATGTTGGTGTGTGATGCCATTTTAAAACAAATTCAGTTAAAGCTAAATTCATTCTAATAGTGTCAATACTTGTTTCTCCAACTTGTGAATAATCTACTGCATTTGCTGCTTCTATTGCTATTATTCCGTAATGTTCAAATCCGTGCATTTTATTTTATTTTAATTTGTTTTTATGTAGGTACATCAGTTGAAAATGGTTCTGGATTTCCCATCACTGCATCAACTCCACTACTTCCGTGATTTATTAAAGTTGGTTGTGTGTCACCATCGCCACATCTTAACCAAACTAAACTATTGTATGCAGTTAAACTTGTAGGCAATCCACTATTATATATTGCTGTTATTTGTGATTGACTTAATTCTGTTTCATATAAACTAAATTCATCGATTATGCCTGTCCAGAAATTTCGTGAATAACCATCGATGTTAAACCAACCTAACCTCATTAATGTAGGTGTAAAAGTGTCCCACCAAATTGTTTTGTCTGTTGAGATTGTAAAAGTTTGAGCAACGAAAACCCCATCTATATATATTTTTGGCTCTGTTCCGTTATGCGTCACAAATACGTGTGTCCAACTTGTAGAACTTAAAACAGAATTATCAGTTGTTAAATTCCATTGAACGGTTGGGTTTATACGGCATTGTGTATTGATTGTTCCATCACTTTTACTCTGAATAGTTAAATAATTTCTATAACCTCCGTTATCAAATACAACAAATGCACGATTATTAGTTAAATCTGGTTTTATCCATACACTAATACTACCAGTACTGCTTGTGGTAGAAACACTTTGATTTACATAAGCATCAATGCTAAATTCTAAGCTTTGCGTATTGCTAAAAGGTGGTGTTGGTACGTCTGTTACTCTTTCTGAATCTGCTACGTTTTGACTTGTAGCATCCGTACTACCAGTTCCTTGATCAACTAAATTCCAATCTCTAATGCCATCAAAAGTTGCAGCTTCTCCCATTCTAAACCAAGTTGTTGGTGCAGTCAATCCGTTGTCATTAAGATTATTTGGAATACCTCCATTATATATTGTTGAAACGTCATCTCTTAAATCTGTACCACTCCATATTGCTACCTCATCTATTAAACCATTAGCATTATTTGAACCAGTTGGATATGCACCTATTCTTAATGGTGTTGTTGCAGTTGGGTATGCTGCATTATTTAAATTAGTACTCGCAGTCTCATCTTGACCATTTACAAATATTTTACCCCTTAATGATGAAGTTTCATTTTTATCAAAACATACCATAATATGATTCCATACATTAGCTGTAATTACATTTAGGTTTGCATTTATATAATAACCACCATCAGCAAAAGTCATTCTTAATAAACCACTTGAATAAAGTATTAAATGTGACATTGTACTTGTTGAATGTGCTAAACCTAAAAATATTTGTTGAACAATACTTGAAGGTTTTACCCATATACTAAATGTTACTATTTTTTTACCATCTAATTCACTATAAATTGAATTTGTATCAATATAATCATCTACACCATCAAATCTAAAACTATACTCGTTCTGATAGCTTGGTGTTGATGAAGGCAAAGATATTCCTGTCCCTCCTGTTATTCCTAGTTTTTTATCAAAGTTGATGTTTGTAGACATATCATAGGGTTAAATCTATAGTTACATCATAGCCCATATTTTCATAGGCTATCTTAGCATACTTGTGAGCCGTGTCTAAAGATTGAACTTCTCCTGGTTCTAGTTCTGCTTCAAAGCTTCCGAGAGGTACGTCTGTGTATATATTCTTTCCTTCATCAAATGAAGCCTTACTAGCAAAGGTCATAACTTCTCCTTGCATTTTTGATCCAGAATAATCTCCTACAAACCTAATTCTACCATATACTTCTGGTAATGTAAGTTCTGTACCTGTTATAGTAATTGTTTTTTCTGCTGTTTCTTTTATTAAAATTGCCATGATTTTATGGGTTTGCTATTACTGTTACTGTTCCGTTACTTCCTCTATATTTAAGTGCTCCGCCTTCTACATACAATTGACCTGCTGTTGCTAAATTAGCTGTTGGTGCTGTTCCATTATGTATAGCCATTACATTGTTTCCATTTACTGTTACAATGTCATCTGTGTTTGCACTATTTCTTAATCTAAATACTACGTCTGTAGATAAAGCTCCTTGAGCTCTTACATCTAATTTTGCAGTAGGATCATCTGGACTTATTGCTACACTACCAGAAGCATTTATAGTCATCCAAGTAAAATCTGACGAATTTTTTCTACCAAATATATGCTTTTGGCCTATTGTTCTCCAAAAAATACCATTAGTAGATCCTGCAACTTCTTGTCTAAATTCTGTAAGAGTAGAACCACCGCCCCCTGATCTAAGAACCATGGCTATTCCTTGACCATTAGGACTGGCCTGTTTAATACCTACATGCCCAAATCCACCACTAAAATAGTGCCTATATCCTAAATAAGTTCCTGTAGATCTATAGTCAATACCTTTAGGAGAAACTATCTCCATGTGTCCTGTTCCACCCCCACCGTTAGTAGAGTTATCAAAACCAATATATGCTTTTTGTAAAGATGTTCCTGCAAGAAAGGTTAATTGACATCCTTGAGATTCATTTGCTCCACTACTCTGAACATTATTTTTAATTACAATTTCTACTCTATCTGCTATGTTTTTTTCAAGAGTAAGCCTTCCTAAAGATTTGTCAAACTTAAATGAATCATCTTCATCTAATAACCCGCCCTCTTGAAACAATACTCTTTGATCTGTTCCATTTAGTATAGGTGTTGTTCCTATGTCTAAATCTCCTCCAGATGGTAATCCTATAAATGTACTCATTATACGGGGGTTTTATAAGTTTGATACAATACAAAGTTAGCAGAATATATGTCATCTCCGCTATTTAGCACATTCCACTCTGCCGTAATATCTAAAGTATTGCTTATGGTTGTGTCTATTGGCTGTACGTCTTGAAATATGTATCCGAATACTTGTCTATTACTGTCTTTAGTATAGCAAAAGTTTCCGTTTGTGCATATTGTACCTCTTGCACCGATAGCTGCTATTGTAAAATCTAATTCACATTCCCATCCTTGATCTGTTGCATTATCTAAATCAAATACATCAGTACTTGCAAGAACGGTACTTCCTGCTTTTATTCTCATTGTAATTTCAGAACGCCCACCGCCACCTGTAGCATTTATTTTTCCTCCAATTTTTCCATGAAAACTATCTCCCACCGAAAAAGCATTAGCAGGAACGGACAAAGATCCAACACCAGTGCCCACTAAGCTCTGTTCTCCTGTAGTGTTTATTGTGGGGCCGTTTACTGTTTGCGAATAAAGACCGTGTATTAATTGTACTGACATAATTATTCTGACACTACTATGATTAACAATTCAGATGTTAAGCAGTTATAATTTACTGCATTACCTGAGCTTCTTGCTAATGTGGCTCCAAAGCCTCCACTATCAAAACTAACAGTTTCTCCTGTCTTCAATGTAGCTCCTAATACTTCTGCATCATTTGCCCCCACGTTAGCGAAAGAACAAGATCGTGTTGTAAGAGGCAAAGTGTTTAGTCCAGCAGCACTTACTCTAAACATAGATGTTAATAACTCTGGAGCAAATTGGTCTCTTGATATTGTTACTGATACAGAGTTAGCATCATTAAGCTGCCCTATTGGTGAGTTTATATCTACTCCTATATCTGATTGATCGGAAGCCACAACAACAGGGATAGATGCCAACATAGGTTTTTGCCCTAATGGAGCTGTCCATCCTTCAACTGTCACGTTTGTGCTAGGGTTATCCGTATGCATCCAATCTGATATAGCCTCGATTGCTACATTAACACCAGCTCCTGTGTTTAACCAAGTTGCTTGATTGCTTATGTCTTTCATTTTTAGAACCAAAGGATTGTCCTTGTCGTCTGTAATGAAGTTAATAACAACCGCAAAGTCGTTATTTGAGTCCGATACTGGAGATATGCTTTTTATTGTTGCATATTTATAATACTCTACTTTAGAGCCTCTTTCTATTTTTAGTTGATTAAAACTATCTGATACTTGTATTGCCATTTTTTCTTATTATTAAACTTTTCGTATTGACATTCTACAGAAATCTCCAGCCGTAATCGCTGAATAACTTGTTCCTGTAGTGTTTATTATTTTTAAACATACAGTGTCTCCTGCTGTTAATTGATATCCTCCGATTGCTCCTGATATGTATGCACTTTCCTGAGTATTTACAGAAGCGTAGGTATTTCCAACGTATACATCTTCTCCTGTTCCTGTGACCAATGCCGCTTGAATCATTCCAGCGGAAGAGGAAGAATACCAACCCTCTCCTGTATCAATAGACATCTTTACTGCAAAAGCTAAATCATATCTTCCTGTTGTTGGGCAAGTCCAAACGCCTGTAGGCTGAACATAAGCATTATCATCATCATGAATTATACTCATTCCATTTTGTATCGGCTGATTATCCCAAAGCCTCCCTATCGCTGGAGTTAGACTGATTAATGTTGTAGGGTCCCCAGAGACAAGTAAATCGTGGGGAGTTATGTCTAGATAATCATTGATTACAGACACCTCGCTTGCTGTGTTTGTAATGTATAGTTCTAAAAGACCCAACACATCACATAGGCTAGCTCCACATGGGACACTAATAGCACTTAATGTATTGCAGTCATAGGTTGTTATATCTGATGCCTTGTTAGGACAATTATCCGAACAATGACAGTTATTTTTGCTTCCGCATTTAGTGCAGCTCATATCTTTAACAGTTACAGTTTTTATATAAATTTTCAATGAGACATTCTTCTTGCTCTTCGCACAGAACCCCATAGGGTAGGCAGCTTAAAGTGTCTATTATTAAATGCTTTCGGAAAATATCTTCCCATTCTCCACCGCATTTCATGCCAAAGACCTCTTTCCTTTTTATGTATGACGTATCATCAACAAGAATAGCTCTTTGTTTTCGTATAAAGTTAGTGAATCTTGGCGTGTAGTAATCACAGCAATCGAAACACTCAACTCCTTTTATTTGTATAATGGATTCATCTTCTGTACCTAAAGTATAGAATCCGTATGGACAATCTAAGGCTTCACTTTGGTTTACGTATATACCTGTCTTCCCAAGCAAAGTATCGTCTACAACCCAATTATTAGTGATTGGATTAAAAAATATGTAGTATGTAGGAGTTGTTGGAGCTCCAGGAATATCGTATACAAATGAGTAATATTGATATCCATTAATAGCCAAAACATTTTCGTTTTCATCTTTAACTACATCAGCAATAAAGTCGTATTCAACTCCTTGAATTACAATAGTAATAGATAACTGTTCATCGCAACATCCGCATTCCTCTTTTTTTACCTCTATATCGTGCCCCTCTAAAGCGTCTTCCCTAGTAATAAATATTCTAGGAGGGAAACTATCTGGTTCAAAAGCTGTAAAAACACCATCAGCACAGTCATATTGAATATCCCCCAATAAGTATCCGTAAAGTGAAGTTACATTTGAATTTAATAATACTTGAGGATTAGCCTCTATTTCCTCTACTGTTAGCTGATTAACAAAGTTCAATATGTATCTAGGTGCGGGTCCAGCATTTGCGGTTACTTGAGGGTGTGTGCCTACCCATAAATACCAAAATCCAGGAGTCCCACTAGGGTTGGGTGCTTCCCAATAGTAAGCTTTATATTGTTCATAAGGGGCTGGAGAATATAAACCTTCCCAAGTGAACAGCATATCTGTGCCAATAGCAAGTCCTTGGAATCTATAAATTCCACAATTACTTTCCCATCCACATTTACTATCTGGACATAATGCGTCAGACAAGTAAGATGCAACAATTATTGACTGAGTTGGGGGTGTAGTATTTAGGTCTGTATACTGCATAACCCAAGAACCTAAATCTTCTCGGTATAATATTTCTAACTGACCTGGATTAAATATAGATGGAGACTGTTCTATTGACCAAACTTCTGAACCCGCAGAAGAGTACCCATAACCACTTAAAGACTCTTCTACTACTCCTGTCTCTTGATTAATAAATTCTACAGTTATACCGCAAGGACATATTTCTCCGTTATTACAATTTATATTTTTATCGCAGCTACATCCCATTACTTACAACAACAAAGTGATTTTAAAATATCTACATGGTCTTGGGCGTTTTCCCAATCAAACCCACAAGCAGCAAACTCAAGCCCATCCATAACTACTCTCATCTTCATAGCTTTCATGAATTCCTTGTTGTCACACATGTCTTTGCAAGGATTCTTTTGCATTCCACAAAAAGCTTCTGCAACAGCCTTGCGATAACAATCATCAATAGAGATGCAAGTAACAACGATGGTTTGAGTAGTACAATACCTTGTATCACTACAAGATCCTGGGTCTGTGTATTCAGCCCAAAAAGCACTGTCTGTATCAGTTGCAGGGTCCACATTTGTAGAGTTAGCAACACACTCATATAACTTTCCGCTTCTAAGAACGATAGATTTAACATTCTTTATATATGTTACGGTTGAATCCCAATTAGGATAAGTACACAGTCTAACTTGATACAATCCATCTTCATCTGTATCTGTGAAGTTGTATGTAAATTTATTATTTGAGCTAGCGTGTGGAAGTATAACCTTATCAGCAGAAGCTACGTCTGATGTAGCCATTACATATACTCCTCCATCTGGCTTAGTAATAGTAATTGTTCTACTTGTAAACAAAGAGGACGCATGTCCATCCATGTCATTTGTAGTATAGTTCGATGAGTCTTGGAACGATATGCTTGAGCAATCGCATGACAACTCTAAAGAGCTACATTTATCGCTATTAAGTAACGATGCTTTAAACGGTATTGTAATTGGTACTGCCATTTGTTTATTTTCTTATTACAAATTTAAAAATTTATCTTCTTTGTTTTTTTTAGCTATCATTATTTGTCGTCCCAATAATCAACGTCATAGCTTTCATCTTTGTAAATTGTCTCTTGATATCCTTTTTCCGTGTAAATTTGACTCTTGAATCTATCTAGAATTGGAACAACCTCATGAAGATATTTTTCTCCAAAAATTTCCTCAAATAGTTTATCATCTTTTCCGTAATCAAGAGCAGGCTGTAAATACCTATCTTGCCAATTCATAGCTTTGTTTAGTATTTTTCTCCAGTCCTTTTCATCTGCAACCATTAAGTCGTAAAGCTCAACCATTTGAGTGGCATTTTTCTCTGCTCCAATATATCCCATTATATCTTCAAAACCGCTTAATTCTCCTGTTGATGACTCACTCTTAAAATTGTCTTCTCCAAGTGTTGCTTCAACGGCTCCATTTAGCATTTTGTCTATTACTTTTAAAACTGGAACTTGATTAAAATAGCCTCTATCTCTAGCTTTATTTAGGTATCCATCTACAAGTATTCCACCATATCCATAACCCTGTATTAAAGACTGAACATTATCAGCAATCCAATCGTATGAATGCCTAGTCATAACCTTGTCTTCGTCATCCCTTACCGCTACAGGCATTTGAACGGCCCCAGTCATTGACAGAGCACTCATAACAAATCCAGTTGTAACTGCCGTAAACATTAGGGGGCTAAGCATTCCAAAGTAAACAAAATCTGAGGCTATTTGAGCTTTTTCTTTTTTACTTTTTTTAGTTCCATCAAACATTGCATTTACAGCTCTCATTGTTCGTTTGGCCGCAGCACTTTGGCTTGTTCTATACATTCCTGCCATTCTGTACGCAACCTGCTTTTGAGCCGCTGAAAGATTATCCACCTGAGTCGTTTGTTGTGATTGAGTTGCTTCAATCTGAAATATCTCAATAGCTCTTGTTTTTGCCTCTTCATGAGACATTCCATCTTTCTTAAACTTATTGTATAGGTTTACGGCAAACGTCATACCTCCACCCGGGCCAAACAGTACTCCTGCCATATCTCCCATTCTAGTAGTTATCAGTAAAGGGTTTGAAGCAGTAGACACTGCTTTACTGATATTCATGCCTAATAGTGTATCTAAAAGACTTCTTCCGCTTTTTATTGATTGTTCTTTAGCTTGTTTTAAATCTAAATCTAAAGAGCTTCCTCCACCCCTCCATCTTTCCGCAACAAATGCAGACTTCATTAAAGACATTTCAAAATCTCTAGTATTGGAATTAATTAAGCCAAAAGTAGCAGAAAATGGATTATTCGTAGGTAACATACCCATAAGTAGTCCTGGACTTTCTCCTTTTAATCCATACTTAATACCAGCATTCCAAAAGTGCATAAAAGAGGTTGCTTGCTTGGCAATTTGTTGAGGCTTAAATGCTAAAGTTCCTATTACTCCTACCGAATTTATTAAACTAAGAACCATTGGTATTTGACCAACCATGTCAGCTTGCCCAGATATAGAGTCAGATAAAGCAGTTTTAAGCTTATTGAAAGCATTAATCCCCATGTTCTCCTCCATCATATCAGTCAAGTTTTGATTTCCATAAATGGTTGCTACAGCGTTTGTTATGTCTGCAAAGTTCTTATACCTAGTATTTTGATTATTGTAATCTGCAAATATTTCAGTAGCACCTTTGTTTAAGTTAAGATTTCCTTGGCCTGTTTTTTCTTGAAAAGATCCCGGATTTAATCCCATTGATACTTGAGATGAATCGCCTCCAGAAGTTATGATATCCATTACTGACTGTTCCTTTTTAGACTCATCACTTATAACCTCAGCGGAAGTTGGATAGTATCGAACTTTAGACTTTTCTTGAGTTTCATCAACCAGCTCTTCATTTTCTATTTTACTTTGCTCTTCCTGCGTTTCTTCTCTATCTTTATTAAGCTCTTCAACTTGCCTAAAAGCTTCTTCCTCCGACATTGGATTTAGCTCTTCCATTTCTCCAGGTGGATTTAATGGATCTGAAACGAAAAAATCCATGCCTTCTTGAATCACTTGAGCCATGTTACTTGCTGGAGCAGATTCTTCTTGAGTAGATTCTTCCACATCATCGAATCTCATTCCTTCAGTGTACTTTTCGTATGAATCTTCATAAAGCTCTCTAGCTCTAGTATTATAGAACTCCATAAGATAGTCAGCGTACTGCTCTAGCTTTGATCCTCTAGTAGCAGCAACTTCTTCGCCTGTCTCTTCATTTATATACTCTTCAGTTGTAGACCCTTCAAAGTTTTTAACGTAATCTACAATAGCGTCAACATCTACCCCTTGACTTATTAATCTTCTTTTATCACTTGGGTTTCTAGACATGTTGTATATATGAACAACTTGGTCGTTTGTAGGAATTCTTCCTTGTTCTCTACCACCTAAAACGTCTTTACCTAAGTCAGCCGTAGCTCTAAGAACTGATGGTATGGAAGCGTAACCACCAAGTAGCATTATTCTAAAAGCTTCTTCTCCAGCACTTAATGCTTTGTCAAATGATCCATCTGCGAAAATCTCTTTTAATTTAGCCTTATGCTCTTGAGATATTTCATAAGTCTGCTGTTGAGTTCTAGCAAAAGCCAAAGGCATTTTCTCGGCAATATTTTTATTTATAAAATCTTTAAAACTATTGTTACCCTTCCTTGAACCTACAAGTGGCCCACTATAAGCCTTTATTAGTAAACCATAAAGGTCCATTGATGCTGTAAAAGGATTAATCTTCTGACGAGTACCTTTTGATCTAACATTGGCTCTTCCAGCTGGTGTTTGAGAATAAAAAGCCCCAAAGTCATCAGCATTAAAATCTATATCTCCTTCAAGTCCCTCAAAAGAAATAGACCCAGAAGTGTTCTTAAAGTTTTCTAATGCAGATTTTTGTTGGGCGGGATTCATCTCTTTATAATCGCTAGTGTCCTTAAATTCTTTTATTGACTCTGCTTCATTTTCCTTAAAATCAGTTTTAGTATAATACTTTCCGCCTATAATGACAAAGTTTCCTCGTGTATTTAAGTGCTCTTTTAAATCAGATATACTTTTAACGTTATTATTTTTTCTTTGCAATAATAAGGATCCCCAATCTAGCATTATAGATCCCTGTGCTTTTCTTTTTGCCGAATGCAATAGTTTTTGAGCAGCTTTAAAGTCTACCTTTCCTTCTGATATGATGCCGTTCAATACGTCATTAAATTCTTTTATTTCATCTAGGTTCATTTCAGAAACAGCATCCATTCCTCCTAACTGAGAGATATAGGACTTAAGTGCGTCAACCGTATATGCATCAACCTTAGCCTTTCTTTTACCACCCTTTTTACGAGTCAATTCGTTTCTTAAGTTTTTAGGAGACAATCTTGATTTAAGCTTTTTCCTAGCATCTGAAAGAACTTGACCATGTTTCTTGAATACAGTTTCATCGACCTTATCAAATGCTTTTTCTAGTGTCTCAGCGTTTTTCGCTTGCTGAACCGCAGTGACTAAACTTTTAACTTCTGATGCTGTATACTTTACGCCTGCAGGTATATTTTGTTTTATATACTTTATAATCTTAGACTTTATATTTTGCATCTCCTTAGAGCCTTGTTTAAGGTTTTTAGCTCTTAACTTAAGTTTTAGTATTTCTGCTTTTATTTCTACCTTTTCCTCAAATTTTGTTTTTGATTTCTTAGCCTCTTCAAGAATTTCTTTTCCTTTTTCTTTAGTGCTTTTTTCTGCATCTGAAGAAACTCTTTCGTCTATTCTTGCTTGAAGGTTTGCTTTAAACTCTTTTGTTAATCTTGCCTTCCCTTTTCTATCTGCATTCTTGTATACTGGATTATTCTGAAACTCCTTCACGGCTGCATTTACCGAGGCATCAGTAGTATTCGCTAACTCCATAAACTCCTCAGTAGTAAGAGATTCTTTTATAGCTATTTCTATTTGATTTAAAGAATTTATTTGCTCTTCTGCTTTTAAGTTTTTGTAATAGTTTGAATTTCTATATGCATTTCTAGCATAAGAAACAGCCTTAGATATACTTCCTCCCGCATCAACAACCTTAGCAGCAACCTCTAATGCCGCGTTGTACAAACTCTCTCCTGGCCCTGCATTTCTTGATATTCCGTCTTGATTATTTTTTGACTTATATGCCCTGATTCCATCTCCAGCTTTTCTTTTTCTTCCTGTTTTCTGAGAACCTTCTTTTAAAAGTAGATAGTCTCCATTCTCATCCATAACAACCATGTCGTTCTCATGCATTTCTGCCCCTAGGTCAGACTTCCCTGATATTATAACATCGCCATCTATTTGTTCTGCTATAGACTCTACGGCCTCTTGCTCAAAATTTTCTGAAACTCTACTTGAATTGATATCTATAATAACAAAATCTCCATCTTTATTATAGTTTCCTGAAACTTGTCCCGTGCTTCCTGTTTCATCATTAATGTCATAAACTATAGATCTTGTGTCATCTGATTTACTTTTATTATAGGTTAGGGTGGCTCTTTCAGATTCTATTTCCAAAGTGTTTTCTCCTAAAACTTGACTATCTTCTTTTGTTTTTGATTTTATCTTTGTTTTTTCTACCTTTCTTCTTTTGTTTTCTCTTGTTTTTCTTTCTACGGTAGTTTCTTCTTCTTTGGTTTCGACTAATTCTTCTTCAGTTTCTACCTGTTTCTCTTTTTTAACCTCTTCAGTTTCTACCTGTTCCTCTTTTGTGCTCTCTTTAGCTTCCTGAGAGTTAACAGCATTAGCACCGTTAACCGCATTCTGAGTATATTCTTTCCTTGATGCTTCTGCTTCCTTAACTGCCGCATCATGTTGGGCTTTAATCTGAGTTGTAACTTTCTCGTATACTTGAAATTGCTCTTCGTTTAAGTTTGATACAGCGTCTCCTAATCCACCCTGAGCACCTATACCAAAAGCGATACCCATTGCAAATGTTGATACAGCAAATCTTGTAACTTTATCTATAGTTCCAAATCTTTGCTCTAAAACCTTAAAGAAATCTCTACCATTTTCACTATCCTCCCATGCGTGAGTCAATTCCTCTCCTGTCTCTTGCATAGTTTCAGCAGTACCCCAACCAGCCCCTCTCGAAAGATTATTTAATCTACGCACAATGCTAGATGATTTTGATCCAAAAACACCCCTCATGTATGCTTGATATTCAACTTTTGTCATCCCGGCTAAATTCCTAGTAAGAAAGGGAAACCCCTTTATGAATCCTTGAGAAAGCAATCCACCTGCAGCTCCTGCAGCAAAGGTAAGTTCCTTTCCAGCCCTTTCGTCATTAAATATAGATCCTGTAATCTCAAATTGTGTTCCATAATTTAGTGATGGAGATATTAAATACTTAGTAATCTTGTTTCTAGACATTACAGCATTATACTGTTGTTGAAATTTACCAATACTTTTAGATATTATGCTTTCAAACTTTTTAGGAGACTTTCTTATTAACCTTTCCACGCCCTGTATGCCCTTGTATCCCAGTTTTCTCCACGAGCCTACTTTTCTAAACATTGTTATTATTCCTAAAGTCACACCAAGCGTGTTTCCCCAAAAGTCTCTGCTCCACAACTCGTCTTCTTGCATAGCCCAATTCACATCAGCAGAAAATTCTTCGCTAGCATCCGAAGTCATCTCCATTTGACCCTCTACTTGCTGGCTTTCTTGCATTTTATTAATATTCTTAGCTATGTCTAAAAGCTGCTGTTTAGGAGATGAAGATATATTTGCTACTCTACCCTTTCCGATCATGAAAGAGCCAGCAGCCTTAGAAGTATTAGGAAATGACATCTCAAATATACCACCCCATAAAGAATTAAAAAATCCGTTTATCTCTGCTTTTGTTGCTTGAGTATTGTTTAGATATATAGGTGTCATTATCCTAATATCGTATAATAACTGATAATACTCTTTTTCAGCAGGAGACATATCTGTAAAGAAAAGATCTTTAAGCTTGTCTAGTCTTATTTCTACAGCACTAGAAATATCATCTCCAGATAGATTTAGTAATCCTTCTAGCTTAAGTCTTCTTTGATTCATCTGTTCAAACATCATGTCAAACTTATCTTTAGATGAGAATCCTTCTCCAGATGGAATGGCAGCAACGTATGACTTTATCTGAGTATCACCCTCAGATAATTGATCGACAACAGCTCTTGGGCTAGTTCTAAAAAACCCAAAAGAAGAAGATTCATTTTCCTCTAAATCAGAAACAAGTTTTCTCTTAGTTCTTTGAAGTATTTCTATTCTTATTTTTAACTCTGCCTTTTGACCCTCGGTTAGCTCAAGGTCTTCTGGTATTTCAGCATAAGACCCTCCAGCCTCTCTATAGTTATCAAGTATAGCGTCATCGTACTTATAGTCCTCATAGTATATTGACTCAAGAAAAGGAATGGCTTTGTCTATGTTTTCTATTTTTGCTTGTATCTCTGACCTTTCATTAACATTATCAACAGATTTTTGCCTTAAATATTGTTCTGACTGCTCTTCTAACGCTTTTATTTTTTGCTGTGTTGCAGAACCTATGTACTCCCATCCCATAGAGGCATCACCTTTTTGATCTAACTTTAATTCTTCACTATACTTAAGTAGTTCAATTAGCTCTTTGTTTATGTTCCACAATCTAATAGCATCATCTAATTGTTGAGAGTTACCTATTCGCCCTAGAGTTTGTATAGTTTTTAACTTATTTGCAAACATGTATTGAGCAACATTCATCCCTGACTCTGATATCTCTTGTATCTTTTCGTTTGTTTTTTCAAGATTTTCTTTCCATACAGATATTTCTCTCTTAAGAGCTATTGTTCCTTTTACTTTTGAATTATTATCAGAGTTTTTGCTAGCAAGAATAGACACGGCCTGTAAAGCAAAAGTGTCAAGCATTTCATCGAAGTAATCCTCATCTACACCGCCACTGACATTATACTTAAACTTTTCTATATTTAAAACAAAGTATTTTAAAGATGCTTCTGAAGATTTATAATTATTGTAGTCCTGTAATTCTTTTTCCATTTTATTAGCAAACGAAATAAAATAATCATCTATATCATCAAGGTCTACGCTATCTAAATCTTTAGCCCCATCTAGTTGCATTAGGAAGTCTAAAGCAGAATAAGAGTCATCTTCAGATTCGTTAGCTTTTTTTAATGCCAAGAAGTAGGGATCAGTAGATAATTCCGAGCTACCCTCTGATAAAAACTCACCAAATCCCCTGTTGTTAAAAATTAACTTGTAAACTGGAAGGTCTTTAATGTTTGCAGGTACAGATTCTTCCGATTCTCCTTGCAAGACATAATCATCACTAATGTCTAAAGAAGACATCATTTTTTCATTACTGTCCCAGGATATGGCCGCTATGGGTGTTATAGATCCTATAGATGTGTTTGATATAGAGTCATCATAGCTAGAGGACTCATACAGAGCTCTTTTTTTTATATCTGTTATAAGCTCTCCATTACTTCCTATCCATGTACCATCTTCAGTTTTTGTTGCATAATCATTTCCGAAAAAATATATTCCTGGCATTTTAGGAAGAGAGAAAGTGTTGTTTTCAGCTATATATCCCATTCCCTTGTACTTATTGATCTCTCCATCAGTTAAAGGAAATTTTAATCTTTGATCATCTACAGATAATCCTATAATAGAAAAGAAAGTATCATTAACCCTGTCTCTTGCCGCTTCTAAGTCGTAGGGATTTGGCCTAAACAAAAAGTCAGTAGAAAGATCAAATTTAACTCTTTCTTTTTCTACCATTTCATTTAGAACCCCTCCATACATTTGAAAAACTTGAGCTTCAGCTCTTTCGACTTCAGCAGTAGTGAATCCCATTTCGTCTAAATCTATTCCAAGGGTATTGGTAAAATCATTAATAAAATCAAATACAGGCTCTGTCTTGAAATCATCTGAATCAACTAAATCATCAACGTTTGAGTCAATAACATAGTTTCCCCCTTTCATAAGTAAATTTTCAACCTTATTTTCAAATGATTGAACTAAGTCATATACAGTCTTTTCTATATAGTCTTTAGATTTTTTAGAAAATATTGATTCTGTCTCTATATCGACAACATCACTATATTTAACTTCTTTAAGTTCTAAGTCAGAGCCTATGTCGAACCTATTCATTATACCTGAAATAACTCCTGTAGGCTCATCCTTTCCCTTTACTATCTTGTACCACTTACCGTCTTTTTTTGCAAAGTTTTTTCCGTTCCATTTATATTCACCGTCTGGTTTTGCTTTATATTTTTCTTTTCTTCCCTTTACTTTTTCGTGTAAAGCAGATACCTTGTCTCCTGAATAATCAAAGTTCTTGTACCCTGGAGTTATAGTCTCTTCAATGTCTTCTCTCTGTACGAGTATCTCTTCTCCAGCTTTATATTTGTTTTTTGAGTAGTCGATATTTACATTCTCCCTACCATACATAAAGTCTTGTATAAGCTGAGCAGAAGCATTGCTTTCGCTGAACTGAAAGAATCCATTAGAGTCCAATATTCTTGAGTGCCTATCGTTTAGCTTCATAAGCTTTTCTTTAGTCACATACCTTCCTAACGCTCTATTATAATATTCTCTATATTTTATTTGCTGCCAGTCTCCGTCTTCAGTCTTTAAATATCTTTTACCTTTATATGTATAATATCCCGGCTCAGGATCCTCGTCCTCTCCTTTTAATCTTTTCTTTTCAGACTCAGGAAGAACTCTATCTTTTTTTATAGGCTTACCTTCAAATGTAACAAACTCTTGATCTTCTTTTTTAAAGAAGTTGATGCTAGTATTTAAGTCCTTAGCCGTTCCATCTAAAGAAGATGCAAAAGTTCCGTCTGGCATTTCTCTAAAATCTTTATCTAGATCTGGATCGTAAGAGAACTCTTCAGTTTTTGCTACAGGAATTTTTGATCCCTTGGGGGTTTCCATTGTTAGTTCCGTAACGGAAGACATTGGAATTATTGGATTTAGCTCACTCTTGTCTAAAAGGTCTTCTTCGGTTAATTGAGATTCTTTACTAGACTTGCTATACACTATATCAAGAGCACTTTTCTCTTCTTGAGCCTCAACATCTTCATCCTTATACTCGGATAGTATCTTGTTAGCAGTAGACTCTTCTGCAGAAACTTCAGAACCTACTTGTTTTGTTTCTCCGCTTTCAACTGCTTCCACCCTTTCTTGAGCTTCTTGCTCTTTATTTATCTCTAAGTTCAAGTCCTTGGATGCATCAGGTTCGCTTTCGCTAGCCTTTCTAATCTCTTCCACTTGCTTAGGAGATAAATCTGTTTTTTGAGATTCGCCTTTGTTATCAGAAGATACTTCTGACGTTCCTCCTGTTTGAGTGTCTAAAAAGTTTTTATTCATAATATTTTCCTATTATGGCTTTAATAAATTCTTATCTGTTTTCCAACTACCAGATTGGGTAGTTGCAAGATTTGTGTTTATTTGTTGAGAGTTATTAAAAGGTATAGTCGTAGGACCTTTAGATACTAAATAAGCACCTCCGAATGATTGCACGGAAGACGTAACTGTAGATTTAAGATTCCCACTAGCGTCTCTAGTTTCTAGAACAATAGGCTTGTCTAAAATTGGCATATACATCATTGATTTTATTTGAACCTGATTTGATTCTCCTGCAGTTTTAAAGTCCTCAAGAGAGTCCTCGTTTAATGGAATAACACTTCCTCCACTAACATATCCTAGAGCATTTACATCTTCAACAGCTTTAGCATATATCTGAGCACTAGGTACTTCTCCCATTTCATTATATGCTTTAAACCACTCTACTTTACACGGAGTCCCTGTTCCGTAAGCCGAAACCCCATGTCCATTTGTCAATATTTTCTCTATCTCTGGTCCAGTAAGTTTTTGAGGACCAGCCATAGGTCCAGACGCAACATTAACTGCAAATAGATTAGATACATTACCCAAACCTATAGGAAGTGGACTACCCTCAACATCTAATGCTGTCCTAGTTACAGGTACTGGACCTCCACCTATTGCTCCACTCATCATTTCAGTTGTACCAGCGACACCACCTATCGTTGTTAAATATGCTCCAGCAATAGCGTCATTATCAGAACCTGCTGGTAAGACTTCAATAACAGGTATGGTTTCTCTTTTAAGACCTCTAGTTGTTCCGGTAAACAAATCGTTCATATACCTTGCCCTAGAAGATCCTCCTCCGCCCCCTCCTGCTGATGGCTGAGCCTTAGTTGTTATGGTTTCTCTTTTTCCAATTTGAGACAAAGCGAGATCTTTGATTCCTTTTTTCTGTTTATCGCTATACATGCCCTCGTTAGCCTCATAGAAAGCTTCCACAGCAGCGTTGATTCTATCCTCTGCAACAGTCTTTAGGTACGCCTGAGTCAAAAGACCACTACCCTTATCTATAAATTCTGATGGATATATACCTGAACCTTCTGCTGTACGATATGTACCATCCATTAAGTTTTCTTGATCTTGAGCAGCTTCTTTTAATAGGTTTGGCATTATTTGAGAGGTGAAATCTTTTTCTGCATTTCTATATTCAAGACCTTCTCCACTAGCTATGTCCTCAAGAATTTGCATATCCTTAAAACTATTAAAGTCAGTTTCCCCTTCTAACAATTCACGCATTAACTTCAACATTTCTGGTTCGTAATAAACATCGTCTATTCCCGTCATGTTGTTTTTGCCAGACTCTTTTAGCTGTACAAGATGAGCCTGAAACTCCTCGGCTTTTGCTAATGCTCTATTTATAGTGTTTCCCGTTTGAACAGCAGCGTTTAGCTTCTTTTTGCCTTCAGCAGTTAATTTACCCCTCTTAATGTAAATTCCATCTTTGTCTGATGTTATTTCTTCTATTAATTCATCGCTATAATCTGTGTATCTTTTAATATATTGTTCTTTAACTTGAGGGAGTTTAATCATATCTCCTTGGGAATTCGCTATACCAGCTTTTGCTGCTGCAGCTAACGCTCTTTTTCTAGCGTCATATAGCCCAAATGGAGCCACAACTCCTGCTCCTGAATATATCGTTTGGCTACCAATAACTTCTCCTGAAAAGTTACCAACAGCTACGCTTCTACCTACTTGTGGATAGTAATCGGTAGGCTTAAGCACAGGATTTGCCATTTTAAAATACTCTAGGTCATTTGCCATTTGTGATTTAGCTAAGGCAAGCTTTTGAGTTCCACTCATTCCTTCTGTATCTATAGAAGGAGATCCCCCTGAAGATGATGCTGAAGGCATAGAAGATCCTCTTTCAAACATTTTATTTTTATTCTCCTTATTTAAGGCTTTGGCTTCATCAAACGTTTTCTTGGCTCCATCAATCATCTCTTGAGCGGTATCTTCATCCATTAGGCCGTTTCTAACAAGCTTTTTAATAGCCCTTCTTGCCATGACCTTTCCTCTAAACTTTCCTTTAGCCAACAAAGGGGCAGCTTTCTGTACTATTTCCTTTGATTTCTTTGCTGCTTCAAATCTTTGTTCACTTTGTTTATTAAAGTCTTCTAATTCTTGTTGAGACAGGTTTTCCAAGTCTTTTCTTTTTTCCTCAAAAGAACGATTAGATCTAGTTATTCTTTCTTTCTTTTGTCTCTTCTTTTCTTTCCTAAGATTTTTATTATTCTCCTTTGGAGTAATTCCTACAGGGCTTGGAACATCTTCTTCCTCTTCTTTGTTTCCTTCTTCCTCTTTATCTGGTGGATTTAATTTTGAAGTTTTTGAATGCTTTATATCGTCCCCTCTATCTGCCTTTTCCTCTTCTGTTAGCTCAACTCCATCACGGGTAAGGGTTTCTTTGCTTTTTGTCTTTCCACTCAAGGAGGTAGAAAATCTAGTTGTAGATGTTATCTTCTTTTTTTTATTACGCTCATTGTAATCCTTCATCTTCTGAGCGTCTTTTGTTAAAGGTGCTTCTGAAGATTCTTCTGAGGGAGTCTCATCTACTATCGTTAACCCTGTTTTTTTGTCAATATTGTCTTTCTTGACATTATTTTCGCCTTTTTTTTTCTTCTTTTTTTTCTTCTTCTTGTCGTCAAATACAGCCATTATTGCTATTTATTGGGTTAAAATTTGTTATTTATCAATAAGTCCAGACAAAAATCCACCTATAGCTCCTCCCATTCCTGATCCTGATCCTGCCCCATCTCCATCTTTAGATCCTCCACCTACTGATCCCATCAAGTTCTGAGCTCCTCCTTGCATGTTTTGCTCTGCCCTTGCCGACATTCTTGCACTTCTTAGTAGAGACAAATCTCTAGAAACTCCAGCCATTCTGTTGGCTTGCTGCTGTTCTTGGCCAAGTAGTGCTGTAGTTTGTTGACCGTATGCAGATGATAAGTTTTGCATGGCTTGAGATTGTAAGGCTGCTAATTGACCAAAATTCCCTCTTCCACCTCCTGCAAAAGCGTTTTTACCAAAAGACTTTCCCATTTGACGAATAGCTGCTCTATCTGCAGACCCTGCTGTTCCCGTCTCCATGGCTCTTCTTCTTCTTCTTATAGATTGAAGCATCTGACGCTCCATTACATTTTCTGATGGAGGAAGAAGTGCTTCTGCTTTTTTTCGTTGAATAGCACCAGCTATCATTTGACCTGCTCCAGCGACTAAACCTACTCCAGACTTTATTAAATCCATAATAATATTATTTTAACAAATTTAACAATTATTTCAATGCTTTGTATTGTACCGAGGTAGATGTAACCAAAAAGTTCTCATCTGTCTCACTTACAATTTTAAAAATCATAACTCTACCTTGCTGTCTATAGTAAGGAAATAATGATCTTCTAGGTATATAGCACTCATACCCATGATAGTCTTTTATACTTAAAGGAACTGCATTTGCGTCTACTACATTTGTGTAGTTGTCTCCTACGTATGATTGATAATCATTATAAAAGAATATTTTTTCAGGCTTACTGTTGGAATTTACACGAACCCTAATAAACTCTTTTTCAGTGATAATTTCAGCGTCAGAAACTCCTGTTAAGTAACATTCCATATTCTCTCCATCTATCTGATTACCTTCACCCAACTTATATGTAATACCATTTTTCATTCCATAGAAGTCATTTCCTACGTGCAAGTATTTATCATAATTATAAGAGCTTTGACATTGTAACGCTTCTTGCTGAATACCATAAATCAGAGATGTCGTATCTCCTGATCTGCTAAATGCAGTCATTATGTATTCCTTATTCAGTATGTTAAATCCTCCTGCAAGTTTTGAGCCTGTAATTAGTTTTGGGTTGTATAGTCTTTCAAGTATTTCAAAGAAACCACTCCTAGCTATTTCGGTAAGTTTATTTCCTGAAAAAGCATAAGCCGAGATTCCGTTTGTAAAGAATATAGCGTTAGAATATTCTGCCCAACTTCTCCAAGTCTCATCATTCATACCAATTGTTTGGTCTAACCATAACTGATTAAGTATTCCGCCTATATTTGACCCAACAGTTGCTAACTCATTCGCGTTGATTTCGTGTATAACTCTCTTATCTACAAGTAGTAAGCATACACCATTGTTGGTAAAAGCATATAAGTTGTTTCCTTTGTCAGTAGAAAGAGCACTCCAGGCAAATTTAATTTCACCAGTATTGTCAGATATGTCGAAGTAATTGTTCGCTGGGAAAGTCC
>Ga0070746_10000160_pt1 | contig 36148 bp, 69 predicted proteins | sample VirMetDEL_Mar_21_FD_77016 | JGI IMG/M metagenome (GOLD analysis project Ga0070746, IMG submission 77016) | Aqueous microbial communities from the Delaware River and Bay under freshwater to marine salinity gradient to study organic matter... | ecosystem: Environmental > Aquatic > Marine >...
AAAGAAGTCTTTACCTTCTTCTGCTGATTTAAATGTAAATGTTGATGTCTGAAAGATTGGTGGCTTAACCGCACCTTCACTTAATTCTGGTTTATATCCATAAGTCATCATATGACTTTCTGGGTTTATTATATTTTTTTCATTCATTTTTATTTATTTGTAACAGACTTAATAATCTTTGTCAAATCTATCATTTCATCTACACGATTAAATTCTTCATGTCTAGTCTTTTCCCTACTTTTCAATTTACGATATACATCTGATATAGCACGACCTAATTCTTGATGATTAGGATATCTTTTAATTAACATTTCAAATAACTCTTCCATTAGTAATAATTTTATTTTAAACTTTTTATTTTTTTATCCTTAAGATATCTATTCAATTCAGCTTTTCCAGAAAAATCATTAAACATATTATAGTATAATTCTATATATCTTTCAGCGTTGACAAATTGCTTCCAATTTTCGCAGCTATCAATAACATCAAAAGCTTTATTTTTGGCTAGTATTTGTTTAAGTATTTCCATTTGCTATTTCATAAGTTGTGAACACTAAATTAAATTCACCACTTGTTGGGGAATAAGGAGTACCGATATCATGTGTATCAATTACTTTATATTGATTAGTGTTTATTTCTGGGAATGTAGTATCACCTTTAATTGGTTGCCCATCAAATCTATCAACCCAAGTAACATAAATTCTATGTGGTCTCATTTCCATTACTTGTTTATAAATTTGACCACCGCCAATAACAATAGTCTCTTTATCCTTAAAAGTGTTAGCTGATTTAAATGCATCTTCTATCGATTCATATACTAAAACACCTATAGGTGCTTTTGATTTAAACTTTTTATCTCTAGTGATTACTATATTAACTCTGTTTGGTAGTGGTTTACCTATTGATTCATAAGTTTTTCTACCCATAATAAGAACTTGTCCAGTTGTCCTACCTTTAAAGTACTTTAAGTCAAGTGGTAAATGCCATGGCATTTTACCATTTTTACCAATAACTCTTGTATCTTTTGCACAAGCTACTATAACACTAAAATTGTTCATATCACTTTGACGTTTCGAATATTTGAATTTTTGCATCTACTTCAGTTAGTTCACTCCACGTACCTAAATAGGTTATAGCTCTAACTTTTCTGTTATCTATCCAACAATACTCTTCACCATCGTTAATTCTAGGTTTATCAGTTACTAACCCATGATAGTTAAATCCATTATCATCAAGCCATTTCTCAGTTACCACTTTATCTTTTGATAATCTCGCTGTAAAGAATGTTATATGATGTCCCTCATCAAACCATTTGTTAATTATATCTTTTGCACCTTCTATAGGTGCAGCATCAGCATAAAGATGGGAGTCTTCATTTTTAATATCGTCACAGACTGTACCATCTATGTCAATTAGAAATATTTTTTTAGACATTTGCATATATTTTATATTTAAATTTTATTTAAAACTTCTGGTTTAATCCATGATTCTAATTCTACTTCGTTAGAAGATAGTTTGAATAATTTCATAAGTAATTCAAAACGGTATTCACCATCTAAAGTATTAACACCATGTTGGTCTTTAATATCCTTTGCTTCTACTACATTTAAAGCTTCTATTATAGATTCTCTCTCACCATGATTTAATCTCCATGTAACATAATCTAAAACATCATCTACATTGATTGTAGGTTTTTCCCTTTCGTAATTATAATTGTTCTTTACTGAGGATTCTATTCTATTAAAATCACTTATACTTATTTTATTTTGATTTATAAGTTGTATAACTTCGTTAATACATACTTCATTGTATTCTTCTTGTTTTGACATAACTTTATTTTATAATTATTTGTTTAATATTCAAATACATCACCATATTTGTTGTATTCATCATCATCTTCATCTGGCTTTATATAATAGTTTAACATACAATCATTTTAATTTTTCATTATATCTTCTTTTAGGTCATTATCCAATGGAATTACCTTTGAATACTTTTTTTTTACTCTGTCACTAATTGGGATTGCATTTCCATCCTCATCAACGCTAACAAATTTTATATCAGTAGCCAAAATTCTTTGTTGTTTACCATTGTAAACATTATGTCTTCTAGCTTCAACGTTAAGTGTTACTGAACTAGTACCAAACTTAACAACACCAGCGTAAATTTTTATTACATGGCTTGGTCCAGCTGGTTTTTCCCAAACACATTTATCCATAGTTACTGTTACCATTCTAGGTGTATCACAAACTTCCATCGCAAAGGCTACGGCATCACCATCAATCCAATACAATAACTTTCCTCCGAAAAGTGTGTTATTAAAACCTAAATCTGAATGTTTCACAGGGTGGACTCCAATTAAGTTCATTACAAATATAATATTTTATTCTTTATTATGCAAGTCTAAATCAGTTATTTTTAGACAGTAGCAGTCTCCTTTAAATTTCCACTCACAACCTTTGATGGTGTCGTCAACTTCACCTTCTCTTCTAAAAGTGGCTTCTTTAAAAAATTCTTCTTTATTTTTCCAACCAACAATCCAACCAGTCCTAAGTGATTTATGTATTACAACAAAGCAATACCAATCACATTTTTGTTTGGTGTTGTATGAGAATATGTTATAAGTATGGTGCAATTGAGGTGGAACGTTTTGTTTCTTTGTTTTTACATCAACTTTTTTATTTTTTATGATTAAATCATAATCATAATCACCGACATATTCTGCTTTATCACCATAATAATCCATAACTATTATCTCACCTAAAGCACCAACTTCGTTACCTTCACCCTTAGTAACTGAACCCTTTAAAACATTGAATTCATATAGTTCTTTACCCCTAGCTCTTTGTTCATCACTTATCTTTATTTTTATCATATAACAAATATAGTAAAATTAATTAAATTTTTCAAGTTTATTCTTATAACTTTTATTAAGGTTTTTAAAACACCATGATGCAGCGAGTAACGACATAATCAATAACATATATAATGTTGATATACCTCTATCTCCATTTATAAAAACATGTAAATCGTATATACCATGAAGTATTATTGCACTTAATAAACCGATTAAAATAAAAATCCTACGTCTGAGTTTATCTGACTTTAAAACAACTATATCAAATAGAGACCTATTCTTCAACCTGGTCCCAACTCTACCCAAAGCAATCCAATAACCCATAAATAAACCAAAAACCATGTGACCTATAACAGCTGTCACAGAGCGCCATAATATAACGTCTAATGGGTCAAATGCTTTCATAGCATATGAAACATTCTCAACAACAGCGAAACCTAAACTAATCATAGCAACATTAAACATCGTACTTAAAGGATGGTATTTACGTTTATCATTATTAAGTAACTTTTCTATAATAATAAAAGTGATTAATTTAACTAGTTCCTCTATCAACCCAACTTGGATGAATGTTTTAGCATGTAAAAAATGTAAGGGGTAAATCTTGTGATTAGTAATCACAGATGCTATATTATTCCAACCTGGAAACAAATAGAAAAAATAAAGTAATAGTATAACCGACATGAATCCACCAACTAGGTAAACCATCCCGTTTTTAATGTTAATAGTTTTATAAGGTATCGTTATGTATATTATAAAACTATATATTAAAGCTGGTAGTAAAGATAACACCATTATACTAATAATCCCCATGATAATAAATATCATGGGGATTATAATTAGTACTGTTTAATTTTATATTTTATCTTCTTTGATAAAATTGTCATTCAAATAGTCGATACACATTTTAACAGCTTTTTCACTATCAAAATAATTATTGTCTTCAGCAATTGTAATAAGTGTACCTAACGCATTACAAACAGTTGTTAAGTCATCCATAACCATTTTTCTGGCACTGTCCTCATCCTTAACTGTTTCTACAACATTTTCTGGTTTTGTAATTCTTATAGGGTCTTCCCTCTCAGAATCTAAATCTATCATTAAAGTATTTTTCATAATACAAATATATATTTAATTGTTTGAAATGTCAAGTATATTACCTATACTTCTCTGGAACTATGTTAATTAATTCCTCAGAAAAATCGTATTTATCATTATACTTAACAACGTATCTAAGTAGTTTAGCTTTAAACTCTAAATCAGATTTACTTGTTTTAAATTTCTTAGGGTTTTCTTTTGCTTTCTCAATAACACTTAAACCAGCGTTAGCTTCTTTAGTAGTCCAAAAATGGTTTTCATCCATCTTGAAGAATCTGTTAAGTGGTTTCCTATATTTCCAATAAGCCATAAACGTTTCATTTCTCATCTTATTTTGGCTCATTTCACCTTTCTCTTGTGTACCATGAACTAATAAAGCAAAGTTAGATTCCTTACCACCCTTTTGTTTAGCTAAATCATCATCTAAGTCAACAACAAGACCAGCTTCTAAAACTTCTTCTGGTGTATTAAACACATGTGACTCTTTAACATCAACATTTGGTAAATCTCTATCTCTCTTACCACCCTTAGAAAGAGTTATTGACAAGTTAGGTATTTCATCTAAAGCATCTTTATATTTTTTAATGAACGGTACTGATTTAGTATACGCATAAAAATAAACCTTTGGGAATTTTTTAGCTGCTTCCATCCAAGCTTCCAAATATTTAGTGCTAAAGAAATCTCCAGATTCGTGAATTCTAATACCTTCTTTAACACCATCTGTATCAAAGAAATGTTTAATAGACCTAACTATCAAGTCAGTCATTGCTTTTACACCACCTTCTTTGGCAGCTTCATCAATTAAATCTTTATTATGCCACCTATTAGCTCTAATTGCATCGTATTGCATTTCTTGGTTAGCAGCATAGCAATCGAATTCAGCATCATCACCCTTAGTTACTTGTACATCACCCTTATAAGGAATCTTTTCACCAGTTTTATTACTAATCTTATATGTACCCTCTTTATCTGGGTCCATTTTTCTATACCTATCAACTTTTTTAAGACAAAGATTAGCAAATGGACATGTCCAGCCAGCTGGAAGTGAGAATGTAGCAACTGAACCACCAAGTTTTGTGTTTTCAGCACTAAATGTAAGTACACAAATATCTAATAAGGCATCCATCATATCATCTTCCATACCTTCATAAAGTTTGGTTACAAACTTGTTAGGTGTAGATGTTAATAAATTGTCTACAATCTCATTAATTAATTTATCATTATTGTGAATTTTTGTCCCTTCAAAAACATTATTAATTTCAGTTACGAAGTTTTTTCTATTCTCTTCGTGTTTTAAAATATTTTCTTTTAGTAGTTTTTTAATACTCATACCAATTCTTTATAATAAATATGTAAACTATTAATAAAGTTTACTTATTATTATCATTTAATCCCTTAATCTCATCTCTAAGAATTATAGCATCTTCGTACCTTTCTTCTTCGATTGCTAAAATTAGTTTTTCTTCTAAAGATAATTCACGTTCTTTATAAGCACCTACTATCTCTTCTTTAACAATTAGACCTTCTTCAGTCTCCCAAATACTTCGCTTAATTGTTTGACCATCTTCCTCAAAATGAGAGATATCGTCTGGTTCACCCAATTCATTTTCATGTGGGTTCCTAGTATTTTCATTTAACTCACTAAAATTGTTTAATCTTTTAATTAAGTTTTTAATTCTTTTTAACCTGTTTTCAGACCCTTTATCAAAAGCGTCATTAAATAAATCATCAAACTCTTCGAACATAACTTTTTTTTTACTGTTTTTATTATAAAGGATATATCAAAATAAAAGCCAATTACTTTTTTCTGACAAATTTTCTACGCTTATACTTTAGAACTGTCAAAATATGCCTAAATGGATTTATTTTAATTAAATAAAAATATAATCCAAATAAAAAAACTGATAATAGGTAGAAAATAAAGGTAGTAATTGCGTAAGAATCGTTTGTCATTTTTAAAACCATGTAAAAAAGTGCATCGTAACCCATTGGGTTCAGAAACATTGCTGTCATTAGAACTAATGTTGCTTTTTTGTTTCTGTTTACTGCCTTCATCATCCATATTTTTTTGTAATTTTTCCAACATAAACATCAAAATAAGCTAGTCTGGTTTGGTAACATATTTTCCCAATAGACTATTTGCTCATTAAGTTTCTTTAGTTTATTATTAATTGAAGCTCTTTCTTTCATTAACTGTTTTTTATCGTCATAAAGAAATTTTAGAGCTTCATCAATATCATATTGAGTAACCGTTTTACTCTCTACTAAAATATTTAACTTATCTTTAATTTTATCCTTCATATTATATAAATATGAAGAATATTATATTTAAGACATTATAACTTCAATCTCATTTAATTTATTTAAGCCACTTGCGAAAAAATTAGCTTCCTTTTCTCTTCTATCTTTCAATCCAGGGAATTTTCTAAAAGACCTACGACTAGTCTTCATTATTTCGTCTTTAGCCTTTTCATATTTACCTCTTTTAACCAACTGTATAAAATGAGAGTTTCTGAACCCACTTCTACCCATATTAAATGCCATAGATACCATAGCATCATACATATCCTGGTTAATATTGTATTCAATACCCTTATCATCCCAACTAGATAAAACATCGTTAATTGCGTCTTCAGCTTTTTTTATGTCGGACCTAAGTAGTTTTTCAGCTTCTGCTCTAGTTATTGTTTGGCCATCCTCGAATTGAGATGTTCTAATTTTTTCCGCATGACCCCAACCAACGGTCACCATTTTATCACCAAGTTTATAAGCAGTAAGTACAGGTTCACCCTTTTGTTTTTCATCACCCTCTTCGTTCTTTATGAAATTAATTAAACTATCTGATGCAGATGTGGGTGTATTAATTTTTGTAGGTGGTGTCTCTACCTTATCACTTATAGTTGACATAACTTCATCTTTTATTTCTGGAGCATGAACAGTCAATATATTATTCATAGAAGACATTGATAATAAACCTATTAAACTAATAACACCGTACTTTACTAATTTCATTTTTATTTTTTTAGGTAGTTTTTTGAATTTATCTATTAAAGTTTTTAAAAATAATTCAGCTTTCTTTGGGGTGTTTATATCTTTTTTAGCTTTATCAATTCTTTCTTTAGCGATATCCCATTCAAATGTTATTGGTCCTTCGTTTTCAAAAAGCATTAAGATTTCGTTTAAATCATTTTCATATGATTTAATTAATAAAGCTTCGTTTAATAATGTTTTTACTATAGTACTCAAATCTATTTACTTGTTGTTGGGTTGAATCTCATTCTTATTACTCTAGATAGTATTTTAAACAAATCTTCTTTAGTTCTATTTTCACGTTTATCTATATAATTATTAATAATTTTCGCAATTCTAATTTCTTTTTTTCTACCCAACTGAAATTTGTAATTAATAACATCGAACATACTCATAAAATAATAACCGTTAAATTTACTCGCTCTACTAAATATTTTTTTTTGTGGGTCAACTTCAGTACTCGCATATTCACCACCAGCTTTACTTGGGTCCCACTCTTTGAATACTTCAATATCCATTTGTGTTAATCCTAGTTCTTGTGGTCTGAATATACCCTTTTTTAAATTATCATTAAAAGAATCCTCATCAACTTTATCAGAAACATTATTTTTTAGTGTTCCCCAAAGCTTTGGGTTTAAAGGTATTACAATATCTAAATCACCAGGTTCGCTAGGTATTTTAACCATTTTTTCTTCTGAAATTTCACTACTTAAATCATTTATTAATTCAACTAATCCTGGATACAAATATAATCTAGCTGACCCAGCTATGAAATATTTTTTATCTCCTGTGTCTATACCAAAATTTTCGAATACTACATCCTTTGATTCTTCTAGTAATGCGTCTAGCTTTGCATTACCTTCTTCTAATAATACAGTTTCATTAAATGCCTCTTCTAGTTTATTCCAGGCATCTAAAATTACCATTTCTTCATATATACTATATAACTTCATATGTTTTAAGTTTCTCAATAGCTTTATTATTATATTGAGATTTAATACTCAATGGTTTTAAGTTAAAAATCATATTGGCTGGACTTGGTCCTTTCATAAATAAGAAGTTGTAAGCAGACCATTCAGATTTTAAATAGTAATGCTCATCTTTTAAAACCTCAATTAAAGGATAACCATGTTCGTCAATATATTTCCAATCATAAGTATTACAAATCTTACTCACTTTTTTAATAAATATTAAGTATTCGATAATTCTTATACTTAATAATACTAACACAACGATACTTGAACTCATAATAAATGTCATAACTATAAATATTAATGTTTAATCAAATATAGTAATTAATTTTCAATTATCAAAATTTAATTCAAATTAAATTAAAAACTATCATTTTATCATATTTAATCACTTTGACATTTAATGGTAATATATACTCTTTAAATTCTTGGAAATTGAAGTCCGAATCTTTTATTAACAGACATAGATTAGTATCGTCTGTTAATTGTAAATCTTCATCTTTGAAGACCTCGATATCATACCTAGAATTAACTAAATCTAATATATCTTTTTTTAAGTTTAATGTACTTAACATGCTTCAAATATAGTAATAAATATTTAAATATAATTATAAAACCTTAATCATTTACAAATAAATTTTAAACCTTATAATTAAGTATGGTTAAGGGTGTAGTATATTTAATAACTGATTGGAGTTCTGTCCCAGAAAAGTACAAAATAGGTATAACTAAAAACTCACCTAATGATAGGTTAAAGTCTTTACAAACTGGTTCATCTGGTGAATTAGTTTTACTTAAAACATATGAATCTTACAATTATCGCAAAATAGAAAGTGCATTACATAGAGGTTATAAGCCTTATTCCACAGATGGTGGTAAGGAATGGTTTGAATTACCAAATGAAGTGGCTCTTAATTTTATTAATGAATGTAAACAGATAGATGATAATATAAAATTTTTAATGGAAAGTGATAATCCATTTATTTAATTTACATATTAACAAACATCAGCTTCAAAACCACAAGAACCGTTTTTCTCAATACATTCTTTAATCTCATACCCTAATTTTAAATCAGCATAATCTTGTAAGATATCCCTTACAACATATTCATCAACTTCAACACCTTCATTGATGAAATATTCCACTAAAATTTCGTAATTATATGAATCTCTTTCGTCAAAAAATTTATCTAATATAGTTTTTTTATCACTCATAAATTTTTCAATCTCCTCAATCTTTTCAATAACTTTTGGTAAATGCTCTTCTTTAAAATAATAACATAAAGGTGCGCATTCTTCACCAAAATCTTCCGCTAATTCTTTGTCAATCTGACCTTTAACACCAAATCTATCTGCGGCATCACTTGATTGTACTCCAAACCAAAATTTACCGCTTATATCACCATCATAATATCTTCCCATGACTTTTTTTTATTTAAATTAATTATCTTTTAATACCGTAATTTGATTTATACCAAACTCTTTCATGAATATAGTAAAGAGTCATCTTACTTATGACTTCAACACCACCTATGGATAACCCTATTTTCCAGTCACCAGTTATTAATCCACCAATAACTATTGTATCTATTGTACCTAATACCCTCCAAGTTATTGTTTTTAAAATATGTCTTTTATGACTTATTTCTGGTTTCATACATAGTTAAGTTATAGTAAATAAAATCTACACTATCCTCTATACTCATCTTGTCTGTTTTAATAAACATATTAGGGTTTTTAGGTTCTTCATAAGGTGAGTCAATACCTGTAAACATAGGTATTTCACCAGCTCTAGCTTTCTTATATAAACCCTTTGGGTCACGTTCTTCACAAACATCTAATGGTGCCTTAATATAAACTTCAATAAAGTTATCTTTACCTATTATATCTTTAGCTATTCGCCTTTCATTTTCAAATGGTGAAATAAAAGCTGTGATAACTATAACACCTAAATCAGTCATTAGATTTGCAACTTCAGCTATTCTCCTAATATTTTCTTTTCTATCATTATCAGAAAACCCTAAATCTTTATTAAGACCCATCCTAATATTATCACCATCCAAAACATAAACTAATTTACCTTGATTATGTAGCTTAGACGCTAATTCATTTGCTATAGTTGATTTACCAGAGCCAGATAAACCTGTTAACCAAATTGTTTTACCTTTTTGTTTAAGCAAATCTTCTCTTTCTTCTCTAGTTACCCTTTGTGTAACTTTAAATAAATTATTCATAATTATGATTTTTCAATTTTAAAACACTTCTTACATTGTTTAAACCCACTATCAAAAGGTGGTTTCCAGTCGTGGTCACACCTTTTGATTTTGCGTTTTGTTTTAAAATTACTAATAAAACTCTTAATTTTTTTAAACAAAATATTAAAAATTTCTAGTATCCTCAACAAATTTTGTTGGGTTATTTAATATCCATTCCATAAGTGGTCTTTGGAATCCTCCTGGAAGTGGAAAACCTTTCATATATAAGACACCAGCTACTATATGAAATTCTTCACCATTTTTAAACTCCATTACTTGTGGAATTTCTTTTAATTTTAAATTTTCAGCATGTTTAAGTCTAAACACTCTGTTACCTATTAATCTTTCTCCCATAATTTATTTTTTTAAAACGGTATATCGTCATCACTGCTATGGTCTGGTATTACAGTTTCAATTTTTTTTGTTTTTGTTGTTGCTGCCGCACCTTTAACATCTATAGTCTGACCATTCAGATTAACGTAATACTTTCCCTTATATTCATTACCTCTTATAGAAAAATTAATAATAACTTCATCACCTACGTTGACATTATCTAATGTTAGTGTTGAGTCTTTCAAAAACTCAAACTTAACGTCCTGTGGAAATTTATCATCAGATGTGATAACTATTTCTCTCTTTTTAAATCCAGAATCCCATGTTTGGGTTTCCATAACTTCTTTAACTGTTCCTTCAAATGTGTATAACATAATTTAATTTTTTTACAAATATAGTTAATTAAAACTTAATAATCAAGTTAATAATTATTATTTATTTTTTTTATTTAAGACCAATAGATACAGAGGTCATATGTAAATGTAACCCAGTTAGCTCAACCTCATTTTTTGTACTTATAGCACTGGTTAATATAATTTCTTTATTATCATAAAAATCAAATGTGTATCTGAAATCTTTATTTAATAGACAATCATTGAAACTATAGTTATTGGTTAATGTAAACCAAAATAACTCATTATTAATATCTAGTTTATCTTCTGTTGAAGTGGCGAACCAAACATCTTTAACATCATCCCAATAAACTTTAATCAACGTCTTCATCATCATCATCTTCAGTATCATCTAAATTAGTCAAATCATTTCTCATATCTTTGTAAGCATCATATATATCATCAGTCATTTGATTATTTAAATCATTTAATGATTCTGTTGAGGCATCTCCATACTGCGAGTCAATAACTTTCTTTGCTGAAAACATAGCACATAAATCACTGAATAGTTGTACATCCCTCTCTTCGAATATTATACCACTGACCAATATCATAAAATTACCAACACTAGTTATAGTGTAATCTTCTTTATTAGTACCTTCTTTTATTAAAGTGTTTCCTATATTAAAAAGTTTTTCACTTAATTCGTCATGTCTTTTATTGATTTCCATTTTTGTTTTTTTTTATTTAATAAATGAATTATGGTGTAATTTCTGTAACAATACCTTTAACTGCAAAGTCTTTGACACTCTTCCAATGTTCTATATTGTTACTGTCGTATGGCTTACCTTTATTTGAAGTATTAACAGCCAACGTTATATGTGGTTTATCATTATTTGAATAATAACCCTCGACACCAACAGCAATAGCTTTATCTGATACCCCTAATGATTTAACTGTTAATGTAACCTCTTTACCTAAGTCACCTTCTAAATCTTCTGGTAAGCCTTTACCAAAAACAATTGTCATGTGATGGGCGAATGTTTTCCAACCTTCGGGTATTGAATCTTTAAACTCATTCAATAATCTTTTGCTCTCGAAATCATCTAAAACAACTGCGGAATACAGAATCTTTTTTGGTTTATCGGGTTGACTATCGAATCTAGATTTAGAATTAATAACCTTTTCAAGTGAAAGTGGTCCAACGCTCTTATGTGCTTGAATCATTTGTGATATTTTTCCTAGTGGAACCCCATGCGTATTTCTTTCTGCCAATTCCTCAGCTGAAAGTCCTCCAGTACCAACATCAACAAATTTAATATTTTCATTAGCATATCCCATATTAAGTGCTGACTCAATATAATTTTTTGGTTCATCTGGTCTAATATTGGTGTTATCTACTATAACTGGTGACACACCGCTTTTCATTGCTTTTTCAGCCATTTTGAAGTTAGTGGCATGCATTTTACCAATTGGTGCGTAGTTACCGTTTTTAAACATATTTGAAAAGAACTCATTATAATCACCTTGTGCTTCAATCCTGTCGTCCGTTGAGAATATCTCACCACTACCCTTCAACTCTCTTGCTTTAGTTGATTTACCAGCACCTGGGATACCTCTCATTATGATTAATACTTGGTCTGGTCTACTTACTGTAGAACCTAGTGCGTTTTTTTCTACTTCTTCCCTTAATATCTTTTTTATAGTATCTTTCATAGTAAATAATCTTTAAATTTTTTGTTTATTTCTTCTTTAGTTAAATATGTTTCTAATAATATTTCAGTTTCTGAGAAGTCTCTATTAATGGCCAGTGTTTTATAAGAGTAGAAGTCTTCAGAAAAGTCATTGACTAAATCATCAAAATGTTTTACTTTTAAGTTATACTCATTAATGTTTTTACCATCTTGGTGTGTTTTGTAATATATGATGGTTTCTAGATAATGAAACCTAACATCTTCATGGTCAATAGAATTCATAGTATCTAATATTTCATCAACACTAATATTGTAACCAATATAATTAAGAACTTCACTTTTTATTTCATAATCAATAGCTGATTGTTCAAATGAAGGTACATCGAATATCTTGAATGGTCTGCAATCCTCTAAATCCATTCTCATACTTTTATTATCCATTGAGACACCGATAAATCTATGACCCTCAAAGAAAACATAGAAATCAAACATATTTAAAGATGGCATGAACCCACCGTCATTTAAATCAATATATACTATAACAATTCTATTAATATTAGTCATGGAACAAATATATAGTTAATATTTTGATTATACAAATTTATTTTGGATTATTTCTATTTTGCTCTAACAGTTCCATTACCTTATCCTGTAATTCAGCTGGTAATTCATCAAAGATATCATCAATCTTAATTGGTTGTCCATCGAGTGTTTCAAATTTATTAGAATTTTTGTAGTATTTAATAATATTACCATTTGGGAGTTTCAATTTTTTAAATGACTCTTTAGTTTTCTTAGGTTCTTCTAATGACCTTTTCCATGCATTTATATTTTTTATGGTAACTGGTTTTTTTACTGGGTCATAAAAATTTGATTTACTAAATTCAATTAACGTATCTAGTTCTATAGACATATCATATTCACCCTCTTTTCTATGTTTCCAATATAGAGTTGTCATATCGTTATCATTAACAATCGCAAGTAAAAAACTACCTTTATCTCTTTCTTTAAACGGTGGGTGCTTAATTTGCATTGGAGACTTGTATAACCAAACTCCTATCTTATCTTTGTCATAACCAAACTCAAGGGATTCAAGTTTTTTAATATTTAAATCTATGATTTCTTTATGTTTATCATCTAAACCTTTTAGTGTGCTATTTTCAATTCTATTTGGATAAGAATCTTTTTTCCAATGTTTTGATTTTATAGCTTCAATTAATTTTTCCCTAATAAACTGTTTCATACAATATAAATATATTTAAAAACTTAAATAACCACAAAGAATATAATTTTACCTTTCTCCTTTGTCATTTTTATTTGACCTTCATAACCTTCGTCTAATGCTTGTTTTTTATACTTGTCGTATATTGTGTCAAAATCTTCTTTTAGTGATTTTTCTTTTTCCGAACCAAGTCTCCTAACTCTCTCTTCCATACCCCTTAGAATTAAAAAAGCTCGAACATTTTAAAATTCGAGCTTAATATTAATTATTTATATTTTATATTATAATTTATATACTATCTCGCAAACTTTTACATATTTAATCATGACAAAAATTAGACCTTAATCCTCTGTTCTTTTTCTTTTAACTTTATTTTTAGCATTTCTAATAAGTCTTTCTTCCATTCTCGCTACTTTAATCTTTAAATCTGTATTTTCTTCTATCAACTTATTTATTTTTTCTTCTAAACCACCTATTTTATCTTTAAGTTCTTCAATAACTGCTAATGATATATTATCATCCCTTTCAGATTTTTTTTCGTTTTGGTCCATCTTTTTCTTTATGATGTTCCAAATTTCTTTAATCCCAAGTGCTGAAATAAGAGCTATTAATAAAGTTTCGTCCATTTTTCTAGCGTAATTACTTCTCTATTTTAAATACTAAATGAATATTCCCCTTACCATCATTAATAACTTTTCCAGAAGAAATTGTTGGAATTTTAGAATTATCTAATCTATTTTGAGCCAATCCTTCATCGGTATCATTTACTTTAAAAACCATTTGACCTTTATCTGACTTAATAAATTCAATCTTATCAATATCGAACCCCAAGTCTTCTAAATCTTCTATAAACTGTACTCTAGCTTTACCTAGTACTGGACTAGTATCTCTACCGACCTCGTTTAAGTTATTTTCTTCTTTTACAAATGTTTTTCCGCTAATCCCTCTCCTATCTAAATATTTAGCCATGGTTGTTGGGTTGTTAGTTCTTATTTCCCTACTGTTCCTACCCATATGTAAATTTTCTGGTGACCACATCATTTCTAGCCAATTATAAAACGCTACTTTATTATCATTAGCCATAGCAGCACTACCAACTCTTTGTTGACTGAAAAAGTTCATTATTTCGTCTTGAAGCTTTGCTGGAATTTCTATCTCCTCAACTTCTTCAGATTCAGTAACCTTTTTATCATCCATAGCCAACGCTGACATGACGTTTGACATTTCTTCATCAGACACGTCTGGCCCTAATTGAGCTTTAATAGAATCAATATTATATTCCTCTTCTTTTATTAACCCCTTAGATTCAAGGTGTCTCTGCTCAGCTAATAGATTAGCTTTTTTAATATTTTTACTTTTATCAGATTTTCTCATAATATTATTTTTTAACTTATATATATTTTATTACCTGTAGTGTAAAGATTACCGTATGTTTCACCATCAACACCAACAAATACTTCACCCTTTGTTTTATAATCATCAACTCCTGGACCATCTTTAACTTCTTTTATATAAAGCTTACCACCAAGTTTAATAGCAAAGAATCTACTCATATATGATTTAGGTCCCATAGTTACTGGTGTTATTGGTGCTCTATATACCACACCTTCTTCATAAGGTGGAATTTCATTTTCAATATCAACCACTTTCCCATCAACTTTTTGGAAAATGTCGGCTGCACGCATCCTCCAGTAAGGAGCAACCTTTGGGTTATAGATTATTTCAGATTCTGGTGAACCTGGACTATTAGAGGCTAAAGAAACTCGTACATCAGAGCACTTAATCTTAGCAATAACATCTTTATTAGCACCCTTATAAATTTCATAACCAACTTTAGGTCTATTAGTTAACTTGCAATTAGTCATTTCAATATCAAATGTATATGGGTTAAAGTTACTTCTTACACCACCACTAGATACTTTATCAACTAAGTCATTAGGGTTAAAATCTAACTTATCATCACCTAAAAAACCTGTTTTACCATTAGGTTCAACCTTCCATGTCATAAAAATACCTTTCCCAGTAATTGGGTCTCCAGTTTTAGCTAAATTAAATCTAATAGTGAAGTTTTTAGCATCTGTTGTTGGTATATTTGGGACTCTATTATCAGTAGTTGGCGCTTCAACTTCTGGTTCGACAATTATTTCATCTTCCCTTAATAATCCCTTAGATTTCAAGTATCTTTGTTCAGCTAATAAATTAACCTTTCTTATATTTTTATTCTTATCAAACCTTCTCATCAGAATATGTTTAGTTATAAATATCTGTAATAAATAAAAAAACCTTTTTGATTACAATAACTTCTTAAAGTTATTTATCTCCATATTTTCAATGGCTTGCCCCATTTCTGGTCCAGGTTTAATTCCTAATTCTTCTTGGGCATCTTTTCCTGTTACGCTTAATTCAAAATTAAGGAATGCTTTTATCAAATTAGTGTCTAAATTAGTTAATATAGAAAACTTATTTATTATAGAATCATCAACACCAGATTTATTATGTAGTTTTTTAAAAGTGTACACTTTATTAGGATTATCAAATTGTTGTAGTGCTACTAAAAATGTAATAGCTTTATTCTCAGCAGAAGAATATGTTAACTTATTTAATGTCTTACTTAATTTATTTGGTTCGTTATTTTTTAATAAGTTAGCAATAACAACTATTGGGTCATTATCATTTGTAAAGTCAGACTTATTTATTGTTAACCCTGGAAATATACCATCCCATAAGTTATAACTATCAATTAAATTTAAGAAATGTTTAACACTTTTAGCTGTTTTAATCCCTTTTAAGAACTCATCTCTTATTCTTTCTGATGATATACCTTCTAGACTATTATCTTTCTTTAAAGCAGCGTCTACAGCTGGGTCAAGACCACTACCAAACCTACCAGCAAACCTAATAGCTCTGAGTATTCTAAGCCTGTCTTCTCCAAATCTCTCTTCAGCGGAACCAACAGTTCTTACAATACCTTTTTTAAGGTCATCAACCCCACCAACAAGGTCAACCACCTCGCCAGTGTTTATATCATAAAACAAAGCGTTTATTGTTAGGTCTCTTCTCTTTACATCTTGGTCTATGGTTGTAAATTTAACACTATCTGGTCTTCTTCCAGAACCAATATCAGACCTAAAAGTAGCTATTTCATATTCATCATCATCAGTAAATACATTTATAACCCCAAACGCTTTTCCTGTTGCTAAGGTCTTGTAACCAGCGTCTTGCATCATGGATTCAACTTTGTCTGGTTTAGCATCAGTGGCTAAATCATAATCTTTTGGTGTCTTACCTAATAACGCATCTCTAACCGCACCGCCAACAACAAATAATTTATGTCCGTTTTTAATAAATATTTCTTTAATCTTAATAATATCGTTTGGTATGGGTATAGACATCTTAGTTCTAGATTCTAGAACAAAACTTTCTCTAAGTATTTCTTTGATTTTATTTTTCATATTGTGTAAATATAATTATAATATAAACAAATTCCTAATCATTTTAGGTTTATCGTCTTCACTAAGCTCATTATTATATATAATATCTATAGTTTTGCTACTAATTTCGTCAGATGTAAATACAGCATCAGCTTTTTTTATGCTTTTAATTAAACTATTTAAATTATCACTTTCAATGAAACTTTTTATGGTGTCTGAATGCACATGTTTTTTATTAAACCCCATATTGTAACAAATTTAATAAGTTAATCTTTTTTATCCCATTTAATTAATTCACCATCACACACATTATTAGTGAATTCTTCAGCGGTTGTGAATGACCATTTATCATCACCCTCTGTTCTCTTATAAAATACTGGACCATCAATATATCTAATTTGATATTGCATCTTACCTTTCTTGGTAGATTCTCTAAGTAATATTTTTATTCTTTCTTTCATTAATTATGTCCGCTTTAAATATAATATATTTTATTTATAAAAGAAAATAACCGTATTATTACCTTTTGTTAGTTCTAAAAATCCTTTTGGGTTTTCTTTAGCTCTAACGTTTAGATAATGATTTCCAGCTCCTTCTGATTTTTGAATACCCCCACTTTTTTCAGCCTTTTTCTCAAATGAATTAGCATCTGAACCCAGTTTAAGTTTATATCCATCGTCTACTAGTTCTTTTATTTCTTTTTGGAAGTCTGTTTTCTGTGTCTTTTGAACTTGAGCTTTTATTTTATTGAATAATACTGTCGCTTTTTCGTTTCCGTTTTCTTTTGCAACTTTTATTTTATTAAATATTTTTTCTTTAACATTATCATCTCCATCGTTGTATTCTTGAGCAATGACACTGTTAGGTGCAAAAGTTGCTAAAGCTAATGAACCAGCTATTAACCAATCCTTAAGCCCTTCTTCTAATAGTTCCTCGTCTATTGTATATTCATCGTCATATGCATCAGTAGATAAGTCACCTAGTTTTTCCATTATGTCATTTCTTCTTAGTAGTTTAAATACAATATTTTCAACACTATATTCACCGCCAGTCTCAAGACCAGCTTTCCTCATCTTTTTAATCTTATCTTTTAGTTTTTCTATTCTGTTAATAACACTTTGATTATCCCCATCTTTTTCGATATCGTTCACTTGTTTAACAAAATCTTTGTATTTCTTTCTAATTGTTTCTTTGTCTAATGAAACAACTTCTTTTTTTGGTTTGGAGACCCACTCATCATTTAGTATTGAATAAACACCTGTTGAGTGGTGTGGTTGGTCTTCTGGTTGTAGATATAATTCAACTTCGAACCCCTTAATAGTAATATCATGGTCCGAATTCCATTTTCTTGTTTTCACATCCAGCAAGTCTTTAACCATTTCCTTGTTATCACCTAATTTATTAATATCGAATATAATGTGTAGGTCAACATCAGAATATTTAGACCAATTATAGTTTGCTAAAGAACCAGTAAGTGTAATATCTTCATAGTCAAAATCCAAGTCTAAAGATTTCCAATAGTTATCGGCTATCTTAATTAGGTTGGTTCTAATACCCTCGTTCATATTACCTTCAGAGTCCCAAATATCTGGTTGTAAGTCATCATTCATTTTAAATGATGAGAAATCTAATCTAGAATCTAATTCTTTAATAAAATACTCTAAATTTAGACTCTCTTTAAGTAATCGTTTTACAGTGTTATTTCCCATACTAATAAATATGTTAATATAAATAAAAAACCCCATACTATCGTATGAGGTTTAATTATAATTAGTTATTAATAAAAAATTGTATTACTGAATTACTTCACCATCAGTAAGTATCAACTCATGACATTCTTTTAGAAGTTTTTGTTTAGTTTCATAAAGTCCATCATAAAACTCCTGGGATGCATCTTCATAACCTTCATCATCCCAGTCCATATCATCAAGTGGATTTTCTATATCACCTTCTTCTTCTTCCCATATACAAGGAGAACCATATCTATCTTTTTTGATAACTATAGCACCAACTGGACTATATGTTTCATCCTCATATACTACTTCAATTTCTGTATTTTCATCTAATTCAACACATAGTTTATATAAATGAATCAAAAACTCTTTTGGTGGGTACCAAGCTGACACAATTGAAAATTCAGCTTCATCTTGGACATCTTCTAAATAAGTCCATTTAGAACCTAACTTATCAAGTGCCCAATTATACATTACACCACCATTATCTCCATAGTCAACATCTTTATAGAATGCTTTTGCAAATGCTGTTACACCATAAGTATCATTTTCAATTCGCTCCTCAGCTTTAGTGACTAAAGAATCAACAAACTTTAAGGTATCTTCATTAGCTTTAACTGTAATCCAACTTTTTAATTCGTTTGCCATAACTATATTTATTTAATATCTAAATTAATTTGAGTATCTAAACCAACTTCATAATTCTCTGGTAATTTAAGTGATTTAGTTTTTTTATTGTTAATAAATTTACTCCAAGCATAAGTTAGATTTTTTAATAACTCCTCGTTTGTTAATTTATAATTCTTATCAACCTTAGCTCTAATAAGTTTATTTCTAAGCGCCATAACTGGTGAATCTTGAGTTAAGTTAATACCTTGACATAACATAGTCAAGAACTGCTCAGATTTTTCAGCATCAATTTCATTTAGTAAATAATAAAACCCACTAATATATGTTGGTGTGATAATATTAGAGTTTCCAGTTCTAACTTTGTTATAGAATTGAAACGCTTTATAAAGTTTTTCTTCATCTAACTCATAATAATAATCGATTAATTCTGTATTACTTAGTGTTCTATGGTGATGTCTATTAGCACTATATTTACCCATCTTAAACGCAAATATAAATTTAACCATAGCTGACATATGTGTTGAATTACTAACACCTTCAATGCTTAGCACATCAGAACCACTTCTAAGTGAACCAGTATCAATAGTTTTAAAAGCTTCTAAACTTAAGTTAGTCACAACTAAGGCTTCCATTGGAGTATTGGTTTTAATAATAGCTTCTAATCTATGTTGACCATTGTTAAGGTCACCATTAATGTCAAAAGTGATTGTCTCTCCGTTAGCAATCCAATTATCATTAACAACTTGTTTAGCCAAGTAGTTAATATTATTATTGTTTTTCTTTCTGTTCCTGTTATTATGGTCTTCTAAAATTTTAGTCGCTAGTGATGGTGTAATGATAACGTTTCTAATAGAGATAACTGTGTCACCATAATCCATAACCATTGTTGTGGTAAATTCTCTTTTAAAAGAGTCTAAATAACTCTCTAGAGTTTTTAAACTTTGAGTGTAACTGCTCTTAGCAGTTCTAGTTTTACTGATTTCTTTTGTAAACATAACTTTTTTTTTTAATTTAATAATTTATTAACAACACAAATATATGAATAATGTTTTATATATGCAAGTATTTTTTTTTATTTATCTCTAACTAATTTATCCACCCAATTAATTGAAGGTCCATCATGTTTATTATAACTACCTTTTAAAATTTTACCTAATCTATTAGTTTTATCGATTAGTTCTTCTAAACTACCATTATTCATAATAATAATATCAGCACAACTCTTATCAATATTAAATGATGTTGCTGGTTCTTCTGGTAATCTTTCAGAAGCATCAACCCATATAATTAAATCAAATAATTCTTGTTTGACGCATTCTTTAATCTCTTCTCTATCTCTCATTCCAACATAACAACCAGTTCTCTCCAAAATACCCTTAGCCAATCTTGCTTTATCGTATTTATTATATTCACAAATAGCTTCATACCATTCTTGTCTGTGATTATGTCTGTCCTCAAAACATTCTTCTGGGGTTTTATACCCATACTTCTCTTTTAATAAATCATATAGGAATATATCCGATGCGGCTTGTGATGATGATTCGAATGTCATTCCATGCTCATCTCTAAGGATTTCAGCAAATGTATCTTTTCCATGCCTTGCATTTCCAATAATCAATAATTTTGGTGTTTCGTTCATAATATATTTAATTTTTTGTAAATATATAAAATATTTTTAATACAATCAAGTTAAAACAAAAAAATCCCCACCTAAGTGAGGACTTTCAATAAAACATTATTATGTTTAATTTATTTTTTCAGAATGGCGTTCTTTGTTTACATTTACATTTAAAGTTAGCACTTGCTGCAACCATTCTTTAACCTAGGTTTTTTAATAAAAAACCATTATAATAAAACAAATTTACAATACAAATATAGTAGTTATATTTTGTTTTGTCAAGTTTTAATTAATTTTTTTTTCTATTAACCCAACATCATCAGTATACTGCTCAATAACAATATAAACGTCTTGACCATTTTTTATATTATAAATTACGTTTATAACTTTATAATATTTGTTATCTTCCTCTAAGAAGATTAACTCGTGGGTTCTTGGGATAAACTTTATTTTGACATTGTCTTTTACAATAGTCCATTTCTCATCCAATATTGTAACGTTGAATGTTTTAAACCAATTAAACATCTTCTACTTTCTTTTGTTCGTGTATAGCTTTAATTATTTCTTTTCTTTTTTTCGAGCTAGGTTTTTCATACTCTTTCCTATCTCTTAGTTCTTCAAGTTGTTTAACATTTCTAACTTTTCTTTTGAGCATTTTTAAGGCTTTCTCAATATTACCTTTTTTTACTGGTATTTTTAACATTTGGATTGGTATTAACTTTATTATTCACACAAATATACATTTATTATTTAATAAAATAAACATTTTAGACTTTATTTTAAGATAAAATGATATTTATTTATAAATAGAATAATAATTAAAAAAAAAACTTTAACATTATGGGATGCGGATGTAAGAAAAAAAATAAACCTAAACCACAAACTAACTCTGTAAACGAGTCAAATAACACTACACAGACTAGTAACAACGGTAATTAATAAAAAAGGGTCAGATGTCTGACCCCATTTTATTAAAAATTTACTTTACTCAGACTTTTCTTTTGGGCCTTTTCCGAATGCCTTCACTATTGAAGCACCTAGCATTGTACCAGAGAATATTAGTATTGAGTCAAACATTGCTTGGTCAATTTCATAAAAATGAAATCCATCAACAATGAATCCTAAAAATGCTAATAAACCACCTATAATACCCATAGTTTTCTTTGATGAAAACTTGTTGTCATTTTTATCTTCAGTTAAGATATCTTTTATAAATTCTTTCATAGTTTTATTTTTAAAGTTTATTTATTTGTATTAATAAATATCACCTAATACAAAAAAGGTCCCACAAATGTGAGACCTTTTAATAACTTTAAACTTTAAAAACTTAAGAAATAGCAACAACTTCTAAATCAAAAACTAAATCTTTACCAGCTAGTGGATGATTAGCATCCAATACAACGGTATTTTCTTTAACTTCTTTAACCATAACAGTCATAGCACCATTTGGTCCATTAGCTTGAAGCATTTCGCCTTCTTTTACTGTATCTGGTACAAACTTTTTTTCCACTTCTTGGTAGCTATCTTCTCTGATAGGTCCATAAGCTTCGTTTGAAGGGATAGTTACTGTTTTTGTTTCACCAACTGACATACCTTCCAAAGCGTTTTCAAATCCTGGTATAACCATACCTTCACCTAACTTAACTTCAATAGGGTCTTTGTCTACGAAATTTGTACCTTCTATTGATTTAGAAGAGTCAAAAACTTCATTATTTTTAAATTTTCCTGTGTAGTGTACTTTTACAGTACTGTCTTTTTTAATAACTGACATAATAATTGTTTTTTTTAATTGTAATGAGACAAATATACATTATTTTTTTACATTTGTCAAGTATAAAATAAAATGGTTATCATTTTATTTATTATTTAATAATAAGCAAAAATAAAGCCCACAATTGTGGGCTTATTTATTTCCATATGGCGAAGTCAAAATGGAATGCTTATAGCAGTGGAGCAGTTCGGATTCGAACCGAAGTCTTATTTACTCATTAAGAGATTTCTACATGCTTATCTGGTTTCTAATCCCAGCAAAGTTTAACAGTTCCCTTATTACAGTTCGGTTTACTGATAACTAATCTTCTGGATATTATTTATACTCTAACATCAAGGAGGGTTGGTGGATTACCACCATCAGCATTACTCGGTTAGGCGAATGCAACCTCTCCCGCACCAACTTCTACTGAAGCAGTGTCAAGGAAGTTTTCATCGATGTCAAACTCGTTTCCATCTAGAAAAATGATAGGTAATTAAAGTGTTTCCAATCTAACACTGCATGCTTACTAATCACGACTATAAATAATCAATAACCAGTCTGCCCCATATTTTAAAGAACTATTTTTTTTTTAATATGTACAAATATAGTAAACTAAAACAATAAAGTCAAGTAGTTTATAAAAAAAATGAGGAAATCTTTCGAAATCCTCATTTTAAAATCGGGTTGCTCTTTTATTAATTATTAGTCGGTGAGTATAGTATCACCTAATTTTTTCTTAACTTCATTAAATTCTAACTCTTTTTTTAAATGGTTAATACCATTAACAAACTTAGAATCTAATTTGTCAAGTCTTGAATCGATTAGTCTCCTAATTTCTTCACTTTCGTTATTTGTTTGTTGATAGATTTCTTTAAATTGGTTTTCTAGCCTTCTGTCAACACTGTTAAATCTATCGTTTAATTCTCTATGTATTGATTCAGATTCGTTATCTAACCTAACTTGTAAAGCGTAGGTCTTTTGTTCAATTTCATTATAAATAGTTTTTACTTCATCTTCGAAACTATTACCATCAACCTTATTTCTCAACTTAAAAGCCATAACCACAATTGCTGTAAGCATTGCAACTACACCTAGTGTTGATAAGACTGTTACTAAAATTACTGTTTCCATATTTGTCTCCTTTTTATTTTATTAGTAACAACCCGATTTTATTATTATTTATTAACTACTACACCATCAATGATACCATAATCTTTGGCTTCATCAGCGGTTAACCAGTTATCTCTATTACAATCAGCTAATACTTCTGAAAGTTCTTTACCACAGTATTCAGCTAACATACCAAATAACTTTTGATTATACTTCTCAGCTTCATTAATACTAATTCTCATGTCTTCAACATGACCTTGCGCACCAGAAGATACTTGATGTAACATAACTTTTGAACTGGGTAAAGAATATCTCATACCTTTAGTACCAGCACCTAATAGGATTGAACCCATAGAAGCTGCCATACCAGTATTAATTGTTTGTATGTCTGATGAAACATAATTCATTACATCCACCATGCTTAACCCAGATTTAACTGAACCTCCAGGTGAATCAACGTGCATTGTAATCATTTTTCCTGGTTCTAAGTTATCTAAAAACATTAACTGTGCTTGTATAACAGTACTCATTTGGTCGTTAACTGGTCCAGCAACCCATAAGATTCTATCCATCATAAGTCTTGAGAAGATATCCATTTGAGTAACTCTCATCTCTCTTTCTTCAAGAATGTATGGTGTTAATGACCCACTTACCTGTACATTATTATACATATTCGTTTGTAGGTTATCCCAATCACGAAATTTCATTTCGTCAATACCCATATGTAAATGAGCATATTTCTTAAATTCACTATAAAAATCTAACATATTCTAACTATTAAATAAAGTTTGTTTATATTTATCTAAACACGCTAACTTATCATCAGCATCAACTAATGTCTGTAGAGCTTCTTCAGCGTTACTATAAAAGTCACCAGTAGAATGGTCACCAATACCAGCTGGATATTCTGCTAATAATTTCAAAGTTGTTAAGGCTTGCTCTTTTTCAGATAATGCCTTAGTTCTTAATAATTTGTATAACTGTTCTTTCATCTCTATTCTTGATTTGTGTAAATAAAAACAGGTGTATATTCACCCATCCAAGCACCAATAACATTATAAGAGAAATATTCATAAGCATCTTCATACGTCATTTCATCTCTCTCCATTAGTATCTCTATAATTTTTTCAACACTATATGCTGCTACTGGTCCTAAGTTTATTCTCTCAGCAACACCTATGATGGCTTCATCGAAACCATCACAGATTAATGCTTCTTCGTTATATTCCGCAACGTCTTCTCTAGTCATTATACCTCAGCTTCTTCTTTCTCTACTTGATATAGAGTTTTTATTGATTCTCTAACAACTTCATACCTGTCATAACCATACTTAGATAGTAACCCAGAAAATGTTTCAACATCACCCTTCTTAATTTCTAGTTTATCTTTTTCTGCATCAAAATAAACACCAGCCAAAGCTTCTTCAGCTACAATTAATTTCTGCCAACCTTCTAGTTGTTCAAAAACTTGTTCATTAACAAAAATGTATAAATCATTTTTAGTTTCAAACTTTAATAGCGGATTCGCTTTAACAACCTTAGTAATCGTCTTTGATTTGTTGTCACTTAATAATTTGATGTTAACATACCTCTCAAGGTCTGCGTTTGCAATTACACCTTCGAAAATTTCTTGTGTGTCTTTAAATGGTTCTTCGTACTTTGCCATAAAATTTTAATTTATTTATTAATTAATTTATTTTTTAAAAAATGAAACTATAAAAGCGAAAATAATTACTAAGCCTAACACAGTTAATGATGCAATTATCGGAATAAACAATGGACAAACAATCCACCACCATGACCAATTACTTACCTCACCAATCCCAGCTAATTTAAGTACCAAAAATACGATGAAAATTACCACACCTAAACTTGGGCCAACACTTACTTTTTTATCTCCACTCATGTTTTATTTTTAGCAAATATAAATCTTTTATTATTTATATGCAAGTTATTCTGAAATATTTTTTAATTTTTCTATAACTTCTCTTTCGTCTTCGTTTATATTATCTGGCATTTCAATATCTAAAACAATTATCATATCACCTGTAGCATTAGAATTGTATTTTGGTAACCCTTTATTAGTAATTCGTAAATTATCACCAATATTACTGTACTCTGGAATTGTAACCCTAATCTTTTTACCATCTATTGTTGGTACTTCTATTTTATCACCTAAAACTAGCTTAGGGTAGGTTAGTTTCAAATTATATTTTAAATCATCACCATTTCTAATAAAATCATTATGTTTATTTACAAATACCTTAACTAATAGTCTACCAGCTGTACCCATTTTAACACCATGACCCATACCAGCATATTGTAATGTACTACCTTCAAAAACACCTTTAGGTATAGAGACCTCAACCGTTTCTTCTTTACTAGTAACTCCATTACCATTACATGTTCCACAAGTATTTTTAAATACGTAACCAGTGCTTCCACAATCAGTACAATCAACCATTTGTCTCATAACACCCATAGGGGTTTGGTGTTGGTGCATTACATATCCATTACCATCACATCTTGTACATTTAGTCTTGTCAGTACCACCATCTGAGTTACATGTCATGCATGGTGCATTACGTCTATATTTAAATTTTTTAGTTACACCATTATAAACATCTTCTAAAGAAATCTTTAAGTTCATAACTAAATCATGTCCTCTTCTCTCTTGCGCCCTACCAAATGGATTGGCACCACCACCAAATCCAAAGTCACGCATTATATCTTGCATTGATTGACCTTCAAAAGGGTTTGACTGACCTCTAGGGTCTGCTGTTCCAAACCTGTCGTAATTATTCTTCTTTTCTTTATCTGATAAAATATCATAAGCTTCAGCAATATCTTTAAACTTCTCTTCACCATCTGGATTTACATCTGGATGATATTTTTTAGATAACTTTCTATATGCTTTTTTTATTTCACCTTCGTTAGCATCTTTTTTAATGCCTAATATGTCATAATAATTTTTACTCATTAGCTTTGACTTTAAATATTGGGAAATCACCATTTGGTACATCCCAAGAATCACCATTTAATTTACTTATCCTATGTGAATCACCTTTTAACGGGTATAGGTATATTAGTTCTAAACCATCTTTAGTTCTAAATCTATCACCATTAGTTAATTCTCTAAGTGGTGTAGTGTTTTCTTCATACATACTATTTATTTTTAAACAAATATAACTATAATTAACGAATATGTACAGAGTAATACTAACTAAAAATGGAAAATATAAACAAACCCTCCATAGATGCAAAACTATTGAAACCTCATTTATTAATTATAATAGAATAATTGATGAAAACAGTTCTGTATTATTTCCAAGAGAACATATTAATTACAATGGTATAAAGAAAGTTAAATACCATATATACATTGTAAAAGATACAGAAGAAGGTGATGAATTTAGATTACTTAGAGACAAATTAGGTAAAACTTATATAGAAAAACCATTATTTGGTATATGGACTGTATTGGGTGACCATGATTATAATATAGAAGAAAACTTTTGGTTATATGGTAATGACCCTAGAAATGATAGAGTTACTATTCACTATATTGTAAAAAAAATGATGGAAGGTGCTTATAAGCAGAAAATGACTAAACAAATAATTGTAGTATATAATAAATTAATAATTCATAATGAAGACCAATTTGACATGGTTCTTTGTAAGAATAAATCTGATGCTCAACGATTACACCACTCGTTACAAAAAGCTTGTAAGAAAAACAAAATAAAATCTATAATATTCATGGGTACAGCCAGTAAAGCAACTATTTCTAGGATGTACGATTTAATACAAGAAAAGACTGGTTGGGATATCCTAAAGATTAGAAGAACAACTACTAGACCTTAACTATTACATTAAACCTTGTTCATCTTTTAAGTAAGTTTCTAGGTTTTTTATAATTCTAGTTAAATCTTTATAATCTTCACTATCTTTACCACCTTCTCTAAGTTCAACTAAGAGCTCTTCCACTTTATATAGAAGAGCTAATAATTGATGTTCTCTATAATTAGGCTTCATCTAAATCAATTTCAGATTCATCTTCACCCTTTTTATCGTCAGCCCCTTGACCTATATCAAAGTTCTTACGAATATCTTCAACCAGGTTGTTTATTCTTTCCATATCAGTCCCCTCAAGTTGTACGGGATTAATACATTCGATTCTTTCCTCACCATCCGTTGGGATGAAGAAAGCCATTGCGTTAGCTTCTCTCTGTGATATTGCATCATTAACTGAATTAGCAAATGGTTGACTAATACTAGGGTTAGACAACATTTCTCTATCCAGATAAAAAACAATTAATAGTGGGTATCCTTTTTCCATAATTTAAATTTATTTGTTGTATTTATTTTTTATTTTATCGTTAATAGTTTCTGGGTCACCATCTTCATCTATCTTTACGAAAACTAATTCATTCCTAGATATTAATTTTTGTTCACCAGAGTATGGGTTATGTCTTCTAGATTCAATATTAACTGTAATACTAGTCTTTCCAATCTTAACGACTTCACCATATATTTTAACTATTCTATTTAACTTAACCTTTCTATTGAATATTAACTCACCAAATTTAACTGTAACTACTCTAGGTGAGTCTATAGCTTCGGCAGATAGTACCGCGCCAGCTTCGTCAATCCAGGACATTAGTTTTCCACCGAATAAATTTCCATGAGTCCCTAAATCTGGTTCTTTAACCATTCTTGTAGTTATTAGTCTCATCACTGACTTACATACTCTTTATAATTAACCTCCACAACATTAGTAGAAATATCTTCTTTATTATTTACCCAATCATCTGGTGTAAAATACTCAGCCAGTAGATTGTTTATTGTATCATTTTTATCTTCTTCAGTTACAATATCAGCTTTAAGTGGATTACCATTATTATCAGCTAAATAGATAATAAATTCTGAACCATCTTCTTTAATTTCTTTTGATATAATTTTCATTTTATTAGTTTTAAAAACTATTGTTATAAATATAACTTAAATCTAAGCAAAATAAATGAAAGTGTAAACATTAAAAAAGGGATTTATGAAAAAAAATCATAAATCCCCTTAATAAATCAGAATGCTGAGGCTTTTTACTTCTAACCTTGTAGTGAAGTTGTTGTTTTTTTATTATTGGGTTTAACAACCAATTTCTAGGTACCAACCAAACCTCTCTTCTCTGTTTGTATAGTTAAGAGTTTGCTGAATGCATTCTTTATATCATATTTTTACACTATTATATCTTTCACTGTTTATAATATCAAGCATCATACTTTCTGGTGACATTTCTTTTCCAGATAGTAGTGCTGTCAATATAGCTGGACTAAACCCACTAACTAATGCAGTACCTTGTTTATCAAATTTAACTGGTATATTGTCTTGTCTAGACTGAATATTCCAGTAAACAATTTTTGGCATCTTATAACCAGCATCGTTATACATATTTTCAATCATTTCTTGCACAGTAGGGTTCCAAGTTGGTTTGCCAGAACCCCAGATATTATGATTAGTCGCTTGATTGAACTCCATATCTGAAAGTATCAATATCGTTGTAGGCATCTCTTCGACACTAACTTTATTAGTAACAGATGTTTCTAAAAGTATTTTAAATGTCGCTTCAATATTTGTTGACCCACCCCAATCAGCTATAGATAGTTGTTTGTATCTATCCACTAAATCACCTAGCAAGTATTGTAACTTTGGTGAATTTGAGAAAGTGAAAAACGCATCTTTAAATGGTCCTTCATTTCTTTCTGAGATATATAAACCTAATGAAATTGCAACATCCATGCATGTTAAGTTTGGATTGTTTCCAGCTGGAACACACATAGAACCAGATACATCAACAACTGGTAAAACTCTTTCATTTGAACCTTCCATATAGTTAGGTAACGATTTCCATTGCTCAACTGCACCCTCTGAAGAACCATTAGTTAAATTTTTAATAATGTCATAAGGATATACTGCACCAGTATTAATTTTAGTCTCACCCTTTTTCAATGATTCTAAATAAGTGTTAAACCCTTCAGAGTCATTTCTATCAAAAGCTCTCATGTAATCAGACATGGCTTTTGATGGAACATGTGAATAATTAATATCTTTGAATTTTTTAGAACACATTAGCTGTTCAACAGTATTTGATAATTCAGCTAATAACTTTCTATAAGCTTTTGGTTCTAAATTAAGATGATTTCTGATAGCTGATGCCCATCTCTTCTTTTCTCTATTCTTAGTATTACCTCTTGGCATCCACTTAGCACAAAGACCATTTCCCCCTTTTAAAGCACAAGCTATTTCACCTAACGCTTCTTTTTCTAATTTAGTTCCAATTAGAAATAACATATCATCCCATCTTCCGTATTCTGGGATTAACCCAATATTCTTTTTAAGAACTTCAGTTTTATTCTTAACTAAGTAACTTAAAATCTCTCTAAAGGTGTTTCTTTCTCCAGCACCACCTCTAACATCTCTAGACCAAAAAAGAATCTTCATAGCCATTAATGGGTCTTCCCCAAAAGCCTTACTGAATGTACTAATCTTTCTACTTTTTTCAGCACCTCTTAAGGCACCAATCTTGAAGAATAAATCTACACAAGCATTAAGTGTTGTAGAATTAGTGGTCATTCCATTCTCAGTAAGAGAATCTTTAGTTCTTAATGAATCAATTAAACTCGCCATGTTTTAGATAATTTAGTTTATTATAATTTAAGACAATGCAAATATACAATAGTTTTTTTGATTTGTCAAGTTTTTTTTTAATTAAACAAATAAATTTTTCACTTTCATTTCTAGCTCCCTCAATTTATTATTGTTTTCTTCAATAATTTTAGTAGTCTGTTCAGACATCTTAACTGGATTAAGAGATTTTAGTCTGGAATTCTCACTTAGTAATATATCGGCCAATCTAACGTATTCGTCATATGCCTTTGCTTTTTCATCTTGTGTCATATTAATTGATTTTAGTAAACCAAGCTCTAATTGTTGAACTGGTATTTTGTATGTTAGTAAATTCTAAATTATTTATTTCTCCATCATCCACAAAGTAATACCCAACGTTACCACTGTAGTGACTTCCACCGAATGGCATAAAGTAACTTAGAGTTAGTTCGTAGTTAGTTGATGATGGGAGACTTGATAGTGTGTAAGGTCTTTGTGCATTTTGATTTAATACATAATCATTATTAGTTGTAAAAGTAATAGTGTCGTTAGGGTATTCAGTAGAAAATGCTGAAACTACCTTAGTTAGAACCCACTTAGTACCTACAAGGTTATTAGTTTGACTTGGGTTACCCGTTAAAGTTCCACCATTATTATATGTACTTTGCCATGAAGTAGTATCAACTACTTCTGGCTCTTCAACAAATAAAATATACTCCTCTTTCTTACACGAAGAAAATAGAGTAATTATAAAATATAATATAGCGATAGTTATAATTGTTTTTATTGAAGCTTTCATAATGTTGTTTAATAATTTATTAATACAAATCTACAAATAATATTTTAATTATCCAAATCTTCTTTAATAAATCTTACAGTTATACCACCAATCTCAAGTTCTATCACATCATTGTGTTCAAAATCCTTACTATCTGGGTTTGCTTTATAAAACAAGTGTTCATCCATTTTCTTATGGTTATTATCACTCATCTGATACTGCAATATAAGCCCTTCTTTATAAATTTCATCATTATTTACAATTTCAGAAACTGTTTTTATTATATCATCGTAATTCATCATATTAAAACCTGGTAAATATATTTTTTATAATGGACCCTAATCTTTGGTACCATTTCTTTTTTATTATCTCTATCCCATTCGGATTTTTTTTAACCTCTTCACCTAAACTTAATTTAATATCATTAATGAATTTATTTTTCTTAAGCTCTGTGTTCATTCTATCAGCCTTAATATCATTTTGAATTGATTCAATTGTTTCTACTCGTTCTGAATTTTCAGACCTTTCTAAATCATTTTTAAAATTTTTGTTGTTTTCTTTAAACTTAAGAAGTACTTCGTCTAATGATATTTTACCAACTAATTTAGATTTACTCATATTTTATCTATTTTACCCTCTAGATTAGGATATAAGTTTTCTGGTAAATTATCTTTATCAAACCAACCCCAATCTAAATTTTCATAATCCAATTTAGGGATAAATTCTGTATTTGTAAAGCCTTTATAGTAATGAAAATCTAAATTTTTAGATTTTGAGTATGTAATCCCAACGAATTCATACTCTATAATGTTAGGGTCTATACTAATTTCTTCTTTAACCTCCCTTTTAAGTCCTTCTAGAACTTCTTCACCACTTTCAATACCACCACTTACCATTGACCATGTATTGGGTTCATATGCTTTATCATTTCTGAGTAATAATAAAACTTTATTAGTTTCTCTACACTTAATTAACACACCAGCCGCAATCTTTCTATTATTCTTCGTATTTAACATATTTCTAACTTTTAGTCTTATAGAACTTTTCATATAATATAAATATTGACTTATTACTATATAATACTTATATTTGTGTAAATAAAAAAAAGTTATGATGAATTTATTAATTTTTATAGTAGTAACATACGGTATCAGTAATATTTTAATTTATGGTTCTATATTTCAATGGTGGAGAGACCTATTGAGTAAATTAGGGACTGGCGATAAAAGCCTATATAAATTATTTACATGTATGATGTGCTTACCAACATGGATGGGATTTATTTTATCCTATATATTACAATCACAAGGTGTGGAGACACCACTTACAGTTTATGGTGTTGAAAACCTATACTTAGCAGTATTCTTAGATGGAATTTTAGCTAGTGGAGGTGTTTATGCATTCAATACTTTAGTTGAGTACTTAGAGGGTGAATAATAAAAAAGCCCCTAACTGGGGCTTTTATTAATAACTTCCTATTTTTTCTTCTTCGCAGACAGGACAGACATCATCTGGACCACATTTGCAAACTATTTCGGGTTCACTATATTCTTCTAGTTCTATCTTACCGTTTTTAGGTGGTAATTCTATATTCTGACCCTTAACATTTTTTATGTTAATCTCACCATTAACTTTGGAATTAGTTTTTTCAACTTCTTCCTTATCTGCTGGTGGTGGAATACTTTCTTCTTTTTTATTAGTAGTTTCTTCAATTAATTCATCATCAATACTGATATCATCCATATCACTAAGAGATGGCATAACACCTGGTTTATTGAAAGTAAATTTTAGTTCTTGTAGTTCTTGTAAAGATTTTTCTTTAAATAATACCTTTAACTCTTCTACTTTTTCCCTAAGTAATTCGTATTTTTTCTCTCGCTCAATATTTATATTAATAATTTCTTCTACATAATCTAATAAGTCGTCAATAGTTACACCTTCCTTTTCTGTAAAGAACATATAGTAATTACTAGACTTCTCCACTAACTCTTTTTTAATTACATCACTATCTGGCACTGACCAACCATCTTTAAATACAGCATCTACAATCTGTGTACCTTGAATATATCTAATACCAACAATGTGGGGTTGTAATGAGTCTAATCTTTCTTGTATTTTTGACATATAACTTTTTTTATATTTGAGTACCTGTAAAAATACTCATAAGTATATATGCTATGGACACACTCAAAACCCATAAGGATATATTTCCAACGAAATATTTCTTAGGGTTATCAGATGTCGATTTAACCCAAGCTTGAGTGAAATAGTACCCATGTCTAAAAACATTTAAGCACGACATAAATAACAAAATAAGCAAAACTTTATTGAGCATGTCCATTAACATAATTTATTTAAGATTTTTTCTTTTCTGAAATTTCAAGTCTGATTTCTTGAGCAACTTTTTTAATTTCTTGTAACCCTTGTCTAACTCTAGTCCCAGCAGCTTTATTGCTTTTGTCATAAAACTTTTCCATATCTTCGTTAAGTCCTTCAACTAAAGATTTTAAATTTTCAAATTTTTCCATTTTAATTAATTTTAATTATTATTGTTTTCATTATTATCCACATTAGCGTTAGCTTTAGTGGTGTATGAATTCCATTTAGAAATCATATCGTCATATTTAACTACGTTTTCTAGCTGTATCTTAATTTTTTTAACTTGCTCTTCGACACTAATATCAGATGTATTGATTAGTCTTTGAAGCTCCTCTTCAGATTTTAATCTTTCGCTAGCTAACTCAGTTAATATTATTTCAATCATTCTCATGTGTGTAAATATAGTGAAATAAATTAATTAATCAACCCTTAAACAGCTTTTTTTACCATTTTTAAGTGATTTATCTAAAATATTGTATATTTCTACAAAATTATCCATGTCTGAACGAGACTTAGAATTGTTATATGAAAATACCGATACCCAAAGACTTCTAATCGTTACTTGTGGGTTCTTTTTACCTTCTTTATCTGGTAACTCATAAAAAACTTCTCTCATGAACTCTGAAAAGTAGTCGAATGACTCTCTACTACTATAAAACCATATATCCTCTTCTATAAAATTTTTAATATTCTTATCCCAACACCATTTGAAATGGTTTATCTTTTCCTCATCACTAGTAAAGTCATCACCTAAATAAGTGTCAAAAATTAAAGTTAATAATGATTGTACATAATCACTAAATAAAAGACATTTTTCATATCTAATATTATTTGCACTATATAATACTGCAATACTGTCGTCACTTAATGGTGTTTTAATATAGCTCAAAAATTCTATAGTTTTATCTTTTTTTTCCATCATTTAATCAATATAACATATTGTTAGGAAAAATAAATATTATAACGATAATAACATATCAATTAATTCCTGTTGAGGGAATAAATCTGTCTTACCTTTTCTAGTATTAGTATGTGTCCACATACCTTTAACTCTTCCATAGTAGGCATCATCATTAAAATCAAAAGCTTCTACACCTCTTTTTTTAATTTCAGATACTAGCCCAGACCTAACATCAATATTGTCTCTTTCAGCTATATATAGTATCCATTTTCTAGTAGCTTCTATTTGAGCTTCTGAATACTTGTGCCATTCTTGTTTACCTCTAAATGGTTTATCTAATTTAACTATTTGTTCTGGTACAACACTAGTACCAGCATATGTTTTACCATTAACAATATATCCAAAATTACATATTTCAATACCTACTGAATGTGTATGCATATACTGAGAACCGTTCTTACCTAAATGCCAACCATATCCACCTTCTGGGATACATTGTAACATAGTTCCATCATACTTATCGTCATTACCTTTAACAGATTGTCCACCTAATACAAATTCGGTGGCTATAGCACCTCTTGTGTCTCTACCCCAGTGGTCTATACATCTATATGGATTGTGCCACCCAGCGGTGTGATGTAAAAATAAATATTCTTTATTGGTTGGACCTGTTTTGTATTCTCCTTTTGGTAGAAAATACTTCTCAATTGTTAAACCATTAGATGTAGTATAAATAGATTCTCTATTGTCTGTAGACGCTAATCCCATAGCATCCCATGTTTTAGGACCTACTATACCATCAGCCACTAGTTTGTTATCGGATTGCCATTTTTTAACAGCTTTTTCAGTGCCTGGACCAAAATCACCATCTGATAATATATCTAAAAACTCTTGTAGTTCTTTTACTTCTTTACCTTTTGAACCTTTTTTTAAAATCATAACTTTATTTTTTTTCTATAGTGTGTAAACTGGAACTGTTATTCCGCTAACATACAATTCACCTTTTTCGTTATTAGATAGTTGTAAATCTATCTCTTCACCAACTGTTACGAGTCCAGTACCACTCTCCTCTTCTTTATTAACATCATCCCAATTTAATGGTATTGATATCGTAGTTTGTTCTGGGTCATCACTACCGCTTGGGTAATAAGACACCTCTAACTCTATTTCAGAAGGACCTTCAATTGCGTATAGACTAATATTCTTAATCCCCCATTCTCTAGCTTCAATGTCTATAGCGTATGATACTTTTATTGATTGTGATTCAACCCAGTCAATTTCATTACCATTAATAGTTGCTTGGTATGCATTAACATTTACCTTTACTTCGTTTGAGTAGTTATCACTAACACCTTCCTCTA
>Ga0070746_10000163_pt1 | contig 36103 bp, 48 predicted proteins | sample VirMetDEL_Mar_21_FD_77016 | JGI IMG/M metagenome (GOLD analysis project Ga0070746, IMG submission 77016) | Aqueous microbial communities from the Delaware River and Bay under freshwater to marine salinity gradient to study organic matter... | ecosystem: Environmental > Aquatic > Marine >...
CCTAGCCAAGCAACAGATGCACAAGAAGTAGCAGATGACAGACGAACCCAACTACCTGAGGGAGCATTTGTCCTAAACGCATCTTCTGTAGAGTTTGCGGGTGAACAAGACATATCCAAGATGCTACTCGACGCACACGAAGAAGCAATCCGCAGGGGTGCGGTATCACAGGGTACATCAGTAGATGCTACTCGTAAGATGATTGACGTTGCGATATCTCGCGGTGAAGTTGTTGTAGCCCCTTACATGGTGAAGATTATTGGTCTTGACCGCTTAGAAAAAATAAACAAGCGTGGCATTAGGGATACTGAGCGTAAGATAGAAGAGAATGGGCAGCAGGTTCAGGGGGCAGCAAAAGGTAAACTTATAAATACTTACAGGGGAGAACCTCTAGACTCTGATGAGGTAGATTTCACAGTTGATTATGGTTACGGAAAAGAAGACGTAGGAAAATTTCATACTCCTGACATAAACAGGGCAAAAAGTTACGTCAATACTCCCTTTGTAGAAAAAGGTAATAGAGTAATTAAAAGTAGAAAAGTAACTGTGGATGAATTGTTTGATGGTGTTAAAGACGCGTGGAAAACACACGCCAAACAAAACACAGACTATTTTGCAAGAATGCCAAAATCTGAATTAAAGAAAAATATAGATTTTATCGACACTTTAAAAGAAGAAGTTAAGAGTGGTAAAGGACGTTCTATAAACGATATAGCAATTTTTATTCAAGAACAAGTATTTCACGATGATAAATCTAAGATAAATTTTATAGAAACATTTAAAAACGACCCGAAAAGTGCATTTAAGTTAGCAGGTAGGGCCATGACTAAAATAGCTACTAAGATGACACCACCAATTGCTATTTTAGAAATGGCGGTAGGGGCATTTGCACCCACCACCGTTGCCGATGCAACTCTGCAGGGAGAGAATGGTCAGGAACTAGAAGGCGCGGCTATAAGACGTTCTTTTCTAAGGGGTGGATTTTTAGATTCTGCTGTTGGGCTTGACTCTCCCACCCTAACTAGTCCTCAGGGGACTGAAGATATTCCTCTACCTGACAATAGTGGTATGTCTAAAAACAACAATATGTACTTTGATTACAGGTTTGGGGACATTAAGGATGCTATACGTCAGGTAGAAATTAAAGGATTTGAAGACCAACCTTACATATTTACTGGTGTAAAAAAGAAGGGTGGTAAAGCTTCATCTGCATTCGGACCTATGCAAATTACCTCATCAACATTACGTGATTTGAAAGAGCGTAGTGGCGATTACGAAATGTTTTCTGATGATATAAAAGATTACGTAGAAAAACTTATTCAACAGGGTGACGATAAGGTGAACCTAGAATTGTATGGCAGTGTTTACAGAGATGAAAAAAGACAGACAATAGGCAAGGATGCGAGAAACAAATTAAAAGGCTACGGGGCAGGAATTATACCTATCGACGACCATGAAAAATATTATGAAGTAGTTTCTGACGCTACCCTCAAACAAAAATTACTCGACCACGGCACACTAGAGGAAGCTCTATCTTCTTACGGAGAAGGTATGGAGTACGCTAGTAAAGTGTTAAAAGGTTTGGGTATTTCCAAGAATTAGTCAGCTACCCGTACTACGGCCCTGACATAACCGAAGCGGCTACCTACAGCCAAGTAGCCCCGCATTATGAGGTAAATAAATGGCAAAAGTAAAAGGCCACAGAGCCAATAAACCTAACGACTCTTTCGGAACTATAAATAATGAAAATTTATACCGTGGAAATTATAAGGATGAAGTATACAAAGATGAAGAAGATACTACAGAAAATGTTGAAGCTTCCTCAGACGATAATCAACCTGACCCTGCAACAAATGCAGCTACTCAGGATGCAAATAGCTTTGTCAGTAAACCAGACTCTTCTGAGCCTGAACACGACTATAAAAAACGTTATGACGACCTTAAAAAACACTATGACAGCAAAGTTTCAGACTTTAAAGAAGAGCTTTCGTCTCTTCGTAAAACGATGGAAGAACGCGCTGTTGAAATGCCTAGGGGAGTAACACCACCAAGGACTCAAGAAGAACTTCAAGAGTTTAAGGAACGTTACCCTGATGTATTTGAAGTAGTGCAAACGGTTGCGTCTATGCAGACGGAATCACAGGTGTCACAGCTTCGGCAGGAAATAGGCACTATCAAGGAACGAGAAAAGGAACTAGAAAAGCAGAAAGCGTACGAAGAACTGCTACGGTTGCACTCAGACTTTGATGAGCTTAAATCTTCAAAAGAGTTTTTAACATGGCTCGAAGAACAGCCAAAAACAATTGCTGAAGGTATCTATAAAAACAGTACTGATGCAAAATGGGCTGCTCGTGTAGTGGACCTTTATAAGGCCGATACTGGTCTTAACAAACCAACAAAGAAGAGACAGCCAAGTGCGGCAGATGCCGTTACAAAAACACCTGTCAGGGATGTCCGTACAGACTCTAATAGTGGAAAACGTACATTCAAATCTTCAGAAATCGTCAAGATGAAACCTTGGGAGTTTGAACAGATGGAATCTGAATTAGACGCTGCAAGGGCTGAGGGGCGAATAGACTTTAACTCCTAAAAACCTCAAAAAGAGACAAGGAAGGAACTAGAACATGGCGTTCACTACTTCTTCTGGATATGGAAACTTACCTAGTGGTAACTTTGCACCAGAAATTTTTAGCCAAAAGGTTCTCAAGTTTTTCCGTCGTGCTTCGGTTGTAGAAGATATTACTAACACCGATTACGCTGGCGAAATTGAAAATTTTGGCGATACTGTTCGTGTCATTAAAGAGCCTACAGTAACTGTGTCATCATATCAGCGTGGTTCAGTGGTTAATCCACAGGATTTAGCTGATGACCAAATCACTATGGTTGTTGACCAAGCAAACGCATTTGCGTTTAAGATTGACGATATTGAAGAGCGTCAGTCTCACGTTAACTTTGAAGCATTGGCTACATCTTCAGGTGCATTCGCTCTGAAGCGTAAGTACGATGCAACAGTCTTGCAAGCAATCTCAGACGGTGCAGGTATTGCCGCGTCTGCTGTTTCTGGCACGACTCTAACCACAACTGCCGCGGCAGGCGACATTGGTACAGCTAACGCTCCTATCAACGTTGAAACAGATGATAACGGCATCAACATGATGTTAGCTATGGCTCGTCTACTAGACGACCAATCTGTGCCTGAAGAAAACCGTTGGTTTGTAGCACCTCCAATCTTCTATCAGAAGATGCTACAAGCTGGTAACAAACTAGCTGAAGTTCAAGTAACTGGCGACAATAGCTCCCCATTGAGAAATGGTTTAGCATTGCCGGGAACATTTGCAGGCTTCCGTTGTTACAAGTCAACTGCGCTTAACAGCACAGGTGGCACAGACCAAGTGACCCTAACTGACGCATCTGCAACTCTTGCAACTGATGCTTCTGAGAACATTGTTCTTGCAGGTCACATGTCAGCAGTTTCTACTGCATCCCACATCGCTAAAACCGAAGTGGTTCGTTCAACTGAATCGTTCTCTGACGTTATTCGTGGATTACATGTTTTTGGGCAAAAAGTATTGCGCCAAGAAGCTGTTGTTCGCGGTGTCATTGACTTCGCATAGAGGAGATTGACTAATGGCTACTTTTGACCATACCATCACTGGTGGTGGAACTGTAGGACATCCCGCTCATGCGATTCGTCCTTACATCGTGCAGTCAAAAATCTTTGATGCTGCCGATGACAACCTTACAGCTAACGATGTTATCAAGATGATTGACCTTCCTGACAACTCCATCGTTCTTGGTGGTTGTCTAGACGTTCTTGAAGCTGGTGGTTCTAGTGTGACTTTTGATGTTGGTATTAGTACTGACATTGATGCCTTCTGTGATGGTGTCGATGGCAACGCTGATGCTATCTACAACTTTCACCCAACAGCCGCAGGTATTAACACTGTAATTGCTACAGATGCTATCCAAGTTAAAATCTTGGGTGCAGACTCTGCAGTAGTTCGCTTCCGTGTTATTGCTTTGATTGCTGATATTGGCGACCCAACTAAATTAGTACAGACTGCCGCAGTTCAAACTGGGGTCTAATACTAACACTCAGGGGGCAGGGTAACTTGCCCCTTGAACTCTAGAAAGGTAATTGACTATGACTAAACGTAAAGGTCTATATGCCAACATCGCAGCCAAGCGTAATCGTATCAAAGCAGGTAGTGGAGAGAAGATGCGTAAGGCGGGTAGCAGTGGCGCACCTTCTAAGGCTAATTTTAAACGTGCATCACAAACAGCAAAGAAGAAGTGATGGCACGTAAACCTGACAACATGCCCAAGCGAAACAAGAAGAATTTCCGACCAACCAAGTCGGGAGCAGGTATGACTGAGGCTGGTGTTAAAGCGTATCGTAAGAAAAATCCCGGAAGTAAGCTGAAGACGGCTGTTACGGGTAAGGTTAAAGCAGGAAGCAAGGATGCAAAACGTCGTAAGTCATTCTGTGCTAGGTCTGCAGGACAAATGAAGAAGTTTCCTAAGGCGGCTAAAGACCCGAACAGTCGTCTGCGTCAGGCACGTAAGAGGTGGAAATGTTAAACATGTTGATAGGGCCTGTAGCTGATTTAGCAGGTACATGGTTAAATGGTAAGGTAGAAGAGAAGAAGGCTCAGTCAGCAACTAAAGTAGCTAGGGCGCAAGCCGAGGCTGTAGTGATGCAGAAGAAAGCTACTGGTGAAATTGATTGGGATTTGGAAATGGCGAAGGGTAGCCAATCCTCGTGGAAAGATGAGTGGTTGGTAATTTTGTTTTCAATACCCTTAATATTAGCCTTTATTCCGGGGATGGAGGAAGTAGTATCAAATGGGTTTGCACAGCTTGAAGCCATGCCACAATGGTATCAGTACAGTCTTGGCATTATTGTTGCCGCTTCTTTTGGTGTACGCAGTGCTACTAAACTCTTCGGTAAGAGGTAGTCCTAGCCCCGATATAGAATTTGTTAGACCAAAGAAGAAGCAATGGCCGCACAAACAATTTTAGAATATAAGATAGTACCTCGTTTAATGATGCTCGTAGTGACAGTTATGTACATTAGAGTAATTGAATGGGGTATGTCCTTAGATGACTTGAGTACACAGCAGAGTGCGATGATATCTGTAGTCTCAGGTGCGATGACAGGAGCGTTTGCAGTATGGTTAGGTTCGGAGACTAAGAAATGAAGAAATCAGTACAAGCACCCAAGGGATTTCACTGGATGAAATCAGGTAACGGATACAACCTTATGAAAGACCCTAAGGAAGGTTACAAATCCCATAAAGGTTCGTCTAAGAAGGCATCTTTTGATATACAGAAGGTTCACAAAAAATGAACATAGACAAGTTAAGAGAAGAGCTAGCCGAAGACGAGGGGTGTAAGTATGAAATTTACCTCGACCATCTAGGGTTGGCTACATTTGGAATAGGGCATCTAATAACAAAAAATGACCCAGAGTACGGTAAAAATGTAGGCACTGTCATAGAACAGGGTCGTGTACAGTCTGCATTTAATCTTGATATCGCTGTTACAATAGAAGACTGTCACAGGCTCTATAAAAACTTCGATGAACTACCCGAAGAAGTGCAATTAATTGTTGCGAACATGATGTTCAATCTTGGTTATCCGCGTCTGTCCAAGTTCAAGGGTATGAAGGCAGGAGTCGATGCTAAAAGCTGGTCTTCTGCAGCCGATGAGATGGTTGACTCAAGGTGGTACACCCAAGTCCCTAACCGCGCAAGACGTTTGGTAGATAGGATGAGACAGGTAGGTAGAGATGGCTAAAGCAAAGAGTAAAGTTAATCAAGCTGGTAACTACACTAAGCCTACGATGAGAAAAAGACTATCTATTTTAGACGATGCAGCAATAAGTTTAGAAAAGTCAGGGTACTATAAACATTTCCCTGAAGACACATATCAATCCCTAGTTATAGAGAGAAGGAAATTATATAATGGCTATTAACACAACAAGAGCAAAACAAATCAAGAAAAAATTCCGTAAAAACTATGGCTCAAAGCCAAAAATAACAACATCGGAGATTAAGGGAAGACGTGGGGCAGTTAAGGCTGGACAGAAAACTTACGCAAAAAAAGATGGAACTATAAGCCGACTAACTCGTGAGCAAACATTACGCACTATGCGAAAGTTAAATCAAACAGCAAAGAATAGACCAAAAACACCTAAACGTATTGGTGGTACTACTACGCTAAAGAAGAAGTAATGCCATTTATCGCAGATTCTAAAATACATGGTCATGGTGTATTTGCAGATAAGGAATACTCTAAGGGTGATACCTAAGTGGTCAGTAAATTGTATAGATAGAGTATGGATAAAATAGCCATGAGAAAAGTACCTAAGAAATCTACAGTAAATAAAGCAGGTAATTACACAAAACCAACAATGCGTAAACGGCAGTTTAATCGTATTAAAGCTGGAAACAAAGGCGGTGCTTCAGGTCAATGGTCTGCACGTAAGGCACAGATGCTTGCAGTTGCATATAAGAAAGCTGGTGGCGGTTACAAATAATATGCATATCATAAAAGGAGAGGGTTATGATAGCGGAGACAATGGCAGGTATTGCTCTTGTCAAAGCAAGTGTGGACGGAATAAAGAAAGCCATCACAACTTGTAATGATATAGGCGATATAGCAAAATATATAGATGGCATATTCGAGGGCGAACAGCAGATACAAAAGAAAAGAAGCAAAGCCCAGAAAGACCCCTTTGCTGTAAACACAATCGCTGAAGAAACCATAAACGCTAAACTTGCACAAGAACATATGCAAGAAATGAAGAACCTTATTAATATGAGATTTGGGGCTGGTGTTTGGGAAGGTATAATAGCTGAACGTGCTAGGAGAATACACGAGCAGAAGGAAGCGGAGAAGCAGGAACGCATAGAAAAAAGGCGTAGACATAAAGAGTTTGTACACAACGTAGAAATAGGCGGGCTAGTAGTAGCAGGAGGTTGTGTGGCTATTGCAATTATAGTTGCACTAGTAATGTTTTTATAAAAAGCTTGCTAAATTTACCTAGAACTTGTATAATAGAGTATTTAGGAGTTTATAATGAATTTTGTCTTGGATACCCTTAGATACAGGTATAAACACACTGCAGAAAAATCCCTACAAAGAGTCAAAGAACTTATAGTTCAAAAACCAACAGTTTGGGATGATATAGACGACGCTCTAGATAAACTGCAGAGAGACGAATCTCGCGAACAAACTTATCAATACGTTCTTAAAATCATGGAGAAGGAAGATGGCGTTAAAGAAGAGCCAACGCTCTTTGAAAAACTGGACGAAGCAGAAGTGGAGGACGAAGAGTGGGAAACCGTCCAGTAAAACTGGAGAACGGTATCTACCGTCAGCAGCTATCAAGAGCCTCTCGTCGGAGGAGTACGCAGCCACCACGCGTGCTAAACGAAAAGCAACTAAAGCTGGTAAGCAGTTCTCCAAACAGCCTAAAAAGATACGTGATAAAACAAGAAAATACAGAAAATAACGAGTAGTGAGATAGTATATGGCTAGCACGTTTCTTAGTTTAGTAAATGATGTCCTGCGAGATATGAACGAAGTAGAGCTAACAAGTTCTAACTTTAACACATCTCGTGGCGTTCAAACCACAGTTAAAGATTATGTAAATCGCTCTATAGCCGATATCATCAATTCAGAATTAAACTGGCCTTTCACGCGTTCTGAAGGGTCGACCGATGTTATCGCAGGAAAAGCACTATACAGTTACACATCTATTAGCTCCACACTAAAATATATTGATTATGATAACGTTTTTTTACAGCCTAAAAATTACATAACTAACGGAACATACGAAGCATCAGGGTCGGCAAGCATAGCAAACTGGACTACTGTAAGCGGTAGTCCTGCGGCTAGCTCTAAATTTGGAAACACACTTCTTTTAACAAATGCAGAGGCTTCTCAAGAAGTATCTGACCTTATAGTAGGACGTAGCTATACAATTTTAGCTCAGACTAGTGGGGCTACTCTAACCCTAGAAGTAGGAACGTCGTCAGGGGGTTCCCAAACTTCATCTTCTACACTAACTATCAGCAATGCTAATGAAGTGCTAATATCAAAAATAACTTTTACAGCTACAGCTATAACACATCACGTTAGTTTTACAGAGGCATCAGGAAATGCCGCGTATGTAAAGTTGGTTGAGTTAAGCGAGGATGTGCAGTCTATACCTTTAAAATATATTTCATATGAGGAATACACAGAAAGGTTTAGGGAGCGCGATGCTAGACTTAGTACAGATAAGTTCGGTGACCCAGAATACGTATATACAACTTACAACAATGAACTTGGGCTGACACCTATTCCTAAGAATAGCAACAGGGTGTTGTCCTTTGACTTCTACGTAACTAATACAGAGCTAACAGGCTCTACCGATACTTCTATTATACCCACGAGGTTTGAGCCTGTTATTATAGCTCGTGCTAAATACCACACTTACACGTTTCGTGGGGATATTCAAACAGCGCAGTTCGCACTAAGAGAGTACGAGGATGGCATAAAACGAATGCGCGTAGAACTACTCAACAGAAAAGATTATATGAGAGCAGTATAGATGTCAGATTTAAGTGGTGTTACTCCTGTAGCTTTTAACTGTCAGGGCGGTCTTATTCTAAATCGTTCTACTTTTATGATGCAACCGGGGGAAGCCTTAGAGCTAGAAAACTTTGAACCTGATGTTACGGGCGGTTATAGGCGTATATCTGGTTTTTCAAAGTACGTTTCTGCTATAGTCCCTGCAACTGCTTCTGCATCTGAGAAAATTCTTATGGTGGCTACTTTTGGTAGTAAAGTACTAGCCGCGAGAGGTACTAATATATTTAGTGCTGACCCCGGAGGTTCATCTTGGACTAGTATAGATAGTGGTAGAACAGGAGCGTTAAAGTATAGATTTGAAAGATTTAACTTTAATGGCACAGATAAAATAGTTGTTGTTGATGGTGCAAACGCACCCACTGTATTCAACTCAAGTTTATCAGCAACAGACGTAAGTGAAAGCTCAGTAGCAGGTTCTAAGTTTGTTGCTTCGTTTAAAAACCATATGTTTTATGCTGGTAAATCGACAAGTAAACAGGAAGTAGTGTTTAGTGAACCGTTTGATGAGGACGGTTTTAATTCAGGGGGTGGTGCTGGTAGTATTAAAGTTGACGATACTGTAACGGGCATAAAAGTTTTTCGTGATGACTTATTTATATTTTGTGAAACTAGAATATTTAAACTAAGTGGAAGTTCCCTTTCTAATTTTGCTGTGTCTGATGTGACAAGAGATATTGGCTGTATAAATGGCGATACAATACAAGAATTTGCTGGTGACCTAATATTCTTAGGCCCTGATGGTTTAAGAACTATCGCTGGTACTGCTCGTATTGGCGACGTGGAATTGGGTACTATAAGTTCAAATGTGCAATCTATATTTAACGATAATATATCTAGTGCATCAGAGTTTGATAGTATAGTAATACCAGATAAAACACAGTACAGAATATTCTTTACAAAGTCAGGACAAGCTGAAGCCGCAACCAAGGGCATTATCTGTGTAATGAGAGGTCAAAAATTTGAGTTTGCGGAGTTGCGAGGAATAAAACCTGCTTCCACAGACCATTTTGTATCTTCTGGTGATGTTATAGTTTTACACGGGGCGTATGCTAATGGTTATGTGTATAGACAAGAATTAGGAGATGATTTTGATGGGGCAACTATATTGGGTAAGTATAGAAGTCCTGATTTAACATTCAATGACCCCGGCATACGAAAGCATATGCAGAAGATTATTGTAAATTACAAACCTGAGTCGAGCATCAATGCAAATTTATTTGTAAGATATGATTATGAAGCGTCAGATTCAGCAAGACCTGCAGCGTATGCATTGGATTCAACAGATGTTGTAGCCATATATAACACATCAGTCTACGGAGTACCTACGTATGGGGGCGCATCACAGCCTTTAGTCAGACAGGCAGTAGAGGGTTCAGGTTTTGCTGTTGCCCTGAGAGTTAATGATGGTGGGGCTACAGCACCCTACTCACTAAAAGGATTTCAACTAGAATACAAACTTGGAGCAAGAAGGTAAATGGGAGCTACATATACTAGACAATCTTCGTATACCGATGGCGATACTATTACTGCCGCACATACTAATGATGAGTTTAATCAGTTATTAGCGGCCTTTGCCGCAAGCACAGGGCATACTCACGACGGCACTACAGCCGAAGGAGGCCCCGTTACTACATTACTGGGTAACACTCTTTCGTTTGGTGATGGTACTACTGACGCAGACATAGTTATTACATTTAATGCTAATAATAATGATGGTGTTTTATCGTGGAAAGAAGATGAAGATTATTTTGAATTTTCAGATGACGTACTTCTTGCTTCTACAGAAAAATTACAATTCCGTGACACGGCAATATATATCAACTCAAGCACAGATGGACAGCTAGACCTTATAGCAGATACTGAAATACAGTTAGCCGCTACAACTATAGACATAAACGGTAACGTAGACATATCTGGCACACTAACTATTGGTAGTGCTGGGATATCTGAAGCTGAACTTGAGATACTTGATGGTGCAACAGTAACAACTGCTGAATTAAACATTATGGATGGTGACACATCTGCATCTGCTACTACTGTAGTTGACGCAGACCGTGTTGTATTCAATGATGCTGGAACTATGAAACAGGTGGCGGTCACGGACTTAGCTGCCTATTTTGACGACGAGATTACGGCTATGCCTAATCTTGTAACAACCGCCGCTACTACTGTAGGAGCATTAAACTCTGGTTCTATCACATCTGGCTTTGGAACTATCGATACTGGCTCATCTACGATTACAACTACAGGGCTAATATCTGGTGGCTCACTTGATATTGATGATGTACTTATCAACGGTGCAACGATTGGACACACAGACGATACAGATTTAATAACGCTATCTAATGGTATTGTTACTATAGCAGGTGAATTAGAGGCTGTTAGTTTAGATATTTCTGGTGATGCTGACATTGATGGTACATTAGAGGCTGATGCAATCACAGTAAATGGCACAGCATTATCCACAGTAATCGCAGGAACAACCGTTACTAACGCAACTAATGCAACTAATGCAACTAATGCAGTACATGTAAGTGTTGCGGATAATGAAAGCACGGATGAAGAAAATCTTATTACCTTTATAGAAGATGCTTCAGCAACTGGTAACGTAGGTTTAGAAAGTGATGGTAACTTTAGTTATAACCCAAGTACAGGTACTGTTACTGCTACTATATTTAAGGGTAATATTGATGCTGTAGACGGGGACTTTGATGGTACACTTGAAGCTGATGCTATTACCGTAGGTGGCACTGCATTAGCAACAGTGATAGCAGGAACAACAGTTACTAACGCTACAAACTCTGCTCACGTACTGGTTACGGACAATGAAAGCACTGATGAAGAAAACTTAATTGCTTTTGTAGAGGGTGCAACATCAAGCACAGGCAATGTTGGCTTAGAGATGGATGGTAATTTAACTTACAATCCAAGTACTGGCACAGTAACCGCAACAGCATTCGCTGGTGATGGCTCTAATCTAACAGGAATTAGCGCAGGTGATATTGTTGGAGATACTAGCCCACAGCTAGGCGGTAACTTAGACTTAAATTCCAACAACATTACTGGCACTGGTAACATTAACATCACTGGCCATTTCACCGCAACCGATGGAAGCACAATAACCACAGCAGATAATTCTACTCAGCTTACACTAAAATCAACTGATGCTGATAATGCTGAAGGACCACGGTTAGATTTTGTTAGAGACAGCGCAAGTCCTGCGGATGATGACCAGATAGGCATTATGCGGTTTAGAGCTGATGATAGTGCAGGTACAGAAGTTACTTTTGCAGAAATAGCTACAGTACTAAGAGACGTTACCGATGGTACATTAGATGGTGAATTAAGCTTTTATGTAATAAGAAACAGTAATCTTAGAGAAGCTATGTCGCTAAGTAATGCTAATGTTATTTTTAACGAATCAGGCGATGATGTAGACGTTAGGATTGAATCTAGCGGCAATGTCAATATGTTCAAATTAGATGGTGGAACTGATAGAATTGGCATTGGAAAAGCACCAACGCAGGGCGTACTTGATGTTAATGGTGATGTATTTTCTACTGGGCTGACTGTTGATTCAACAACATTGCACGTTGATTCTACGAATAATAATGTCGGAATCGGCATAGCGGCACCTGCCGACAAGCTACATGTCTTTAAAGGTTCGTCTGGAATATCAACTTTTTCTAGTAACACTGCCATTCTTATTGAAGATGATGCGGCAGTAGCACTACAGTTTGCAACACCCAACACCTTCAATCAACAAATCGTATTTAGTGACCCTGAAGATAACACCGTAGGTAAAATTCAATATGCTCATAGCAGTAATGTCATGACTTTTGATACAGACGGTGACGAAAGTATGCGGATAACTGCTGGTCATGCAGTCATAGGTAAATCTGAGGGTGGCACTGCAAATCGTGTTAGTTTTACTCAAGGTTCTGCAAAGGCTTGGGGCGATATTGATGGTACTGGCACTGTACACCTTGATGGTAGTTACAACGTCAGTAGTGTTACTGACAATGGCGTTGGGGATTATTCACCTCAAATTGACAATGATATGAACAATGCGGCTTTTGCATGTAGTGCTATGACCTCCAGTCCAACGGCTGATAGCAACAGACCAATTGTTGCAATTGTCCAATCAAAAACCACAAGTGCAATTAACATAAAAACAGTTGGAACTTTTAACAATAATACAAATATTGACTCAGACCCTACCCACTTTACTATTCACGGTGACCAAGCATGATGGATTGGAGAAACACAAAACTTATAGATAGAATTGAATGGGCTAGGCAAAACCTAAAACCGTTTCAAACAGAATATTGCGTTGTTTATGAAGACATAAACATGGGTTGTTCTGCTATCCTTTATCCTAGTTCTCACAAGATGGCGGCTTTAATGCATGGCGGGATACATCCACCTGCGTGGGTAAAAATCAAACTAAAAGAAGATGAACAGCATCCTGACTTTGTAAGACACTCTGATTGGAATGGACACTTACTTCATGAGACAGAACCAATGCCTTCACTCACAGAAAAACAAGCGATTGAACATTTGATTCTCACCGATATACCAAAGTCTATTTGGGAAACTTGGGATAAAGGCAACAAACCAAAGATAGTTATCTGCAAGAAAACACAATTACCACAATCAAGAGAATGGCGAGACGCTTGGAGAATAGCGGCATGACAGATGTAGAACCAACAACAATCATTATAGATAAGAATGATGCATCCATTGATGCGAGTACAGCAACCATACCTACAAACAGACTATTCAGAGACGCTTGGGTTTTAAATGGAACTGTAATTACAGAAGATTTGGATACTGCAAAAGAAATCTTCAAGGATAAAATACGTGCAGTAAGAACGCCTCTGCTTAAAGCTGAAGATGTTGTGTATATGAAAGCATTAGAAGCTGATGATGCAACCGCAAAGGCGGCTTCAGTCACTAAGAAGAATGCGTTGAGAGATGCACCAGCCGCACAAGCCATCATAGACGCTACGACAATAGATGAACTTAAAGCGGCTTGGAATAGTAGCTTACTTGGCACTAGCCCTTACGCATAGAGAAGACTAATGGAAATAGACCCTATGTTATTTTGGAATATTGTTCTTACTATGGTAATCGCACCAGTGTTCTGGGCATTCCGTCAGATGTTTACAGAAATTAAAAGACTGCAAATTTTATTAAATAAAACAAGAGAAGACTATGCGACCAAGATAGAGCTACGTAGTGACGTAGACAGAGTTATGGAAGCATGTCACAGAATAGAAGATAAACTAGACAGAGTATTGAGTAAGGCTTAGATATGGCACAAGATGGCGTAATTAATACTGATAAAGAACTAACAGACCAAGTTGGGGCAATGGCGGCTACGGGAGTTCCTACTGTAGACCCTGTTTTACAGCTGGTGCAGGAAAACGAAAAACTCACTGGGGAGGGTTTGAACTTACCTAACACTGCCATAACTGCAGACCAAGCATCTACGGCTAACCTAGCAGTAAACGCACCTGTTGCAACTACAGACTTAGGGCAGGTGGGTGCAGTAACGACAACAACCCCACAGTTAGGTAATATTTCTTTAGAGTCTGCTACTCTAGACCGTCCTGACGCATACATGACCGCCCCTCAAGGGCAAGTATCAGCGGAGTCCTTATCAATTGCCGCAACCGAAGAGCTAGATGAACGTGGAACAGTTCAATATCAGCTTGGACAACTGATGTCCTCCCTAGAAGAGGGTAAACCCATGCCATCATGGGCATCCCCGCAAGTTCGCAAGGTAAATGCCATCATGCAACAGCGAGGGCTAGGAGCATCTAGCATGGCTTCTGCGGCTATTACCCAAGCTCTTATGGAGTCTGGAGTGCAAATAGCATCTGCAGACGCAAACAAGTATTCTGCTATACAACTTCAAAATCTCAATAACAAACAGGCATCTGCTCTTCAGAATGCGGCAACATACGCGGCTATGGATAAAGCAAATCTTAATGCTCGTCTTCAGGGTGCTGTTACGAACGCACAAGCGTTCCTGTCTATAGATTTAAGAGAGTTGGATAACGAACAGAAGTCTAACACCCTAGCGTATCAAACCCTAACTACGGGGTTGTTTAAGGATGCCGCTGAAGATAATGCTCGTAAGGAGTTTAATGCGAAGAATGAGCTACAAGTAGAAGAGTTTTTTGCAGAGCTAACTGTTCAAACAGAGACAGCGACTGCAAACAGAGAGGCTTCTATGAGACAGTATAACGTGTCTGAGTCGAACGCTATGAAGCAATATAATGCGACCCTAAAAGATTCGCGGGATAAATTTAATGCCAACATGGGTTTTGCAGTTGACCAGAGTAACGCTGTTTGGAGGAGAACAGTTAATACTGCGAATACGGCACTTCAAAACGAGGCCAATCGTGTGAATGTTCAGAACACGTTTGCTGCATCTCAAACCGCTTTAAATTCTATTTGGCAACAATATAGAGACAATGCTTCTTGGAATTTTCAGAAGGGCGAAAATCAACTGCAGAGAGAACACGCTATAGGTATGGCGGCTCTTGAGTTCGCAAATACAAAAGAGTTATTTGAAATGGAAAACCAACAAGAATACGCGCAGTCAATTGGTGAGTTTATTTTTAATTTGTTTAACACTAGCGAAGAGTAATGGATAGAGTATTATGTTTAATTTTGTAACAGCAATTACTAGCGCACTAGTAACAGGGCTTGGGAAGAGTGTAGATGTAGGAACAGCAGTTGTAAAGAAAGCTGATTCTTTTCTTGATAACCCTCTAGGTAAGAAGATTATGTCATCTGCAGGTGCTAGTTTCTTTGGGGATGCTACAGGGGAGCAACAACAACAACAGGCTCGTCGACAGTTTCCAACACTAGACTATGAGCCGGGACAAACTCAGAACGTAGGGCAGATGACCCCCCTTGATAATGCTAGGTTTCTACGGGCAGTAGAAAATATACGTAGTCGTCCTATAAACACGGATGTTAAACTACAGCGCATTTTAGATAACAATACAGTTCGACCAACAGCCAGAAGGAGGGCGGCCGCGTCCCCCGGAAGTACTTCTGTGAGAGGAAGAATATTAGCTCCTAAAGCTATACCAACTACAGCTACAACAACAAGAAAAGTCTGAGGAGCATACCTGTGGCAAGATTTAACGTAGACCCATTTAGCGCACCACCTGCAGGGCATTCCCTGACCGAGGACAACACCAAGTGGCCTTGGGGTAATCCACCACGAATGGTAGACCCTAATCAGGTCTTGGACATGCTTGTAGATAAATTTGAAGGCCCTAAGCGTAGACAAGAATTATTTAAGATGATGTTGGTTGGTGTTTCTATAGAGACAATTGTTGAAGGGGTCATATATCAGGGGTTTACAGAGGGGGCTTTCAGTCCTGACGTAGGCTTGCTAATCAAAGGGCCTCTTGGGATAATACTAGCAAACATGGCTGAGGAGGAGGATATTCCGTATCGCCTGTTTGAAAATGAGGATGTCCTAGAAGAGGGTACTATGGACGACAAGACCTTTATGAACCTTATGAAGAGCAACAATCCTAGAATGTTTGGGTTCATTAGAGAGGCACTAAATCAGAGTATACGCGAAGGTTCTCAGAAGAATGCCCCTGAAGATACATTCTTAAATACAGAAAAAGGGGACAAGTAGATGAGCTTTTTTCAAAATGTTGCACTAGGCATGGTCAAAGCTGCTAATCAAGACAGCAGGCAGAGAGCTATAAGAGCGCGAGAAGACGAGTTGTTGCGGGATGAGAGAGAAGCTAATTTTTCTAACATGCTATACACAGGAGTTATAAATAGAACACTGGATAAGAGTGTACTAGAACAAGACTTGGGAACGTTAATGTCTCGCGACAAGTCTAGTCTGGGAGACTATGTTATACAGCCTAGTCAAATACCAGATATAATGAATTTCATGAACCCCTATTTGCAGGATGAACGTGTAGACCCTACTGCACTAGCAAATTATTTACGCACTGAGGGAGCTAGCACACAGGGTGCATTATCTTTAATAGGGCCTGCTCCTGAAGAAGAGGGTGAGGACAATAGCCTTGAAATCTTAAAGTGGGGAGCCGAGCTTGTTAAGAACAAACTGATACCGCAGGAAAAATTCGATGAAGTTAAACTAGAGTTTGAAACCACGGGGAAAATTAACCAAGACAGTTTATTCAACGCAATAAACGTGGTATCAGAAGAGGCAAAAACCCACACTGTAGGAGGACATACATTTCCCTACTTACAGCCTAACTTTGGAGAAGCTGACGAAATTCTAAACAGTGTAGCCTTGTTGGAAATTCATTTAGCAGACCCCACGGTTCGTAAAAATATAATAGCCCAAGCTACTGAAGACGAGGGCTTAAAGTCTTACCTAAATCAAATATATACTCGTAACAATGTGTACTATAACTCTACCTCTAGTAAAACAGATGTTGAGGCAGGCATTGTACAAAATCAATATTTTCAGTACGACAAGGATGCTCCTAACTTTTTAGAAGTTTTAAAGGGTGTGGGTATTATACCTAATAGTCAATTTAAACCTGCCGCGTTTGGTAATGATACCCAAGCAAGCACAGGAACAGTTTTTATACCTGACAATGAACAACCAGAAGAAGGGGGACTTATAGGTATTTCTGTTCCTGAACAAATGATAATTGACCAGTATAATGTTGATTCTAAGATGTTAGATGGATTAGCAAATCATCACGATATGGAACAGGGAAAAGACCAACTCTATACGAACCTAGATTATTTGACATACTCTGAAGCTCCAGAACCTAACCTAGATGCTACAGCATTTGTTCAGAGTGAAGATAAGATGGAGTCCGTGGCTACTGGTGCAAAGCTTATACAGGTTGGCGCACAGAATATGTTTTCATTAGAGGGGGGCGCAACTAGAGGGCAGGTAGATGCTACATCTAGTCTTCTCATAAATGTAGGGGGAGGAACAGCAGAGAACGGTTATACCAACCTAGATACAGGAAAAATGACCCGCGCAGTATTTACTATCACTAAACCTGACGCTAGACAATACGGTAAACCCTCTAGTCATCTAACTGGTCAAACAGGAACACAATACATGTTAGACCGCAAGTTTGATGTGGAAGGGTTTAGAGAACAATCAGAGGCCGCTAAAGAAGCTAATGAAATGTTGGCTGAGTTAATTCGTCTTCAAGAAGAATTGGGTGCGCCCGGTATAGTAGCGATAGTAGAAAAGTTTGCTCTGGGTTTTGTAGGGCAGGGTAAACAAATAAGTAATTTGTTTAGCATCTACGGTGAGCAGAGTGACCCTACATTTAGTGATAAGTTAGCTAGAGACCAAGGGACAACAAGTGCTACTCTGCAAGAGATAGCTAGGGAAAAGTTAGGAATAGGCAGAGATGCAAAGCTTAGTCAAGCGCAAGCACTACGACTAACCCTAGCCGCTAAAATGGCTCGTGCGGTAGACCCATCAGGTCGTCTATCTAACCAAGATTTTGAAATACAGCTAGATAGATTAGGAAGCTCTGGATTATTTAACACAGAAGCAGGCACAATGGCAAAATTGGGTACTGTTAAAAAAGAGTTTGAAACTAGAGTTAAGAACAATATGTTTTTTGAGAGCATAATAAGTAAGGATAATATTACCTCTGAGGACACACGATTTATAAAAGCACACAATCTTGTTAAGAGGGCTGTTCTTCACCAGAAAATGAAGGGGGCGCAGAGGAGAAGTGATTTTGGAGGGAAGGTTGATGATGGTGAGGGTCAAGCATCACGAGGAAAGCCTTTCAAGGGTATAGACGGAGCTACCTTTACATTTGAAAACAAGATTATTAAAGTTTTTAATAGTGACGGTGAAGATATAACAGATAGTGAAGAAGTTAAAAATTTACTAACCAATACGGGGTCTTAAACAATGGTTCAACAACAATCGCCTGTAGTTTTAAGCGACGAAGACGAAAACAAATTTAGAAGTGCAAACGAAAGTTACACGTCCGATACCCGAACTTTAGCTGAAAGAGAGGCTGCAGGAGAGGTGGTAGTGGACGATACACCTGTGACCTATACAGAAGAGGGCATTCCTAGGTTAACAGTATCTGCTACTCCTGTAAAATTAAAACCAAAGCCAGAAGCAAATGTTCCTGAAATCGTTTCAGTTACGTCCCCTATTGAGAGTGTTATCCCACCTAAACTTAAAGTTCCTAAAGTTACGTTTAAGAGTTTACAAACAGAAGCAGAAGAGTCCGTTGCAGAGAAGAAGGCGCAAGTCACCACATATGATGACGTGGTTAGAGAACTTGAGGCAGGTAATGACGTTACTATAGATACAGGGGATGGGGTTCAAACTTTTACGGGTACTCCTAGTAACGCGGCACTTGCTAAAAATGAAAGTGTGGCTACTCAGATAAAACTTGGTTTACGCTTACAGAACCAGAACACAAAAACCCAAGAAGAAGAAACCTTTCCTGATGAACCTAAGATTTCCTTTGTAACCCAGACGGGAAGAATAGATACCTCATCCCTAGACCCTGAGTTTAGACCCCACGCACAGGCGTTCGCAGAAAGTAGAAAAGCTTTAGACGACGTGTTACGTCCCATAATAAATACAGGCAGACCTGACATTGATGTGGCTGTCCGTCAGTATTTTATAGACGATTTTACCACGGGGGACATCCTATCAAACCTTAATAGGAGACTAGCTGAGACAGGCAGGGCTGTACCCATACTCCCTACTTTTGGAGCGCAATTTCTTGGAAGTGCTGTAGAAGCAATTACACGTGCCAATCGACTAGGAACTACTTTTTCGGAGGAGTGGGAAAGTCTGGCAGGTAAGAGAGATGAAGCTCTCAAGGATATATTAGAACAAATAGACGAGTTTATACCTGCTCCGACAATGGCTATGGGCTTAAACGATGCGATACGAGAGAGAGCAAAAGAGGATTTTGAAGAGGGTAAATTTAGCGACGACCCTGAACTAAACAAGGCAATATATGAAGACTTTGTTTTTGAAACTTCTCGTATAAATGGAGAGAAGGTAGAACGACAGTTTATTGACGAGGAGACTGCATATCAGATAATTGAAGAGTCCTTTAGTCAGATGAATGGTGTTGAGCAGTTTGTAACGATAGCTGGAGAGAATGTACTTGGCGGGGGTATACTAGGCAAAACAAAGAATATGTCGGCTGCCAAAGAGTTGGCAATAGCCGAAAGGTCGCGCAAACTGCTAGGGGCAAGTGACGATATTTCTGTGTTTGATTTACAAAAATTAGCCCTAGAACAGAGTAAGAAAATAAAGTTGAATGATGACCTCTTAGAGTTAGCGTTATATAACAAAGCTCTAAGTAGAGAACTACAGGATGCTAAAGTCCGTATAAAAGCTTTAAAAAATCAAGCCGCAACTATTGGTATTTCTTCAGTAGAAAAAGAAAGACTTCTAGCAGAAGCTCTAAACCTATCTAGAATGAGAACAAGAAACTTTGCTAGAAGAACATTAAGCCCGTACATAAAAGAAGTTATTGGTGGAGAAACTAGTGTGGCTCTTGCGGCTACTATAGGTAGAAATACTCTAGAAGGCACTTTTGGTATGTCAGGCGACCAAGCGGAATTAGCTGGTTTTGCAGGGGGTCTACTAACTGAGGTTTCTGGTGCTAACAAACTTTTGTTTAAGGGTGGCGTAAAACTTACAAAGACAGCAGTAGGTGTTCCGTTAAAGGGAGCATTAAATCTATCTCCTGAGGGAATCAGAACCCCTTTCAACGCTATGATATCCAAACTTACGCAGGCTGATTTAACAGTGCAACAATATGAAGACCTGTTCCTAGGGTCAAAACTAAGCTTAGATGAGAGAAGAGGCGTTATAGCTGCATTTAAACAAGTTGAAAAGATGGATGACGAAACAAAAGAGTTTTTCCTAGAAACTCTCCAAGCTCAACTTGATATAGAAGATGACTTGTTAAAAATGTTTCCTGAAGGGGAAGAAAGAATGAGGGCAGGAAAATTTCTTCGTCAAAGTCTTGCGGAGTTAACAGGATTACCCCGCGCTATATCTGCTTATCAACTAGCTTCAGAAGCTACCTCAATACGGAAAGCTAAGAAGGGTGGTTTAGGAGCTATGCTAGAGTCTGCGGTAGAGGTAGATAGAAGAGTTGCGAGAGCGCAGATACTGATTGATGGATTTAAAAAACATGCTTCGGAGTTTGCCAATCCAGACCAGAAGGCGGCAGTCTTAGAACTTATTGAAACAGCCAATGCTACTGTACAACGAGTAAAAACAGATATGGATTCAGAGTTTGTTAAGATGAACAAACATATTGATAAGATGATATACGATATAACTTCTGACATATCTGAGCCTCTACCAGAAACATTCTACGAAGATTTTGCGGAAGCGAAGGCTGTCCTCAACAAGAGAATAAACACAGGCGATAGTAAAGAAATTATAGAGGCGTTTTCAGACTTGGATGATAATAGAAAATACAGCCTAGATATATTAAAAGCTTTAGAAGACCGTTTTGAACAAATTCGTTTAGTACGAGATAGAAGACAGCTACACAGGAGTAGTCTAGAAACTGCTGTAGAAGCGATGATATTTGAGAGGCAGGGTAACTTAGCAACAAAGATGGATGCCGTTTATGATGATTTTAGAAAGTTTGTAGCTGAAACAGATAGACCTAACATAGACATATCGGAAGCAGTATCTGAAATGCTTCGTCTTGCTAGTTCTGATGACAAGGACATTACAACTTTCTTCGGTCCTACTTCTACTTTCTTCTCTGGTTACTTGGGTAGAAAATCTATGAAGATGTTTGACAGGATGGTTACAAGAGGGCTGGACAAGTTCAACGAAGATGAAATATCTGAAATGGCTCGTGAGATAGTTGAGAACAGTGGGGGTAGGCTTACTGTAGATGATGTAGATAATCTTATGAAAACTAACCGTACTGGCTTTGGTTTACTTCTTCATCAAACAGGAGCTGCAAACATATTTGCGAATGCAAACATAGAAGAAGTGGAAGAGTTTCGTCGGGCTTTTAGGGATTATGGATATAAAACATCGAACCCTGCGGTTGCTCGTGAGTACAAACAGTTTGAAGAACTTATAGATGGAATTATGCAGGAGGGCGACCCTGAAGCACATAAAGTTTTAGTCAAAACCAGAAAAGTGTATACACAATTAAATGACCCTAACCGTCCCAATTCCCCCTTGAACAGGATACTGCGTTCTAAGGTTAAGGACAAAGAGTCTATGGATTCAAGTCCTTACGCAGGTATGTATAAGAACATAACACCTATAAAATTATTTGACGAGATTGGAAAGTCTGTTCGTACAATGATGTCAGGGGGAGACGAAAAACCTAGAGCAGTTTCAAACCTAAAAGAACAGTTGGGATATCTAACACAACTATTCGGAACACCCCAGAAGGGTGGGGAAATACGGATTGATTTACGAACAGAGGAAGGTGAGATAGCCATTGATTTAATAGAGGAAGTACTAGAAGCTATTATCTACGATGGCTGGGCTGCAGATTTCTTATCTAAAAGACCTGCTGTAGGCGCACGAGTTGACCCTAGAAATTTGGGCTTTAAACAAACTGTGATAGATGAGCTAGAAGCCCTAAACGATGAGTTTTTGATAAATGTAGTAGACCTAAAAGGTAAAGATGAGCGGGTACTAGCTGTCAACATAACAAAGTTAATCAGTGAAGAAAAGGATATTGCTAAGCTGGTTGTCCAAGGCGGTAAATTTCATAAGCAAGGTCAGAAAGCAGCCTCTAATTTAAGTATTGCATTAAAGGCAGGAAAAGAAACTGCACAAATTGTAGCCAACGAAGAACAAGCAACTATGAAAATTCTAGAAGATATCACACAACTTAAAAACTCTGGAGATTTTTACACCAAGTATATACGAGAATATGGTAACTTGGATGCTCTGAGGATGCAGTTTGTAGAGACAGTCAAGAAAGACCCTAGCATGGCAGGGGTAGATACTGACTTTCTATTCGATAACGCAATCTACAATCTAACCTATCAAGGTCTTATGCAGGTGGGGGGTTACGGTCCTGTTGCTAAGAAAGCAGCGGGACGAATTGCTGACGCACAATCAGCAGGACTACTGGGAGAGGGCATTGTTATGAACGGTTTCTCCGACGTAGTTGGTGCTTTGGCTGAACTTGAGAACCCTGAAGTTTTGAAAAACTTAGAGAAGGTTATGGACACCGAACAAATAGGACATATCAGAAACATATTCACCTACCTTGCAAATCAAAACATAGTCCAGACTGCTAACGAATTAGTTGCTACCAAAGGAATAAGCATGAATGAAGCACTTAGCCGTGCTTACAACATAGCCAGAGGACTGGTTAGTCCGACGTACGTTGCATCGGATGTGGGGCTTCGTGTGTTAAGAAAAATAAACTCTGATGCTCTTATGTTAGCCTTTCAGAGTAAGGAAGCAGGTAGGATAATGGCTAAATTACTTATGTACCCTAAGTCTATGACACCAAGAGAACTTAAAACTTTTGATACTATATTAACAGAGTTTTTGGTAACAGAAGTATCTAGAAAACAATTAGAGATAACTCTAACAGATTACTTAGATTCATACACAGGAGAAAACAACGATGAATAGAATGAAGGGCGACCTAAATAAGGACGGCAAGATGTCTGGCTATGAAAACGCTAGGCAGACTGCCATAGAAAAAAACATGAAAAAGGAGAAGAAGATGGCAGGCGGTGGAATGATGAAACCCATGACTAAGATGGGTCACGGTGGCGAAATGAAGAAGATGGGCAAGGGCGGTAACATGATGAAAACCTACGCTTACGGTTCTATGGTTCGCAAGCCTATGCAGATGGGAGGCATGGCAATGTCAGCTAACCCTATGGCCCCTCGTGAACAGAAGGGTATGGCAGGCGGTATGTCTGGTATGATGTATGGTGGCATGATGAAGAAGAAGAAGTCTTAGGTACTTCTACCTGCCCTAACACACTTGTACTTAAATAAATGGGGAATACCTGACGGTTCTACTAGGTGGATAATCAGGTCTTCTCTCATTTTTTGTGCGCGAATGATGCACTCTTCTTCTGTAAAGTAAGGACCGTAGTCGTCCACCCATTCTGTGCATCTAGGTTCTTGATTTAACATGTAAGCGCAAGATAATACGTAAGCTGTAAACATCACACATACCTTCCTGAGTTATTCATAACTTCATCTGCATTCTGTCTTAGGTAACGTATGAGAGACGATACCTTGAATGTTCCTTCATACTGGGGGAACTTGTTCTCCATCTCCCTAGCAAAATCGTCGGGGTTCACAGAGTTATACTCTAACTCCACGTTCCCGTCAGTATTAAGTTTGCAGGTAAGACTAAACAAGTCTGCTCTAGGTTTCTTTGGCATTCTTGTAAGCCTTTATAACATCTGAAGAAAACAACTTCTGCAGATTAACAAGATACATTCTAGACGCACCGTTGTCCCCGCCCGACACGGTGCGTTTTTCGTCTAGGTTATCTATGATATGTTTGAGGGACGGCACATCAAAGACGAGTGTTGCAAACGTATCGTCTCCTATGCACAGGTTGTGAAACCAGTAGTCTGATTCTGTAGACGATATGCCAGAGGGTTTGCCATAACATTCATACTCTATAGCAATATTACCTGTTCTAGCCCACATGTTCCGTTCTGACTTAACTTCTATTTTCTTGTCTTGCAACATGTCGGCAACTCGCTGTTCACGAACTTTACCATAAGATAAATCTAGGTCAAACTTCTTTCTATCCTGTATTTTCGGCTGTAGGTTCAACTTCTGTATCCTCCGTAGATTTTATTAGTTTAGCAATAAACACCTCTTTGGCTACTCGTACCTGAGCTATTTTTAAATTTAATTTATTCTCATCATCCTGCAAGAGCCTTACCTGTGTAGCAAGATATTTCTGCTCTTCAGTCAGGGAGTCTTGGTCATATTCTTTCCCGTTTATTTTCATCATTACCTCTAAATCTGTGTCTAAAAAATACTATTAAATTAATGACGGTGTTGACGCTGATAGCTGTAATCATACCAACCTCCCACCAGTTTGGTGTATAGTCTATAATCATCCTGCGTTTAAGTCAACCACTTCACATACTCCTGCAGTACAAGCTAACTCCCGTGAGCCAGAAGTGTTGTCCTCTTTCTCAAAGTCTGCCATCTTGTCCCAATCGATAGTTACATGCTTGTGGGCAATTTGCCACTCATTATAGGCATCCACGTCTATGTCCTGATAGGGTGCTTGCTGATAGGTGTGGTCAGAGTGTGGCAGGAAGGATACCCCAGAAGCAACGTCAAAGTTCTCATACACCCATGCTCCTACTCCCATCCACTCTTCTTCCTTGACGGTTATGGTGACACTAGGCTTGTGTTCACACCAGTTGAGGGCATATGTCTTCCACAACTCCAGTTGTTCTACAGCAGTTAGTTGAGTACGTGTGACTGCTCCAGTAGGAGACTTCATAGCGAAACTAAATACTGTGGTAGACTTTGGTTTCATCACATCAGGTTCGGCAGGAACACCCTGCTTTACCAAGAACTGCGTCAAGGGGTCTTTGTTGTCACCCCTGACAGTGCGTATATAATAGTCATTATGTCTAGCGTGAATACCGCTAGCCGCGTCCACTAGTTGAGACACAGTACCCGACGGCTTTACACAAGTAATGGCAACGCTCTGTGGGATTCCAAGCATCTGGGCATACTCTTTGTTGACCGCTACCGCTTCGTCTCTCATCTCGCGCAACCACTTTGCGCTGTCTACGTTCTTTGATAGAACGGGATGGTCCATGATACCAGTTAAGGATACGCCCAATAAACGTTCTTCTTCTGTGTTGTCTTTCCATACTTTCCTCAAGTATTTAAAATCTGTAAGGGTTGACTGTAGTGTTCCTAGAATAGTAGCCAGACGAACTTTACGTTTCAGGCTCTTGAGGTCATCACTCTCTCGCACAACCACTTCCGATAAATTGCAGAATTGATACGGACGTAGGATAATCTCCGAACATGGATTAGTTCCCCACATATGTCCTGTCTCGCGTCTACCGTTCTTCGCAACTTGCCTGTCTGCGGCATCACGATTGAAGATACCGCGCTCACCAGACTTACTATCATACAGGGCTAACCACTCACGCATGAACGTACCTATCTCTGGCTTACCCTTGTAGGCAACAGAGTTATTAGATAGAGCGCGTTGTGGCTCGTTGTCCCACCACTGTCCTGCTTTAGCGTGAGCCATCTGGTCATCGTTTAAGTTTGACAGGCTGATTAGGGCTGACCTACGCACACCCCCAACGACCACAACCTCACCAATTTTACACATGATGTCGTGACATTCGATAGGGTATAGTCTCCTACCCTTTGCCTTTGTAAACACTTCTATACAGAACCTAAACAAGTCAACTAATGGTTGCGGTCCTGATGCTCTACCTCCCATCACCTTTAGGCGAGAACCTGCCTCTCTAACCTGAGAGACATCCCACACAGGTACTTCTCCTGCATATAGTAGTGCAATCAACTCCTTGAAGGCTTTCGCCCAGCCGGGCTTACTGTCTGCTACCTGTATCACAGTATATGAATTACTGAAAGTATCACTAACTATGGGTAGCTTATCGACGTTCTCACGTTCTACGCTGAAGCCTACTCCTGTTCCACACATAAGTATATACATACACTCATCAAAAGAACGAGGACTATCAACAGGAATATAAGAACAATTATATCCACAAATGTTATCACGAGATAGTGCAGTCCCTGCTGTCATCATTGCCCTCATAGAAGGCATTACATCTAAATTTGTTATACCCTCTACTATATCATTCTTGTCCTGCTCAGGCAACTTAACAGCGTGCTTAACGTGTGCATGGTCTAACATAAAGTTTACATATCGCTCTACTGTTTCGTTCCAATCTTCTCGACGTTGACTATCATCTATCCAACGAGCGTAGCGGGACTTGTGTATAAATTGCTGATATGTGCTTGGTAACATGTTATTCATTAGGTTCTCTTCCTTCCAATTGATTAATACGCATCTCTATATATCTTATTGCTTTCTTTAAATCTTGTACCTCATCCGTGTCATCCTTAGTTCCTGCACGCATAACATACTTTATAACGTTGCCCATCCAGAAGGATAGCTCGTTCTTCATTATAAACGATACAGGTTCAAACTCGTACTGCTCGTAATGTCTTGGGTTCTTAATAACATCAGGCTGTTGTTCTGCCTGTTCTAATCTACGTGTCATATAATCTTCATGTTTTTCTTGAGTCATTGTTCCTTACCAAAATCTACCTTTATTATATTGCCAGTTCTAGACAAGACGTTCTCTACAGCCTCATCCACCTCGTCATCATCTAACTCTATCTGTATACTATCTATTGCAGCCATAAACTTAGTACGCGCTACTCCCGCATCCCAGATAGTATCAAAGTGGTTCTCCATAAGTTCAATAATTCCTGACAGAATTACCATACCTGCAGGAACTTCTGGTTCACCATCACTAGATGTGTTCGTATCATATGCCGCCATAGTAAAGCTATCTGAATCATTATTATTAAGTATAAGATAATAACGTCCACCTAGAAGACTTGCAACCTCTAAGTTCCTATCCATTTCATCTGTTGTCATTCTTTAGCCACTCCTCTGGGATAGCACCCTCTGCCCAAGGAAATTCGTACTTGGTTGCCCACATACTGTATGTAGTCTTGCTACCCCTATAAATTTTATTTCTAGCATTTAAGAAAACTATACGGATATCCAAATCGGGGTACTGTTGCTTAATCAACAACATCTTAACCCTGTCTCCCTTATCGAAATGCCCCTTCGCTTCTATGTAAATGTCTTGGTCTACAAGATAAAAGTCAGGGGTATACACACGAGGCTTTGGTATGTACGGTAGTTTCTTCTTCTCATACTCAAACGCTATCTTCTGTTGTGATAAATTCTTTGCTATGTTTATCTCGAACATAGAACGGTACTTTGTATTTCTCATAATCCTTGAAGCAGAAACTCCTGCTTTATCCTCTCTAGCCTTCTTAATAGATACTGTTCTACTTTTGGGGTGTGTTTTTCTAAATTGTTTAGCTCGTCGCTTAATCGCAACGTCGGAAGACATATGGTTGCCCCTCTCCTTAATTGATACATTATAGCCTGTGATTCTTCTTCAATCTTCTTTATGTCCCGTGCTTCTGTGTCTGACACGAGATACCCAGACTTAGAGAAGTTGTTTTTTACTGTAAGGGGAAAGGAAGTTTGTAAACTCCTAACTTCAACAGTTGCAGAGTCGCCTCCCCTACTCTCGTGGCTCTCTACAAATACACACATCAACTGCGGGTTTAACTTCATAATCTTTATAGGATATGTTTCGGTGAAGAGTACTGGCACTACACTTTCCTTGTCTTAACTGTAGTGTACCATGCCATTGGGGGGAACTTAGCCTTAGACGTGACCTTAGGCAGATGTTCTGCATTCTTCCAACATATACTCTTGAAGGAGCAGAAGGTGCAGGTCTTAGGCATTAGTTTATTACCTGTTTCAACTTTTTGTTTTGAGACGGTGTACGTCTCGTCTGTAGGTGTGAAGGGTATCTTGAACCCTTTATCTTCTAACAGGCTACGTACGCGCTCCTTAGCGTCAGCAATGTACTGTTTCCTGTCCTCTTCTTGGTCTTCAGGAGCTTCAGCAAAAGCCCACTCTCCTGTAGACTTATTTATAGCTATCCACCCACCAAACGGCATACCCTGCGCTTCTGCATATAAGAAGCCCTGCATGATGTATCCGAATGGGTCATCCTCTTTTATGACATCGTAGCCACCACGGTTGGCAAACTTGTTATCGTATGACCAAGGACTTGTAGACTTGATATCCCAAACCTTATCTACCCCATCATTCATAATGAGGTCTAGAGTACCCTTAACTATTGTACCGTCTATGTCTAGTTCACAAGCTCGTTGAGTATCCACAACTTTGACATCCGCAGACTTGAGAACAAACACAGCAACAGCTTCAATCAAGTCACCCATCAGGAAACGCATGATGTCGTTATACCCCATCTCCTGCTTGTTACCCTGTTGCTCTAGCTTCTGCTGACATAGGGGACGACCAAGCCCCGACATACGTATTCGGTAGCCTTCTTTGCGAGATAGTTGTTTTCTAAGAGACTCTTTGCAGTCCTCACCAAACTGCTCTATTAAATGCTCAAGACGAGAAGAGTCTACCTCTCCTCGCCCTGCACGTTTAAGAAAGTCCTGTACTTCAAACAGGGCTAACATTAGCCGAATCGTTGTGCTAAATCAACGTCCTCGTCTGTTGCTACAAGTTTGAGGGAGTCACGATGCTCCTGTAGTACCTTCTGATTAGAAGCAGACACACCATCATGGAAGCTCTGTAATAGTTCCTTAGCTTCTAAAGTGAAGGGTATTTCCTTGACCAACTCTGGTTGTGGTATCCAGTAGGTCACCCCACCATTCGCCATACGTTTAGTCTTCAACTCTATATAAGCAGTGGGCAGTGGTATCTTATTACCAAGCTTCTGATTAATAAAGTCATTTATAGGTCTAAACCCTGAACGCTTGAAGTAGGATATGAATGGTAAGTCTTTTACAGGGGTCTTCTTACCTTGTGCATTCTTAGCATCAGGCATATCGACCTTACCATATAGTATCACGTTGCACGTCACCGACTTACTAAGAAGCAACTGCGGGTCATCATCAGACAGCCCCTCCTCTTCTGCTCGTGTCAGTCGTCCACACTTCATCGTCCCCAGTTTGTCAGGGAATGAGTCAGACATCTTCTTACGTTGCACTGATTTGCAAGAGAAAGTGTTCTCCTCTGTGTCAAATACAGAGTACTCGTAAGTCCTCATCATTGGAACTATAAAGGCAGATTCGGCATACACAATCTCTGAGCCATTATACATCTTCCATGTACCACGTTTTAGGGTTTCCCCATTCTCCGTGTCTGCATCGTAATTGATGCGAAGCGATGACAGTGCATCACTCTTTGATTCAGCCAATCCGTCCTGCCCTAGCATGGCAATAAGACTAGCGTTATCATCTCCTACATTAACGTCAAATTCATTAATTAAGTCTAAGTCTGTACCCATTTCTTTCTCCTTGGGTTGGTTGCGTAAAATCATTATACTTCTAAGACAGCTTCTAAGTCAAGCCAGTTTTTACCCATCTTTAATTCAATGCCTATTGGCATGTCATACTCGTTACCATAACGACGAAGTGTCTCCTGTGGTAGGGACAGCATCGCTTCAGCCATAATATCAATGCACTGCTGTTCTTCAGAAGGGTAAACATCTATTACTATAGAGTCGTGAACTGTGTTGCAAATGAGAGATTTCATACCTGCATTTTTCATATCGTGATACAACTTAACCAAGGCTATAGGCAATAGGTCAGCCGTAGCAAATCCCTGCACAGGATAATTACATATAGCAGTGCGGTTAGTAGCAGTACCCCAATCTGTCCACTTGGAATCTGGGAAGGCATACACCCTGCCCGATGGTAGGGTTATTTCTTTCTTGGTTACAGCATCCTTCTGTAAGTCCTTGTGCCATTCTTTAACACCCGCATACTTCTCCTTGAATGCTCTGTAGTATCTCTGTTGGCTATCCGTCCCGCTAACTCCACCGTATAAAGGCTTGAAAGTATGAGCTTTTGCCTCTTGTCGGGTGCAGCCAATGATGCTAGCAGTGTAGTTATGAACGTCTGTTCCTGCCTCTACATCAAGTCGAATGTTATCATCTTTGGCTAGATACCCCGCAACTCTGAACTCCAGTTGTGCATAGTCCCCCTCTAGGATTGACCCTCCCTCGAACCTACTCTCTATCGCCTTACGAATGGCAAACGTCGAACCCCGTGGCATGTTCTGGAAGTTAGGATTACGACTAGACAGCCTACCAGTAGCTGTGATGCATTGCATATACTCTGTATGTACAAAGCCCTTACTGTCGACATTGTTGAACATACCCTCTACAAACGAACGCAGATATGTTCGCAGGGCAGAGTATCGTATGTAACTCTGTGAAAACTCTTGAGCTTCTCCTCGTAGTGTTAGGGACACGTCCTCTAGTGTAGTCTTGTCTGTCTTGAAACCCCCTGATGCTGTATCGAATGCGTCCCGCGGCAGAACTTTGAACCCTGCCACCTCTTTAAGCTTCTTGTATCGGACACCCTTGCCTTCACAAAGCTTGCAGATACGAACAGCCTTCCCCAGACTACCATCCTTCTTGAGCGGAGAATATCGTCCTGTACCCCTACAGGCAGGACACTGTGAACCCTCCGTTTTATAGACCACATCTGTGTGTCGTATGACATGATGCTTAAACTCTGTGCGCGTCATGCGCTTACGTAGTTTTGGTTTCTTAGTAGCCCCGCGAAACTCGTGACCAAGATTGAAGAGGATAGCCCACTGCTTCTTGTCCTTTACCTTGCAGGAGTATAACAGCATAGACCTATCATCGGGACTATCCAAGTTGACAGGAGTATCACCCATAGCATTCCGTGCCAGTTCGTTAAGCCTACGTTCAAGGACGAACATCTCCTGCTCGTACTCCTCTTTAATCTGTAGTAGGGTGTCTGTGTTTATCTTAATACCGTTCTGCTCTATGTGAGCCAGAACATCCGTCATCTCAAACGACAAGCGTAGTGTGGGTAACAGGTTCATTATATATCTCCTCAAAAGATGAGCCAAAGGCTTTGAGTTGTTCTAGGGCTACTTGCTCTGTAGCCAGTACGTCGGCTATACCGTACTCTACTATCGTGTCCCACGGTATATCATAGAAAGTCTTGCCCTCCTTGAAGTAGGGAGTAATGAGGTCTTTCTCCTTCTGCACTCCACCATACTTCTCTGCAACAGAAGCAAGCGACAAAGCCCAACGTCTTGCCTTCGATAGAATATATTCTGAAACCATCGTATCATAAACTTTCCCTTCATACTTAAAATTAGATTCGCGTATCCACGACAGGTCAAACTTGATGTTGTGTCCTATCACAATGTCGGCACGGTCTAGCTCTGATTGAAACCTGTCGAACGCATCGGGTGTTGGTTCTTCTGTACTGTGGTAGTAACAGTCGTAGGTTACGTCTTCCTCGTCCAACCACTTGTATCCTATTGCCACGAGCATATTGCCAAAGTAGGGCAGGGGAGTAGTAGAACCGTTAGACTTCTCCTTGTGGGTAGTCTCTACATCAAAAGTGAGGATGTTAGTCATGCTCCCCCCCGTTGCCCCTGCCTAGCCCACCAAAGTATTGAGGTCTGCGCTTTGCTGTCTCGAATGTTCCAACAGTGGTGAATATACCTGCAAGTATTAGAGCATGTATGATAGCACTAACACCGAAGGCAAGAACTGAGCCTAGATACATACTGAATATGATGCACCACATCCAAGCCAAGACTTGCATTATCATGTGTCGAGTATTCACGTCAGGTATGTTAGACAGCGGGTTCTTGGTGCTGTCCATGATGTTTCTATATATTCCTAGCATGAGCAAACCGCCTTCCTCAAAAGTTCTACAACAACTACGTAAGCCCCACAAGCAAATACAAACATGATAAGAAAACGCAACACATTGTCCATGCTGGGGTCTTGCATCTCATCCTTGTTCATCCAGAAGGTAAGTATCTTAATAAGCATCAGTAGTATACCCCCGTGTTTATATCAATATGACTTGTAAACATACCATGCCACCCATTGAGTTTGTTCTTGGATATGCAGATATGCCGTGCGGTGTTCTCCTCATCAGAGCCACCCGTCTTGCCAATACCTATGATAACATCCGCTTCTCCTGCCTTACCAGTTCGCGAACCATCTAGCATAGCATAGTCAACAAATTGACGGTCATGGGCATCGTAGCTAGCCTGAGACACAGACCAGAGTAGTAACTTGTTACGCTTGGCTATCTCACGAGCCATCACATACGTTTCCTTCAGGCGTTCGTCGCCCCTGTTAAACTCACCATCTATTCTAAACTTATCTAGTTGGTCACAGAACATAACGTCAGGTTCATTTAGTTGAGCATAATCATTTAGTTCAGCCATAGACGTACCAACAGAGTCCATAACTGTGAGGTAGGGTTCTATCCTGTCTGTGTAGATAGAGTGGAGCATGTGCATCTCCTCTTCCATTGCATGTCGTGTCAGACCAAAATAGGATTGAATTATACGCAACTTAATCTTCGGGGCAGGTTCTTCATTAGCCCAGTAGACAACACGCTTGCCTTGTTTGATGTAGCTAGAAGCTAGGAAGGAACAGAACGTTGTCTTACCTACCTCAGGTCTAGCGAAGATGATACCTAAGTTACCCCTGTCCATGCCCCCAAGGTTCTGGCTCATCAGTTCCCAATCGAAGGGGAAGTCAGGGTCAGACACAGCCTCTTTAACTAAGTCGGAGAAGTCCGTGACAACCTCACTATAGGTAGTCTTGTCAGACATCCTACCATCCTCTACCATATCAATCAGGGTCTTCAGTTCCCCAAAGTGTTCGGACTCACCAGTGAAGATTGCTATAGCCTTCTCACCTATCTGCCTAGCCTTATCCCTAACCCAGAAGTTCCTGACCACATCCATCTCCAACTCCATGTTGGGAGACATCTCCGTAGGTATCGAATCTATAGTGTCGTATATTTCTTGTATCGCACTGCTTGGCATAGCAGGGTTACGGTCATATACCACCGCTGATATCTGTCGTGGGTGCATGTCTTGTTCGTACTTCTTGTGTGCGTAACCAATGCAATCAAATATTGTTGCATCCCTACCAGTAAACATGTCCTTGGTGACTATGTTCTTTACCTTCTGGTAGAACTCGTAATTGAGTAGGTAACCCAGTACCTGTTTCTCAATCGTAACTTGCGAGTATTCTTTCTCTTGTGTCATCTCTCATATCCTTCAAATCTTGATTTAAAATCATCATCTTTGTCGTTACGACATCTTGTAATTTAATTACAATATCTAGTGCCTTCTTTGTAGCATCCTTATCAAGAGCTACATAGAGCTTTTTATATCTGCGTAGGATAGGTATGTAGCTATCCAGTAGGCTTGTACCTAGTAGTGCTATTCCTGTAAAACTACATGAAACACTACAAGCACTAGCACAATCTTCAACAATAATCCCCACGCGTCCGTTACCGCAAACGAAAGGATGACCACTTCTTCCATATCTCCACCACTTCGGTTTTTCATCTGTTAAACTTCTACCAACTGCATCAACAACCCTATTGCCATCCTTAATCAGATAGACCACACGGTTACGTTTGAAATCAAATCGTAGGTCTACCCAACCACTATTGTAGGCTTTGGATACGTTGACACTCCTAATATAACTGAAAGCCTTCTCACTACGAGATATCGGGACAAACGTGTTAGGCTCTTCAAACACAAGACTAGGTTCTGCTCTTACTGGAGAATGTACTCTTAATGGAAGAGGGTTAGTGTTGTCTGTTGTTAATCGTAGTTTAGTCCGTCCCTTCGCAGTACATTGAGCGTGAAAGCAGTTGTACAGCCTCTGTCCATTCTGTTCCGCTACACTAAACGTGTTCTTCCTATGGCATAGAGGACAGTCTAGGCGCATTGTGCCGTTTGGCTGCAATGGCAAATCTGTCACATAGTTTTTAATCCAATCAGTCATGCTATAAGATGTATAGGTTACAAAAACATCTGTCAACAAATCTTTTCGCTTGACGAATGATTTTTCTGTATCTATAATCGCGTATACCCTGCAGGGCAAACCCCCCAACGAGGCAAACATGGCGAGACCAAACAAGATAGAAGAAGAAACTAAGTCGTACAATCTACTGATGACACAAGCGCAATGGGACAAACTATCCCACATGGCAAGTGAACAACAGAAGACAAGCATGGAACAGGTAAGTGTTGCTGACCTTATTCGTGATGCTATAGACCTAACCATAGAAATATACGAGGAAGACAATGAACAAGCGTGAAACTAAGACCGAAGTTGTACAAAGACCCTACGACAAGCTCTGGCTAGTCAACGCAAGAGTATCGTCTGCTAGGATAGGCTTGACAAATAAAGAACGCGTTAAGAATGGAACAGCAGTTGACCTTCCAACTTGGGCAACTATTCATGTGACAAATTCTGAACGCGAAGCAAAAAAATGGCTTGACACTAATAAAGATAAAGTGATACTCTTAGGGATACCATACGAAGTTTCTGCGTAGTATCTATAGTATGGTGTTTTCCTTTCCTTAAAGGGGGTTATCTTCGGGTAGCCCCTTTTTTGTTTGACAGGCATATACATTAGGTGTACAGCTATTGTATTGAAAGGAGTTACCATGATAAAAAGAATACACGTTAATCAGCACGTCATTCGTTCCAACAAGAAGAATGATAAGCGAGAACCAGTAATTACAGTTAAGGCGGGTAAGCAGAATATCTATTGTGATAGGGTGCTAGTCGATGGCTTGACTGAGGTAGTCTATAGTCCTGATAAGCCACTATCATGTGGTGCTAAAGTCTGGATAGAGACTAGTGATGTAGTAGAGTGTTGGGATAGGGTCGAGGGTGAGGTTCTATCCAATGATGAGGATTATATCAACAGGAGGGTGCTAGCATGAGTAATCACGAACACGAGGAATACTTAGAACGCAAGTATGAAGAGATACTTGAAATGAATGTAAGTGACTTTATTGATTCACTACCACAAGAATTTGAGAAAGATATAGTTCGTTTAATATGGGCGAGTATAGAATAAGGAGATACCAGATGAATGAATATGCAGAAGACATAATGGAAAAGCGAGAGAAGTGGTTTCAGGAATACTATGGACAACTTGAGGGATATACTATAAGCAAGTTCGACGGTATGAAGGATACTGATGGTGTAGGTGAGGATGGGTTTGCTAGTTTCATACTACACAAAGCGGGACATCAAACATTGCGTGTAGAAGTGTCTAAGGATGAGGAAGGCAATGGTGGTGGTTTCATGTTCGTATCAGAATATAAGTTAAGTAAGGAGATACCAGATGAGAGTGCTTAGTCTGTTTGATGGTATGGCTTGTACCAGAATTGCTCTAGATAGAGCGGGTGTTCCTGTGACAAAATACTACGCTAGTGAGATAGATAAGTATGCTATCAAGGTAGCGATGGCAAACTATCCTGACATAGAACAGCTAGGAGATGTGACCAACATACTCAAGCGTTCGCACCTACACAACGAACCTATCGACTTACTTGTTGGTGGCTCACCATGTCAAGGGTTTAGCTTTGCGGGTAAGCAACTAAATTTCGATGACCCACGCAGTAAGTTATTCTGGGAGTACGTCAACATATTGCGTGTACTCAAGCCCAAGTATTTCCTACTTGAGAACGTCAAGATGAAACAACAGTATCAGGACATAATATCTGATGCACTAGGGGTGAAGCCAGTAGAGATAAACAGTTCTCTTGTGTCTCCCCAATGTCGC
>Ga0070746_10000174_pt1 | contig 35638 bp, 37 predicted proteins | sample VirMetDEL_Mar_21_FD_77016 | JGI IMG/M metagenome (GOLD analysis project Ga0070746, IMG submission 77016) | Aqueous microbial communities from the Delaware River and Bay under freshwater to marine salinity gradient to study organic matter... | ecosystem: Environmental > Aquatic > Marine >...
AGATAATGTACAGTTAGTACATAAAGACATTAACATGATGAAACAAAGCTACAGCAACGAGCGCTTTGTGGAAATGTGCGAAGCCGTTGCCGATAAGGTGAAATGGTAGTGGCAAAAGCAAAAGCAAAACCAAAAGCAAAACCAAAAAATCCGGCTCTGTGGTCCCGCGCAAAAGCGGAGGCTAAGAAGAAGTTTGACGTGTATCCTTCAGCTTACGCAAACGCATGGGCAGCTAAGTGGTACAAGTCAAAAGGCGGCGGTTGGTCTGGCGGCAACAACAAGGTAGCAAAAAGTGGCGCAAAAAAGAAAAAGAAGTAACGCCAAAGGCGGCCTTGGTAAATGGTTTGGCGAAGAGTGGGTCGATGTCAAAACAGGTAAACCGTGCGGGCGTAAGTCTGCAAAAGGTAAATCAAAACGACCTTATCCCGCTTGCCGACCTAAGAAGGTTGCTGGTAAGATTACTAAAACGGAAGCAAAGAAAAAGACCGGCCCTAAAAAGGTTAAGTGGTCTACAACAGCAAGTGGTAAGAAAAGGAAATAACTATGCCTTACGCTAAGAAAAAAACTGCAACTAAGTCCAAAGCTTTTAAGACTTGTCGTGGATGTCCGACTCCTGCGAAGTGCAAAAAAGCTAAGAAGTGCATGGCAAAAAGTAAGCGGTGATAAATTATGTGGCGAGTCTTTTTAGAAAAATTTTCTCAGGCGTAGTCAGTTTGTATAATCTGCATGGTTCAAGGCGACTTGACTGTGCTGAGCATGGCGCACGCCGCCAGTAAGGCGTTTGCAGTTGTAAAATACTGTGTACAAGCCGGTCGAGAGATGAAAAAGAAGTGGCCTACCAGACCACATCTGGTAATATGTTTCCACATAACACAGCATAGGAGGTTGTTATGAAAAGCGCGGGTGGACTAATGAAGATGAAATTGTCTATGCCTCACGGGCGTGGCGGTATGGAGATCGCGCAGCGGTCTGCCAACCGCAACAACGGAGGTAAGACAACCAAACCGGCTACGGCAATCAAGGCAAAGGCCTGCATGCACCACGGCCCGTTCGGCGGCAAAGCGCCTCAGTCTTAGGAGCCATTATGTCAGAGACTTTACAGCGTCTGATAGACGCGGATGACACTATTCAGATGGTTGCGGGTGAAGCTATTTGCCGGTCAAACGGCCAGAACGTATCGCTTGGTCGTTTGAAGCACGGTGTTTTCTTGCCCACCCGTTCCGGGGAAGCCCGCCTAGTGGCTATGGGCAAAGAACAACCGAAGGCTAAACCTAAGGCCGCTCGTCGCAAGAAAGCGGGTCTTAAAGCTGCACCCAAAGTTGAGGCTGACAGCTCAACCGTGGACGCGCAACTGGAGCTAGCCCTTGGCGATGACGTAAAGGCAGACGAAAAACTTGGGGGCTAACACGTGGCGAGGATACAGATTACCGGCTTTGATGGGGCTGTTCCTCGTACGTCTGCAACCATGTTGGGCGAGAGAAACGCTCAGACAGCCAAAAACGTTAAGCTCTATGGTCAGGAGCTAAATTATTGGGATGGGTCTACAGAGGTCTACAGCCCGGGAATTGCCGGACTTACCTCTGTCTACCGCCTGTATAGTGGCGACGACAATATCTGGCTTGGGTGGGATACTCAGGTCGATGTTGCCGAAAGCCCCGTGGCTGATGTTAGTGATCGCCGCATATACTACACAGGTGACGGTGGTCCGAAGAAGACTAACTACGCACTGGCCTCTGCCAGCACACCTTACCCGGCCTCATACTACGACATGGGGGTACCGGCTCCTACGAATGCTGCTGTTCCCTCGCCGTCGGGAGACATAACAGCCGCTAACTATTACCTGAATATCGGCGATAGCGCCGTGGCAGGTGATGACGCTGACCTCGACGGTGACGGTAGCTTCCTGTACGACTTCGCATCTCGTGATGCTACGTCCACACAGCGTGGGGGCTCTACGAGCAACATCACGTTAAGCATTTCTGAAACTGTTGTTACCTCGTCGTCGGGCAATCTTGTAGGCTCGCCTAACAACGCTGTCCACAGGGACAGCCGCGCTACTTCAGGCACAACCCCACCGTCTTACGTGTCCACGGATACGCCTGCAGTGGAGGCACGGACCTACGTATATACATTCATCAGCGAGTTTGGCACCGTCAGGGAAGAGAGCGCTCCGTCCCCTGCCAGTGCGCTGGTGGACGTTCGTACCGAGGCTGTGACACTGTCAGGTCTGGAGACGACAGCGCCTCCCGGTACCAATAACATTGTAGCCAAGCGCATCTACAGATCAGTGGTCGGCGCATCTACAACTTCCTTCCAGTTTGTCGCCGAGATACCTCTGGCGTCAGCCACGTACACAGACAGTGTGCCCACGGCGGAGCTTGGGGAAGTCATCCCTTCCATAGGCTGGACCGAACCACCTACTGCCCTGTCGGGTATTGTATCTCTCCCCGGAGGCGTATTAGCAGGGTTTGTGGGGAATACTGTGTATTTCTCAGAGCCCTTCTTCCCGCACGCATGGCCTATCGACTACACCATTAGTATCCCGTACGACATCATCGGGCTAGGCGTTACAGGTCAGTCACTTGCTGTGATGACTGTTGTCCAGCCGTACATCATTTCCGGTAACACCCCCGGTGCCATGACCGTGGACCGCCTGCCCATCAAGGAGCCTTGTGTGTCCAAGGCTAGTATTACCTCAGACGGGCTGGGCGTATTGTATGCCAGCCCCAACGGGCTTGTAAGCGTCGGTGGCGGCGCCGCTAACGTCATCACCAACAACCTGTATAGGCGCGATGAGTGGCAAGCGTTGGGCCCCTCTGGCCTCTCGGGCATTACATTTGACGGTAAGTATATTGGCATATTCAATGACGTGGAAAAGGACGCCATTGTTATTAGCCGCGACGACATCCCCGCCCTGTCAACACTGGCGGTACATGGCCCCGAGGCGTACATCGACGAGCGGGATGCTGAGCTGTATGTGGTGAATACCAACAACTCCGTGGACCAGATAGATATATCTACACTGGAGCCTCTGGAGTATTTGTGGCGCAGCAAGCGGTTTGTTTTGCCTAGGGCTGTGACTTTATCTCGCTTGTGTCTCGACGCTGACTACACACTGCAGAGCGCGGCGGACGAGTATAACAATACTGTCTCAGACATCTACGCGGCCAATGCCGTAGCCTTTGCTAGCCCGCTTCTGGGTGCGTTTAATGACGTGGCGTTTAATGTGTTCGACGTCAATGGCAGCACTATGCAGAATGTCCCCGGGCAGGCGTCCACTCGGTATGCTCAGGTCATGATCTACGGGGACGATGGGGAGCTGGAAGCTACGGTTACGCCTACATCATACGATCCCGTAATACTGCCCCCGTTTAAGTCAAGGGAGATTGAGATTGAGATTGTGGGCAATATCCCTGTCCGATCTGTGACGCTGGCTACCACCATAGAGGAGCTGAAGCAGTGAAGAAGCCTGCCGTTCCAGCAATTCAGACTGGCGATCCGGCCATATTTGGAGTACTCTCGGCGTTGAAAGAGAATGTCGAGCTGTTGACGGGTGTGCGGACTACCCCCCTAGATACCCTTCCCTCGGACGCTGACCTGTCTCAAGTCATTCTGAAGGTGAACGAGATAATTGACAGGCTAAATACGCCATGAAGCATGAGAACTTCACAAATGTAGTGCATGCCACTGAAGCGGCCCGTGAGTTTATCGGGCAGCATTTTGCGGTACAGCGTTCTGACGATCAGGTAGGAATGTTGCAGCTCATTAAAGGTGTACCTGTCGGTGCTGTGCTGTATGAGCAGTACAACGGTACAAACATTTGGGCCCATGCAGCAGGTACTCCCGGCAAACCGTGGCTCACCCGGCAGCTCATCCACAACTTCTTCGACTACCCCTTTAACCAGTTAGGGTGTGACCGTATCACCGTATGGGTGGAGGACACCAACAGCGCCTCAAAACATTTTGTGGAGCGGCTGGGGTTCAAGCTGGAGGCTGTTCTTAAAGGCGCAGGCGTGTCAGGGGTAGACGCAAAAATATACGTGATGTTCCGAGAGGACTGCAGATATGCATAAAAGAGATACAGTATGCTTTTCCACGAAGAAAAGCGTGAAAAACCCCTACGATCCGCAGATTGCCGCCGCAGCGCAGGCGCAAACACGTATCGCTGAGCGCTCTCTCGATTTCTCCGAGCAGTTCTACAACGAGAACGTCGTGCCCATGATGGAGGAGATGATGGCTTCATCTCGCCAGCAGCGGGGCAACCAGAACATGCTGTTTGACCTTCAGTACGATCAGGCCTTGAAGGCTAGAGACCGCTTCGACAGGTTCGGTATTCCTGCTGAGCAGGCATACTACTCAATGGTGCAGGGCTACGCCGAGCCTGAGTACGCGGAGCGCTTCGCACAAGAGCAGCTGGGCGATACTCGAACTGCGTTCGGCACTGCAGCTCAAACACTAAACCGTCGCAACGCCGCTATGGGTATTGATCCGACATCAGGCGCATCCATGTTTGGCCGTCGTGAGCTTGCCCGGGATCAAGCTATTGCCGAGGCCGCAGCGCTTACCCGTGCCCGCAAGTCAGCCAAAGATTTGGGTATTTCGCTGGTGTCTGACGCCGCTAACTATGGCCGTGGCGGTGGTTCGCAGCTGACACAGTTTGGCGCGGGGGCTGGCACCGCATCGACATCTGCGTTCGGCATCGCCAATCAGGCACTGGCCGGTACTAACGCGTCAGCAGGTGTGCCTCTGACGGGTATGAGCCAAGCAGGTACGATGTACGGCAACGTGATGAGCAACTATACGTCAGCAGGTAACGCCTCTATGCAGGCTAACGCGTCAGCAGGCGGCGGTATCGGTGGTTTGCTTGGCAACCTTGCCGGTATCGGCTTGGACTCGTGGTTGAACTAGGAGAGAGTGTATGAGCAGATGGTTAGATAACGCAGCCGGTGCCTTCGGTGAGGCAGCCATGTCCACGTACACCAAGTTGCAAGAGGAGCGGCGCCAGAAAGAACTGCTGGAGCTGAGGCGTAAAGAGGAGGCGCGTGCGCAAGAACGGCTGACGCTGGAGCAAAACAAGGATGCCCGTGAGCGGGCCAGGGCAGCCCGCGAGCAGGAGGAGTATGATCGTAACCTGCGTGCCGATAGGAATATCGCTCGTGCACTGGCCGGTAATAATAATGATCCTATCTCCCTCACTAACTCTAGTGAGTTTGGACTTACCGATGGCATGAGCAGCGACGTTGTCCAAGGCATATACGGGGCTCCTTTGGGCACAGGACTACCATCTGGAGGTTTTGACCCGGTCACGGCCCCCACTGCACCCGGCGCTCCCTTGCCTAGTATGACTGACAACATCTTGTCAGGTCAGGCTGCTCCTATGGGCTTGCCCGCCGATGAGGCGCGTGCACCTGCGGGGATGTCGGCGGTAAGTGACGTGCCGTTTGACGTTATGCCTATCGGACCGCTAGAGGTTCGTAGTGGCAAGAGAGGTGAGTTGGACTACATCTCAATGGCCCGTAATCGTGAGCAGGCGGCCATATACGCTGCAAGGGCTGGCAGGTGGGACATGCAGGAGAGGTTCTTCAAAGAGGCGGCCAAGCTCCGCAATGATTCGGTAATGGCTACAATAAACACTGTTACATCCACATGGGGCAGAGCGCAGGACTTCGTAGATGACCTTGGTCTAGGTGGTAAGATGAAGGTCGAGAAGCTCACCGGGGATAAGCAAGGGCTGTCCCGCGTAACCATCGTTGATGCTGAAGGCAATGTCGTAGAGGATGTTGGGGAGTTCGCCTCACCGCAAGACCTTGGCGGCTGGCTGATGTCCCAGAGCGGCTACCGTGACCCTGTAGCTGTGAGCGAGGCCATCGCCTCCTCCAAGGCTAATTCTCTTGCTATGACGGCCAGCAACCGTGAGGCCAATTACCAAAGGGCCCAGATATTGTACAATGAAGCTCAGGCAAACTTGTCACAACTCACCGCCGAACAGCAGGAGGAGTTGATGGACACCCGAGACATGTTCGATCAGGCCTTGGCTGACGACAATCTCGAGGATGCTTACCGGTATGCTCAGCGACTTGCATCGTTGGACGCCAAATCGTACATAACTAACGTCAAGGTCAGGGCTGTTGATGGTAGCGAGGAAGAGAGGCCGGTGAATGTGGCCATGTCCTTGGTGGAAAACCACAAGACCTTCCCGCTCCAAGAGGAGCTGGAGGCGCTAGGCACTCTCACTGCCATGCATAATAAAGGGAAGCTGACAAACGAGCAGTATAAGGATGAGCTGGCCGACTGGGAAGAGCAGACAGGCATCGACCCAACCTCGGGTTGGCTCCGTGGGAACAGCTCTGTTCGGCGAGGGATTTCTCTCTACGATAAAGATGACGACAACGGCGACGACCAGCTAAGCAATATCGTCGTAACTGGAATGCCTACAAGGGCTGACCAGAAGAAAATCGCAGAGGACGAGGCTACACGCGCACGCATTAAGTCGCTGGCCCGCGAGGGGAATTTTACAGCCGATACACTCATGGATGAGGGTATGCCTGACGTCGGTGAGGATGGCTACGATAATATGGTAGAACTTCTTGGTCTATGGCCTACGCTGAATGACAGTCAAAGGGAGCTGTTCTTAGATGAGTATCAGAGGGCCACGGATGTTGCGACTGCTACGCCCATTAGCATTGCAGGTGCACCAATAGGTATTTCTCGCCGGACCGGCGTTGATGAGAAGCGACGTGCTGAGCTGGCTGCCACGCTAGACGATCTGGCAGCGCAATTTTCCCCTAGGAGGTAAAAACACATGGGTTCAGCCCTCGATAAAGCGTTAGCCAGAGCCAGAGACCGTTCGGCCACGTCCTCTACGGCAGCCCCGATGACGCCGTTTGAGAGCTACGGTCGCCGTGGCGCTACGCGTGCGCCAGCGCCAGCGCCCGAAAGGACAGGCGGGTTTGGTGACGAACTTAGCGCAGCCATTGACAACTGGCAGGCAGGCTTTGGACATATCGGAGGCATGTTAGGTTTCGACAGCGCCCGCGACTGGGCGCTGGAACAGGAGCGACAGGCACAGGAAGCGCTCGCCCGGTCCTCTTGGGCACAGTCTCTTGACGATATTGAGGGTGTAGGAGACATCCCCAGCTACCTAGGGCACTTGGCTGTTCAATTAGTACCGTTCGCGGGTGAAGTCGTTGCTGGCGCAGCCACGGGTGGCGGCTCCCTTGGCGCTAAGATTGGCCTCCAGACACTAGGCAAGGCAACAGCAAAGAAACTGGCCAAGACAGACGCAGGCAGGGCTGCACTTCGCCGCAACGCTGCGCGTGCACTTGACACCCCGGCACTTCGTGCCGCCCCTGCACGGGAGGCTCGTACCCTAGCAGGTCGTCAGGCATTTAATGACCTCTCTAACACCACAACACGGAGGATCAGCGGTGCTATCGCATCCTACCCTTCATCTGTGGGCCAGATCGCTGGGGCCCAACAGGAGCAGGCAGGTGAGTACAACGCTGCTGCGGCCCTAGCACTCGGCGTCCCGTTCGCAGGTCTTAACCTGTTAGGTATTGAAGGGGCGGCCCTCCGTGGTTTACCTCGGGGTGCCAGCCAGCGCAGGGCGCTCCGCTCCCTCGCCGCAGCCGGTGCTACATCTGCCACAGAAGGTGGTGCCGAAGTAGGGCAGACCTTCCTAGAAGAGGTAGGTCGCAAGAGCGTAGACAGCTCACATGACATGTTGGGCGCTGAAGCTGCTCGCAGGTATACGGAAGCGTTCGTAGGCGGTGCCGCCCTTGGCGGTGTATTCGGCGGTGTATCAGGCGCTGCCACCAGCCCTAAGGTAAACACCGATGCTATCCTGCAAGAAGCCAAGGACCGTACTACTCAGGAAGGTGACGCCCTGCGTCGTGCGCGTGAGGGTGCCGCGAGCCTGCAAGCGTCCACTCTTGGTCAAATAGCAGACGTGGCCGTGGGTGCCGAGGTTGGCGCAGGCCTTAACTCGTTACAGTACAACGAACTTACAGTGCCCGCCATCCTCCAGCAGTTGAGGGACAGGGTCGCCGGGGTAAACGTTGAGGGCGTACCTGAGAAACAGTTGTCACGCGCTGCCGTAGAAATCCGCAAGATTGCTGCCGACCCTGACGCTGCAGGTACATCCGAATGGCTAGGACGCCAGTCTGAATTAGTGGCGTTGGCCTCAGATGAGCGTGCTGCCGAGCGTGCTACCTCATCTGCTACCGTAGAAGAGGCTGTGGCCGAGGCATACGAGAACACCGTAGGAGGGTTCGCCTCTCTAGACGAGGCTCAGGAGATGCTCAGCGCTCGCCTGAAAGAGGCGGGTGTGCCGCCTGAGATGGGCAAGAAGGCAAAGGCCCTGCTCACCCGTGCATATAGGAAGAACAACGCTGAAGCCGCCACCAAGATACTGCGTGAGGGCTTCGCGTCTATGCGTAACGACGCCAATGCAGAGGTTCAGAGCCGTGCTCCCGCAATCGCTCTGGCTATGGCATCCATGGATGTTCTCAACAACATCCGTGACATCAACGATCAACGTGCACAGGCCGCGCTTGAGAGTGAAGCTGCTCGACTAGCCGATGTGGCTGCCCAGCAGGAAGAACGGGACGCACGGTTGTCCCGAGACGCTGAGTACCGGGCCATGCAGGAGCGGTTGGCTGACGAGAGGCGTGCCGAGCAAGCTCGAGAAAACGTGGCACAGGCCGCAGACAGGGCTCGCAGATGGATGCGTTTCAGAGATAGGGTGTTTGGCCCTCAGTCCCCCGAAGTGTTTACAACAGGTACACCTCCAGATGACGTAGCCTCCGCCCGCGCGGTTGCCGAGCAGTCCTTGTCCGACGGCACGAGAGATATGTCAGATGTTATCGCCGAGGCAGAAGCTGCTCAGGATGCATCAGATACTGCTCGCACCTTGGCAGACCTCGCTCTACCAGCGGCGGAAGCTGCCCAGCAACAGGCAGCCGATATTGAGGCGACCCTCGATGCGGAGGACCGTGCCGTCAGAACCAAGATGCTGGACGAGGTCATCGAGAAGGCGTTCTCCAACGACGCTGGCCGCAACCCCGATGTTATCTCGGCCTTCTACACCGCCTTACGTGACAAGGGCTTTAAGGGCGACCGGGCACAGGCCACTCCACAGGAACTCAACCGTATGCGTTACGCCCTGCAGTTTCGCCGGGCAGAGCTGGATGCAGGTATAGAGCCGCTGGAAGTAGAGGACGCTAAGCGTCAGGCTGGTGAGGCCGAGCTTGTCATGATCGAGGAGGCTCTGGCTAATATTGATGCCAGTGCACCGCAGGTCAGCGGTGAGGGTGTAGCTGAGCTGGAAGGCCAAATCCCTCCTGCAGACGCGTCGGCACGTGTTGCTGCCCGTCAGGAACGGCAGAGCGATGCTCGCCAACAGCGCCCGTGGCTGCGTGTGCCTCCCGCAAAAGTGCGAGCCGTACGCAAGGCTCTGGACCACTATGACAGGGTGCAGTCTAAACTCGCTGCTGATGGGACTACGGATGTTAAGCCGTACTCCAATAAGTATGCTGCGCGAAACGCGGAGCAAAAAGCAGAGCTACGACTGCTTGACCTCATCATCGAAAGTAACCCTGAGGCTAGCGATGTAGATGTCGATAACTTCTTCAACCGCCTGACCGACCCAGAGGCTTATCCCAACACGCGCCGTACGCTGCGCTTTGACCCTGACCGCGACACCGATATGCCGGGGCAGGCTACTGAAGCTAGGCGCAAGAGGACACCTCAGGAGCAAGCTGATTACGACAACGCCCGCCGCATGCGTGCCGAAGGCCGTGCTGCAGCAGGTGTTGTGGAGGGTGTGGCAGGTATTCAGAACCGTGCTGCCGAGCGCGCTGCCGAGGAAGAAGGCCGTGCTGCAGGTAGGGCCATCTCCCGCGCCTTTGCTGAGGGTATCCGCAATCTGGAGGCAGTGGCAGAACGTGCCAGCCTAGAGCGCTTCAATGAGCAGCAGGCCCTGACTGAGTATTCTGATAGACCCTTCCGCACTGCGGAGGACGAACGCTCATTCTCTGTAATTTCTAAAAGAGGAGGCACAGTGGTTGGCGGTGTGCCTGTCAGTGCAACCATAACTTTCAACCATGAGGGTCAGGATGTTGAGGTGTACACTGCAGGACGGCCCGGGTCGGAGATGTTCTACCTGCCTCAGGAGGGCGGTCCTTCCATCCCTCTAGGCAACACACTCAAGAAGGCTACTGCCAAATTCAAGCAGGTAATGGCTGCAGGTAACGTAACCCCTGCAGTCAGAACAGATCAGAGTGCCACTGACGTCATCTCTGACGCCATTACCTCTCGGATCGAACAAGCCGTTGCAGGTACGCAGCGTGAGGCTACTTCTACAGACACTTCCCCTGACCTGTCAGACAAACCTGTTACCCTGCGTAACATCAACGCCGCCCTTGAGGAAGCGAACGTAGAAGAGAGGCTGGTACGCAACAAGGGCAAGCTCCGCTTCGAGGGTGGGGACGCTGATACGTGGGGCGATTTAGCTGACGTAGAAGGTGTACGCAAGCTAAGTGCCATGAGCATCGACGAGTGGGTCGGAGAGGCCATAACACGTTCAGAAGCGGCTATGGACGCTGCTGAGGAGGCAGAGGTTGCCCCTGTAGATGAAGCAATGGACGCAGGCGTTGACCCTTACGAGGGGTATGACGAGTTTGTTGACGACTATGAGGGTGAGCGAGCACTTACGGAATTTGACGAAGGTGGCGAGCTGGAGGGTCTCGAAGAAGTAGAGATGGAGGACGACACCGGCCCTTTTGAAGGAGCCGATGAGGCGGTTGAAACCTCACTGGACATCCCATCCTTCCTCGACCGTCGCGGCGAGCTGAAGGAAGCCCGCCGCACCTCTCAACACTTCGGGCCTATTGCTGTGACAGAAACCTTCGCTGAGAACGTCGGCGATGTAGATGCTGCGCTCCGCAAGGAGCTGAAGCGTATGGGCTTGGGTCGTATCAAGCTACGCATCCGTGACAAGATCGAATCATCGAACAGTGAAACCGGCGAGAAATACGCCATCGAAGGCTCGTTCATCAACGACATCATCACCGTGGCGCTGGACGCCAAGCGTGGTGTGATGAGTGCGATGAAGCATGAGACCATCCACGCCTTGAGGCAGGCTGGCGTCTTCACACCCGGTGAGTGGAAGGCACTGACACGTTACGCCAAGCGCCGACAAAAGAAGGCTATGGCTGCGTACTCAGACCTGACACCTGAGCAGCAGCTTGAAGAGGCTGTGGCCGTGGCGTATCAAGACTTCTTTGAGGGCCGAGCCAAGCCGCAGAACATGGTGGGCCGTGCACTGACCAAGGTGAAGAACGTACTGGCCGCTATTGGTAACGCGTTGACAGGAGCAGGTTTCAACAGCGGCGCTGACATCCTTGCTCGTGTCGAAAGCGGTGAGGTCGGGGCACGTGCTCCGTCGCAGGAGGCCGGAGGGGATATTTCATTCTCCACCCGTGAGGGGCGTGGCCGTGAGTTCGATACGTGGTTCGAGGGGTCCAAGATCGTCGATGACAACGGTGAGCCTTTGACTGTGTATCACGGTACTAAGGCTGACTTTGACACATTCAAGGCTGCGTATTCTGACGGCCTCATCTTCTTTAGCACCAGTCCTGAGTTCGCGGCTAAGTGGCCCGAAGGCTCGGGGGGTCTGAGGGACGGCGGACCTGACGTGGCTGCCGCCGCCGAGGAGGCCCGAAGGTACCAGAGAGATTTGGAGCAGCGGCTGGTAACACCTGCCGTGGATCAGGCAATCCGCGAAGAGGAGGGCTTTGAGACATACGACCGTGTCCGCAACGAGGTGCGCCAGCGTATGATGGATCGGTTCGGAGTGCCCAGCTACTTAGACATAGAGACAAAGGCGGGTATAAGGGTCATCCCTGTGAACCTATCCATTAAGAACCCGTTCGATCCTCGAACGGACTTCAGTGTTGTAGAACCTCTCTTGGAGAAAATGCCTTCTATGGACGGCATCGTCGATAAAGGTTTACACAAGGAGGGTAACTGGGTCGTATATGAGAACGCCGATGTGATAAACCATCTGCGCGAGGCCGGGTATGATGGTATCTGGCTGGCAGAGAGCGTAGGCGGGCCGCATGAAACCATCGCCGCCTTCGAACCCGAGCAAATCAAGTCTGTCTTTAACCCGATGCCAGAGGGTGCGGCGCAGTCACCGCAGTTCTCTCGTGCTGACGCGTTAGATGGTCCTATGACCATCGACGAGGCAGGTGGCATGACCATCAAGCCTACGGTCACTACAGGCTCGCTACTTAACCCCGGGAACTGGCCGTCTCTGATACGGCAGCTCTCGCAGAACCAAGGTGCCAACGTTACGTACGGTCGTACGCACACAGGGCTGTTCATGTCTACCCTGCCCCAGATCGAGAAACGCTACCGCAACGACCCTATGGTTGAGGGCCTCACAAAGTGGTTCGCAGGAGTGGACAAGCGTGGTGCGGAGGTTAGTAAGTTAATGTTTGGCGTCCCCGGTGAGGGTGACACCGACGTAACCACGCCACGCGCCATCCGCGCAGCTTGGAACGACATGCTGGCCAGCGACCAGACGAAGTCTGAGCATCGAGCCCGTGACGTAGAGGACATGCTGTACGCAGCGAGCAACTACAATGTTGACCCCCGTGTAGGCGTCAATGACGAGGGCAATCTGGGGCTGGATGCAGAGCAGCAGCGTACTCACGCTATCCTCAAAGACAGGTTCGACAAGATGGACAAGCAGCAGCAGGCGCTGTTTGACAGCATCTTGAAGCGCTACCGCGCAAACCTCGAGGAGAAACATCGCCTCTTAACTTCTTTGGTGGACGATGCGGAAGGTCTTTCCGCCGCAGATAAGAGACAAGCCAAGTCCCAGTTGGACACCATGTTCAACGAGCGTCGGGTGTACTTCCCGCAGGCACGTTTTGGCGACTTCATCGTATCCGCACGTACACCTGCGATGGTGGACGCTGAGAACGAGGTTGCTCGCCGCCGTCAGACGGTTGCAGGGCTGCAAGATATTGATGCCGACGAGGCGCAGATACAGGCAGCGCAGCAGGCGCTCAATGACGCTACTGCCGAAGTCACTAACCTCAAGGAGAATGGCAACTATTTTGTGTCGGCGTTTGATACCCCGGCCCAGCAGAAGATGGCGTCGGAGTACTGGACATCGCAAGGCATGATTGCCCGCAGCCACACCAAGGACCAGATTACTTCAGCACTGGACGGTGTTAGTGGTAACTTCTTGGCCCGCATGCGGGAGGAGATGGCCGATGTAGAGGGTGGTAACGAGTTACTGTCTACTATGGAGCGCGTGTACTTTACCACGCTACCAGAGACACGTGCTGCCAAGCGCGCCCTTCGCCGTGAAGGCATCCCCGGCTACACCAAGGACGCCCGCCGTACCTTTGAGTGGTCGATGAACCAAGATGTGCGCCAGATCGCAGAGCTAAAATTCCGAGAGGAGACACAGACGGCACTGCAGGAGTTCATGGACAGCACCAAGAACGTACCTGACAGTCACCCGCGCAAGCAGGAGTATCAGGTACTTCGGCAGATCATCCGCAAGCACAATCAGATGGGGCTGGACAGTGAAGGGGCCAACACCCCGGTGCAGAACTTCGCCAATAATCTGGCCCACCTGTGGTTCTTGGGTAGTACACCGTCCTTCTTGGCCCTGAACCTCATGCAGCCTTACATGATGGCCGTGCCCATGATCTCCGCTAAATACGGCAAGCCGGGTAAGGTGTCGCAACAAATTGCTCGTGCATCCAAGGATGTGGCGTCCCTACAGTGGGGCGCGCTGAAGAAGGGGTTGAGCGAGGGCCAGTCCGTAGCGCAAGCACTGGACGGTGAGGTGTCAGCATCGGCGCTCGGGGCCAAGCCAGCGGAGGTGGAGCTGCTGCGTTACCTTATGGACCGTGGCCTGATCGACCTGACGCAGGTTATTGAGTTGGCAGGCACCATATCCGGTGAAAACCAGTGGTCGCGCTTCATGCACATGGCCACTAAAGGTGCACACATCACTGAAAAGGTGAACCGTCTGTCCGTTGCACTGGCTGCCTACCGCACTGCCACAGAGGCCAACGCCACAGAGGCAGATGCTCGACAGTTTACCGTTGACATCCTCAACGAGAGCCAGTTCAACTACTCAGGCACCGCTGCTCCGCTACTGTGGAAGACGATGCCGGGCTCCAAGGTGCTGCTTCAGTTCCGCAAGTACCAGCAACACATGGCGTATGCGCTTGTTAATAACTTCTGGCAGGCTGTCAAGGGCGGCGACCCAGAGACAAGGCGTGTAGCACGTCGGACCCTGACAGGGATTGTGGCAACACACGGCGTCATGGCCGGGTCACTGGGGCTGCCCGGTGCGACCTTCGTAATGGCCGCAGCTGACGCGATTGCCAACACCTTCGGCGATGAAGACGAGCCGTGGGATACAGAGAACGAGCTTCGCCTGTTGTTCAGCGATGTTTTCGGAGATCAGGCTGGTATGATGTTCGCCAAGGGGCTGCCCACAGGTGCTGGTGTTGACATCTCGAGCCGCATTGGTCTCCAAGACATCTTCTCCCCTGTGCAAACACGTAGCGTTGGTGCAGAGGGCAGGCAGAAGTGGAACGAGTACATGGCGGCCATGCTGGGCCCGACCGCTTCTATCGGGGCTGACTTCGCTGATGGCATGAGCCGCCTAGAGGACGACCCGTTGAAGGCATGGGAGCTGTCGATGCCTAAACTGGTGCGCGATCTTATCCGTGGCGCATCGCAAGCAAGTGGTGGCGTGAAAACACGTTCAGGTATGCCTATCATCGACGCCGATGACATCACGATGGGCGATGCTCTGGGCCAGATGCTGGGCTTACCGTCCACCAAGCTGACCGAGACCTACCAGTCTCGTAGCACAGTGATGACCCGGCAGAAGCGGCTACAGAAACGCAGGCAGCAACTGCTGCGCCGTTATGTGGAAGCAGCGCTGGACGGTGATACGGTTGAGTTGTCTGAGGTCATGGCTGAGATGCGTGACTACAACAAGGTCCGTATAAAGAACAAGGAACCTCTCATCAAGGCTACCGACCGACGTAACGCTATCCGCCGCTGGCAGAGGAACGAGCGAGAGATGGTTCGTGGTAACGTGTTGCCGAGGACACAGGTGGGCATGCACGACCGCACCACCCCATACCAGACCTACTAAAAAGGGAAGGGCGGCAGGGAAGAACCACAAACCCTACCGCCCTTGGGACACATCACTTCGAAAGGAGAACTCAGTGATACTCCTATACCGCCCTATTTATCGCTCCCTGTCAACCCCTGATCGCCAACTAACTGTGCGCGCTGCATGGCTGTAGGTACGGACCCTGTTGACGCCGCGAACCTGTGAGGGTCCACTACCCAGCATCGCACCTGACCGCTGATAGCCCCGTATTTCTTGGTACCTTGCCCTAGACGGTAGCGTTTGTCTTGCTGTATCAGCCAGCCGTGAGCCTTGCCGTCCTCGGCCAGCCGCCTAGGTGAGATGTTAGTACCCGGCTGGGCGCACCACTCCTTCACCTCATTGGCAGGGATGTATATAGCTGACCGCTCTGAGTTGTTTGCACCTGCAAGTATCACCCTTACACGCAACCGCCCGGTTCTAGGCTCGTGGATGACATTGGCGTACCCACCGCTCTTGGCGTTGCCCTGCCCCTCGGTTGTGAGTGTGTCCCCGATCATGTGGTTGAGCATGTCAGCCATAATCTCGTCACTACTCCGCACCGTCTGACGGGACGTAGCCCTGTTCAGCCCCAGCGTTCGACCTACCCAGTCCACCATAGGTGACACAGGGAATTGGAGGATACCCAGCTTTCGGGTAATGAGTTGAGACACAAGTACGCAGGAGATGAGTGCTGCCCAAAACCTCTCCCGATGGTCCATGCCGAACTTGTCCTGCACCTGCTTGCGCGTGGACATGAGCATCTTCTTCACATCGTCGTAATTATCCACGAGGTACTGCGCGTACTCACGACCAGCGTGCCCGTAGTTAGCGACGATCTGCGGCAGCACAACATCGGCGTCGTTCTTGCTCAGCCCAACAATCGGCGGCAGGTTGAACTCAAACAGCCGAGCAAGCTCTGCTTTTACGTTGCTGCGGTGCAGGGCGATACGCTCTCCCAGAGACACGTTACCAGACGCCATTGTGATAGTGGACCATTTGGGGGCCTTGGCTCTTAGTTGCCCTGATGCGTCCAGCCTGTCCCTGTCCGTACCGCCGCTGATTGTGTAGACCAGCTTCGACGCCCCTTGTGCATCTTTGTTGGTCAACTCGTCGATGACGTAGGGCAAGTTGCTCAGCGCAGACAACTTCTTCCACATGGCGTTATCTGTGGCCTGACCGTCCATCCCGTCCAGCTCCTCGACCTTACCCCATATGGAGAGGGCCGTGTTCTGTGTACTGGTCTTGCCGTGGCCGGTGTCTTCGCTGTATGCGAATACTGTCACACCGCCGAACTCCTCGAATAGTTTGAGGAGAGGTGATGCGAACCCGCACAACACAAGGAACTGAATGGCCTCTTGTCCTAACGTGTTATAGGCGCGATCAACGGCGTTCTTCCACGTGGCGTAGTCTCCCTTGGTATGTATGTTGCTACCGTAGTTACTGGCGGGCACAGTTAAAACCACCTTCTCAGGTGGTTGGTTGGCGATAAGTCGTTCTTCTCCGAGTACAAAGGACTTGTCATCCTGCCAGCCGAGACTGCTGTAGGCTTTTATGGCGTCCGTATCCTCACGCTGCTTGACCGTCCAACGGCGCAGGTAGCTCTCGAACTTGGGTTTCATCTTGGCCTCCACCATGATCTCGTGCTTGCCCACCTCCTTGAAAAGCTCCGCACCACCAGCGGCGATTGTGCCTGCGGGCACGATGAAGTGGCGAGCCGGTTTATCTTTACTGAAAGCGGCCTCGAACCTGATGTCGAAGCCCTCGTCTGTATCTATACGCCCTGCGGGTACGATGATGTTGTCTGTCATAACATCCCACAGTGCGTTACCGTCCTCGTCTTTCCCTGTCATGGCGAGCGTATACCACGCACCGCCCTGCTTCTCGAACTTGAACCCTTCCGGTGCCCTGACCGAACGGACCAGCTTCTGACCGGACGGTTCTATGTGCTCCACCTCAACCTCTGGCTCCACCATGCCTAGACGAACCGGGCTACTGCCCTTGCCGTACAGCTCGCACTTCTTACAAGCATCCGGTCGGTGTTGGCCAAGCGTCTCACACATGGTGGCACCTGTCAGTGTGTCCAGCTGTGCGAGCTTCTTTGTGGTCTCACCTTTGCTATAGGCAGGGTGCCCCTTCGACCACTCGTGGCATATATCAGGTGCTTCGATGGTTCTGTTGAGTACGCCGAGCGCGTGATACCACAGCGGCTCCTCCACATTCCCCTTGCTCTCGCGTACCTCGTTGATGATGGCGCACTTGTCAGCAATTTTGTGTGCGCTGCTCTCGGGCACCTCCATCCCGCCGGTCAAATCAGCGTTGTCGCCGCCTCCCTGCAGGTGGTCAGGTACGGGGCCTAGCCCTTCCGCCGCTACGGTTACAACACCTGATAAAATGTCTCTGTACGACGATGCGGGTAAACGCTTGAGCTCGTAGCCACCGGCACGCTTAACCACTTGAGGATTTTTAGGGTCCTTCCAGTTCCTCGTGCCTGCTGGCCTGAGTATGCTGGCCGCGTCCGATGTACGTGACGGGTCCGCAGGGAACCCGAGCGCAGCACACGCCGCCTTCAATGCATCGGCTATGGGTTGCCACTCGTCCAGCGTGACCGGCTCTTCTATTAAGAAGTAGCAGTGCAGTCCCGAGCCGGACAGTATGACCAGAGGCATCGGTAGCCCTGTGTCACCACAAAACTTTGTCAGTGCTGAGGCTGCTGACTTCCGGTCGGCAAACGCTTTGTGGTCCCCTACATCCAAATCCATCCAGAACGACTGCAGGTAGGCAACTTTATCTGCGGTCCTGCCGTCCCTACCCACATACGTGGCGCATGCGTGGTAGGCATTTATGTTGCGGCTGTCTATCTGATGTAGTTTTTTAGTGAGTTCTTCGTTTCTCTTGGAGAAGGACTGAGCGACCCTCCCCGTTGGAGATATGGCTACGCAGCACCGCCAACCTTCATCGGGCAGCACCGTAGCCAAAAATTCCCTTGTGTCCATTATTACCCCCTTGGCAAGGTGTTATTCGCTGGCCTCCTCCGCCGTAGCGTCCAGCTTAGACGCATCGACCAGTGCCTGACCAATAGCCTTCATACGCTCGCGTTGCCGCACTTCCTTTGAAATAGGCAGAAGTCCAGCTTGAACCGCCTTATCTGCCAAGTCAAGGATGCGGGACACCTTCGCCTGATGTTTCTCTCCGACAGCCCTGCCTCCGTACCAATGGTTGACGGCTGCACGTGTTACCTTGCACATCTCTGCAAGGTTGGACTGGCTGATGCCTGCGGCCTCCAGCCTTTCAATATCTATATTCATAAGTACCTCCTGTAAAGTTGTTCGTCTGTCCGAACCGTCAAGCGTCTCTCCGCTTTGCCATCCTGCTCGGGGGCGCAGGAATTAGTCGTCGAACGACCCCAGTACATCGTTCAACTCGTCCATGAACGGGTCATCGGAGCCCTCGTCTTCCGCCACTTCGGGTTCAGCCTCCACCACTTCGGGTTCAGCCTCCACCACTTCGGGTTCAGGCTTAGGTTTCGCCTTGGCCTTGGGTTTCGCCTTGGCCTTGGGTTTCGCCTCGGGCTTCTCCTCAACAGTATCCTGCACGTGGTCAGGAGCCGGACCGTCCAGCGCAGCCGTGGCCTCAGTCACCTGTGGCTCACGCGCTTCCTGCTTGAGCGCCACCTTGCCAAGGATTTGGTCGAGAGTGATGTCGTTCTTTAATTCGTTGGCGTGCGCGTACATTTCTTCGCTTACCCAATCGACAGCCTTGAACAGCATCTTGGGGTGAGACACTGTACGGTCGAACGAAATCTCCGTGACAACCTTGCCGTAGGACACGCCTCGCTTGTCCAGCTCAGCGCCATACTGCGCCAGCGCCTTGAGTGAGCCGGGAGGGATACGTAGCAGGTGCAATGGTTCACCCAAACCACCAGCCGGGAGGATGGCCAGCCTGCGGAAATCGCCGCATGCCTTACCCTTCACACCGTCGTCCGTCACAGACGAGCCCCACTTGCTGTGCTCACACAGCTCACACTTGGTGGCCTGCTTGGTGTCGGCGTCCAAGGCAGGTGTGATGCCGTCATTACTGTAACACGTTGGTGCCTCAGTACTGCCCGGTACCCACTTCCCGGCGTAGTACACCTTCGACATGTTGGCGTTGGCTGCGACAATGACCACATTGATGGCCGACTTTGGGTCGCCTTCATCGTTGACAAACTCAGTACGTTCGTTTCCGTTCATTACAGCCCATGCCCTGCCCATATAGCTGATGATAGGGAAGCCGAGTGATGCGCCTGCAGACAGGTCGTCGTTGGATGTGTCGCCGCCCTGCAGGTGTGCAGGTACGTTAGTATTCAGTGAAATAAGATCGCCCATTTAGGCCCTCCTTACGTTAACAGTTACTTCTTCCTTCCAACCGACACCCGGTGGAAGATCATCGTTCTCGTCGCGGAACTGCTCGATTGCGGATTTATTTACCCGCCGCTCCAGCATGTGCCACAAGTCGTTCTCTTTGACGTATTCAAGCACGGCGTCCCAATCAGCCACGGGCGTCGATGTGCGCCGTGACTTGAAGAACGTCCCTGCCTCTGTCTTGACTGATGTTACCCCCTGCTCATTCATATGCTGAAGCAGACGGGCTTCGATTTTGGTCAGCATGTCGTTGATCTTGGCGGCTTTCTTCTTCGCCTCGTCAGCAATCTCTGCCTTCTTGTCTCGTAGAACTATGTATTTTTCCACGAGCTCTTGTTGCGTAGACATACGCATCTCCTTTCATGTGTCCGTTACAAGTTAACAGTTAACAGTTAACAGTTAACAGTTAACATGTCTAGCATTTATGCTCCCAATATGTCGAGAAGCACCCCTTGCATCTTCTGTTTGTTCTTTAGCCGTGCATATATTCTCCTTTCTACTTCCGACCCCTCAATGTTCACGAGGAACTGGGTGTGCTTCTGGCCGGGTCTGGTGATACGGGCGTTGGCCTGCTCGTATATCTCGTTGCTGGTGATAGGTGCGTACCACACGATAGTGCTGGCCGCTGTAAGTGTCAGGCCGTGCGACATGGCGGCAGGCTGAGCAAGCAGTACCTTCGGGTCTTTCTCTTTCTGGAAAGCGTGGAATATCTTGTCTCTCGCCCCCTTCGCTACACTCCCGTCAATGACTTCACACGTGAACTCCTTGCCCATCTCCTCCCGGAGATTGTTGAGTACGCCCTTGAACGGTACAAACACAATCACTTTTGTGCCTGCGTCCCTGACAATATCCTTGACCAACTCAATGCGCGGCTTGGCGTCTATCACTTGTGGCGGTGCGTCGGTGGCGTAGACCACGCCACAGGCTATCTGCACCAGCTTGTGCATCTTGACTGCCTCATTTACAGCCAGCACTTCCTCGCTGTTCACCTCGGTCTTGAGTTTCTTGACCATGTCCTTGTACGCCTTGGACTGTGGTGCGGTTAGCTGTACTGATCGTGTCTCGTATATGGCCGGTGGCAGGTCCACGCATTCGTCCCGGCGGAACCGTATGGATGGCTGCATCATGTCCGCCACGATGTCCGTGGCCTCAACTCTGGGCACCCATGAGTATGGCCCCTGCTGCTTCATCAGCATGTTGCGGAACTGGGTAAAGTATTTGGGCACGTTGTTGGGGCAGATTAGTTTGCACTGACCCCACGCATCTGTCGGTGCGTTGGGGGTAGGTGTACCTGTTAGCCCCCACACAATCTCCTTGCCCTCGCACACACGGTTTAACGTCTTCCAACGCTCGGTCTTCACGTTCCTGAACGTGGCAATCTCATCCACTACCACAGCGTCAATGTCCTTGCGCTTGCGTAGCTCCTTCTCAATCACCCTCAGCCCATCGTGGTTGATGATATATACGTCTGCATCTTGCGCCAGCATGCGTAGCCGCCGTTCCCTAGAACCGTACAGCACCGATGATTTAAGATGCATGAAGTGCGTGAACAGTTCATCTGCCCACGTGCGCTCCAGTGTGCTCAGCGGTGACACCACCAGTAACTTGTTAGCACGACCCTCCCCTCTAAGGTAATCGTACGCCCACAGAGCGCTGAGGCTCTTCCCTGTCCCCAAGTCATTCAAAACAAAGGCCTTCTTGTGCAGCGTCAGGAAATCGGCTGTGGCCTCCTGCGCGTGGAAAGGTTTGTACCTTCCCGGCCAGTCATAGTACGACCGGATGGGTGACGGTGCCGCGATGCCTATGTTGTTGAGTACACGTGTCTCGTCCAGTTTGTGCGGTACGGCGGTGAGTGCCTGCCCTCGCACAGTAACTTCTTTGGACGTGGGTATGAGGTCGGCGACTCTTCTTTTGTCTTTGAGGCGCAGTACAAGGCTGCGTGAGTTCTCATGGACCAGCATTGAGGCCTCCAGTCATTCGCCGCTTTACCCGATGCAGCTTCAGGTACTTGGCAAGGGTGTCGTGGGGGTCATGCAGCATCTTTGCGCTGACCACCACCGCCTTATGGAGGCTACGACCGTCGCGCATCAGGTCAATATCTCCGTTTACGGTCAGGTCAATATATTCGTCGAAGCCGCGTAGGCCAAAAACCACCCGGTATCTCTGGTTAGCCTTATCGTGGTACACGGAGACCGAGGACAGTTGACCGGGAACCTCCCCGTAACGCATCACTGTAGAGCTTTGCTTGTCCACCTGTATACGCCAAGCATCTTGTGTGGGTAAGAAGACACCTCCGTATGATCTAGCCACCTCGGAGTTGAACCTGTCCATCGCGTAGCAGATGGCGTCCCCGATGATCTTGTCTTTGACGGTAGGCATGAGTGTGAATGACATTACACATTCTCCGATACAGGGAAACCTTCCAGCCGTAGCTGGACGATCATGTTCGCATACATCTCCTCCGCAGAAGTCCCCAAGGGGAACTTCATATTGAGCACCGTGCTACGGCCCCAGCATGCGAAGTGCAGCTCCTCAAAGTCCAGCTGCTCTGGACGTAGCCCCTCCGGCAGCTCGATGGTAGTAGCACACACCTGCTCCAGTTTACGCAGTGCGGCACCTCGTGCCTTCCTGTGTAAGTCCTTGAGGTAGGTATCTACATCCTTATCTCGCATCGTCAATCTCCTTTAACATCTGAATGGCGTCCTCGTCGCAGTCAGCCACTATCCCCCAGCCACCCGCCTCGTTGATGCGGTCTAGGTGGTTCTGCTGGTTGGCGGTCACGTTGTACTTCTTCCCCGGTGCCTTGGCCTCGACGGCAAAGAACACCCCACGGTAACATCCTAAGATGTCAGGGACGCCCTGCTGTCCGTACGGTCCTGCGGCTGGCATGCAGTAGTAGGCTCCAGCACCTTTCAGTACCTCCTTGATCTTGTCCTTTACCTTGGCCTCTGGCCCCTTGCTCATTTCTTACTCTCCCAATGCTCACAGTTGTTCGGCCCTACAGGGCACCAGCCACGGCACAGGCCGGACGGTCGGGCGGGGAAGTCCTTGTCGGCAATCATCTTCTCCATCCTCTCGGCACGCGGCAGGAAGTCCTGCCATATATGGGCCACATCCTCTCGGAGGAATATCTCTGTGGTAGGCTTGCCGTCACCCTTGAGCCAGAAGAACCCTGTCTTAACTCGTTTGGCTTTGGGGTAGTGGTGGAATATCACGGCAGCAAACAGGCGCAGCTGATCGTTGTCTGGCTTGTACTTACCTGTCTTCCAGTCACCAACGAACACGTCCTCGCCATTGTCCACGACGAAGTCCACGACAGCACGGACCCATACGGGCGTGGTTCGGCTAAAGAATGCTACGGGGTCGCGGTCGCGTGACAGTGCAAGTCGTTGCTCTGCGATCACCTCCCCATCCTGCGCCAGCACAGCCTTGGCATAAGGCTCGAACTGCCTAAGGCTGCCGGTTAGAGGTGCGCCTCCCTTTAACCTGTTCTCAAGCGCCTTGTGTACGCGGTTGCCCCAAGTCAGTGCTTCTGTCTCCGGCTCCGTAACTGTCTTCTCTATACGTGTTATGTTGTGCTTGCGGGGACACTGCTCAAAGTTAGTCAGTGCCGAATAGCTCCATGCGAATGGTCGGGTCATACATCTCTCCTGAGTAGCGGTTCGCAGTCATCGACCCACATGCGCCACGCAGCCACAGGGTCATCGGTTATGGCCAGATCACCCATAAGTCGTGTGATCTGTTCCTTGCTAGGAGGCGTGCCTTTGTCGCGGTCGCGCCTCACGCTTTTCAATAGTACAGCTAATTTGCTGTCACCGAAATCACTAAACGGGCGGCTTCTTTTTCCGTCATTGTGGAATTTATTTCTCATTTTGTCTCCAGTTCATCCTAGAGCTTCCTCTATTGCATCGTTCTTGATTTTTTCCAGATCATGGGCATTTATTCCCCCTACCGGGTGTCCCAGAAAGTCTATCCTGACGATCCATGCTTCTGCGCCGATCCCTTGCGACGGGCTGGGCGGCTCTACATTCACATAGGCACCGACAGCATCGCCATCTTGACTTGTTATCTCTACATACACCTGTTTCATTGCTAATCCCTCTTGAATTCCGGCGACCCCAGTACTTCGGCCTCTTTCCTCCTGTTGACGTGTTATGCTGCGTACAGTATGCACGCGGTTAGTATGGTGGGCACCAGCCATTCGCCAGTGCGCTTCCATGTGAACATCCCCCGATTGCCGGTGTGCCAGCCTCGAGTTATGCGACTATTGTAGCCCTCACTGGTCAGCCTGACCTGCGCCTGAGCGATCTCCCGTATCAGGAGATAGGACCCGCCGATCAGCGCGCCTTGCCACCAGTCAACGCCGAACCAGTCTTCATAGGCCAGTGCGATAACAGTGCTCACTATGGTGTGATAGAATATGTCTTTGACCTGCTTCATTTGACTATCGCCTCCTTGACTTCTGCCCATTCTAACAGCTCATGCGCTTGCTCTACCCTGTCGTCTATGGCTGTGTCGTAGGCAATGGCGTCTGTCACCACAGCACAAGACGCTGCCACGTGGTACAGGTGGTGCAGCCCTGTCTCGGGGTCGAAGTCTTCGCCGTCTGTCCACGCCTCAAGGTGCCTACGTATGGCATCCCAATAGGAGGTCATCTTGATCGGGTCCTGCCGCCAGTTGAACCGTCCGTATTTATCTGCGCCAGTCTTCATCACCGCCCCCACGCCCCGCTCGAAGCCGGGCGGTACGCAGTGCACCGTGGGTTTGCTCTTGGCTGCGATAGCCTTGGGGTTCTCACTCATTTTATTTCTCCTGTATGTAGTTGGGGGCTTGTCCTTCTTTGACCATCATGACCAACCCGTGCAGGTCGTGTCAGAAGAACTTGGTATGCTACGACGGCCCCCGTCGCCGTCCAAAAGCCGCACGAGCCGGAACTTAATCTATTGTCAGCACTGCACACCCCTTGCCGCAGCCATCGTCTAGCTCACATGCAGCCTCCACGGCCTTCTCGGCAGAGGCACCTGCCCACATCGCGCCCATCGCTACCTGTGCACCGCTGCCTATGGCGAACAGCTGGTCCCTCGGTAGTGTGTCGGGGTACTCACTATCCGACACGATGGTGATCGGAGCGCTGTGGTTGGCAGGTATAATAATGACCGCCGCACTACCTCCGGGTAGGGGGTCGAGGCTATTTTCTACGAACCATCTGGCCTTGGCCCGGCCTGCGCCTATGCGGCCCACTACTCCACATATATACGACCTGTTACCCGCACTTATTCTAAACACTTTCGGGTAGGTTTTCACCGTCAGCCCACTGTCTTCTGTGGCCTGCATGTCGCCCGCCAACGTCTTGCCGTCCCATGCTATGACACTCATTACTCCAGCCCCTTCGCACGCATAATAGCTACGGCGTGCTCTGCTTGGTTACGCGCATCGTCCAGAGCGTTGTGAGCGGTGCCCTCAAACTCGTGCACTACATCTGAGTGCAGTGCACGCAGCGTGCGGAAGCAGCGGTTCTTCCAGAATTTCCATGGCTCCACCCCAAAATCCTCACACAAGTTTGTCAGGATACGATTGTCAAAGTCCGACCCGTTGCCCCACACACCCACTGCTTCGTCCATCCATGTAACCAGTAGCATCATGGCGTTGGCGGGGTTCAGGTCTGAGCTATCGCTGGACAATACAGCCCGAGCCTGATCGCCCTGCTTGGACCACCATTCGACGGTGCCGTAGTCAATCGTTCGTCCCTTGTTTACCTGATCTGCTACGTCGAGCTTTAGGTACACCCCATCACCCACACCGTTCAGTGCGGAAAATCTTACGGCACCGACAGACAGGACCACGCAGTCCTCCTTCAGCCCCAGCGTCTCAATATCAATCATAACATGGTGCATGTTTGCCTCCTTTAGAACTCTATCTCTTGCAACTGTCCCCATGTCTTACCGACCTTGGCGTCCACGGGGAACTCAATGGGGTATGTCTTGCCCCACACTTTCTCGTACGGCAGGTGCGACAGCTTCCGCTGTAACTCCTCGCACATCTTCAACGCCTTGTCGTCGGGCGCTATAAAGAACAAGCCGTCATGCAGCTCGTAGTAAAACAACCCACCATATTTTTTTAGTATGTCCTGCACAACAGCCAGCCCCAAATACTTCTGGTCTGCCCCGCTGCCCTGAATAGGCGCGTTGATACACGTGCTGCCCCTCACCCACCTGTCAATGGATGCGTCCTGCAGCGCAGTTCCCCACTCGCCCCATGTCCCGACGGTCACACGGCGTCCGGCCTGCGTCTCCACAAACCCGTTCATCTTGCCAAACTCTATCTGGCTGTCCCAATACTCAGGGACATTTGTATATGTGGCACGGTACGTAGCCCACACCGCCCGTGCAGTGTTGTCTGTCATGTGCACATCGTAGTTCTTACGCGCCACGGTCTGCAGTGTCCCTGCACTGGTACGGTACTGTAGCGACAAATTCCCCACCTTGCCCAGCTGCCTCCGTGCCTTGGCCTCCGCATCACCTGCGGCCAGCAGCCTTTGCTCTGCCCTGTAATCTCTCTGAGAGATGTTAGCACCCATGAACGTGTGGGCATCCTCTCCCTCCCTGCATAGGGACAGCATCGTCTCGTCACCGGACAGTGTCGCAACCCACCGGAACTCCTGACTTGCCCAGTCCAGCTCCATCAGGGTGTACCCGTCAGGCGGTCGGATGATGTCTCTGAACTCACTACCACGCTTCCACTGGTGCAGCGGTACGCCCAGCGGCACCTCACTCTTGCCCTTGCCCAGCTTGGACGAGTAGGTCATACGCCCTGTATAGGTGCCAAACATGTTGGCCCGTGGGTACGATACATCCTCGCCCGTATAGTTGAGGGAGCTAACCGTGCCCTCGGCAAACTTGGTGCGGTTGTTCTTGGCCTCACGGTAAGTGTTTACCACGGCAGCCCGTGGGTCACTACCTGCCAGACGCTTGAGGGTGTCCCTGTCTGTGCTTCGTGCACCTTTATCTGTGTGCTTGAGCACAGGCAGCCCCCAATCGTCGTACAACAGTTCGCTCAGCTGCTTTGGCGAGTTCAGTGCCTCCTCTGTCACATCATTCCCATCCAGTCGCAGCTGGACCACGGCCTTCTTGTACTCACCTAGCAAGGCGTGGCTGAGTGTCTCTGCCTTGGCCCTGTCCATATGTATCCCGTTAACATATGTGTCTGCGACAAGCGGGATGGACGCGCAGTCCACAGCCCAGCACTTCTGCTGCGCCTTGTTCAGCCTGTCAACGATGCTCTTGGTCACGGAGTAGGTGAGGAAGGCGTCGTCCCTGTTGTACTTTAGCCGCCGCTTAATCATCTCCGGCGACATGTCGTCGAAGTCTACGCCATCTTCGTACCCCTTGTGGTCTGGCTCGAATGTAGCCACGGCGTTCTTTAGGCTGTAGCTCTCGGGCTTGTACGGCAGTGCTCGGGGGCAGTTAGCCATGTGCTTCCACGCAAGCATGCCATCGACCCACTTGCAGGCATGCACCTCGTCCCGCAGCCCCATCGCTATCAGCCACGCAGCATCGAACGCCACATTCCACCCAAGGATAGGCACTGACTTGTTAGCACAGGCCACCAGCACCTTGCGGAGCTGCTTCTTGGTTGGCGCAACCACGCCCCTGCTCTCCTCAAAAGTAGGGCCGGTGGCGAAGGCGGCACTGGTAATAGCCGCCTCCCCACGTGGCAACCTGTTAGGCTGTAGCCCGTACAGGTCCTTGTCGCCCGATGTCTCCACATCAAACGCCATCCACTTATACACTGGCAACCTCCTCGGAGTAGCAGCCTGCGGCTGCGCGTACAGCATCTGCATACTTACCTGAGTACATCTGAGACAGCGCCTTGCGTGGGTCGCGGTGGGCGATGGAACCGCCGCGTCTGTACCACAGTACAGCTCGCACCCAGTCTGAGGACACGTCCCTGTTACGCACCGCGTCCACGAAATCCTCGGGGGCGGGATTGCGGTACATAGAACCGGAGGGAGGGTCTATGGTATCGGCGGTGATTAGCGCCACCGCCTTGAACATTTTGTGGTACTCCCTGTAGTCCTTCAACCACTCGCTGGCTGCCTTGGTACGCGACCGTTCGACCACCTTCGGGTCGATGAACCTGCCGCCTACAGGGTCCCACTTCGCCGCACCATCGGCGATACTCACGGGCAGGTTGTTGTCCCTGCACTGCTTGACCGATGAAGGGTAATCCATGTACGACCATGTGCGCTCGTCCCTGCCCTCTACGCCGTTCCACGGCAGGTACGTACGCGTGTAGTTGTATGTGCCTTGACTGAGGTACAGCACACCCTTGTCCCTGAACATGGCCATCTCTGGTAGCCATGTGCCAAGGGCCATGGTGGAGCCGACCGCGTTGTCAGTCAGGTGGATAGTGACTGTGCTGTCAGGGTGCCACGTCATGATGCTCGTGCCTATGCGCTCGTCACGGGTGCCTCGCACAGTGCTCCACTTGCCTCCGGGACGTGCGGGTGCCCGCCACTCGTAGTCGCCGTGACGGAACTCAAGGTCCCCGTTCTCATGCAAGAACAGGCGACGGGTAGAGCCGATAGGCTTACCCTTGTCCAGTGATCGTGCGGATTTGGCTATTTTCAGCCAGTATAAATAGGTCATGGTTCTTCCTTTAGTTGTTAAGTTAACAGGTTAGTTGTTGGGAAACAAGTGACCAAATTCAGCGTCGAGCTTGGCCAGTTTATCAGACACCTGCTGCCTCACGGCAGGGGCATCACGGAGTGTCTGCGGGTTGTGTGACGCCAGCGTCTTCTCCAGTTCACGGCGCACCCGCTCCAGTTCGGGGTCGTCGGTGAGGTTCATAGATGGAAGGATGTTAACGAGCTGCACTGCGTTCTCCACCAGCGTGTCACGGAACACACCCTTGGGGTCAGACAGCCGCTTGTGTGCACGGCGTATCACATCAGCAACCTGCTGCCAGTTCTCCTCCATCGCCTTGGACACACCGGCCTGCACCTGCATCTCCACATTGGCACGCAGCCGCTCGACTTCCTCATCTGCCAGATCAACACGCCAGTCACGCTCGTCAGGGACAGGCATGAACGCCAGAGAGATGTTGAACTTGTACTCAAGCTCTGTCCTTGAGGGGTAGTCCTCGGGCTTGAACATTGACCCAAGCGAGCGCTGTGCCTCGGTCACATCATCATCGTAGGCGTTCAGGAACTTGTTCTTGAGGCTTTTCCACTCGTTGATGTGGTCACGCATGGCGTCAGTGAACGTCATGTAGTTGGCAGAGGGGAAGATGCGTGGCCCGTCCATCGCCCACGGTCGTGTCTGTTCGTAGAAGTATGTGCGTACAGCACCCGTCTTCTTCTGCAGGTTCACGAGGTTCATGGACGTAGGCAACAGTGACTTGTTGACACGTGCCGCACCTTCGACAGCCTGTGCTGACGAGTTAAGAGCTGCTGTCTCTTGCTTGTCCAGTCTCCGTGCGGTCCACTGGCTTACGTTAAGGCTGGCCAACATGGCCCGTTCTGAAATGATCGACATTGTAAATCTCCTTTAGTCGATGGTGAGGTGTGTACCATACACACCTCTGTTGGTTATCGGTCGTTGTGCATCTTCACCACTTCACCAAACGGTGCATCGGTGTAGTTGCTGGTCGTTACCCACAGGACAGGATAGTCCGGTGGAATATCAGGGAAGTCGTCGATGTACAGGTCTGTCAGAATAATCAGACAGTCCGGTGTCCACCCTTCCTCCATGATGCGGTCAAACACAGGCGCTATACACGTGCCGCCTGACCCGTGACGAGTGGTGTCTATCCAGTCGTCATACTCGTCGAGGTGCTCGTGATGCGTGATCTTCGTGGTGAACGACAGCACTTCGGTGTTGAGGGGATGGGTGTCCTCTCGCACCTTCTTGGTCGTGCCGTTGAACCACTTCTGATCGTCGTTGCTACACGACCCACTCTCGTCCTTGGCAATCACCACCTGCCGCAGCCTGTTGCCGCCACGTGATGGCAGGTACAGGCCCGACCAGATGTAGCGGCGGTTAGGCCGTTTGAAGGTGCGCTCGATCTTGGCGGGGGCAGACATGTACTCACGCAACTTGTCCTCCCAGTCGTGGTCGGCTGACAGCATATCATCTATCAACTCCTTGAGGTGCGCCGGAAGTTTACCCACCATCTTGGCAGCCTGTGCCGCTTCGGCCATAATCTCCTGCACCTTGCCGGACCGCTCCTCCTTCTCTGCCTCGGTCATGTCAGGCGGGTCGAGGTGATCGTCAAGAGGCTGACCTTCGCCTAGCCCTCTGTAGCGCCCGCCGATGTCACCGCCGCCACCGTCGTCACCTTCTTCTGGCTCAGGCAGTAGCTTGTACACACCTTCACTGGTAGTGCCATTCGCAACCAGTTGAGGGTTGAGTAGTCCCCCCTCTGGCATACGGCCCACCTTCTCACACTTGGACAGCACATCGTTAATCACATAGTCACAGGCGTGGTTCCACATCTCGGCATGGCGTCCACCCCTGCGGGCCATATGTTCATAGGCCACGTGCAGCACCTCATGGCACAGCACAAACTTCAACTCGTCTACAGCGTGGTCCTCCACAAACTTTGGGTCGTAGTAGATATTCAGGCCGTCCGTCGCCATGGTTTTCGTGGGCAGGTCGGTCCTCTCGATGAGTTTGAGTTTCATCAAGACGGTGGCAAAGAAGGGCTGGTCTATGACCAGCGCCACCTTCGCCTTCGTCAGCTTACTGACTGTAGGCATATGCCTCTCCTTTCAAGTTGTTTAGACGAGTACGTCGGCACCATCGGTGATGGCCCAATCAGTGAACGCCTTGGTGTTCTGCACCTCAGGGCACTGCCGGATACTGTCACGAATGAGGTACACCATCACGTCATGGCTCAAGCGACGAGACACTGCGACGATGGCCTCCATGTTGGCCTCCGACGCACGGGCTGCCAGCGCACCTGCCAGTGCGTGCTGCACGTCAGGCTTGTCCTCAGGGATAGGCGTGCCCTCAGGGTCCATCAGTACGACATCAGGGTTCGGGAGGTCACGGGCCATGCGACAGAACGCACGGAACTTGTGCGTCACCGCCTCGCCAATCTCTCCCTTGAACACCTCATACTCGAGGTCAGGGTCCACAATATCTACGACAGGGGAGATACCCTCTGCCCATGACCGTGGCGTGGCCGACCCCTGCTCAGCAGGGTCAAAGGTGTTAAGGTCTTGAGGTGCGAACCGGACATACGCCACCACATACCTGTGAATGCCATTGTCCAGCGCCCAGTTACACCACCCGTTCAGGTCCACATCAAGGGTGCATCGACCCCCTCGGTCGTCAAGATGGGACAGGATACGCACCGCACCGGCGCGGTCCTCCAAGCGGTTGCCTGTGCCAATGACTTGCCACCCGTCCTTGAGCTTCCGGCCATACATCTCACGCTCCTGTGTGAGGTGAGCCGCCAGCTTCTGGATGTCGATGTCAGCCTGCCCCAGCTCATCGAGCAGCAGGATGCCCCTCTCGGGGTATCGGTCGTCACCCTCGAAGGGAATGGCGTCATTCAGTACCCAGTTCACAGCGTCACGGGCCTCGTTGGGTACTGGCATGGCCATGTCCTCCACCTTCATCTTGGGGGCATGGATACGCTGAAACCCAATCCCCAGCTCGTCCGCAGCTTGGCGACATATTTGTGTCTTGCCAATCCCCGGACTACCTTCGATATAGAGGTAACGCCCTACCTTGTTATAGAGCTTGATGGTACGTAGTAGTTGTTCGGCGTGCATTGTGGTTCTCCTTTGTGCACTGTCGAGGTGTGTACCATACACACCCCGTTGGTTATCCCCCGATCACATCGGCGGTTCTTGTCAGCTGTACTTTCACAGCCAGTGTCGTATTCTTACGGTCCTTCACTACCCACTCGGCATTATACCAGACAGTCATGTTGTCCCGTAAAGTTGTTGTCACGCCATCAGGTGCGGGCAGAAATTTGAGATAGTTGGCAGCGTGCGCCAGTTCAGGGTTATCACGCACCACTTCATTACAAATCTGCATCATCATCAGGCGGTCGTACGGTACTACATCGCTCACAATCCCTCCTTTAATCGGTTCTTCACTGTGTTCTTGGTTCGTGTCTTGGCACCGGATGATGCCCGTGCCATGGTCTCACCGATACTGGCGTGGCCACGGTTATTCACAAGGTACTGGTTCGACAGCATGTACTTTCCTGGCATGTTTGGCCGTGGCTGTAACACCTCGACCTCTGCCGACAGGTACTCGTCGTCGTCCGACCGCACCACATTCCTCGCAGACAGAATGAACTTGTTGCCTACCCACGGTTTGTTGTTCAGTCCTGCCTCATAGACAGTACGCAACCACAGGGGTCGGGCACGCAGGCCCACGCCTCTGTAACTGTAGGCTATGTCAGCCGACCCGCCTGTCTCGTCCTCCTCCCCGCGGTAATCGCTGAGGTCAGACGCCACGAACCAGTTTGTTCTGGTCCGCCACTCGTACAACTGATCGGACAGCATGGTCTTGCTGTCTTTCAGCTCACGGGTCAGCATGCTGCCAGCCGCCACGCTGCGGCGGTGTGACCTTCTGCGGTTCACCTCCGAAAAAATGCCTCTATACGCCCTGCATATGAACCTCTCGTGTTCATGCAGCTTAAATACGTCGTCCGAATGGCATAGCTCACGCCCGAACGACGAGCGTAACTCGGTCAGCGCGTCCAGTGCCCCGACAAGTTCTTCGTGGTCTTTTGTTGTGTAGATCATGGCGTCATGCATGTCAGTTCTCCTTCTCCATGACATATTTCCAAGCCTGTGCCAGTGTCATGGCACGTGAGCTTGTGGTTTCGTGCCAACGTCCGCTGGCATCTTGTGTCCACCCCCGCTCGGTCAAGCGGTTACGGATGGTTTGGCGGGGTGTCCCCGCCTCGGGTGATCGAGCCATATCAATTCTCCTTTGTCAGCTCTTCGTAATCATTCTCCCTGTAACGGTCCATCACACGGTCCATGGCCTCGTCTTCGGGGGTGGGTGCAGGTGCAGGTGTATGAGCACGTGACAACATGTCAGCGAGACGCTCGTTGTCGCCATGCTGCAGCACAATTCCCCACACGCTGTCGCCCAGCGGTTGGCCGGTGAGTACCAGCCACGCTGCCTTGAGGCGCTGGCCCCACGTGCGCTGGTAGGACGGTTTGATATACATCTCACAGTCACCGCCTTCATATGTTGCCACATGCAGTGTGCAGTAAAAGTCTCCACACATGCACGGATATGCTTCCTTGGTCATAGTCACTCTCCTTTGGTTAAGGTGTGTATGATACACACCTAGTCTTCACTCACATGAGACTCACGCCTCGTGCGTTCACGGTACACCGCCGCCGCCGTTGCGACGGTCAGCAGTGTCACTTTCTCGTCGGCCAGCATGCGCTGCAGGACATACTCACCCACATATGACTTGAGGCGTGCGTCACCGTTGATGTCAGCCCGCAGTTGCTCGGTCCGTATGTACTTATCAACGTCCATTGTTATTCTCCTTTCAATGGGGTTGGAACGTCCAGTGCATCTTCCACGAGCTTGACTGTGAACGCGTGACGGTCCGCAGGATACCAGCCATAAATGTCAGGTATCTCCACGTCGTGGGCATACTGGACGTGTCTGTGCTGAGACAATGGCCGTCCCAGCCCCGCCAGTTCACACACATCATTGATACGGGATCGGGTTGTCACGCTGGCCCATCCACTCATATTGAACCACAGTTCGTCGTCCTTCCACCGCATGATGGTGTGGCCGTGCAGGTACAGGCGCCGCCCGTCGGTGCTGGTGTTGTTCACTTCGTGGTGTCGCTCCCTGTTCAGGAACGCCCCGCCAACTCGTTGTGCTACTACTCTCATTATCATTCTCCTATCAGGTCGTTCAGCGTTGCGCCGCCACGCTCAAGCAGCGGGTCACCCATGATGTCAGCGCCGCCAAGGGCAGCGGCAAACATCACGCCCAATACCGTGACGGCCAGTATAAAGTTCACGATGGCGAACACGGCCAGCGTCTTGATGTAGATGTTCATAGTCATTCTCCTTTGGTTGGGTGTGTATGATACACACTCACAGATTAACCAGCTGCAACGTATTGAACGAGCCTCGCTCAACGGTGCAGCGGTGCACAACAGGGCCATCGGCGTAGGTGTTGGCACACTGCCGGAACACGATGACATCGCCTTCACGGTTGCCACTGTGCTTGACTGCACGGTTGGCCCACATGATGGCATCGTCAATGCCCCCATGCCTGTACGGGAAGTTAATGTGCGTAGCGTTACCGCAGAGGTAGAGGCCGTCACGTTCAGTCTCTATCCAGATCATAGTCATTCTCCTTTGGTTGGGTGTGTATGATACACACCTGTCAATGTGTCAGGACGCAGGTAGTGCTGGCGACAACGCCAGAAAAACAAACACTACAAGCGCCGCGATAATAATGTCTCGTAGCGTCTCCATCAGGTCAAATCCCAGTCGTCATAGATTGAGTGCACAGGCACAGCTGTGGCCTTGACGACGCCACGGGCAGCGCACCGCGCCACAAACACACCATAGGCCAACGCACGCACAGCACGACCAACACGAATGGCAAGCAGGCCATAGCGCATTGTCGTGTCCATGATGGACATGGCTTCGCTGTACTCACTGGCTGTGAACCTGTGAGTTGTCGTCCCTGCCACAGTCAATGTGACGTAGTAGGTGCCACGCTTGAGGCCAAGGCTCACTGTCTGGTGGCGAGCTTGGCGCACAGTATGCACACCACCCTTCGCCAACCATGCAGCAGAGGGCCGAGCCATCGCAGCATCAGGTTCAGGTTCCCGCTCACGCAGCAGTGGCGGCACGGGCACTGGCCGGTTGGACGGTGCAGCGGTCTTGGTATATTTCAGCCTGTACCAAGAGGCAGGTTTCGTGTCTGACATATCATATCTCCATGTCATGAGGTGTGTATCATACACACCCTTCAGTGGTGGCGGATAGTCTCCCGCCGCCGGTGCAGTATGTGGCACCAGCTCAATCAAAAATATGAACTCCCTGATTGAACCTTTATAATAGCAGAAAACAAGGGGTTTGTCAAGTGTTAAGTTAACAACTTAACAGGTGATGGGGCAGAAGGGGTGTGTATCATACACACCTCTGTTAACTGGTTAACAGGGAACAGGCGGCGATTTGTTAACTATGGCGCAGGCTTTGTGACACGGTTTGGCGGTTTGGTGGGGGATTAGTTAACAGGAGTTGTGACAAAACTGGTTAACAGGTTGGACGGTTTGGCGGTTTGGTGGGGCTGATTTCTGTTAAGTTAACAACGTTTGTGACAAAAATATAGTCGATTGTGACGCGGTTGTGACATCTCTCAGAACCGTTTTGTCACAACTCTTGTTAACTTAAACCCCAAGGTTTCTGCGGGCTACAGAGCGAGGTTAACAGCGTTTGTGACAAAACTCCCCATTTTCCATTTGGATAAAAGAAAATTATTTTTATGGGCCTTTTATGTGCGCGTTAACTGTTAGGTGTTAACTAACAATTTTACACACGAGTATATCTAAATAATGTCACAACGTATTTTTGTCACAAAGCATGCATATTTTTATACAACTTATTATATATATATTATTAAAAAAGATAATAATAATAATAAGATAAGTTAGTTAACAACCAACACAAGCCTTGCCTTTTTGGTTTGTGACATCACGCGTGACTTTACGCAGTATATGTCACAAACGTCTGGAAACCCGCAGCCAGCCTCACGTTTTTGTGACGTTAGTAGATGGTTTTGTCACAAACGATTTGGATTTCCCTTGATGGTTGCAAAACCGCCTGACCGCTTGACCGCCTTTGGTTAACACTTAACAGGTCGCGTCTTAACATCTCATGAGGTGTGTATCATACACACCAGTCACCAGTCACCAGTCACCAGTCACCAGTCACCAGTCACCAGTCACCAGTCACCAGTCACCAGTCACCAGTCACCAGTCACCAGTCACCAGTCACCAGTCACAAGTCACCAGTCAC
>Ga0070746_10000178_pt1 | contig 35295 bp, 49 predicted proteins | sample VirMetDEL_Mar_21_FD_77016 | JGI IMG/M metagenome (GOLD analysis project Ga0070746, IMG submission 77016) | Aqueous microbial communities from the Delaware River and Bay under freshwater to marine salinity gradient to study organic matter... | ecosystem: Environmental > Aquatic > Marine >...
ATTAATTGATAAGCGCTCACAACAAATTCTAAAAGAATCTGGTGTTGCTGCTCAAGGCCTTTCGCCCGAAGAATACAACACCCTAAAAGAAAACCTTGGTGCGTGGTTGAACCTTCCTGAAAACCGCGCATATCGTGATACCAGCACGGCAGTTGGTAAAGTTGTAGATAAGCTTGGTGGGCCTGCGGGCCTCTTTGCGTTGACGGCTGGCGGGATTCTGTTGGCGGGTGGTGCCCTTGGGGGCGCTGGTACTGCCACGGCTGGGGGCACTACGGGCGGTACGGCTGCAACGACGGGCGGAACCTTAGCAGGTATTAAAGCCCCGGTAGCTAGCTCCCTTATGGCACCTGCAACCTCAACGGCTGGATTGGCTCCTGTGTCTACGGCAATCCCCGCAGTTGCTGGTGGTGTTGTTGCTCCTGCCGGAGCCGCTATGTCTCCAATAGCTACTCAGCCTATTGCGGCTACGTTGGCCGGTGCGGGTGCTTCTGGTATCCCTGGGGCTGCTGCGGCTGCTGCTCCTGCGGCATTAAGCGGCGGTGCTGCTACTACGGGCCTTGCAGGTGTTGCAGGTACGGCGGCCTCTGGAAGCCTTCTAGGAACGCTTGCAAAGGGTGCTGTAGGCCTTGGAGCCGCTGGCTTGGCCGCCGACGCCCTTCTTGAAGAAGAACCCGTACAAGAGGATTTAACTACACAACCTGGAACGACGACTATGGTAGAAACTCCTGATAAAAAACCTGCACCCTTTGGGTTGGGTGATCCTGCTTCTCAGGCTTACATGGGGCGTCCAGAGGCTGTAGAGACCCCTCAAATTGATACGGCTAACCTTGCACAGGTTGAGGCAGGCCCTGATTCTACGGCATATCAGATGGAAGCTCAGGCACCCGTAGAAGCCGCTCAAGCCAAGGCAGGTGCCGCCAGGGCAGCCATGAGCAAAGTGGCTCAAGCAAAAGCCCCTGCAGAAGTAAAAGCAACCACCATGGAAGCTGCTGCCGCTGAAGCCGCTCCGGCCATGGAAGCCGCCACGGGCCAAGTAAGCGAACAGGCCTTGACTGCCGTTGATGCTGGCACCATTACTCAGCCTGCTGTTGCCGCCAAGCGCGATGCTGCCGCAGAACAAGCCGCTATGGCTCAAGCCGCCCAACGCCCCGAAGCTCGTGATTATGCAGAAGCCGTGACGGGCGGTGTTGCTGCTCAGGTTGCAGACATCGAAGGCCCCGCAGTTATTACTCGCGAAGGTGCCACGATCTCTAAAGCCGAAGTAGAACGCCTAGGTCAAATTGCTCAAGGCCGAGGTGTTAATCTTCAAGACCTTCCTGAATATAAGGACGTTATTCAAAAGCGTGTTGCTCAACAAGGTGAGGCCGCTACGGCCCAATACCGCGACATGCTTGGACAGGCTCCTGAGGCTCAAGCGGCCCAAGCACAATTCATTGAGGCTGGTCCTACGCCCGAAATGGCCGCAACCCAAATCGGTACCTTTGAAGACTTGGCACCTGCTCGCCGCGAAGCCTATACGACTTTGGGTGTTTCGGCCCCCGAAGCTGCTCAGATGGAATCGGTTCGACAGGCACAGGCCGCTAGTCGCCAAGCCATTACGGCCTCTAGTTCCCCTCAAGCCATTGCAGAACAAACTGATCTTGATAAGCTTCCGACCTTTGGTCTTGTTTCTCAGCGGACTGCACAGGTTGCAGAAGCCGCTCAGGGCATTGCTCAACAACTAAGCGGCCAACCGGCTGTTGATCTTGAAGGGCGCCAAGCAATTCTTGGAGAGGCTCCGAGGGGTGATGCAGCCCAGATCGGCGGTATTCCTACGGCCCAGGCCGCCTCAATGCAGGCAGTGACGGGCCAGTCCCGCAAGATGGCCGCAGCCGACATGGCAACCGTGGTGGTTGAAATGCCCCCGGAAGTTACGGCAGCCCTTACCGAAGACCCTGCAGTTGTTGAAGCTCAGTTGGATACCGGGGCTGACCCTGAAGTCCCTGCAGCCATTGCGGCCCTTCCTGAAGAAGCACTTGTTTCTACGCAGATGGAAGGATTGTTGGCGGGTCTTGAAGACGGCCAGACGCCTGCTTGGGCCCGACCGGCTGTTGCGGCTATTGAACAACAGATGGCTCAAAGGGGCCTTAGCGCCTCTACCGTTGGCCGTGATGCATTGTTTAATGCAATCATTCAGAGTGCCTTGCCTATTGCTCAAAGCAACGCACAGGCCCTTCAGCAACGTGCCTCTCAAAACCTGTCTAATGAGCAACAAGCCAATCTAGCTCAATCACAACAGATTGCTAACCTACGCCTTCAGAACCTTTCTAACCGCCAGACGGCTGCTTCTCAGACCGCCCAGATGGCTCAACAGATTAAGGTTCAGGCCGGTGAGTTCCGCCAGCAGGCTGGGATGTTGACTGCTCAACAAGAGCAACAAACCCGAATTACTCAAGCCCAGTTCGAACAACAACAAGCACAACAAGAATCTGCTCAGCGCCAACAAGCGGCTGTTCAGAACCTTAGTGCTGCTCAGCAGATGGACCTTGCAAATCTCCAGGCCATCAATGCTGCTGCGGGCCAGAACCTGAGTGCCGAACAACAATCGCGTTTGGCTACCTATCAGGCTCAAATCAACCGCACCATGCGCCAAGCAGAACTAAAGCAGGACATGGAGAAGGCTAATCTTAGTACGGGCCTTCAGGTTGAGTTGGCTAATCTGTCCGAACAGAATGCTGCAGCCCGTGATACCATGACGGCTCAAAACCAAGAGCGTCTAACTAACCTTCAGACTCTTGTTGATTTTAAGAAGACTAATGCTCAGTTGGCTCAACAGATGGATATGGCCAACCTGTCTAACGATCAACAGATTCGACTGGCTAATCTGGCTGAGAAGGCCGCTGCAGATTCTGCAAACTTCACTGAAGCTAACCGGATGGAGCTTACGCGCCTTCAGACCTATGCGCAGGTTATGTCCGAAAACACCCAGTTGCGCCAACAGGCTGAGTTGGCTAATCTTAGTTCTCGTGAAAAGATTACTCTTGCAAACCTCACTGCATTGAACCAAGCCTCTGCTGATAACCTAAATACTCAGCAGCAAGCTGAACTTGCAAACCTCAATGCACGGCTCCAAGAGGCTTCGCAGAACGCACAACTCAAGCAGCAGATCATTACTCAGTCGTTCTCTCAACAACAACAGACTGACCTTGCAAACCTTGAGGCCTTGAATCGCGCAGGTTCCGAAAACCTTAATGCCGATCAACAGGCCCGCCTAACCTCCTATAACGCCCAGATCAATCGGAAGATTCGACAGGCTGAACTGAATCAACAAGCTGATGCCGCTAACCTTGATGCGGCTCTTCGTGTTGAATTGACGGAGCTTAGCGAAAAGAATACTACTGCTCGTGCCAACATGACCGCAGAGCAGCAGACGCGCCTTGCAAACCTCAATACTCTTGTTGATTTCCGCAAGACTAATGCGCAGCTTGCTCAACAGATGGACCTTGCAAACCTTGCTAACGAACAGCAAATGGAGCTTGCAAACCTTCAGGAGCGGGCTTCGGCAGATGCAGCAAACTTCACCGAAGAGAACAAGTTCCGGCTCCAAGAGCTAAACAACTATGTTCAGGTGATGTCGCAAAATGAGCAGCTTAAGCAGCAAGCCGACCTTGCGCGCCTAAGCATGGAAGAGCGAATCTCTCTAGCCAACTTGACTTCAAAGAATCAAGCAGACTCTGAGAGCATGAGTGCCCAGAATGTTGCTGAGCTTCAAACCTATGAAAAGAAAATGCAGGCCGCTCAGGTTAACGCGCAGCTAGCACAGCAGATGGGCCTCCAAAACCTTTCGAATGCTCAAGAGGCTGCAATGTTTAATGCACAGATTGATGCTAATCTGGACATGAAACAATTCGACGCTAACCAACAGGCAGCGTTGGCAAATAGTCAGTTCATGCAGACCATGACGGTTAAATCTTTTGACGCCAATCAGCAGGCCATCATGCAGAATGCAACGGCTATGGCCTCCATGGACCTTGCAAACCTTGATGCCACTACGCGCCTTGCGGCTCAGAATGCTCAGGCCTTCCTGCAGATGGATATGGCAAACCTGCAAAACGAGCAACAATCTCGTGTGTTGAATCAACAACAACAGCAACAGACCTTGTTGTCTAATCAGGCTGCAGAGAATGCTGCTCGTCAGTTTAATGCCGCAAACCAACAGCAGGCCGATCAGTTCATGGCTAGCTTAGCTTCTCAGACTCAGCAGTTTAATGCGGCCCAAGTGAACGCCATGGGCCAGTTCAATGCTTCTGAACAAAATCGCATTGCAGCGCAGAATGCTCAGAATGCTACGCAGGTTTCTCTGGCCAATGCCGAAATGCTTAACTCTGTTAATCAGTTTAACACTCAGCTTGAACAACAGCGCGAACAGTTCAACGTTGCTAACCGCCAAGCCATTGAGCAGGCAGATGTTGCATGGCGCCGACAGGCTAACACTTTTAATACTGCAGCCATCAATGCTGCCAACCAACAGAACGTCATGAACCTATTTAATATGACCATGATGGAACAACAACAGCTTTGGCAACAACTGCGCGACGAGGCTGATTATGTTCGACAGTCTTATGAGCGTGAAGAGGATCGAAAAACAACTCTTTATGCTACGGCTATTGGTAATGAATCTAGTGCAGCCAACCAAAGCTCTAGCACTACTGCTAGTTTACTTAATGCTATTACTAAAATTATTCTTGGAGAATAACAATGGGATTTTTCTCAAAGATTAAAAAAGGTTTTAAAAAAGTTGTCAGCAAGATTGGTAAAGGTATTCGTAAGGTTACCAGAAAAGTTGGCAAGTTTATGGGAAAAGTAGGAATTGTAGGTCAGATTGGTCTTGCTCTTGTGTTGCCTGGGATTGGAAGCATGCTAGGAGGCTTTGCCGGAACATTGATGGGAAGTTCAAGTGCTATCTTTAGGGGCGCAGGTCAAATTCTTAATGCTGCAGTTAATGTAGGAACCAAAGCCACCAGCATGTTTAAAAGTGTTACGGAAGGTGTAGGTAAAGTTTTGGGCGATATTGTAGGAGCAACCCTTAATAAAATTCCAGGTGCTGGAAATCTTCTTAAAGGTGTGACCGGCGGACGCATTGACATTACTTCTAAAACTTTTGCCGATGCTTGGAAGACTACTCAGTCAGCTATTACTGATGTTGCCACTAAGGGTGGCGATCTGTTTAGCATGGGGACGCTGACCGACCCTAACAAGTATATTACTCAAGCAGCAGCTAGTGCAGGCGAAGCAGCCCTTGCGGGTACTGAAGGCCCCAGCACCTGGGACGATTCTAAATTAAGCTTTTTAGAAAAACCGCCTGCGCTTTCTCAAGATGATATTATTGATGCTGGTCTTGAGTATACTGGACCCAGCGTTGGAAAAGTTACAGGTGTTTCTACTGCCCCACCTCCCTTTATGCCTGATGCTGTGTTGCAGCCAGATCCGGCTGTTCCAACACAGGAGGTTGTTAAGCGTCGAGGAGCCACAATCGCTCAACAGGGGGCTGAAGCTGCGGCAACTGCAACACCTCCCGAAAATCTTGGTATGGGCGAAGCTACTTTTTATCAAAATGCTTTTGAAACCGATCCTGCTTTAGCGCCTACTAGTATTAAAGGACGAGGCGCCCTTAAGCAGCAAAGTCTTCTTTCCGCCGGTAAAGATATTATAAGTGCTTTAAGTCCTCAAGAAGCACCGGCTGTAGAAGAATCAGAAGGTTACTTGGGCCAAGGTATTGTAGGTGTGTATGGAACGCCTGTAATGAGCCGTGAAGCTATGCCTCTTTATTATCAGCAGTTTGAAGCCGATCCTACGCTAGCCCAAACTTATGCTTATGGAGCGGGCGCTGCTTATAGCAACTATAAGAAAATGTTCGCTGCGATTGGGGTGGCTTAATGAACGAACAATATTTAAAAACTGTAATGAACGGTGGTCATCCTATTCCAGGCCAAAGCCTAACGTCTAATCCTAACAATCCTGCTCCTTATGAAAAGCCTCCAGAATTTACCAGCATTAATGAGGCTTCAGAATATTTGTTTGAAAAATTTATTGATGAAGAAATTTATCCTGAAATAATGGGCGTTCTTGACCAAGGCGTACCTATTATGGATGTTGTACAAACTACGCTTTTTGCAGGTTTTACAGAAGGTAAGTGGAACCCCGACCTGCTTATGTTGTTAATTGAGCCTACGGCCTATATGCTTCTTGGTCTTGCAGAAAGTGCGGATATTGATCCTGTTATTTATAGAGATCAAGTAGAAGATGAGTTTGATGAAGATTTTGATGCTGACCTAAACCCGCAACAAGAGCAGTATAAAAAACTTGCAGCTTCTTTGGATATAGGAAAAATTGACGAAGTTCTTCCTCAAGAAATTGTAGAGCAAATTGAAGATATTGCTCCTCCCCCTAGTTTAATGCAAGAGCCTGAACAGCCTATGCCTGAAGAAGGAAGCCTTTTGGCTCCTCCCCCGGTTGCAGAAGAAGAGGTTTAAAAGACTATGGCTATTGAAGAATATGGTGCTTCTTTGTTGTCTAATGTTCGTGAGCGTCGAGATAATCAAGCTAAGCGTCTTCAACGCGAACAAGAACAAGGGGCTTTAATGGGGCTGGGCGTTGCTGCTGGGCTTACTGTTGGTAACAACTATCTTAAAAATAAAGCTGAGCAGTTTTTTAACAATAAAGAAAACTTAGATAAGCGTGTTCAATTTAGAACGGCGATGGCTGATGGTCGTCAAGCATTTTTAGATGAACAAAACTTTCAACAAAAAGGCATGTCATATTTTAGAGAAATGCGGCGAGCAGATGTTGAACGATATACTAAAATGAAATTTCAGCAAGAAAACCCCAACTATAGTGAAGCACAGCGTCAGGCTTTTGCAGAGCAATATTTAGAAACGGCAACCCAAGAAGCCTATGAAAATCACCAACGGCGTTTAGAGGCTGCAAAAAAATTAACTACGTTAGCTGGATCAGACGGTGTAGAAGCCTATGATCGCCAGCTTTTAAAAATGCGGCCGACAGATGTGCCTTCTGCGTTTATTAAAGCTATGACTTCTGCGGTTACTGGTGATGCTAATGAAAGCATGCATAATGCAAACCTTTCAAATCTTGGAGGTGCTGCCGAAGAATACATGAAAATTTATAGGGAGATTCAAAACCCCTATGCTGCTCGTGAAATTCTTGATGCCGATATTGGTCCTATTAGTGAGCAGCCTTTAACCTATGATACTTTTAATGTGTCAGGTATTTTAGACCCCGACACTGGTGAACGATATACTGCGACCTATCGAACCGCTAAGACTAGGGCAGGCCAGACTGTGTTTACTCAAGACCTTTCTAATCAAGGAAAACTTGTTTCGTTGTCGCCTCGCCAGAATCCAAACAGTCCTGTTAATCCTTTGCGGACAAGCTTAACGGCAGCCATGGCTGCAAAAGAAAGTATTCAACAATATGGTTTAGAAGAAGACTACGAAGCGATTAAAGACGGTTTTATTGGTACCTTTGGAAGTTCCGATGATGTTGATCAAAAAATAAAAGATGCTCGCCTAAAAACATTTTATGCAACGGGGCATCATCTTCACAAGGCAGTTACTGCCCGCATTCCTGGGTTAAGCCGCCAACAAGCTTGGCAAGTTACTAGCCGTATGATGGCCTTGAATTTTAACAGTGATTTAGATTTTGATTTGTTGGCCACCGATGATGGTTATAGTCCTATCTTGGCTATTGCTGCTTTGGATAGCTTAGGAAATAAGGATCGTGCTGCTTTGTCGCGCAGGCAAACCAACCAACTAATTGGGACTGTTGCTGCTGGAATGAATAGGGATGTTGTACAGTCTTTTCAAAATCTTCCAATAGTGCAACGTAAAAAACTTCTTTATTGGATGAAAGACAACGCGCCCTTTTTTGGGACGGCTCGGGTGGCCAATACGGGCAATACTTATTTAGAACAGTTTAAAATTGACTTTGCTACTCTTAGGTAACGGGAAAAATTATGGATTACGATTACACTCCAGCAGGTCCGTTCCTTGATCAGGAAGAAGAAGAAAAGCAAGATTTTTCTTACGCGCCTGATGTTCAAAGTGTTCAGCAATATGTAGATAGTACCTATACTACAACAGAGTTGCGCGATGATCCTAGGATAACTGAAGCCTTTGAAAAGGTTAGTAGTTATTTAAATGAGAATGAAAATACTTATTCTCGGATTCTAGATACGGGTTGGGGAACTAATGATGATCCTATTGAATATCTTCGTGATGAAACTTTAAAAACAGGTACGCTGCTTACCCGTGCTAATATTTTTAAAGATGCTCCTGAAGATGTTAAGGCTGCTCAGCGTTATCTGCGTCAAAGAATGGACAGCGCCAAAATAGATGATTGGGGTAGTTTTATTAAGGATTATACCGGAGATGTTTTTTCAGGTCCAGAAGGAATTCTTAGTGTAGCTAGTTTAATTGGTTCTATTTTTACTGGCGGCGCTTCTGGGGCTGCAGCAGCAACGGCAACTACGGCTGCGCGTCAAGGGGCTGCTAAGGCTATTAAAAGCGCAGCAGGGGCTATTACTACGCCTACGGGCTTAGCAGCCGAAGGCGCTATTTTTGGTGGTCTTGATGACTATGCTTCTCAAAACTTAGAAGTAGCTATAGGAGAACGCGAAGATACTAGCGGCGCACAAGTAGCAGTAATGGCAGTTGCTGGGGGTGTTCTTGGCGGAGCCTTGGGGTTAGGAGCTAAAAAGCTTAGCAAATCTAGAATTGACTCTAAAGCTTTAGAAAACACAGAAACCCTTGAAGGTTATAACTCAACCACTACGATTGCTTCAGAGTCTCCTGAAAATCTAGCAAAGGCTCGGGCGCTTATTGAGGAAGCCAGGACTGTTCCGCAACAGGGCGCTCTTGACTTTGATGGTGCGCCTGTTCAAGGCCAGCTAGATTTTGGTATGCCTCCTATGCCCAGCAGTTCTGCTAAGCTTGCAGATAGCTTTGGTGCAAATATTCAAGGCAAGGACGTTGCTGACCTTGATCCAGAAAGGTTGTTGGATGAAAATGAACTAGATGCTTTTGTTTCTTACATCGGTGGTGGAGAAAAAACCAGAAAAAAAATACGCGACGAGGCTATTGCTGCAGCCAACGATGCCAATAAAGATAATGCCTACAATCGTTTTGCGTTTAGCCTATATCAATTAACTTCTGACTTTACATCTAGGTTTGCTGGCGGCAAAGCCCCTGGAGTGTTGACTCCGTTTGCTAGTTTTTCTGGAACCGCAAAGGTTCTTCAGGGCAAGCTAAGTCGAGAGTTTGCTAAACAGTGGAGAGGCGAACAAGCAACAATAGGTGAAGATTTGTTTGAGGCTCAGCGGCGCATTACGGGCCACTATTGGCGCCGTTACCTGTCTGTTGTACAGCCTTATCGTTTAGGTACCCTAGCAGGAAAACTTAAGGATCAAGAAAATAATCTTTTAAGTTTGGCTATGCGTGGTAAACCTGCTAAAGATAAAAAGCTTAATGGGGCCGCACTTGAAATTAAGCGCATGTATTCTGACATTGGAGATATTCTAAAGCGCGAAGGAATTATTAAGCACAAAATTGAAAATTATATTCCTCGTATGTGGAATAGGGCCGGGATTGAAAACAACCCAGATAAGTTAGCTCAGCTTCTTCTTGAAGATGGAGAAGCAAAAACCTTGCAAGAAGCAGAAAAAATTGTAACTGGAATGCTCAACAAAGAAAGCCAGATTGATTCTGGAACGACCGGCCATTTCTTTTCAGCCCGTCGTAGCTTTGATAAAATTAAAGATGATTCTAAGTATGAAGAATTTTTGAATCAAGACGTAAGCGCCTCGCTCTATGGTTACATTACGCAAGCTGGAAGAGCCTTAGCTAAAAAGCGTGTATTGGGTGTAAAGAACATTAAAGGCTTTGAAAAAAAATGGGTGAATCAAATTGAAAAAGAAATGATTAAGAAGACTGGAAAAGGCTTAAGTGAAAGCCAAAGAAAAAATCTTCTTGCTACTTACACCCATGCAACGGGAGAGGGGCTAATGGAAATGCCTCTCAAAAGCTTTAGAACAGCTACGGAAGGCCTTTCCCTTGTAAACCAGCTTGCTTACTTACCGCTTGCTACGCTTACTTCTTTTCCAGAAGTTTTATTAAATATTGGCAGGGCGGGTGTGTTTAATAGTGTAAAAGGCTTCAAAGAAGCTTTTGAGATTTCACACAATACTATTACTAAAGACGCACACAAAATGCTCCAGTCTCGACATGGCATGACTGCCCAAGAAGCTTGGGATGAAATGCAAGGCTTTGGTTTGGCAATGGATCAGACCTTAGATCAAATGGGAAACCGTCTTACTGGTGGTGAAGAAATTGTAAATGAAAAAATTCAAAATGCTAGTAAATGGTTTTTTAGAAAAAACCTGTTGGAGCAATGGACAAATTTTGCGCAGCTAGTGGCCTATAACTCTGGGCGCAACATGATTCAAGAAAACATTGAGACTATTGCGCGCCATGGAAAAGGCCGCATTACGCCGCGCATTCAAGCTAAGCGCGATGAATTGGCTGAGCTTGGTATTGATCTGCCTAAAGCTCTTAATTGGTATGGTAGTGGTCGAAAGACTAACGATCCGTTCTTTCAAGAGATTAAGGCTGCAGCCGCTAGGTATACTAATGATGTAATTCTTAACCCTACTGCAATGTCAGGAACAAAGCCCAGGCTATATACCAAACCAACAACTTCTTTCTTGTTTCAAATACTTTCTTATCCTGCGGCATTTTCAAATACGGTACTAAAAGGAGCAGCTAAAACTTTTGTTCGTAATCCCACAAAAGAAAATGTAGCTAAGATTTCTGCTGGTGCTTTAAGCTTGGTAGGAATGCAAGCAGCGATTAATTACATTAAGACTCGGGGAGAAAGTGCCCAAGATAAAGAGGCACACGAGATTGCATTTGATGCCTTACAGCGGGCAGGTGGTTTATCTTTTGTTGCCGATGCGGCAGAACGTGCCCGTACAAGCGCAATGTATCGTCGTAGCTTGTCTCCCTACTCTATGATGTTTTTTGGACCGGCTGCGCAAGACATACAGGATATAGGGTCTGGAAGGATTGGAAGGTTTGCTTCTTCAAAAGTTCCTTTTGGCACCGCAATCACTGCGGTAGAAAAGTACACCGGCACTGAAATGATGGATACTATTAAAGATGCTGGAAAAAATCTTGACAAGGAACTTAGAGACATTGGAATTAGTCCTATGCCTTCAAATATCCGGCGAGAAATGTTTGCTAAGGGTGGTGAAGTTAATGTGCCCAACGCCCCTAAAGAACCAGACGAGCGCATTGACAAAATGACTGGACAACCCTATAACATTCAAGCAGGCTCTGCGTTTGTTGACGAAGAAGACCCTGATAAAAATCTTATTTAAGGATTAGAACATGGCCTTTAGTTCTTTAATTTCAAAAGCAATTACTAGATATAGCAACAATATGTTTGATGCTAAGAAAGTAAATGAGCTTTCTGATCGGCTTGAAGCAGATATTAATTTTAAATTAAAAGAAGGTGATTCTTTTGAAAATATGAATACTCCTAATTTTAAAGAACCTGATTATACAGATTCTTATCAAGATATGGATATTCCTTTTGATGATCTTGAAGATTATTATAGCATTAGTGACAATGTTGAAAATATCGAAGAACTAGAAGACTATGTTGACTTATCAATTAAGATTCTTTTTAGGGAAAAAAATGATAAGACTCTTGACGAACTTAGGCAAATGCCAGAGTTTCAAAAAGACTCTGAATCTTATAGTTGGGAAGATTTTAGTAGGGCTAGAGGATATTCTGAAGAAGATATTCAAGATTTTAAAACTGTAATGGAGCAACAAGAAAAGCTTGATCCTGCTGGAGACATTGGACTTACTATTACCGACGGTATTCAAGATTTAACAAATCGGTTTTTCATGCTAAAACGAAAAACAGAAGACGATGCTGTTGTGCCCGAACAGTATAAAAAATTCCTTCCTTTTGTTAGGGAAATGTTTGCTACAAATGGAGACTATCAAAACTATCTAAGTCCCGATAGTACTGCTGCTGCCGCAAGGAACGCGCTTGTAGAACTTTTGAGTGATGAAAATACCAAGCGTGTTTTAGATGATATGCTAGACGAACTTCCAAAAGCTCGTGAATATAAAGAGCGAGTTACTGACAAAGCGCAAATTGTTTCCGCCGAAGAATTTGTAGCTGACTCTGTTCAAAAACTACCGCAGTTTTATCGGGCCGTTACCAGCTTTAATGATTTAACTTATGATTTGTCTTTTGTGTGGCCAAGAGAAATTGGAACACATGTAGGTACCCGTGGACAAGCATCTAATATTCTTGTAAGGGGAATAAATCCTGACCGAACCGACATCCATTTATATACTGCGGATCGAAAAGAAAAGCCAACCTCTAAGGACTTGGCAGCCTTCTTTGAAGACGAGGGGGAAGCTCTTCAAGAATATGCAGCATACGGTGAAGATATAAATATACCTCCCGCAACTATGATGCGAGGATATATCAATACAAAAAATCCTCTGGTCATCCAAGAAGATTTTGGAAGGTGGGAATCTTATGAAATTTTAGCAGACCCAGTAACTGTAGAAACATTTAGAGAAGCCATTGAATCTCAAAATGTAAAACTTACTAATTCGCAAGAGTTGGAATTAGATGGCCTTGTTAAACGTGCTGAAAATATTTCTAATTCAAGAAACATAGATCCTGCTCTTGAGGGGCGCGAATATGAGTTTATAAAAACAGAACTACTTGGAACTGAGCTTGGAAAAGATTTTCGTTCTTGGCTAGAAAGTTTAGGTTTTGATTCAATTAAATATAGAAACCAAGCAGAAGCTTCTCTTAGGTCTGAAAACGAATATTCATATGTGCTGTTTCGCCCAGAGCAATACAAATCCTACACGGCTACTGATTTTGACCCCAGCCGCAAAGAGTTTGCAGAAGGTGGCTATGTCATCAAGTCCGGCGACACCCTGTCTCAAATCGCCAAGGATAATAACACAACGGTAGCAGAGCTTGCAAGGCTAAACGGCATCAAAGACGTTAATAAAATCTATGCGGGCCAAAAGCTAAACCTAGGCCAACAAGTCGAAGAGGCTATGAAGCCGGAACCTAAGAAGGCCCCGGAGAAGCCCCAGAAGGCTCCTGAGCCTGAGAAAGAAGACGAAGGCTTCAACCTTAACGTTGACTTTGCCAAGCAGTTTGTGCGTGGTTTCTTTAAGACTGGTGATCAAGAAACCGAAGACTTTAGCGACAAGCTGCGGAGTGTTCTAAGGGACGCGGCCCGCAATGCAAATCGCAAGGGCCAAGACTATATCACCTACAAAGAATATCCGCAACTAGCATCCGGCGAGTCTGCTGATGATTGGGTTAAAGGACGCCGCAGCGGAGGCTTTTTAGACAAGCTCCGGGGTGTGTTTACTGACCCCGTGTTGAATGCCGCAGTCACCGTAGGTCAAGGGAACCTCGTGCGCGAGAATGGCCGTGTGTACTTCACAGATGAGTATGATTTTACACCCATTGAAAAAGATTACTCAGAGCTTGGAGCCTACGGCAAGGTCCGCAAATGGGCCGGAGAAAACTTCCCGGAGGACGGCAACAAGATTCGTATTGATCTAGGCCCTGAAGAAGAGGTTTATGGGCGCCCTGAAGTTGCTATGGATCAACAAGACACTGACACCCAGGAGGTTTAGTGCAAAAACTATTGGATATGCTCAAGCGCCACGAAGGCATGAAGCACTTTGTATATGATGACCACCTTGGCTACGCCACCATTGGTGTTGGCAGGTGCATTGAAAAGAATGTAGGGTTGGGTCTATCTCACGACGAGATCGAATACCTACTTCAGAATGATGTTAACCGGTGTATTCAGGAGTTAGACTCCAATTTTACATGGTACCGCAATCTCTCTGAAGCCCGCAGGGACGCAATGATCAACCTCTGTTTCAACCTAGGGCTACCCCGCCTCAAGAAATTTGTAAAGGCTCTGGCGGCCATGGAGGCCGGTAACTATGAGGAAGCGGCGGTTGAGTTCCTTGATAGCCGTTGGGCCAAGCAAGTAGGCTCCAGGGCCCTTGAAGTCGCGCACATGATCAGGAGCGGTGAGTATGTCTAATCGTGTAGACAAAGATAAGATGAAGTGTAACCAACCTAAGCGGACTCCTAACCACCCCAAGAAATCCCACGTTGTTAAAGCCTGCGAAGGCGGTAAAGAAAAAGTAATTCGTTTCGGAGAACAGGGCGCAAAGACTGCGGGGAAACCAAAGGCAGGTGAGTCTGAGGCCATGAAAAAGAAAAGGGCTAGCTTCAAAGCTCGGCATGCCCGCAACATTAAGAGGGGTAAAATGAGTGCGGCCTACTGGGCCGATAAGGTGAAATGGTAATGAAGAAAAAGAGCCGCGTCAATGAAGCTGGTAACTATACAAAGCCGACTCTACGGAAACGCCTCTTCGAACAAATTAAAGCCGGTGACAAAGGCGGCAAGTCCGGACAATGGTCTGCACGAAAGGCCCAAATGCTGGCGAAAGCCTACAAAGAAAAAGGGGGCGGATACACCTAAGTTGACCTTAGCGCCCGCACCCAAAGAATAAAGAACAACAGAATAAGGGCTGGTTGAAGGAACACAAAGATAACAATGTTGGCTAGCTCGTATCCCATACCCGTATGGTAGCCAATCACTTCCAGCACATACACACAAAACTCAAAAAATTGGTGAATCATGTCGTTGAAAAAACCTCAAAAGTCTTTAAAGAAATGGACGAAAGAAGAATGGGGTACGAAGTCCGGCAAGCCCAGTACCCAAGGGCCTAAAGCAACCGGAGAGCGTTACCTACCTAAGAAGGCTCGACAGTCTCTAACGGCTGCTGAGTATGCCGCAACCTCCCGCAAGAAACGCCAAGACACTAAGGCCGGTAAGCAACATTCTGCACAGCCTAAAAAGATTGCTGCTAAGACTGCTCGTGCCCGCCGTGGTTAATGGCATCTAACTCCGCTTCAATTCGTTCATGAAGGTCTTCAAAGTTTCTCATGGCCACATCAAGAATCTTGTTGATGATGCGCTGGTCGTGTTGATCTTTGAAGACCTTATGAACATCCTCACTTGGAAGGCGACTAAGCTCAGAGCCTAGCACACCCTTACCGTCGAAGTAAATACGAAAGCCTACTACGTTGCCTTCACGCAATGCTTTCATCCCAGTCTAGAAGATAATCCCGCACCAGAAGCAGCGCTTCCTTTCGATCCTTAGACTCAGTGATCAAATCCAATTGGCTCTCAATAGCCTCGTTGAATTTGTCGTGGTCATGAAAGGCCATTGGATTGCTGATCATGATCTCAATGTTCATGAGGTGTTTGTTTATATCTGAGTCATAGTAATCAAGCATGGTATTAATAATATCGTCAGGTTTAATCATGGCTAATTTCCTCAATGAGTCGTTGTACCCGTTCCCTAGATGCTAACCCACATACAGGGCAAAAGTCAACTGGTTTTAGTGCTTGGCTGGTGATGGGGCCAGAGACCATCTTCCCTGAAGCCCCAAATTCTTTGCAGACAATACCAAACCTATTACATAAGTGGGAGATTTCAGGGTAATTCACAGGCACCACCCACACACGCTAGTTCCTGGGAACCTTCAGTAACATCAGACTCCTCAACAATATCCCAGTCCACAATTTTTGGCTGAAGCTTGAGAAGTTCGGCGTACTGTTCTTTATTGATTGCCTCGTAGGGTGCCTGCTGATAAGTATGATCACTGTACGGCAGGAAGCTAACCCCAGACACCTCATCGAATCGGTTGTACATCCAGTTACCGATGGTCAAGAATTCATCGTCACGATAGTAAACGGTGATCGACGGCTTGTGTTCGCACCAGTGTTTCTGGTAGGTATCCCAAATCTCAAGTTGTTCAACACCCGTCTGGTCCGAAGCAAACACAGCATTGCTAGGAGCCTGCTTAGGGAACGAGAAGACCTTAGTAGTTGGGGACATGACGTCCACCTCAGAAGGGACTCCAGCGGCTTCTAAGACGCCACACAGGGGGTCTCGCATGTCAGCCCGCACCCGCCGAATGTAATGCTCAGCAAAGCGTCCATGAATCCCAGAAGCACTGTCTACCAACTGGCTCACCGTACCGCTGGGCTTAACGCAGGTGATGGCTGCACTTTGATTGATGCCTAACCTTTGGGCCCAATCGGCGTTGATATCTACGGCGTGTTGCTTAAGGCCTTCAAGAATCTCAGGCAGGGTCTTGCCGTCCATCTTGGCCTTCTTGCCAGACAACACAGGATGATCAAGGATGCCAGTCAGACTAACGCCCAGCAGCGCCTCTTCTTCTGTGTTGCGGCGCCAAACAGCCCGCAGGTACCGGAAGTCGGTGAGCGTTGCTTGGAGCGTACCAATGATGGTTGCAATTTCTACCTTGTCCAACAAAGTTTCGTAGGTATCGTTGGGCCGCACAACAACTTCACTTAAATTACAGAACTGATTGGGGCGCAAGATAATCTCAGAGCATGGGTTGGTCCCGAAGTCCCAGTCTGCATCACGGCGGCCATTCTTGGCTGCTTGTTTCTGGCTGGCCACTCGGCTGAACATGCCACGCTCACCGGAGCGAGATTCATAAAGGCTAACCCACTCGTTCAGGAAGGCTTCGAAGTCAGGCTTCTCGGTGTAGCAGGCGCTGTTGTTTGCAAGGCCACGATGGGGGTGAGTCTCCCACCAAGAGCCGTGCTTAGCGCGCCGAATGCGATCATCCGTCAAGTTACTTAGAGAAATTAGGGCGGATCGGCGGACGCCACCAACCACAACGATCTGTGCAATCTTGCAGCAAAGGTCATGACATTCAATGGAACTTAGCTTGCGGCCTGCTGCATTCTTGAAGAGATCAACAGTAAATTTGAACAGGTCAACCAGAGGCTCAGGGCCCGATGCACGGCCACCAAAGGTCTTCAAAGGGGCGCCAGCGGGGCGAACACCAGACACATCCCAAGTTGGGACTTGACCAGCATACAGCAAGGTGACTAGTTCCCTGAAGGACTTGGCCCACCCAATCTTACTGTCAACAACGTAGATAACAGTCTCAGTAGGGTGCATTGCTTCAGCAACCTCAGGGAGCTTCGTAATATATTGGCGCTCAACGCTGAAGCCAACGCCCGTGCCGCACATAAGGATGTACATCATTTCATCAAAGGCACGAGGATGATCAATAGGAATGTAGCTGCAGTTGAAACCTGCTACGTTGTCTCGGTCCAGGGCCTTGCCTGCCGTCATGAGTGCCCGCATCGAAGGCATCACTTCAAGATTCATGATGGCATCAGAGAGCCGCTTAGCTTCAGACTCCTCAAGGCTTCCGCGATCTTTAAAGTAATTCACATACCGATTGACCGTTTCATCCCAACGCTCGCGGCGCTGTTCTTCGGGAATGTAACGGGCATAGCGGCTCTTGTGAATATACTGTTGGTAAACGTCCATTCCGTACTGGTCTTTCATTCGTAGTCCTCGTAGTAATCTTCTAAGTTTTTGTAGTGCTTGGTAACTTTCTTAGGCTTAGGTGCCGTGTTGTTCTTTGGTTTTTTCTTGCGTTGAAAGCGTTCAATTCGTTCTTGCTTCCGGTCGATCATTGCCACTCCTCAGGAAAACTAAATTCACTATACCACCTAAACCCTTTTGAATCTGCCCACTCAGCGTGGGTACGTTTGGTACCATCCTTGCGTCGCTTAGCCTGTGGCATGGGCGCATTAGGCTCAGCAAAAAGAAACACAAGTTCATAATCATCCGGCAAAGCCTTGTTGATCCAAATGTACTTGCTGAATTCTGCGTTGTCCCAGAAGCGGCCCTTAGCCTCAACCAAGATTGTCTTGCCGTCTATCTGCTTGATGAAGTCTGGATGATAGGTGTGTTCAATTATATAATCAATTGTCTCGGAATGGAAGTCCCAAGTCTTCAACACGCCTTGGTGCAATTCGTATTCAAAATTTGAATCGTATCCAGTAACCAAGTCTTTTTCAACTGGCCTTTGAACTCTTGGCTTCCGTGAGCCGCTTCTAATCTTCAATGTATTTTTGCCTCTAGTAATTCCAGTTGTGTTGTGGCCGCATCTTTAAGTTTCCTTAGGGTATAATGATCAATGTCATCTACTTTCATGCCGGTCGTCAACAACTGGGCTAGTCCAACAATCAACAGGTCCAGGGGATAGTCCGCATCTTCAAGCTGCTGTAACATCCGCTAATCCAAAGGACTCAATGGCCCTGTTAGGGTGAAGGGTAACAAGCTTCTTAAGCCGCTTGCGCATCCATTTCTCTGAGAAGGCACTGAGGCTAAGCTTGCCCTGCAGGAACACATGGGTTTGGTCGGGCATCAATTCCTTGTAGTTTTTTAGATTGACACCCGCCGCATCCTCTTCGTTCAATAGACTCTTGAGCCATAGTACAAGTAGGTCAGCCACATGGCGGTTAATACGCTTCATCTTTTTTGAATTCATTCGTTATCTCTTCTACTCGTGGAGTATTAACCACATCGGTTAGATACACAGGGCCGCTAGAATATTTAAAGACCCGAAGTCCTTCGAAGTCATTGGCATCTACATGGCAATCAAACTTATAAGGACAGAAGACGCAGTTCTTAGGCAGCTTCATGTTGCCAGACTTACCGTCTGCAACAGGATTATAGCAGCGGGTAGGCGGCTCGTCAACACTCAAAGCCTTTTTAATACTCTCAATCTTCTCGGGCACATTCGGCTTTTCTAAATCAACGGGCCGATATAAACAGAGTTCGCCACTCTCTTTGTTGATAACCAAGAAGCCACCACCACTGGTTCCTTCTGAGGTCTCATAGGCAGAAAGCTGAGCAAGATAACCAAAAGGATCATCGTTAAACAGCGCCCCATTTTGGAACTTAGCGAACGCAAAGCGTGATGCAGTCTTAACATCAACAACCTCCCCGTCAATCTTAGCGTCCATGTGGCCCGTGATGCCTGCAACCTCTGCATCCTTCTGTTGATCGGTGACGTTGTGGCCTGCGGCCCGTGCCAACATCAAAACAATCTCTTCTAAGATGTGGCCATAAAGGAACTTGATTTGATCAGAAGCCTTAGGGACATGGTTTGATTCACCTGCGCGGCTTTCGTACCACAATTGACGCACAGGTCGTCCAATGTTAGACATCCTAAGTGTAAAAGTCTTGTTACGCTCAGAAGGGTTAGACCATTCAAGGATACTTTGCTTTATGTTTTCTAGGGTTGTATCCAGTTGTTCTTCATCAATACTTAACGGCTTCCCGTGAGAGAGGCCGTCAAGCATTCCATAGATATCCTCAACGAGCGTGTCTAGGTTTTTCATGCTGCCTTCTTGTTTGATTGGTTAACGACGTTGGCAATGATTGACCACGCCTGCCGGGGGCTACACTTAAACCACTCGCCGTTCCGGGGGAAACGAGCATCCAGGGCGGTGTGCGCTGCGGCCTCAGAGGCTCGGCGGTCTTCAGTATCAAAGGTGTAGTCCAGTTTGTAATCCCGAAAGGGGCTAGAGGTTTGATAGTTGTTGAGCCGGTCGTTGGCGTCAACGGCCATACCCACCTTTACCCATCCTTTGAAGTTGGGGTTTGAAATAATGTACACTTGACCTTCTTTGCTTTGAGTATAGTTCTTAAGAGAATCAAAGGCAGCCGCTTCAAAGCTCTTATAGCGTCCGGGCTTATGAAGTGGATGAGAAGCAGGAACATACTTACCATTGACAAACATACGGTTACTGTTTTCTCGTAGATAGGCATCAACCCGAATCCGCCGCGTACCGTTGTCTCGCTTCTTGTACCACCACTCGCCGTCTTCAAAAACAAACTCAGCTTTCTTGCTCATTGTAAATCTCCATAAACTTTGGCATCAATTGTCCGATGATTATAGCACACTCTTCAGCGATTTGTCTATGCTCTTTTTGTGTTGATTCATCAGTCCGCACTTCGATGTAATGGAGCCAAGAGCGGACAGTTCCATGCATCATCAGCACTGATTCGGTTAAGCCTTCGGGCAACACACTCCTTGCAACTTCCTTGGCGATACCATTCTTTGTTGCCCAGGCATAGGCCTCTGCCGCAGCCTTGCGAACATTAAGTTGATGGTGTTGCCAAGAAAGATCAAGGAAGTCATCTTCAACTTCGATACTATTCTGGCGGTTGTTAGGGTCTTGCAGCCTCACCTCACGGTGAACGAAGTTCAAGTCTTGTGTTGGGTCCGCATACCGCTGCGAATATTCTTGGAAGCTGAAGCTTCGGTGCCGAAGTATCTGACGAGCAATGTCCCTAGTGGTCTTGATCTCAATACCAACACTGGCCATTTCAAACGGTGACCAATGCTTGTGCTTCATCAGATACTTGATAAGCCTGGGAGCAGTCTTACTGTTATTCTGGTTGCTTGGGTTACTGACTCGGGCGCAGTAGGCAACGAGGTCTTCGATGCTGCTTGCGGCCTCGTCGGGCATGATGCTGTGACAAATCAGTTTAGTGTGTTTCAGCCCAGTTGTTTCCAATCTTGTATTCTCCATCTAGTTCACACCGTAGGTTAAGGGCAGTGCCTGCCTCTCGGATGGCTTCAACACCAAGCTGACCAACCTTGTCAGCGATATCTTCTTTGACTTCAAGCTGCCATTCATCGTGAACATTACAGACAAACTTGGCATCAAGGAACTTAAGCTTGCGTTCGAACAACACCAGGGCCTGCTTCATGACGATGGCTCCAGCGCCCTGCAACAGAGTGTTAAGGGCAGCATGCTCAGAGCGAATGAAAAGCTTGCGGCCATCTAGCCCCTTGACCCATCCCTTTGTTGACGCTCGTCCAACTCTATCCTTAAGAGTCTTAAATGATGGGAGATTATCGAAGAAACGTTGTCGAAGTTCTTTACCGCTGTCTGCGTTTCCTCCCACCACGCTTCCAAGCTTTGCATCTCCTGCTCCGTATAGGAGTGCATAGATGAAAGTCTTTGCCTGATTTCTTGATTCAAGTCCTGCAGCCCTTTGGTTAGCTGTGTGTACGTCGCCGTTGAGAATTTCATAGGTGAATGCCTCGTCATCCATGTAGTGGGCCAACATCCGTAGCTCAAGGCCAGAGGCGTCAATACCTACCAGCTTGTAGCCTTCAGGCACCGTCCAACAAGCACGGCACTCAGGGCCATAGGGGCTGTTGATGCTAGGTACCTGTGCCATATTGGGGTTGCTATGTGTCATGCGGCCCGTAATCGTGCCATTGGAATTGACATAGCCCCGAACACGATCATCGTCCTGCACTTCTTTGAGCCAGGAGTTGATCTGTGCTAGGCGCTTCTGAAGCATAAGATACTTGGCAATGATCTTGGCCTCAGGGATGTTGTCAATTTTACTCAGGGTTGTTTCATCAACAATAGGCTGGCCGGTAGGCGTATGCTTCTTGGGCTTCCAACCAAACTCAATCAAGTATTCGCCAATTTGTTTTCTGGAACCTAGGTTGAACGGGATCGAATCACAACGCACAAAAACCTTATCAGGATTAGCACACGCCTTAGCATACTCTTCATCAGAGAGGCGCACCTTCTTGGTTCCGCCAACCACCTGAGCCATCTTCGAAACCTTACCGGCTTTAGTAAGGATAGGCTCCAACTCAAGGGATGCGTCCTTCGGCGTAAAGGTTTTGTGTACTTCGTTCTCTGCCGCAGCCAGTTCATCATTCAGTTGTGCAACAAGGCAAGTGGCATGTTTGATATCCAACAAGAAACCATTGTCCCGCTGTTGATTAATGATGTGATAAGTATCGTGTTCAAGGTCAATTGATTCGCGGCTAAAGCCTTTGACTTCCATCTTCAGATGGTTGAAAAGTCGGAGGTTCAATTGTACATCTTGCTCACAATACTTAAGCATCTCAGGGGTGAACCTGTCGAACTCGTTGTGTTCAATTTTATGGGACTTGAGGCGATAACCCCAAGACTCAAGGCCGTGTCCGCCTTCACGAACCGGATTAAAAAGTCGGCTAAGAACAAGGGTATCAATCACTCGGCGGCCTACGCTCAAGTCAATGCCGTGCAGTCTCTTGATAACCGGAATGTCATAGCCGATAATATTGTGGCCAACAAGCTTGTCAGCCGTCTTCAAATATTCGATACCTTCTGCAATCTTGTCGGGACCAAAAGAGCTAAGCTCATTGGTGCGGCTGTTGATACCAACGATGCACCAAATCTTAGTGGCATCAATGGCGTCTGCTTCAATATCGAATACAATAGTTGTCATAGCTCTACCTCAAAATGTTCTTCGGCAGACTCAATGTCTACCTCACCTAGTCTACCTGTTTCTTGGTCATAACGCAAGTGGGTAGCTAGTCCAACGTCCCCGGTGTAACGAGACTTCAACACCCGTACCTTAGTAGTTGAAGCCTCAATGGGGTCTTCGGACTGTTGGTTGCGCTCTAAGCTGATGACGCAATCTGACAACTGTGCAATGGATTGAGAACCACGCAGGTGACTAAGCCCTGTCTCAATACCATTCTCGTGGCCACGGTTACCGTCAACACGGCGAAGGTGGGACACAAGGATCATGCCGCAGCCAGTCTCTTCAACAAGCGTCCGCAGCCGGTGCATGATGTTATCAATGGCGCGGCGCTCGTCGTTCTCTGGTGTTGAAAGAACCAGCATGTGAAGGTGATCAACAACAATCCAGCGGCAGTCGCAGCCAATGGCCATGAAGCGCAGCTTGCTGAAGATACTATCAAGGTCGTTCATGCCGTGGTGGGAATGGACCCACACCCGATTGGCATTCTCACCTGCAAAAATATTACCGTAGAATTCACCCAACTGATCTTGAGAGAATTGCTCTCGCACCCTGTCAATATGAAGGCGGGCATTAGCCTCAATGGAAACAATACCATCAATAGTTCGGCGCCAGTCTTCTTCAAGGGCGATGACGCCCACATTGTCTTTGGTGTTCTTGACCAACCAGTGTTCGATCTCACGGGTGACGCTGGATTTTCCTAGACCAGTACCTCCCGTAAGGGTTACCAACTCACCCTGACGCAACCCCTCAAGCTTGTCGTTGAGGCCCTGCCACGGGTAAGGAATAGACGGCTTGCGCTGTCGATTAATGTAGTTGTCAAAGTTTTCGCTAACATTGATAACGCCAGAGGGGGTATAAAGTTTAGCGCCCCACCAAGCATTCATAAAGGCTTGGCTCTGGCCCTTGCGCAGCATGTCGTTAGCATCTTTGTAGTCTTCGGGCAACGAAACAATTCGTGCCTTCCCAGGCTTCAAGATTCTAGCAACCTTTCGTGCTGCCTCACGCCCCGGCTTGTCGTTGTCAAAACAAATGACGATGTTGTCAAAGGATTCCAAAAACTCTAGAGCTTCTTTGATATCCCGGTCAGCAGCTTGGGCACCATTCTTAACAGAGACCACGGGCCATCTGGACCCCATCAATTCATAGGCCGCCATTGCATCACACTCGCCTTCAACAACCGTGATATATTTGCCGCCCTGCTGAAATGCCTGGGAACCAAACAGCCCCGTGCCTCGGGGACTACCATTCCAAATAAAACTTTTGTCGGCTGTCTTGCGAACCTTGTGGCTCACGGCCTCGTTGTTAGCGTAGTAAGGATAGCTATGCTCAACGATCTTGCCGCTTGAATCTTTGACAGACCGAACACCATATTTCTTTGCCGTTTCTAAAGAAATGCCCCGATCACTCAGGGCATAAAACTCACCAGCGGTAGAGTCATTCATCTTGTTTCTCTGATAAGTAGAGAAGTCAGTCACGTTTTCTTCACCTCGCATGGCGGCTTCATAGTCCTTCATGAATTCGCCGCATGAAAAACACTTGGCCGATCCATCATCATTTACTGCAACCGGATCGTGACCACCACACTTCGGACAAGCAACATGAGTCTTGACAAAAGGCAAAGGTATTACTCCTCTGGTTGTGCCTCTTCGATTAGTGCTTCATCAGTTAGATACTCTTGAACCTTGGAATGCAGCGCAAGAACTGCTGCTTGCCGTAGGGTCAGGGTATCTTGAACAACGTTGAAGTCTTGCTGGGCGATGGCCAACAGGCGGAATGCCTGCTGACCTTCGGCAGAAAACTTATCAACGTCATAGGTTTTATCATCGACATGATAAGTGTTGCTCATTAAAGTTCTTCCTCTTCTGCTTCGACGTCAAAAGCGCTAGCGGCTGAGCTAGCTCCATTATACTCTACAAGATCGATAACCTGCATGGCCTGGAAGTCTAGACCCTTAAAGGTTTGTCCTTTCCATGTGGTTTCCCATTCTTTGCAGAGAACCTTAACCCGTGAACCATTACCTACCTCAACGTTCATGGGCTTCTTGTAACGATCAACAAGCTCAGGGGCTGAATTGATTTCCCCGTTGGACTTGTTAACCTTACGCTTGATGACAAGGGCCGTCCCCTCGTCCATTTCTTTTACCGGAAACCCACGGGACTTAAAGTCTTCCGCAAGGTCCGGGGCAACAACAAGATTCACAGAATAGCAGGGCGTGAATCGGGTGTTAGGGGTGGTGACAAAAGACCAGTAAGCGTAGCCTTCAATAACTGCCATAACATTTACCTCGTATAAAGATGATCAATAAACAAAGGAATCTGAGCAAGAACAAAATCTTCTGTTACTGCCATTCCCGACTTGCTCGACTGCATTTTACACCAACTCGTGAACCGTGTCAACACCTCCTCGCTTGGTCGCTGCACACCTAGCATCATAACGAAAGCCCGTGTGAAAATATCATCAATGATCTCTTCAGTTGTTAAGCCTTCGTAGTCATTCATTAGTCCATACTCATGGTAGATGACAACAGGATATTCATCTTAGCTGTATCCAACATGAAGTTGAATTCATCAACAGTCATATCAGATGCGATGTATACGTTGTTGTCTACTTCGGTTATAAGTATAAAGCCTGTGTTAGCTTCGGGGTCTTCGGCTGCACCTCCTAAGTTTTCTAAACACTCATGAATCTTTTCAATCAATGGCCGCTTGGCCGGTTCATCTTTCTTTCCAAAACTACCTTCAATGATTTGCATTAATGTCCCGCCTTAAATTCTCGCATGGTTAGTAGCCGAACAGCCTTAGCTTCTTCGGGTTTTACAATCTGTTTAAAGATGTTGTGTGCATCGTACATTTCTTTAAAGGTTCCTGAAGCTAAGACAACTGGCTTAGTAAAGGCGCCAACATCTTTGATGTTAGCTGCAACCACCCAGGTATCTCCCAGCCCCTTCACAATCTCTAAAGATTCGTTGATAAAGTCCACTGTCTTCTGAAGAATATCCGTTGCTCTCATTATCGGTCGCCTCCTGATCCGAGTAGAACTCCTCGCATTTTCCGGTCTTGGAGTTTTTTAAGATTGATTTCTGCGACTTCTGAAAGGTTGATTCCGTTACGCCGGAGTAACACAGCCAAGTTCCAGAGGACGTCCCCGGCTTCGGAGACAACCTTGGATCGGAAGTCAGGCTGAGTGCTATCACCACGCAGCATAGGTTTAACAAACAAGTCTGCAAGTTCTGCGGCCTCCACCATCAAGGATGCAATGGGATAAAAATCATTCTTGAAGATTGCAGTTTCAACTGCTTGGTCTTGATAGCTGTCGATGTTCATTTCTTGTCCACTACTTCAATAACAACATCAACCTTTTTTCCAAGCTCATAGAAAGTACATCCTCCGAAAGGCGAGCCATCTATACACAACCAATCAGTAATATCATCCATGCTCCCTACGCAGAAGTCTTCATCTTCGGTTATTACTACATAGGTTTTATCACTCATTCTTCACTCTCCTGATAGAAGTCAATCAACATATCAATGTAGTGCCGTGCTTTCTTCAGGTCTTGAATACCCCCCTTGTCCTTGTAACGTGTCACATACTTTACCACGTTTGCTTGGCAGGCGTCAAGGCCGTTGATCATAGCATATTCAATAGGCTGTATTGCATGTTTCTTGTAGTGGTCGCCGCCTTCCTGGGTGATAAGGCTTTTGAAACCACGCGCTGCCATATCTTCTGCCCTGCTCTTTGCTGCCATGTCGCTCCATTCCTGCGGCGTAATGTCATTAATCTTTCGGTGGGGCATTGCGTCCTCCTTCTAACCAGTTTAATAGGGCCCTTCCAGTGACCAACATGATAACAAACAACACAAACCAAATCAAGTAGAGCATGGTACTAAGCTTCAAGCCAATCGATTTCATGCATGATTTCAATGTATTCAGCGCCATCATATTCATGAATCCTAAACTTTGTTCCTTCAGGTACCCACTCAACGACAAGGTCTTCGATGCCTCCAATGTTGAAGTCCTTACCATACTTGTCCTTGAGGTGGTGTTTAATTACTTTGTATTTCTCCGGGTTTTGGTACCACCTGGGTTTACTAACTATCTCAATCACAAAAGGATCAAAGACACATGAAGGATGTTCTTCATTGGATGTTAAGTAACCAGCACCATGATAAGGGCTAACCAACACAGCAACATTACCTTCATCATCTAACACCTTTTGTTCAATCATCTTTGATCTCTTCATCAGGGTTTGAATAATAGTTATGAATTACAAAGGCTGCTGCGATTACTTGAGATAAACATGCATCGTTGTAAGTAGGATTAGTGTAGCTATATAATCCCAACCTACCGCTTCTAATTTCAGAAAGACTAGAGTCTATAACACGCTTCATTTCTTTAAGAATAATTTGACTAATACAATCATCTGTTATTTCTATTTTCATAAGAGTCTCCAAAGAATTCAATATATTCTTTCTTCTCGTTCCAGCACCGCTTCATGATATCGCCACGCTGCCGATCTGTCAAGCGCCGCCAGTTGGCTATCTCATCTATATATCTGTAACAACCTTTACATTGTCTGGTTACTTTATCTAACTCGCAGACTCCAACGCAATTGGTTTCCATGTCATAGGTCTCCCGGCTTTAGTCCACTCCTTATTCTTTAAAGCATAGTATTGTTTGTAAGCAGCTACGCTGTCGCCCGGAACCTTACATTCATCGGGCATACACTGCGGCGGCTCAACGAAACCACAGTCTAGCAGGTCCTGTGGCGGCCTGTCAAGGGTGAAAGCACAGGTACCAAAGCTCTTGTGTACCTTGTTGTAACGGGCTTTGTATTCGCCACACAGGCCGATAAAATGTTGATACAGCCAGTCATAATGTCTGGTACTTTGACGGACCCACACAGCACTGGGGTGGTTCTTGTGTGTTGATTTGTAGGGTGCCGAAGAACCTAATTCATGATGGGCCGTTGATAAAAGCTGCGCAGATTCTAAGATCATCTTAACAACATGCCGATCACACTGAAGTGTTGCGGCTTCGAAAGGATCAGAATCTAGATAGAATATATTCATGGCGATGCCAGCCTCCCGGCATTAAGGATTGCAAACCAACAAGCATCCTGGGCTTCTTTGTATTTCTCTTCTTCGATCAGGCCATAGGCCTCAGACAAACCATCAATGGCGATGTTGTAACGGGCAGTGAGGTTCTGGATTATGGCTTCGTATTCTTCAGGGGTTTTATGCATCACTCCTCCTCCAACACCTTAATGGCTTCCTCCCCCCTGCCTTCTCGGATCAGGCGAATAGCGCGCTCTTTGGGGGTTTCCACAAATTGCCATTCACGCCCGTTGATTGTGCCCTGAACGTCGCCCCAGACGTTGCCCAAGACGTCGCCTTTGACACTGCCAAAGACGCTGCCATAAACATTGGCCCAGACGCTGCCTTTGACGTTGCCTCCAACGTCGGCACAGACGCTGCCCCTGACGCAGCCCTGAACGTCGCCCCAGACGTTGCCAATGACGCTGCCACAGACGTTGCCGTAGACCATCCTCACCCGCAGTCTGCCATCCTTATCGCGATCAAACGCAACAAGCTCAAGCACTTCTTGCATCGTTGGTTCTTTCATCACTCCTCTCCCTTTGCTTTTGCGATGGCGGCGCGGGCCATATCTGCCGCGTTATGTTGCGTCCCGCCTTCTCCTTCGTGGACCTTCAGCAGGTTCTCCAATGCCTCCAGCAGCTCAGGCGCCGCCGCGATGAGGCGGGCGTTGGCTGTCTGCTTTATTGCCGCCGCCGGCTTCCAGTTTTTTGGGGACCAATGCACATTACCGACTTCCACAAAAGGTCTATCTGGATCGTCGTAAAGATCAGTGCCGACCCATTTTTTTGCTTTCCAAGGCCCCGGTGTGTGTTTACTCATGCTCCTCCTCCGTAGCATCAAGCCCTAACTGAATAGCCCGCAACACACCCAAGCTAAGGAAAGCCTGCGCTGCTTTGCTGTCCATGTCAAGGACAAGAGTGGCGCTGCCGTCGTCATTTTCAATTACTTCTAGAACTTTGACATTAAACTGTTCATTCTGAGTATTCATATGCATACTCCCATTCGTCGCGAAGTTCTTTGTAAATAACCAAAAGGTCTAACGCTTTGAAGTCTACATAAAGACACTTGATTGGCCTAATGATAAAGCCATCATCGTCAAACATGTCAGAGTGTGTGATCTCAGCAATACCACTATCACCATCAGTATAAAGACGAGAGCAGGAGTCTTCAGAGAACCGCCAGTCTGGGCCGTCCATGCTCTCCGCCCAACGCATAAGCTCCTGCTCTGACTTAAAACCATAGCGTGTCAGGAAGTCTTGGGTAATTTCTTTCATCACTTTTCTCCCGTTGCTAGATCAGACATATCTGACCTCAACATCTCAAAAAAGACAGGCAAAGCTTTCCTTTTGTGTCTATGGTTACCCCTTAACGGGGATAACGAACCCTAAAGGATTCCTTACAAGTTGCACTTTTCTGCGCACAATTTGCAGCGATTGACGCATTTTTCTGCGCATTAAAAATTAACAACCCTGTGGTTCAAGATAACCCTAACGGTGATTGAATAATCTTCGGCATATGCATAGGCCGATGCCATCTGCTCCGCAGTCAACAGCACCCGTTCCCGAAAGTCTTTTTCATAGGCGCCATCGTTCCAGAAAGGGATGCGAAGTGCCGGAGATTCTGTATGGTCTACAAAGATTTGAATCTCTGCGTCGTTTTCAAAAGAATCGGTGTGGGTTAAAGGATTCATTAGACATCTCCTGGGTAGATGGTCGGGCTTTCAATGTACTTCCAAGATGCGGCGCACTCAGGACATAACTTCCAACGCTCGTGGTCTGGGTGGTCCCTTGGCGGGTCCAACATTTCATTATAGTCTTGATGGCATTCAAAGCATTTGTAGTATTTGGCATCAGTTATCAATCGATAGCGGCCTCTCATGAGACCGCCGCAAATGCTTGATCAATAATTTGGTCTCGGCGCTTTGGAGAAACTCCAAGGTTTACAAGACCAAATGCAAGCCCCATCCAATCAGGGTGCTTACGACAATAAACGTGAGTCCACACCAAGTCTTCAATAATTTCATCGACATTAAAACGGGGGGTCTTGTTCATCGTAAGTCTCCATATTTTCTGCAACATCACGAAGGAAATCAGACAACTGAAGCAGGGACCGCTTGTCATAAAGGGGGCGCTCCCCCTGGAAGTTTAAGTAAGCGTTGCGGTCGATAGCCACCCTAATGGTAGGCATTGAAGAATCTTCCGCAACATACAAAGTATAAGGGAACTCTTGGTCTATTGCGTAATGTTTCATTAGGCTGCCATCCTGAAGTTAGTGGTTACAAACTTACGCACTTTCTCTTGGCGGTCATTGGTTGCCGAAGCAATCGTGTCATAGTTAACACGCTTAGAGAACTTAGCATGAGTGGACCAATCAGTAAAGGCATTGTACATTGCCCAAAGATTATGGCCCATCCGATCTGCATAGCCTTTGTAAGCATCGCAAAGATAGTTGACGCTGGTGTTGTTGCGCTTAAGATGATACCCATAATTCAAAGGGGCATAAAGATTACCAGCTTCGTACAATTCATCAAGCTCGGATGAAGTATTAGTGAAGTTAGCAATGAAGCGGGCAGCTTGACCAGCATGGATGTAAGTATTGTACCATTGGTGCCATTGTTCTTGTTGTTCATTAACAACATCCAGGGCCTTGACAATAACACGAGAGCCGTGATCAATGTCAAGACTTTGAACATGCTTAGATTTATAGACTGCAATCTCACCTGTGGTGAATACTTGCAGGTTAGTACATGCAAACTGTTCGGCAGCTACGCTGATCATGAAGGGCCACTTAGAATCAAAGCTCGTCAGGGCCAACAGACAAAGAGCCGCAGTGTCCCCATCGGGGGTCGTATAAGTATGGCTCGGCAACTTGTATTTAACAAAGGTGCGGCGGCCATGATGAGAAGTTGCAATAGTTTCTTCAATGCCATCGGTGTTGAGGTTGCTACGCATAATAATTGCACGGGTTGCATCAATCATTTGCTTGGGAGCTACCGGCTTGTAACGAGAGCCATGAATACCTAACTCCTCGCCGGTATCAGTACGATAAATAATTTCTTTTGAAGCCCGCTTAACATTACCATGGGCATCAAAGTATTGGAGCGGCCCGGTAGCAATGTCAAAATCTGCGCGGCCATAGTCGCCAAAAACACTTGCGTTTTGAAACAGATTGGTTACGTTAGTCATTGTTTTGTGCCTCACCAAAGAAGTTGAAAACCCACTCGTCTTCTAGTACATCATTAAAACTTGTTTTACCTACAACTATATCTAAAGTTTCGGGGCCAATGGAAGTATCCCATACTTGATGCTCGCCGTCAACAGTCCTTACAACATAGCACGGGGCTTTAGTTTCTTTTGAGGCTTCGAAGGCCAAGCGAATAGCATCGAATACTTCCATGGTTTAATCTTCCTCTGTTGAGTAAATCCTTACTACGTTACCGGCCATGTCCTTGACATCAACAGACAGCGGCTCACTGTAGCCGGAAGCCATTATATGGAATGCCTCCTCTGCTGCTTCGTATGGAGTTTCAGCAAGAAACTCATGACTCCATTCAACAATATATTTTGGCATTTAATTCCCCCTTAGACCGCGACAGATTCGCGGCCTTGGTCATCGGCAATGGCTTGGAAGCCAACAACACGGGACCGACGATGTTGAATATAAATACTCAATTTACCCATGTGGACATTATTGAAACAAGAACCAGAGCCAAAACCAAACCGACGAAGCTTAATACGACGACGGATGATGATAGAACGATTAAAAACCTTGAAGTTAATATCCATGTGTGTTATCCTCACGTTGTGTTGATGGTGTTGCCGTCGAGCCATTCCAAGGTAGCACAGGGCGGTTCGCCTTGTCAACCCCCCAGGGCTTCGCCCTTAGCGTATGACACATGCGCCGCACTCACATGGTACCCGTCGCGCCATGCTTTGGGGTTTCGGAGTGCCAAATAATTACACCAGTTGTTCCAGAGTTTCTCGGTGCCAATGAAACCACATAGTTTAATATAATTATTAATTTTACTTCTACGATTTATAACACACTTAATATTATTAGAATATTTAAGTTTATTTGCATCTAATTGGTACATTCTAATATTATGAGTATCAATACAACCAACTAAACCTGCAAACAATTGACATACAAAACCAGCCTTAGCTAAACCTAATCCATCAATTCTAAGGAATATTTCCATAAGTTTCAAGGCTTTAGTGTCATTATCGTGCTTTGAATTAATAACAGCCATGGCTTGAGCATATATAAAATGCTTCTTGGATAATAAGTATTTATAAGTTTTAACTTTATTGCCCCATAAATATTTAGAATTAATACCATTGGCCTTTACATCTTGCATTTGATTACCTACGGTATCCCAGCGTTGCTGAATACTTAGGGCCACCATTAATATTACATTAAACAAATTGTGGGCAGACTTCTGGGCAAAGGATTGAATTTCAGTTGCATGTAAGTTATACATAATAACTCCCGCTAAGTTTATTTAGCCCCCAAGACTTCTGGGGGCTTTAAAGAGTCCCGAAGGGACTTACTTGCCCAGTTCTTCTTGGACGAAGGCCCAGAGCAGATCAAACTTGGTTTCAAGCGTAGCTTGACGCTTTTCAACTTCAACCACTCGGTTCTTCAAAGAATTCAGAGAATTCTTGAAGTCTTCAACGGATTGGCTAGAGGCTGCCGGAGCCTTCGGCTCAACATTTGACTCCTTCGGAGTCTGTGCAATGGGCTTCGAAGAAGCCTTGGGAGCCTTCGGCTCAGTCTTGGCAACCTTGGTAACCTTCACAGTCTTCTTCGAAGACTTTGAAGCCTGGCCTCGCAATTTAATTTGTTTCACAAATTTGGCAGGAATCTCCTGAACTTCGAAGAAGTTTTGAACGTCAGTGTGGGTGATCGGGGTCTTGGGATTTTCATTCTGGTATTTAACCAGAATGGCCGTGAAGACTTTCGACATACCGTAGGTATTGTCGGAGCCATGGAGCTTTGCGAACCGAAAGCCAAGGGCTTTGAGTTGCTTGTAGGTTGCAACTTTGTTGCCGGGAACGTTAGCGTAGGTTTCGTTGACCATGGTGAGGCTCCTAGTCCCTTCGGGACGTTGTGTGTGTTTTGGTCATCGACTGCCGCCGATGCCATTCCACTATGGCTGGTTTGGCCGGGGCTTGTCAACACTTTTCTTCCTGGGCGATTTCTCACACAGGAAAATTCCGAAGGAATTCGCGTGGAAACAGGCGAAGAAAACAGGAAATATTCGAAGAATATTTTTAAGGGGAGGGGTCATCCTGTAAGGATGGAGAAATTCTGGAGGTTCTCGTAGCGCTGGCGCGAGTATAATTTTTTAAATGTTTAAAAAATTTAGAGAAAGTTTTAAAAATCTTTAAATTCTTTAAAGATTTTTACAGATTCTTTGGGGGGTCAACTAGAAATTACTTCGTAATTTTCGAAGGGTCTTTAAAGTTTTGTAAAAAACTTTAGAGGTCTTGGGAGATTTTAAAAAAATCTTTATAGATTTTTTACATGGGCGCAATGGGCGATAAATCCTGTAAGGATTTCTGGAGATGTCAAAGTCTTTAGAGACTTTGGAGGGGTGGGGCAGGTGGCCAGGGGGGGTCCATGGTATATATATACATTGGTATACAATTTAAGCCGGTTGCGGTTGTCCACTAGTTTTCGCCGCAGCTTTGGAACTACCTCTCCAAAGGTCTTCGATGTCTACTAGATTTCTCCGCAGCTTTAAAACCTCTATCCCCCAATGCGTACTAAGAGAGTTAAGAATCATCGGGGGTATGTATGGGGTGTAACGGGGCCTTCGTTACACTATATAGTATACAGGTCAAATTAGGTTTTGTCAACCTTAGCCGACGAACGGTCAAAAACCTCTTGACAAAACTGTAAACCAGCGTTATAATGTAATACATGAATAATAAAAAAGAACTAACTACCAAACAACAAACATTTCTAGACAACATTGTTAGTTGTAATGGTAACTTAAAACAAGCCGCAGAACTTGCGGGCTATGCCCCCGGCTCCTACACCACCATTGCAAAGGGCCTGCGAAAAGAAATAATTGAGATTGCCGAGAATATCATGGCCTCAAGCGCCCCACAAGCCGCTCTGAAGGTCGTTGAGATGGTGACTAGTGATAACCCACTGCCTCAAGCTAACATTCGCCTACAGGCCGCACAGACGCTTTTAGACCGTGTGGGCCTTGGCAAAAAAGATAAACTTGAAGTTGATGTCCAAGGCTCACAGGGCCTATTCATACTTCCCGCCAAAGAGATGCATGTTATTGAAGGGGAGTATGAAGATGCGGATTAAAAGAAAAACGAGTACCATCCCTTTTGGCTATAAGCTAGATGAAGATGATAATCGTTATCTTTTGTCTGTTGACGAAGAACTTGATGCCTTAGAATCTATTTTGCCTATGGTGGCTTCAAAGAGCCTATCGCTCCGTGAAGGGGCTTTATGGCTTAGCCACAAAACTGGACGGCCTATTAGCCACCAAGGCCTAGATAAAATTCTGAAACAACGTAATGTCGCAACAACCTGATTGGGAAATTAACCCCGATAACTATCTAAAAGATGAAAACGGGGACTTTGTATTAAAACTGGATGGCACCCCAAAGAAAAAGGCGGGTAGGCCCAAAGGCGCCGTAGGTCGTGGTTATAACTACCATTCAAAAACCAAGGCCCAAATCAATGCAAGGCGCCAAGTTTCTCAAAAGAAAAAAGAAGTAAAGAAGCTTCAAGAAAAACTAAATAATAAAAAGACGGCTTTAAAGCTTAAGACCGAAAACCTAGAACTTGTTAACGGCAAAGCAGGCGTCATAGAAGACAAAGACCTTGAAGCAAAGGGCCCTACCATCCGTAAAGCCCTAGAAGAAAAGATAGTGTTTCGTCCCAACGAAGGGCCGCAAACAGAGTTTTTAGCCGCAGGCGAGACCGATGTATTATATGGGGGTGCGGCAGGGGGTGGCAAGTCATACGCCATGCTTGTCGATCCGCTGCGATATGCACACAAGGCTGCCCATAGGGCCTTGATCCTGCGGCGTTCAATGCCAGAGTTAAGGGAATTAATTGATAAGTCCCGAGAGTTGTATCCTAGGGCATTCCCTGGCTGTAAGTACCGTGAAGTAGAGAAGCTTTGGACGTTTCCAAGTGGTGCAAAGATTGAGTTTGGATTCTTAGAGCGTGATGCAGATGTCTATCGTTACCAAGGTCAAGCATATTCTTGGATCGGCTTTGACGAAATTACGCACCAAGCAACCGAATTTGGCTGGAATTATCTTGCATCCCGACTGCGGACTACAGACCCCGAGATTATTCCGTACATGCGTTGCACGGCTAACCCGGGTGGTGTTGGGGCCCACTGGGTCAAAAAGCGATACATTGATCCTTCACCCCCCAACTGTGGGTTTAAAGGCGCTGATGGAATCACGCGGAAATTCATCCCAGCAAGACTAGATGATAATCCGTACTTGGCCACTGATGGCCGCTACGAGCAAATGCTCAAATCACTGCCAGATGTCCAAAGAAAGCAGTTGCTTGAAGGGAACTGGGACGTAGCAGAAGGCGCAGCATTCACGGAATTCAGTCCGCCCATGCATGTTATTACGCCCTTTGAAATCCCCCTGCATTGGCAGCGAATTAAGGGCATTGACTACGGTTATGCTTCTGAGTCTTGTTGTGTGTGGGGTGCAGTAGACCCCAGTGACGGTACCCTGATCATCTATAGAGAACTCTATAGAAAAGGTATGACGGGCGAAGAACTAGCCCAGATGTTGACCAACATGGAAATCGAAGACCCCATGTCGATATCTGGAGTTTTAGATACGGCTTGTTGGTCTAGGACCGGACACAC
>Ga0070746_10000184_pt1 | contig 34942 bp, 49 predicted proteins | sample VirMetDEL_Mar_21_FD_77016 | JGI IMG/M metagenome (GOLD analysis project Ga0070746, IMG submission 77016) | Aqueous microbial communities from the Delaware River and Bay under freshwater to marine salinity gradient to study organic matter... | ecosystem: Environmental > Aquatic > Marine >...
ACAATATGTAATTCTAAATGCTGATGAAGTAAGTACCGTCAACTTTGATGATGTGCTTGAGACATCAGCAGATACACTGAGATACAATGTAGCAGGGGACAAGACATTCGTTAAATACGAAGGCGAGACCCCAAGCTTCTTGGTCGGCAAGCCTAGCTTTTCGCATTCAGAAATTTTAGAAATCCTGTCCAACGAAAACTGGACTGCTCCAATAGAGGAGTTATCTGCTGAATAAATGATCTTAAGGATTGAGGCCGCACTTTGTGAGCCTCCATCCTCAATATCCGCGTTCCGGGATACAACGCTTTACGCAACCGTATTCCGCCAGCTCGATGTTTTACTTGAATGCGAGGAGGGTACTAGATCCTCATATTGGCATTGGTTAAAGAAAAACGGGGCTCATGATTTTGTGCGGGATTTAATATTTCCCTACGAAGAAATCTATACACCAAAGCTTGGTACCCGAGATGCAAATATTAGAGTCGATCGATTAACCGCTGAGTCACTCCCTTTTGTGACAGAATCAATCCGAAGTCTTACAGAGGGGTGGTATTTATAACCACCCAGGATCCAGATCCGAGATGTACATATAATTTATTCGTATCAGTACCAAGAGCTAAAGAACCGACAGGGTCTGAATTTCTAGCGGATATTTTACTTTCGGTATCTATAATTTTTACAAGCCCGCGAATAGAATTTACCGCGGACCCGATAGAGCTTGCTAAATTACTCAAAGGACACCCCCAGACTATTCTCTACATCTGACGCCGAATATCTAATGACGCGCGCGTTTATTTCTTTCCTCCCCCATCCGTACTGTTTCGCCCAACGCCTAACAGTTCCGGCCGAAACATCCATACGTTGTCGGATCTGTCTTGGAGATAGGTACCGATTTTCTCTTACACCCATAACCGATTAGTAACGCTCATTTACGGTTGTTGCGACCGGTTGTAAAACCGGGCAACCGATTGAGAAACCTTTAGGAATGCCCGATTATTCACCTTACGGGAAGCACAGGCTTTTCGAGTTTAACCCAGATTAATCTAACCCAAAAATACATATAAAACTATGTCTAATATTCTATCACAAATCGGTAGTGCAGTAAAAACCAAGATCGACGGAGTTAATTCCGCAATCTCGGATGAAGAAGCAGCTCGTATAGCCGCTGACAGCACTCTTACCACCAACCTTGCAACCGAAGCATCAACCGCTAGAGCGGCTGAAGCAGCTAACGCAACCGCAATCAGCGACGAGGAAACTCGTGCAACTGCTGCTGAAGGCGTATTGACCTCCAATCTCAACACTGAGATTTCTGATCGTACCACCGCAGTTTCCAACGAAGCATCCGCTCGTGCATCTGCTGACACCACTCTTCAAAGCAACATTGACGCTGAAGCTACCACCGCTAGAGCTGCAGAAGCTGCTAACGCTACTGCTATCTCTGACGAAGAAACTGCTCGTATCGCTGCTGTTTCTTCCGAAGCTAGCACCCGTGCGTCCGCTGACACCGCTCTTCAAAGTGAAATCGACGCTGAAGAAACTCGCGCAATCGCTGCTGAAGGTGTTTTAACAACTAACCTCGCACAAGAAGTTACTGATCGCCAAGCTGCAGTTTCTGCTGAAGCTTCCACCCGTGCGGCTGCTGTTTCTAACCTTGATAGCACAAAAGCTAACCTTAGTGGTGCTTCCTTCACAGGAGACGTAAGCGGAACAAACCTTGTACTTACCGGTAACTTAACCGTTCAAGGTACCACCACAAGTCTTGAAACCGTTAACTCTCAAGTTAAAGACTCGATCATGCTTCTCAATGATGGAGCAGCAAGCAGTGCAAACAACGGAAACGATGTTGGGCTTATCATGGAGCGTGGATCCAGCGAAGACAATGTTGCATTGGTATTCGACGAAGGTGAAGACAAATTCGTCTGCTACAAAACCAGCGCATCTGCATCCTCCACTGACATATCCAGCGATGATTCAACCGCAGAGCTTATGGATATCAAAGTCAAAGATGTATTCATCGGAGCCGATAACCTCGGATCCCTCGCTGAGTTCACCAATGCATTGAATGCATAGTACGGCACGCCCCGTATATTGAAACTCTTAAGGGGCTGGAGGCAATTCCTTCAGCCCCTTTTTTTACTCTAGTGAAAATAATACTCCTGTCGGCACTCTTGATACTACTATCATCATCCTGTAGTTTTAAAAAGCTTTACCCGGTTGCCGGTGCAACTGTAGGTGGTGGAGTAGGGGCTTTGGTCGGAGGACCTGGGGGCGGTGCCCTCGGAGCATTTGCAGGAGCTGCAAGTGGGGAAGTTCTAAAGTCAGAAGAGGAAGTAAAAGAAGCCGTCGCAAAAGTTGAAGCTTTAACTACCGGGGATGTACAAAAGATGGTGGAGCTCGGTTTAAATGAACACAAGGGGTGGTTCCAGAAGACAATCGATGGTATTTATGATGTACTGATGCTCGGTGCTTTAGCCTCTGTTATGTACTTCATCTTTCAATTTTGGTACGGCAGACATTTCGTAAATAAAAAACTTAAAACAGATAACTTAAAATGAGTGATACGCCTATGATTGTTGGATTTGGTGGGACCGTAGCAACTGTTTCTTTGGGACAGTGGAGTGATATAATTGCAATCGTTTGCGGTATAGCAACGACTGCTTATATGATCACTAAACTTATTCAAACACTAAAGAAAAAAGACTGATGGCTAAAGACTTTAAACCCTGCGAAAACTGCGACCCTGCTCGCAAAAATCTTTGTGCTAAATTTGGAACTTGCTTAGGCAAAGACAAAACTAAAAAAGGCGACAAGAAACCTGTTCGTAAAGGTACTTACGGGTAATTTTATTTCTTCCAACCGGTTACATTACCGTAACCGATTGTATATCTTCGCGTTATGGAAACATCAATCGCGGAGGTTGAATCCCCGCAAGAAATAGGACAGGAACAGTTCAGCATTGAGAATGCGTCAACCGACGATCTTCGCAATGCTTTAGGTATAACGCAGGAGCCTCAAGCCCAGGAGCCAGAGCCCGTAGCCGAGGAGCAAATCCCGGAGACCCAAGCCGAGGAGCCGTTGCCGCAAGCCGAAAGCCAAGAGCCGGAGGTCGAGGCAGAGAGCCCAGAGGAAACAGAGGAGGAAAAGCTCGGAAAGCGGAGGATAAGACCTCGAAACGAGCTGGATCAGCAAGTCATCGATCTCTACAGATCGGAAGGATTTAGCGGATCATTTGCCGACGCATCTCGTGTAATATACGGACAAGAAACTGCTCCCACCCCTAATTCAAATCAAAATTTAACGGCCACACAGGATGAAGTCGAGGCGAACGAGCCCGACCCAATCGCAGGCATAGATCAACAGGCTGACGACATTCGCGCTACCATTCTTGAGCTTGAAGGAAAAGTTGAGAAAGCAGCGGAAGATCTTGAAACCACTGAAGCACTTAGGCTCCAGCGGGATATAATGAAACAAGAGCTTCAACTGCAAAACTTAACTCTCCGTAAACAGCAGATGGAGCAGGAAAGAGAGCAGCAAGTTTATCAAACCCATCGCAGCAAAGCGATGGAAAGCCGAGACAGAGTTTACGATCGTTATCCCGCTCTATCCGACAAGCAGTCAGTTTATCGGAAACAGTTTGATGACTATGTCGCGAACGCTCAATCGGACCCCGACTACGCAGCAGTTTTCAATTCGCCAAAATGGCCTGAATTACTTGCCAACGAATTTGCATCTTTAGTGCCCGCTCCGCAGGAAGCACAACAGCCACAGGCCGTTGCTCCTCAGGCGCAGGCTCCACAGATGGGAACTCAGGCAAAGGTCTTGACGACGGGAACTGCAGCACAACCTGTAAACACTCCCGTGACTCGCGAAGGTTTACTCCAGCAGGTTCCGACTATGAGCAATGAAGATTTATACGCATTGCTCGGGAATCCTGGCGGAGCCCAGCCTTTAAGATAAGCGGGGAAATCTAAAACCCTATAATTACTTAATACAATGGCTGAAAAAATTATACCAGCAAACCCAAATCCAATTGCCGCAGCACAAGCCGCTGGTAATGTGGATCTCGTATCAAACACAACTTCCTATCAAGGCCTTCTTGATGGTCCTAACTCCGATTTGCGTTCACGCCTCTGGTCTGAGCTCGTATCTCGCGACGCTCGGGAAAAAAACGTATTCGCAAAGTTCATCGGCGGAGAAGGAAGCGGTAAACCAATCACTGAAAAACGCGATCTTAGCGCAGGCGGATCAGACAAAGTAACATTCACTACTGTTGCTCCAATTCGTGGGCAAGGTGTACGCGGGGAAGCTATCCTCAAGAACGCTACCGACACCCTCGATTTCGGAACCTTCAGCATCGAAGTTGACCTTGTTCGTCACGCTGTGTCTTGGACCCAAGTTCTTAAGCTTATGCGTTTCACCGGTAAAACCATCGATCAGCTTTCTGCTGAGGTTATGTCCGAGTGGATGTCACGCACCGAGCAAGACCAAATCCAATACTCCCTTCGTCAAATCTGCTTGAACACAGGCGGAAACTTGATCAGCGGATACGGAACCGGCGCAAATGGCGACCTTAAATATGTTGACGGCTTAAGCACCGACATCATCCAGGAAGCTAAACAAGCTCTTATCGCTAATGGCGGTGAGCCTATGAGCACTGGTGGTGACATCAACCAAGAAATCCCTGGTTACTTGTTCTTCGCTCCTGACGCTTGCTTACGCCCTCTCCGTTCTGACCCCGACTACTTAGAAGCAATCACTCAAGCTGACGCTAGAAGCGACAACAATAAGTTGTACAACGGTTCATACGCTAAGTGGGACAACAACATCATCGCTAATCACAACGTTCTTATCGACACAGCTCGTGGACGCCAAGGTTCTCCATTACTTCCTACCTTTTATGCTTACTCAGCAATCGCTGACGCAAGCGCATTAATTGGTGACACCAATGGCGATTTCATGGCTAACTTCCGCGGAGCATTCATCGACATCCCTGGTGGTGGCGGTGTTGACCTCGTTGAAGAAGCTGGAGCTACCTACTTTATCTTAGGTATCGATACCGACGGAACCGTTGCGCTTTACTCTTACGATGCTGCTGCGGCTGCTACTGCTGGAGATTTCTCCAACATAAGCGGTGGTGCTTTAGCTCGTGTTTTAAACGCAGACACCGGTTTTGATGTTGCTAATATGGCAAACCTTAAAGCTGACGGATCAAACTCATTCTCCGCTGGCGCATTGTTCGTACAAGCCAACGCTCTTGGTACTCCTATCGGATACGCATTGGCGATGGGTAAAGACGCGATGTACTACGCAAAAGGAAAAATTTACGGTGAGCAAATCTTCCATTACGACGATTTCGCTAACTCCGGAAACGAAGCACACCTCTCCGCGGTCGGCGTTCAGTCGGTTTACGGAATGGGAGCTCGCAAGGACACCCGTGGCCGCGTTCCTTCCGTTCAACTTGTTGAAGTTGTTCGTCAGGTTCCTGGTCTTTCCATTACTCAAGCGTAAGCTTAATGGCATTTCCCCTGCCCACAAATCCCTAAAACTGGCCTCTCCCCGGCAATGCTGGGGGGAGGCTTTTTATATATCATGAAAATCATAATTATTGGAAAGAGAGATCAGATGGGAACTACTCCCGCTATTCGTGTTAAAGGTATGTCTCAAGTGAGGTATCAGTTCTTATGGGACAAAGAAATTAGGCATTACGCTTACGAGCCTAAGAATCAGAAAGAAGTGGATGACATTTTTAGAACGCAGGGGAAGCTTTATAAGTCGATGTTTTTCTCCGTATGGCTCCCAGAGCCAGAGCCAATGCAAAAGCCCGAGGCTCAGGTTAGTGCAGGATCGAAATCAAGGCCCACTTCCAAGGCCAAGAAAAAGCAACCGGTAGAAAAAGAAGTCGTATCCGCATAAAATCGCTTAATGGCTGCGATTACATATTTAGCATTGCGGGATCAGCTCGCTTCCATGCTTGGGGCGGACTCTCTCGCAGACCTCCCTCCTGTAGATCAGGACAGAGTTGGTATATTTGTAAACCAGGCATATCGGGAGTGCTACTCACCTATTGATGGTAAAAGGCCTATGTGGGCCCAGAAAGGCTTTACACTAGACTTTTTAGCAGACCAAGCGGGAGCAGATCTATCCCCAGATGTTGTGTCCGTTGACAAAATACCTGAGCTTGTGGGTGAAGGCCCTTTGTCACCAATGACCGGGCCGGAAGCGGAAATTAAAGCGAGATCTATATTCGCTTACGATTTTCGCGCTCCTTCCGGAAGAGGTCTAAATTTCCCACACTACAAGGACAACGAACCGGAAAAAGGGAGACCGATCTGGTATTATCTAGACAATCGTGATCAGGGAGCTGATACGAAAGTAATACCCCGCTTCTATCTCTACCCTGTGCCAGATAAAGCGTATCAGGTAGAACTGTATGCGAATGTTGTTCCTTCCGATCTCGTCGCTGATGCTGATGAGCCCAGACTACCTGCTGATTTAGTCTGGGATATTTTATTCCCGATTGCACAGGTAAAGCTTTTGGCTGACCCGAGATATAACGGTGCAAACCGTGAGCTCCTTGTTCGGAATGCGGAGGAAGCTAGAAAAAGATTGAGAACATTAATCAGCCCGCAAAAACACAAAGGCTCTCTTAGATTGACCAAGAGACCAGGGTTCTAAGCCAATGGCCAAAGACCTGACAATTCGGGAGTTGAACCGTCCGCAAATCTCGCAGGACAACCAACTCGGATTCCAGAAGATTGTACGTAAGTATGTGGTCGAAGGCGATCGCGTAAATCAGGCAGAGCTAAACTCCCAGGCCGACCCTTTATTCTTACCTGTCGGTACCACCGATACAGAATACACCGACCATTACTTAGTTAATCAGCAAATAGCCCCGGCGACCGGAGATATGGACCGAGCTTATTTGACGAGAGAGTTTATACAGCTTCGGATTAATTTCTTTTCGGAGTCCACCAATGAGTCTAACGACTTAATTCGGGTTAACCGAAAATACGCAGTCCTCCGTTCCGATAACGCAGTTCATGGATACGGGTCTAACTGGGAAAAGCACCCAAATAATACAAACAGTGCTTCCTACATATCTTCGTACACCCCGTGGGATTACCCGCCCGCAAAAGTATCTGCACCTGGAAGAGTTATATACAATTACGCAAACAGTTCGGGGTTTACTGATACACCACAGGTTTTAATAAATGGTGCGGTTCAATCTTTAAATGATTATTTAGTCACCGATGTTGGAACTTCCGGTATGGGTAGTTGGCTGCCGGGCCGTGCTTCCGTTTCTCAGTATATGCCAGGGTTGGACATATGGGATGTTGAGTGGATTACACACGCAACTCCATATTGGACATTAGGAACCGCCAAAGGGGGAGGTTCAAAATCTATTCCTATAACTGTTGTAGATTTTGACGAGCACGGGATGAAACTTGAGCAGTATGGGAGGTCTTCGCAGACCCAATATCTGACCGTAGCCCGAACAAATGTGTTTTTTTATGTGGGTGATGACATCCCTACATCTCTCGGAAATATAACTGGCGGTGTTGATAGCTCATTTTCTACCTCCCAAGTCCATGTAGATTTTACGATGCTTACTAACGAGGGTAGGGCGATTTCGTATAAAAAAGACTTTAAGAACGCGGTCTATAAATGGTACTCTTCCAATATCCAAAACGGTAATATGGTGTTCCCTAATTACGACCCTAATCTCGACCCTCACGAAGTTGGAACCCGAAGAGATAACGAAATTATTTTCGACAAAACCCCCAGCAATGGATGGAGTACCGGAACAGGTTCGGGAGCCCCAAAATTTCAAGGTCAACCTATCCTTAGAATCGGTGGCCGCATAAGCTGGACAAAATCCAGTGTGGTAGGGCGTACATTAGGAGATTCATCTCAATATTTCGGTTCGGTTGGTACCAAAATAACACCGCTATTCTCCCACAGGGGGACAAAAATCTGGAAAATTGAAATCACCTATATCGGATGAATGAGGATTTCGAGGACAAGATAGACTCCAACGAGTCGAGCATACAAAGCTTAAAAGCTGAGATAGAAGACATTCTAAACAACCTTGGCGATTTAGAAAATCAATTAACTGACTTAGGGGCGGAACCTGTAATAGCTGAAGGTGTGCAGGGCAAGTTTGCAATTCACTGGATCGACCCTGCTATTGAAGCGGAGACCGACTGTGCAGATATAAAAACCGTGCAGCAAGCACAGAGAGTGTTTTCTGAAGCTGCCATATACCGTGATAAATTTGGTACTACCCGTCGTATGATTCAACACGGGGATGTACTTGTTTTAATGTGCAAAAACCCAGGTAAAGATGCAGAAACTACTGAAATTTATGATGACAGCGCGAGCTCCTGCTATTTTATCGGTATGTGCGTTGAAAACGACGACTCTATTCAACTAAGCCCTGAAGATGAAGACCCTGTACTCGCTCATACTGAAGACGCCAGGTCTGAAGATCTATATCAAGCGAGGAATAAAAGACATTTCATAGCATGGCAGACTTGCGGCGGGGGTGATAATTTCGCATTTAAAGAACCGGAATTTCAAAGCGGTACTTTTTGTTTAAACGGATCTCAAGCTACAGGCATCAAACTGAAATTTGAAGATCGTGAGGGGGGAGACCCATACTTACAGCAGACGGCTTTTGTGCCGCTACTCCCTCAAAGCATCGACTGTCCGGAGACAGGGGATATCGATTATATTTCCGACATAACTTCGGAAACGATTGCAGGAAGTGCGGGTGAAGCCGACACCGTTGTTTTAAGTAAAACGGTCAGAACTCTAAGGTTTTCAGGGGGTGTTCTTATCGACGATGTAGAAAATACCGCGGCTAGCGGAGTTATAACTAACCTTAACGGTTCTGGTTTTCAAAACTTTAAAGAAATAGAAATATGCGAAAACGGATCTGCTACCACTATTTTCGTACCATATTTTACCGACAACCCTAACCCTTAGCCGTGGCTAAGTTAATTCACACCGCTGTAAAACAACAGTTGGATCCTAATGAGGGACCAAGTGAGTGGGCGACAGTATCACTACCTGTTTACGAGTCCTGCTTTGATGCTAACGGTTTTGGGGATTGGTCTTTCGTAGGGGCTATAGGCCCTACAACATTTACCTCATCCAAAATAGGTGCTTCTGCTAGTATAACTTTGCTGGATGTGGGAAATGGAACTAACGCTCTTCAACGAGCTGATATATTCATAGCTAACCCTGGATGTACACCCGCTGAATACGAATTAGACATTTCCGGAGTTATTGAAACGTACAATGTCGGGTTTGAAGAACTGTCGGTTGGGGTGGACGGGGTTTTTCTCGATCTTGCAGGCACCACCCTCTCTCACGCCAATGGGGTTGACACATTTGTTTACCCTGCCGGATCTTTCGAAATTACCTCTCAGTTTGGCGACCAAGACAGTAACGATCTCGGCTCTACGGTTTTGGTCCCTACAAAAAGTATAATATTAGAAGGCCCGTGTTTTACTCAAATTACTTTTTGGTCCAGTACCGTGGACGCACAGCACAACACCACTACTTTAGGAAATGTGAAATATGAAATCGAGATAACCAAAATATGAGCGATAAAGAAAAATCTAAAGGTCTCGGCGATACCGTAAAAAAGGTAACTGAAGCCCTTAAAATAAAGCAATGTTCAGCGTGTAAACGCAGACAGGAAAAGCTCAACCGATTGTTTCCGTACAAACAAAAGCGTACAACTAAAGAGTGAGGTTTTTCCGGATACCATCCTTCACCGGGATCGAGTCGCATCGCGATGACGCCGATCGCGGGTCTCTTCGTTCAATCGAAGGTTGCTTGCCACATGGGCCGGGTGGCGTGCGCTCTGCTCCCGTGTGGGAAGAGGTAGGTGAGGTCGATATGTATTCTGAGACAGAGTATAATATGGTCTCAGCCGCTGATGACGGGAATGGAAACTCTCTATTGTTCGTATCCCGCCTTGGGCAGGTCACAGACATTGCCATACTATCATCAGAAAATACAGAAGTCGGACCTTTTGGTGCTAACTATCTCGTTTCTGACTCTATTGTTCACAACCAGAAAACCGGAGCCATCTCCCCAATAGGTGACCGGAAATTTGCGGTAGGTGACGGCACCGCTGAAGCTGTCTATGTAGGAAAAGGCCCTCCAGGTGGATCCGCTTCAGTTTTTCCTGATGAAGTGCTTTACCGCCAAGAATGGTCGCGATTCCCTAACTGTAAGCACTATGTGCAAGGACCTAACAAAACAATTTACGCTGCGGGTAACCCAGAAAAACCTTTAACTGTATACATTTCAGAACCCGCTGGATCGACTAACCCCAATGTAGACTCTCCTTACTCTACTGAACTTACACCTCCGGCAAACAAGCCAGGAAAGTTAAGCACGGTTGATATTTTGGCCAGTAAAGCAAGCAAGATTACTGCACTAACATCTAATGGGAATCAGGTAATTGTCCACACCGATAAAGGTTGCCATGTTCTATACGCCCCCTCTGCTGATCAGGCGAATACCGGATACCGAGTGGAGCAAGCCCCGTCTTCTGTTTTTTCCGCGGCTGTATCATCTCGAACAGCAATCTCAGATAACGGGTCTATGATCTTTTGGCTCGGTCACGACGGTCAAATATATAAGGACGAGTCCGCTAGTCGAGGGTCGGAGGACGCTAAAAAATTCACCGACCCTGAACAAGCAAACTGGAAGTCTAAAGGTGTATGGGAGAAGTCGCACCCTAAAGACTTGTCGGACTCTTTTTCATTTTATGACCCGCAATCTGGTTATTACTGGGTCTTTATAAAATCACTAGCTTCTCTCGATCACGCAGGATCTCTAAGCCCTAACCGACCCACTATGCTAGAAGCTTTACCGGCCGCCCCGAGCATTCCCGGGAATTTACAGGCTTCTATAGTAGCACCGTCGGAGCCTTTAACTTTAGCAGCTTTACCTCAAGCTCCAGCTCAACCCGGAGATCTTCAGTCGCTAGTACAAGCACCTAGCTCCCCCACAGATTTTGTAGCTTTGCCAACCAATGCACCGGCAACGCCAACTGATCTAGTCGCATCACTCAACCCACCACTTATCGGACCGGGATCGTTAGTCGCTAGCCTAATGCCTCCAGTTGCAGGTCCTACCAGTCTAAATACCTTACAATTGAACGCACCCACAGCGGGACCCTCAAGTTTGTCTAGTACTTTGCTGGCTCCGGCTGCAGGGCCAGTTGGTTTAAATGCTGGTTTTGCCGCTCCAGCAGCCGGCCCAACAGGTTTAACCGCATCTAATGACTTTTTGTGGACGCAGTCTGATGCTTTTAGTGAGAGAAACTCTCTTTTAGCACTTAATACTACGTTCAATGCCGGCGGAACTATTCTTAACGCCACGGAATACACATGCGGCCTTAGTATTGCCAACACAGTACCAGCTACTACCCGTGTAGGTTTAGCTAATACTGGGGACGGAACCGCGACCAACCCAGATATGACTGCGTGGTACCCAGGTTCTATTAGGTCCGATAGAGCTGTGGCTTTTAATGACGGATTGGGTCGAGACAAGCAAGCTGTGTGGACCGGCTTTAATTATATAGGAACGCGAAATTTAGACGACTTTGACCCGAGCCTACTTCAGTGGAACGCTACTAATGGATCACAACATGCCTGGTCTTTTGATAAGGCGCGGGGTTTTGGGAGTACTGCTTCAGGTAGAACTTTTTTTCTAGTATATAACCCTACAGACGGGCGTTACTGCGTGCTTTCTGCGGAATGGCGCGATGTTGTCAACGGTGAGGCAGTAAATAATGGCGCTTACTCGTCGTTCCGAATTCTGGATAAACTAAACCACTTTAATAATGCGATGGACGCTGACAACCCTTACGGTTCCTACACCACACTAGACTTCAACCGGTACAGTGTTTATGTCGGCAACGGAGCGGTGGATAACACAATGGCACAGCAAGCCCAAAGCTTCCCCTTTAATTTGAAATACACTATCCCAAACAGCACAATCCAGGGTGTGGAAGTCCGGGGGTTTGATAATACGGTTCTATCTACTTTCTAAAAAATCAACCGATTGAAAAAATATTAATTTAAAACCAAAATACTGATATGGCATCGATTACTTTAACCTGGACAGCTTCGGATACTGCAACTGGCGGAACACCAACGCATTACGATATTTACCGTGTTCTTGGCGACGCGACCGAGCAAGTGGTGGACGATTCATCTACGGGAGCGTCTAATAAAATAGCTGATGTCGCAGGCACTATTTTAACTTATGACGACGCCACCGTAGTCGCAGGTTCATCCTATTCATACACGGTGATCGCGAGAAACGCTGGCGGAAGCAGCGCGCCTGCCGACAACATAACCGCTAAGAATATTTTAGCGTAACCCTGATGGGACTCACGACTCCAGCCGGGTTTGGAGCCTATGCTTTTAATGAGCGTACAAAATCCTTAGCCGGCCCGATTGCGAACGAAGACATTACCGCAGTCGCTAATCGGGAAAACTCGTCTGAAATTTACTGCGTAACCGCAGACCGGAAAATAAAAAAAACCGACCTTCTTGATTTAAACGACGCATCATTTCCTGAATTTATTGATCCTTTTACAGATCTGGTGACACCTATTACTGAAGGTGTTATTGCCTCAGAATCAGGCCAAGGGTTTCACTACCGAGGGCTTTTTAGACCCGCCCCGTTTGAGGACGAGAGTACAGCCAACACGGCGATCAGCGACCCACTTTATTTCCCCGACTCTTACCTAGCGATTACAGAAACCCACTGGATGCATTTAGGTGATGAGCACAACGAAAAACAGGTTCATCGGGTAGACCTCGCGTTCCACAAAAACTCATGTGGGCACCTTTGGCTTTATGTAAAAAATGAAGCCGGTAAGATATCCGGGCAATATAAAGGCATGCTAAAAGAGCACATGAAGGTCTTTACCAACATCCGAGGACGCCGGTTTAAGATTCAAATGCTTATAGCGACCCATAAAAACTTCCCGTGGGCTCTACGGGAAATGACCGTAGGGCACCTGTACGGAAAAAGTTTTTAGGCAACCGGTAGAGTTTTACTTTCGTATACCTTAATATACAAAACATGGATGACGAAAAAGAGCAGGAAAATAAAACTACTATATTAATCGACGAGGTTGAGCATGTTTACGAAGACATGACCGATGAGCAGAAAGTGATCATCGAACACATTACCGATCTTGGCCACAAGTCTAGAAAAGCTCAGTTAGAGCTAGACCAGTTAAATGTGGCCAAAAACGGCTTTGTCTCTATGCTTAAAGAATCGCTCGCTACGCAACCTGAAGAGTCCACAGACTCTTAATATCTTCGTCGATTATAGCGTCAGCGTAGCTGTCGTTTGTCGTACTAGCGTCAGCATGCCTTAAGAATTTCTGGGAGATGTAAATTCCTTCGGTGCTTGCTATATAGCTTCCGAACAATTTTCTTAACTCATGCAGAGGGTTCGCACGCTCCCATCCGATCGCACGAAGCTGATCCAGGCATTTTTTAAACGCTGTGTTTCCTTTGTCCATTCGATGAGACATTAAATAATCATCGCCCGACGCTTTATTAATTATAGCTTTAGCTATTGAGCTTGAGCCCATGGTAAAACCCTCATGACCTCCCTTAGGTTTAAAGGAATTTTCGGACACTATATTAACACGCGCGCGAGAATCTCCCGCCCCAAGATCAAACCAATCCGCTCTAGCGTGATAAATCTCATTCCGGCGAAGACCGAAATAAAGGGCTAGGCCGATGAGCGTGTGAGTATCACCCTCGGTCTTTGGCCAAAGGTCGAAGGTCTTAAGTATTAGGTCAGTAGGCGGAAGTCGGTATTGTTTCTTTAAACCTCTAAAGAATTCCTGCTTTTTAATAGAGTCTACAAAATCCATATTATAATCCTCGAACATAGAAATTCGGGTGAATACTGCTTTCATAGACCTAATGATGGAATTTATAGTCCTCTTCTTAGACGCGATTAAGCCCTGATCTGCTATACCGCTAAGGGATTTAAGCTTAAAATCTCGGAACATATTATCGTTAATACACCCTAGATCAAAGTCATCAACCTCTTGCTCTCCGGTTACCACCCGGGCAAACCGCTTCAACCCGTCTGTATAAACCCGAACTGAGCTTTGACTAAGCCCAGAAGAAACTCGGTTATCTTGTAAAACCTTAACTACCTGCGAAAGGGTAGGGGTCGGGTCTTTAGACATGGCGAACTTTTTCTTATTATACATCTCCAGAACTTCTTGATAAGGATTAAGAATTAGATGAGCTCGAATTTGATCGGCTAGCGCTAATGCTTTTTTCTTTTCGGTTCCGAGAGGCCAATAATTTTGAACTCCTCCGAATTGACTTTTATATGTCCAGCTCCCTTTTTCCGTCCTCCGGAAAATCCGCGTACCCGACCGGGAACGCGCGACTGAATTGTGACTGCTTATGGTGTGTGGCATACCATTATATATATTGTGTTTTTTCATTCTGTCCAGTAATCATGCGGGTTTTCATTATATACAGGGTGCCTGTTAAAAATTTAGGATCTGGTATCCCATGGATGTGAGGGTTCGACCCCCTCCTCGGGCATTCCTTTGATTATCAACGATTTGACACTTCTGTGTTATTTTGTTATACATAGTGATAACGCAGAATGTGACTGAATTGCAACTGCTTAATTTATATTAGGGATATGAAAGATTGGTTGGAGAAACAAAAATTGCAGGAAAACGATGTGCTTGATTCCGTAGGAATTCAGGCAAGACAGATAGCGGAGGATCTAATTCCACAGATTAGATTATGCGCTTTAGAGAACGAAAATGTCTCAGACATTTTGATCAAGGTGCATTTCGAATTCGACAGCGAAAAGACTGAGATATGGTCCGAGGGCGCGGTTAATTTCCCCCCAAAACAGAGCACATCAGAACTTCACGCCATTACCTATGTCGAAAAGCAAGACCTCGAAGGTTCTTGATAAACTAGGTCTCACCAAGGAAGAAGTCCGTGCGGCTTTTTCTGTGGAGAAACCGGCATCTGAAAATAAACCTAAAAAAGGTTATCTTTTTCGCGCGGACCAGGCTCGTATGAGTAAACGCATGAAGCGTTGGAATAATATGATTTTTGCCCGGTTTATGGGAGGCACGCACCCAAAGGATATAGCTGATGCAATTGGCGTAACCGAAGAATCTGTTCGTGTTCGGTTACGCCGGGCTAAATTCTTTTCGAATTAGATAAGATCCCAGGCTTCTCTATACTTCTCGAATTTAGCAGTCGATTCGGGGTTATCGGGGTAAAACCACAACGAAACTTTCCCGTCTAAAGCTTTGCACGGGATTATATACCAAGTGTCAGCATTTTTTAAGTAAACCGCTAAGATATCGACTTCGCGGCAGTCGATTGGCTTTTTCGAGCTGTGACCTGTTCCGGCTATTATTTTATAACGTCCGAAACCTTTGCTGTCCTCCTGATTTTTCGTCGTTCCTTTAACCTGCACTCTTTTAAGACTCCCTTCTGAACTAAGAATGCAGTCAACCGGGAGATTATCACCCGCCGGAATGTAAAGCCCGTGACCGAGCTCTAATGCTTTCGTAAAAAACTGGTACTCCCACAGAGTACCTAATGATTTATTACTCTTCATTTACCCCCTAATATTACCCAACTAGCTCTTTTTTGACTCCGAGAAACCCACGAAAAACCTTTAGACAACATGTGACTCATGCCCCAACCTAGTTTCTTAGGGCTTAGCTCTTTTAAAAGAATACGGTTAAGCTCGTTAGCCGACAAAACAACCATGAGCTCAGAGCAGGTGCCCTCCCAACTATCATCTTTTAATGTACGCCGGAACATAGAAAGGAGCTCGATGATGTGCGAATACCGACTATCTGCTTTTGCCTGAGACTCTAAGTCAGGGTTCACATAAGCTTTAACCCCAAACCTCACCTCCCGAAGCTCTTCAGGAATGTCGTAATCCAAAAGCCATCGGGCGAAGGTCGGGAGCTCTTTTTGAACAGTACCCTTAGTCTCCCATTTAAAATTAAACCCGTCGTTACATTTAAATAGCATGAGTTTATCTTTGATACTCATGTCTAGATCGGGAAGCAGTCGCATCGAAACCGGGTCATCATTAAGTGTGATGCTTATCCTCCCCCGCCAATAAGCTCTACCGGCTTTAAGAAACTTCCCTTTTATTAAAAATGTGTCGTTGGCAATATGCTCCTTCAGCCTGGCCGTGAAAGCGGTGTGCATAGATGTGCTCGCTGTTGGGGCCTCATCGTCCACTAGCCAAGCACCGAACTCGAAAAGGTGATCGGTCCAATCATCTTTACCGGTCAAATAATCCGAGGCCTTGATTCCACCACCGAATAAACCACCTAAAATCACACTGTTATACAGAGTCTTCCCGCAATTAGGAGGACCTACGAGAAAATGCGCATGCCCCCGTTTTGGCTGACCGGCGTATGCATTTTTGTAGGCATAGGCCAGCCAAGTCAGTTCGTGTTTCAGTTGTTCGTCTCCCAGCATGTGAGTCATCCATGCGGCAATGGTGGGAAAGCCATCCCCCCATTCGCCTGATGAATCAGCAGGAGAAAGTGGTCTAACCCGTGCAGTGTTAAAATACGTGTTATTCTCATGTTTAACGATTCGACTTTTCGTGAAACAAAAAGGGACGCCTGCCTCCACCCGCTTGCTGATGTTAATCATATGTAACGCTCTTCGAGCCTCGCTTACATTTTCGCTTCTGCCGGGTCGGGAGGTTAAATCATGCCGGCATTGAAGGTCGAGAAGGGTATCATCCTTGGAGTTTACTAAAAATCCACCGGTCTCATCCTCAATGAAATAATTCTTCCCGTCGGTCCAATAATTCTTAATAGCTTCACCTATTCGACCGACTTCATATTGTCGGACAAATCCCGGGCTTAATATTTCGGCCCATGTATAGAAACCTTTGGGCATGTTAAATACCTGCATGCCGGCTTCGCGAACAATAGCGGAATTTACTGTCTTATGATGCCCACCTGGATCCCAATAAGTCGGTCCACGGCTTCCCTCCACAAATTCACCGGGCCATTCATGATTCGGCCATACTTTTTTAACCTCTTCAAATACAACATCAAGGGGGATGATCGGCCCTTGGCCTGTAAAATCTGAGCTTTTCGATTCCTCGTACTGCCAGTACTGAAGCAAACTCTCAGAAATTCTAGCTTTAGGGACGACCGGACGCCACCCGTCTCCGTGCAGAAGGTAGTGCTGCTTCTCAAAATTCCCCATGTCGAAACCACGGGCGATCGCATCACGACCGTCCAGCTTCATTTCTTTAGATAACCTCTTTAAGAATCGAGCATTGCTCTTTGGCCCGTGCATAAAAATAGGGCTCTCGAAAAACCAAACGGCGTGAATGCCACCACTAAAACTTCGGCTGATGTAATTGACCGGGTATTCGTGATCAATTAAGCGGCGAACAATGTCCTCAAACTCATCGTCGTTAAATGTCGCGTCCCAATCCACGCACACGCCATGCAGAAATCTGACAGGGTTCTGTGAGCTAACTCTTTGGTGGGGGTCAACTCCTTCGGCTGTGCTGTGCGCGCCATATCTTGTGCTCGGTCTCGCCGCCCACTGCTTATACTCGTTCGAGCTGCGAAATTCCGGAAGCTCATAAGAGAGCTCCCACGGTTTGGTTTTAGTTACCTGACTAGCTGACAGGTTCGGTATCGTAAATAGTTCCATAATAAATTAAATCTTCTAATGTTTTAATAGCTGTGTGCTCCAGATCGGTCACATAACATGATGAATTTCGCAGCTCGCAATCAATCTGCTCAGAATCCAAACCTGACTCGGACACATGTTTGTCTTTTGCCGCGGCCTCTTCCTGTGCTGGACGATAAACGCGAACTATTTTTCCACCTCTCGCATGAATCATGGCCGCCTCATTCGGGAATCGCACATCATCGATTACATAATTTTTACCATCCTCTATACGCTTCTCTAAAGCCCTGACCCATATATTCTGCGAGACGAGCTCACGCCCAAACTCAGTCCCCAAAATTTGCATGAGCTCTCGTGGGCTTTTTCCATACTCATCAAGAGGTATTTCTTTAATCGTGGGATCATTCAGTTCCGCATCCCCCAGACCAAGAACCCTAAGCATGTCCTTGATCGGGGAAGCGAAACTTAAGATTTCGTAACCCAGACGATCTCTAAAAATATTAGCGACTGATGATTTCCCACATCCTTTTCTTCCGGTTAATCCTATAATCATTTCGTATACTCCTTTGATATTATTGCCTCTGAAGCCAACGGAACGCGGTCCATCCACTCAGGCGGTTGGCTCATTATTTTCTGAATGGCTGATTTTGACTCTTCCGCATAAGCCTCATCCACTTCCACGACAACCTCGTCATGAACATGGAGCACTACATCAAAACCCGCATGATCCAAGTTTGTAAGAATTCTTCCGAATGCATCACGAGCCAATGCCTGTACCTTATTTTGAAATAGGTTGGCCCCGTACATTTTTACCCTGCGTATAGAACCTTTCTGAGTTGCGCATGTTACGCCGTCAGGCTCATGTCGGCAGCGATAATATTTTAACTCTCTTCCCGACTCAATCGGTACATTGAAATCCGCTCCTTCTCCAGCGGCTGACTTTAATTGACGGTCGAGATCTTTCCATTGGCCCACAATCCTTTGGTTTTTATCGCGGAAATCTTGAACCTGGATGAAGGCGTTGACCCATTGCCGACGGTCTTCGGTCGAAAGATTTGGGTACATAGCACCTTTTGCGGGCTGATAACTGTTCGCGAATTTCTGAAACCTTATCTCATCCTCGCGGCTGAAATCATTATCGAGAATTTGTTGTTGGCCATAAAGTTTTACAGTCTCCGCAAATTTAAACCAACCACTCCCGTATCCAAGCTGCAGAACACGGACTTTAGCGAGAAGGTAAAGCTCCGGGTCTTCATCCTTTAATTTACCTCCGGTCCAGCCCATGGTCTGCCGAGCGTGGGCCTCATACGGGCTCATCCCTTTTCGAATCAAATCTAGAAAGTCGAAATCTCCCGATGCAAAAGCAGTAAGCCGAGGCTCGATCTGCGAAAGGTCAGAAATTATTAAGGTTTTACCTTCACCGGCGGATACCATGTTTCGAATATTAACGCCGTATTTTGTGTCCCTCGGCATATTCTGAACATTAAACCCCGCGTCTCCACTCCATCTCCCGGTAGCATCTGCACCGAAATATTTAAGGTTATAAGACATCCGATCTTCTGTGGTCAGCCTGTCCTTTATAGAGCGTAACCGCTGCAGATGCATATTAATACGATTATGATTTTGCATGGCGGCGACAAAGGTAAGCTTGTCACCGTGCTCCTTTATCCATTCCGCTAGAGCAGGAGAGTCCTTAGCGAGACTTTTAGGCGGTTCAACCCCTGCCTTTCTACACTCAATCGCCATCGCTTTTTTCGAATAAACTACATACTCCTTTTTCGTATCGGGATCCACCTCCCCATACCACGGCAACGCTTTCTTTGCCTCGAAAAGGTGCTTTTCTAATTTGTCTATACCGTCAGCCAAAGCCCGTTGGTCGATGGGCAAGCCGCGATAGGCCATGGCTCGGGTCATTTCTGAAAGTCTACGCTCGTGCTCGGGCCACTTAGCCCAAAACTTTTCCCATATTTGATATGTATACTTAGAGTCATCGAGGGCGTACTGAAGGACCGCTTTGCTTTCGTCCATAGCAATCATGTCAGCCCATGTTTTCCCTTTCATGTTTGTTCGGACTCCTTTATCCATCTCAACCCCAAGAATCTCTTTAGCTGAACCTTTTAAATTTCTCTGGAACTGAAAATAGACGCACATGTCTGCAGTGCATATCCATTTAACTTTTATGTCGGGAATAATCCCAAGCTCCTGGCATCGCTCAAAGCATCGTTGGTCGAAGGATGCGTTATGTGCGATGAAGGTATACCCATCTAACTTTTCCCAATCTTTAAAATCCTCCGTTCTGCCGACATAAGCTAAATCCGGGCTCCACAAGGAGACAAGATATGCGTCGAATTCCGGATGGTGTACATACTGATATGTACTGCTGCCCGCTATCGAATAATCTTTCGAATAGTAGGTCTCAAAATCTAGCGCCAATACTTTATTCATTAATATTTGTGGTGTGTGGTTGTAAAATTTATGCGGCGGTCTGAGTGGGCACCGAGGAGAAAAAACAAAACTCGGCACCCACTCTCACACCACATGAACTAATCTAATATGATCAGCAGAAATCCTTTAGCCATTCGATGAACTTAGGATCATTTTTTGACCCTCTTCGAATCTTAGGAACATGAACGGACTTTCCTCCGAAGGTTGCTTTCTCTGTATTTAAAAGAAAGCTTCCGGTATTTATCCCGTCGCGATAATACATCCGGGCGGCTGTAAAAATCGGTACCGCAGCACGCTTGTATGCAGTTCCTTTTATTCTCCAGAGTGCAAATGCGTAATTGTTTCCTTCGTACTCAAAAGGAAACACATCCGGATCATCGCCTTTAATGCAGATCAAAGCATCCGCGATAGGTAACCAATTAGGTTTCTCACCATTCGGACCCCACTCAAAGCTTCCGCCGATTTCAACGGCTTCGGTCTTTGATACAATTCGTGGAATCTCACCGGAGTCCCAATCCACATTCTCCTCAAACTGTTTGCCGATACGGCACACGGTGAACTCCACTGGAGTCGGGCCGTCAGATATTAGAGACTCGCCGTCTAAAACGATCTCCCCCTTTTTATAGTTTTCGGAAAGGTTTCCCATTCCTTGAACGATCTGCAATCTCGGGAATGATATGTCGGATGCGTCCAAATCACCTGTAATACCCGCGCCGGTTGGTCCCGCCAGAGCACCGGTTGGTGATCCCTCTATGATGTCGCCGGATGCTTCCGCTTCCGCTGTCTTTTCACTTACTTTTTCACTTAATGCTGTCTTTGCCATTTTTATTTTCCTATTTTGTATTGTTGTATTTTGTATTGTTGTTTATCATTTGTCGAATAGTGTTATACACTAAGGACAAATTAAAGATTTCGGGATTTCCTTAAATACGGGCTGCGGTCACGCTCCTCTTCAGGAGGTAATACTTCAGCCTCTTCCAGGCTAAGCTCAATAACAGCCCGAGCATTTTTCTTCTCTCCACGCTCAAGTTTCTCAGCGTACTTTTTCGCTAGTGCTGATACGCTAACTTTACAAGCACCCATAAAATCATCGGGGCTCATGATATGTGACACGGCGTCAAACGCTTCCTGTGCATCCTCAATCCCCATGCTCGCGTTTCTGTAATGCAGATCATAACCTGGAATCTCTACACCTTCTTCAACCGCAAGCTTTAATGCCTGCTCCTTTGCAGCCGCCTGCCATTTGTCAACAACCTGCGCCACATTTAACATCTTGGACAATACCATTGGATCATCTACTTTTTCCGGGCTGTAATTGCCCCACAAGCTCATCTCAAAGTCTTCAACGCTGGCACTGTACTTCTTGGCTAACGGAAGCATTTTGTCTGAAAGGGCAGGGCAGGAAAGCTTGTGCTTACAGTACCTACACCCCTCGGTATTAGGTATCGCTTCTGCGTTCTCAAGCTCTGCCTTTTCTACTATCATGTTTATACGCAACCGGATATCTTCCATGTCTGCGCGAGTGTAATCATGAGTTAATACCTCATCACGCCGGGGTATTAGAAAGTGAACCGTGGCCGTCTGTAGCTCCGGGAATTTATCCATAACCCCCAAAAGATACGCCTGGCCCTGTATGTTCATGTCAGCATCATCGATCTCTCCGATGCCGAATTTAAAATCCACGAGATCAACATGATCTCCCTTAATTATAACTCTATCAACTGTTCCAAATATCGTAGTGCTCATGCAAAATCCTTTGTAAATTTTTATCCATTTTGAACATGTAGATTGGAATGTTCCCATTCAATGTTTCCACATGAACCATGCCATCGATCATTATTATCGAGACCCCTTCAACCGGCTCGCTGAAATCCAAAAGCCTTAGCTTATTGTCCGCCATGCCGAATACTGACCCGTAATTCTTTATGGATATCATCTGCTACATCCTCCAAAGGTTTAATATAATCCAAGCATGATATAACCAGACGAAGCTGTTCTTCGTTTAACCCGTCCAGGTTCCCTGTCTCAGCGGCTGTGTGAAGCATGGTGCCTTCCTCCGCGTAAATATTAGTCTCGTTGCTGGACCGGTACGATGGGCAGATCTCCACATATTTTAATGTGCTCGGCCCGAGCTCGTGATGTTCTTCCGGGCTACTCATCGTAATTATCAAATTCAGATGTTTTCGGTTTCTCATCAGTTTGGCTAAACGCTTCGCTGATACCCCAATCATCAGGCAGCATGTGCTGATCCGCATTGACCGGGTGAAAACCCGCAGAAACAACCAAGCCCTTCAACGCAATCATTATACGATCAAGGCTTGAGTCTTCCGGTATGGAGGCACTCACCTCATTGCCGTATTGCTTAATACTAATTTCCATCATCTCCCTCGGCATCCGTACCATCTTTTTTATCCTCCTCGTCTAATTTTTTTATGTAATTATTTAAACCCTCACGGATCGCGATATTTACAAAGTCCTCGTCTGTCGCAATATCCCGGCCCCAATCCGTCAGCATTTTAAAAGTGTCATCCTCCATCGCCAAATCCAACTCGGAGTACACCACATCCCGAAACTCTAAGAGTTTAATTATCGGTAGATCCATCGTCGATCGCTCTCGCTAACAGGATTAACATTTTGTGGACATTCGCGATCTCCGCCTGCAAGGCATGAATCTGAAACTCTTGGAAAGCGAAGTAAGTAACCAAAGAATCACGGTCTTTTGTATCCTCTTCGTGCTTTAACATTTCTACTACTCGCTCACGAATCTCTTCGAGCTGAGCAGACGCTTCCTCGGGCAAATCGTCCAAGGTATCTAGGGTTTGAAACTTCTCCCTGCTTAATTCAGGGTCGGGCTCATAATCTGGATTGAATCTCATATTTATTCAGTTTTAGGTGGTGTGTGGTTTGTAATAAAGTGTTATACTAATGTATAACAAAAATCAATTATAAAAAAGGTCTCATATGTAAAGTTTCCTCAGAAGGCGCTTTTTTACAAGCTTTCCGGTCATAAGTTTTTTTCATTAGCCGACGGACCAAGGTCAAGGGTCGGAGGATTATAGCTATTATTTTTGTTTTCATATTAAATGGAGCTCCCAATCAGATTCGAACTGATGACCCCTTCCTTACCATGGAAGTGCTCTACCTACTGAGCTATGGGAGCGAATAAAATGGTGGAGCCGGACGGGATCGAACCGACGACCTCCTGAATGCAAATCAGGCGCTCTTCCAACTGAGCTACGGCCCCGTGAATTTTCATGTAACATTTTGCTACAAGATCGGATTCATCTCATCGTCATTGATGAGATCTAAATTGTTGAGTTTCTGCCTCACCGCCCGGCACACACGCATCTCAACGGTGTCATTAGCGAACACTATTTTCTGAACGGCATGGCTCTTAGCACCAGCCCGATGAATACGACCAAGAACCTGACGCAAATCTACCGCACTAAAGCTAGGGCTTACCAATGATACCCGAGCATAATTACCGGTCTCATCATGCAGGCTAATCCCGGTACCCCCCGCCTGTGTCATGCACAGACAGATACGGGTCTTGCCCTCCTGGAACTTTCGAATCTCTAAGGTTCGCTCATAATCATCCTGGCCGCCGTGGATTAAACTAATCTCATGCTCGCCGGCCAAGCGCCGAAGCAAAGCCTCCATGGTATCCCGAAAATTTACAAAGATCGCCACAGCATTCCCCTCCTCCAATGCATCGCGAGACAAGGACTCAAACAAAGGAACCTTTAAAAGCTCAACCTCCTGCCGTGCACGAAGCTGTAATATTAAAGGGCTGTCCAACTCATCGCCCTCACGCTTCTCGTCCAATGCCTCAAGGTCAGCCTTTAAATCTGAATACGCCAGCTCAATAGCAGCACGGCTCTCAATATCATAACCGTCAGCCGATATTATAGAGTCGGGGAACGAGCCGGGAGGCAGGTCTCTAACCCGAATCCTGCTCCCCCGTCCCTGCTTGTAGATGTGATCGTGAATCCTCTTTAAGGCCGCTTTCGTTCCCATGAATTTTAGCCCGCCAAAGGTTCCCCTTTTACACCCGTTCTTAATGCACCAATTCCACCAACCCCGATCATTATGAAAATCAAGCACATATCCCATGGCTCTCATCTCGACGGGGTTAGTACAGCTAGTTGCCCCAAGCATTAAAATTTTAAAACCTCCCCGCTTAGCCGCTATCATCATCTTTGCGTTCTCACTCTTCGCCCCTTTGCATCGATGATCCTCGTCGAATATTATAAGAACACTCTTCGAGTTTATTCGGAATTCACTCTTCTGATAAAAATCAGTGTTACCACGACGGAGCTTTTCATAATTCCATGCGTGCACATTTTTATACCCGAAGCGTTTTATCCACTCCTTCCATGATGGGACGACAGCCTTTGGACAAACGACGAAGGGCGTAAGCCCAAGGGCTTTGGCGACTGCTATCGATACAACCGTTTTGCCCGTGCCGGTGTCACTCCCGTCCTTCGCGTACCCATTCTGCACAAGCGAATCAATCAGATGAGCAGCATGATCTTTCTGCCACTCAAATAATTCCGGAGGACCGCTATCCTGGGAAGTAAACTGTGTCTCCATCTCCGCCACCATCATCAAAAATACTAAGCCAATCCTGCTGGTTTAGATTCTCCCGCTTACTCATTATATCCAGAAGCCGCCAAAGCTTCCTGAGACTATGCTCCTCAATCTGACGAACACGCTCACGGCTAACACCCATGACGCGCCCAATCTCCTCTAGCGTATACTGCCGACCTAAATCAGGATTATAAGTTTCACCATCCAGCTCAAGCTCGCCGCGCATGAAAGCACGCAGCCTTTCATCCGCTGTACTCCGCTCAATCAATGTATTCTTAAAGCTGGAGCCTTCCGCCAAGGGCGATGCTTTCGATGGCTTCTTGGAACCGTCTAAGCTCTCTAATTTCGGCTTTCGCAACTTCAAGCCTTTCGTCGTACCTTTGCGTTTCGATCTGCCGGATTTCTTCGACGCTGTACTCGCGAGTACTGAATCGACTGCCGCATGATACGCACTCTCGTCTTCGGTATTTATATGACTGCACATCGGTAGTCTCCTTCGTTCGAGTTTTTTCTCCGCACTTCTTGCATTTCATACATTCTCCAACTTTCGTTTGATAAATTTAATATCCGCTTCCTCGGAAGATAATAAGCAGGTCTCCTCATCGACATAGACAACCGGCTTCCTGATCGCACCCGATTCGAATTCTTTGAGCTGGGCCTCAAGGGCAGCAATCCTTTCAAGGGCTCCCGACATTGCGACTTGAACTTGTTCCATCTGATTTTCCATCCTTTTAAACATTTAAATATTCCTTTCATTTACTGTTGTGCTACGGCGGTTAACTTCCGCCCGATTAATTTACAAAACTCCTCCGCCTTTTTTCTCGCATCCGCATCATCCCGCGCCTCCACGGACGCGACGAGATCGGGAGCGAATACATGATATGTTCTAATCATAATTCTTCTGATGATCGAAATCTATGCACGGCTCGCACTGAGGATCCCCGGGCGATACCGTTACCGCCATCTCACGAAAAATATCAGGCATGGCACTCGGCCCACGCTCAGCTAATTCATCAAGCCAGCGCTCCAACTTGGCGGATAATAAATCATACCCGCGATCGGTCTTCTCGAATTGCTCGCTCATCATAGCCGGCCCTCCAGAAAATCAGCGCGGCTATTAATCCGGCCAATCAGGCCCCGCAGGACCCGCAGCGTTTTTTCTAACGAGGCGACACGCGCCTCAAGATCTTCGATTGTACATTTTCTCATATTTGTGGTGTGTGGTTGATTTTTTTTTAACGCCGACTGTAACCAGCGATTAAAAGTTAATGAATCCAACGAATCACAATGTTATACAATCGTCAAACTTTTTCTAAAAAAAGTTTTTACATACCCTTCTCCCGGGCAAGCGCCTCAATCAAGGCGCCCCTAATTCCAGCCGATAACAGATCAATGTTACCAAAAACCTCAGACCCATATTTTACCAACTCACCGGTCAAATGCTCAGGCACATTCAGCTCCAGATGATACGGACGCGCCGCACCCTCATCATGCTCAACCTTTACAACCTCAAGGCTGCCAAGGATCTCGTTACCATCACCATCGAACTTTGCTACTTCTACTTCTGCTTCGCTATCTGTCATAATTTAAAAATACATACACCGGGGTATCCTCGCCCATATAAGCCCCGTCTATATTAAACCAAAAAAACTCCTCCGCATCCTCCCGGCTCATATCATCACGCTCAACCATGACCGATATCATAGCATCGGCATCATAAATCGCCCGCTCCTTACTGTCCTTGCCTATAAGGCAACTATCAAAACCATCCGCTGTTAACATAATCTACTGATCCCCCCTTATAAATATATCCAATAAAATCATCCCCATCACCAATAGGGTAAATACAAACATTAAAATATCAGACCCCATGATTTAAAAAATGATGCAGCACAAGCACCGCATCCGCCGTTGCATTTGTTATCTTTAAATCAGGATACAACCGAACCGCATTATCCTTAAGCATACGCTTACGCTCCGTATAACCCATTTTAGGCTTAAGACCACTCAAACCCTTCTGCCACTTTTGAGGTTTGACCAAATGCACACGAAACTTTAATGCACGCAGACAGCCCATTATATAACCAAAATTATAACCCAACTTAAAACTAGACGCATTCGAGGTTAACGACGATACATACGCCGGCACATCCTCGACAACCGCATCGTACCCAACTGGATTTATACTATGCAAATATTCAACCAACTCATGCTCAACAGTCCAGGGCCGAAGGACGATATCCGAAGGCCCAGAGCCGGGGGCCAAATGCGCAAGGCCTCCCGCCTTACCCGGATCAAACGCTATTATTCCGCCGCTCACGCTCCCGAACCAACAAGGTTATCGATTTCCGCACAAGCTGACTTGTAGTAGTCACCTCTTCCTCCGCAATCAATCGCAAAGCATCCAAAAGCTCAGAGGAAATCCGTATATTTATCTGGGTATCTTTCTTATCAGATGTCATGCAAATGTTATACATTATTTATACAAAGATATGCAACCGGATGCCAGACTTTTATTTCAAAAACCGGGCCGCAGTAGGATCGGTCAATACGCCCGCAAAGCAAAGACGATAAAAAACCACAAAAAAAAAATAATAAAAAATTCGCATAGGGAAAACAATTGTGCAACATTGTATATACACCACACCATAATATGATTACAGATATGAAAAAAAAGAACACAGCCCCAACAAAAAAAAGAGGCCTTGAGCGAGAGCACAAAGATGTAACATGTGCTGTCAGACTACCAGAGTCTATGTACAGCAGGTTATACAAACTCGCAAAGTCAGAAGGCTCATCTCTCTCAGACATAATCCGTGAGGCTCTTGTCATCAAAATGGATGAGATGGAAGAGACCATTATGGAGCGGAAGCTTAAGAAGGCTCGATACGAGGCCGAGATGGCTAAACTGACTGCGGAGTCCTAGAGGGATTTAAGTCTTGCGAGAGGGCCCTTCCCGGCCCTGCAATGGCGTATTACAGAATAATACGTAGGGGTAACGCTGTTTTGCTGTTGGTCGAAGGGTGCTAGCCATCAGCCATCAGCCATCAGCCATCAGCCTTTGGACTCTGGTCGAAGGGCGGAAGACGAAGGGCGAGAGTCGTGTAGTTTTATTTACTCGTAAGTACCTATAAATCAAGGACTTAAAAATAACAATGCAGTTCTAAAACGTTTTATATTTTAAAACTACATCTCGTAAGTCGTTGATAATCAAGGAAATGTATCTTGCTATGTAGTTTTGTAATTATATATATATAAAAGTATATATATATATATTAGTATAGGGGCTGGGATTTACCCCCAGAAAAAACACCCCCCCGTAATACCGAACGATTATACCGAAAATAACTACCAAAACTACATTATCGCACTTAAGTTCATGTTTACCAACGACTTATGTCATGTAGTTTTGCTGTAGTTTTACTTTTAAAAGTGTAGAAACTGCACGAGTCAGGTCTGTTTTATTATATTTTTGAGCGTTTCTATCCAATTTATACCATCGGATTTGCTATACACGACCACGACGAAGCCGTTATCGTAATCTGCTAACACATGGGTGTGTGTGACTTCTTGGCTCACTTTTTCCCCTTGCGAGGAAAACTTCTATTCTTCGACTTTGAGACAACTCTGAGATTTTTCTTCCGGTTATCAGCAGTATTTCGATTTTTGTGGTCGACATCTTTGCCATCGCCTTTTCTGACTCGACCAGCTTTTGCCATCTTTGACCTGGCGGCATTTCGCTGAGCCCTCCTTTTTTTCTGGGTGGGCTTGCTGTGGTACTTTTTGTACTCACGCTTGTAGTCTCTTGGCTTAGTCACGTTAATAATTATTTGACTAACATTGTTGACTTGCAATCGTTTGTTCTACAAATCGGTACATTCAATTAACAAAAAGGGCCGAGGTTACAGCCTCAGCCCTAAGTATCTATGACAACCACACACCATATGAGGATATCAACAGATGACTCTTTCTCTACGTTCAAAGCTTTTGCTCTGTCAATCGCATTTTATAACGCATGCGATCCGCTAGCTACTATCATTAAAGCTAGTTTTTTAAGGTAAACCCGTTCCGTTTCCCCATTTCATGGGGTGTAATGAATGAATTCATTCCATGTGGAACGGGTAGGTGCAGTCTACCTAACACATTAACTAACAACCACACACCAATATGAACTACGACATACTAATACTACTCATGCCATGGGCCATCGTGCTCTACATGATCCACCTATAACCACACACCAACACCAAAACCATCATGACAACATTAGATACAAATACTGATACGCTAAACAGCATACCAAAACTTAAACAAGCAGGATTCACCGGTCCTGACGCAAGCCTCGATGTATCACTCTTCGACTACGGCTTAGCATACAAAGTAACCAATGATGAAATACTATTCATATACGGAACTCAGTATGGATTCAACGAGTACATACGCTTCGACCGCTGCACAATCAAAAGAAACATAAATATCCAAGAAGAATACGATTGGGCTGATCTACCGGCTGTTCACTCGACGATGGGATATTCCAACAATGATTGGAATGCACTGCCGCTCGAACAACAAATAACCGATCTTCTCAATTACTATGGCTACGAAAATATCTTCGGATCCAGCTATTGGGAAGGCTTCGAAATCAAACCATCATGACAACTATCAACTACAAAGGCTTCACAATTGATGCCGAGCTCGGAGAAGATCCCCGTGTAGACATCACCATAACAAAAACTGTTCGTGGTGAACGATACATCGGCTCAATCGGTGCAGCCGAACACGAAGGCTTAAGTAATCACGATTGGACTAACCAAATACAAGTACCGATCAAAGTTCTAAACAAAGCGTATGAACTCGAAACATCTCTACTAAAAAATAACCACACACCAAATAACTAACATATGACAAACGAAATCGAACAGATTGGCGTACTTACACGCTACCCATATCGAATGAGCCGACCCGGCAATGTACTCATGCAAATGCATCGTAATGACCTCGTCAATATCGAAGCAGCCATGGCAAACGAACTAAAAAAACCAACCGATAATCACACCGGTTACATACTAACTACCTATAATGAACCAGATCTCAACAGTACACTACAGTGCCACAATCGCATCTGCTACTTCTTCGCAGATTCCCAAGCATATCTATGTACAAATCTACAAACAACCAACGAACTAAACTACAGTCTCGTTGTACAAAAACCAATCTATCATCGAATACACGCCGACGACTTAGAACCATTACGCTCGGTCGATCTATTCTTAAACCTAACAAACTAATATCATGAACATAATCGAACTAATAACCACACACCAAAAATAATATGAAAACTACAAAACAACAAATCACAGCATTATTAGGCAAAATAACAGACGCAAATGAAATGTTAATAATCGCTAACCTCGCAAATAACGCCGCTAAAGAATTAGCACAAACAATCAAATATAATCTATCTATCGGACAAAAAGTAAAAATCTCAAGCGGCCCTAACAACCTAAATGAAACAGGTGAAGTAATCAAAATCAACCGTACTCGTGCTGTCTGTAAAATCGATGGTCGTACAGAAAAATACAACGTGCCATTCAGCATGCTAACTATCATCTAATACTAACCACACACCATAAAATATCATGTACTATATTAATCAATCCCAAGAAGTATCCTACGATCAACTCAAACAAGTTCCTGCAGCCCCTACATGCGACATCAATCCAAGCAAGCGTTGGAAACCAGTCCATCACCATACACTCGTTGACCTAGTCAAAGACAGTGTTCGCTCATGCGGATTCAATATCCATAGCGAAAAATACGGTATCGATAAACATCGTGACATGTTCGCCATGCTCAAGCTCGAACGCGAAGACTATGACAACGGTACATTCCGCAATGTCATCGGCATAAGAAACAGTCACAACCAACGATTCAGTGCTCAACTTGTTGGCGGATCAAATGTCATGGTCTGCGACAATCTTGCATTCTCAGGTGAATTCAACTGTCGTCGTCAACACACCACGCACATCATGCGCGACTTACCTCGTATCGTATACCAATTAACAAACGATGTAGTGTCTTCCTATAATGTACAATCTAACCGTTACGACGGTTACAAAATGACCGAACTAGACAACTCAGATGTCGCTAACATCATGAACAAAGCTACTCGTAACAACTTCGCCATCTCCGGCGGTCAGTACAACAAAGTACTAGATGAATATGAAAATCCGCAGCATGATGTATTCGAACCAGGCAACGCATGGTCACTATTCAATGCGTTTACTGAAATATACAAAAATTACAACGGTGCTGATGTTCGCAAATCAATCAACTTGCACAACATCTTCGATAATCACTGTGCCGATGCTATCGAACATCTCAATACCAGCTACAATCCTGGATACAATTACGACGGTGACCTACTCGACGACGATCTAGACCCACAAGATGTACACGCTGCTCAAACACAAAACGCACAGCCAGCACTAATATAAAAATTAGTGGACTACGGCCGTGCAGTTAAGATCCTCCGCAATCGTAAAAAATATACACCTGCAGAGATCAAAAAAGCTACACAGGTCTACAACAGCGTAAACAGAATAAGCCGCTGCCCTACATGCAATGCTTACCAGTATTCATATAGCAAAGCGCCCTGTTTCCAGTGCCTCACAATATACTCAACAAAATTAAATAAATATTATCCATGACAACAAAACTCAATTGGCAACAAGGTAATGCAAAATTACCTAAACGCATTATTCACTTCTCATTAGCATCGGGGCATTCGTGCCCTGCTGCTAAAGAGTGTCTATCCAAAGCCGATCCTACTACCGGTAAGATCACAGACGGTCCTGAAACAATCTATCGTTGCTACGCTGCAACAATGGAAGCCCGACACAGTGCAGTACGACGCAATCGTAATATTAACTTCAACATCTTACGCAAATGCTCAAGCAAGCAGATGTTCACAAAGTTACATGCAAGCTTACAACCACTGCATGACAAATACATCAAAAACCACGGCCAGCGACCTATCATCCGCGCCCATGTCGGTGGTGACTTCTTCAATAAAAGTTACTTCCTTGCGTGGATGCGCTTAGCCAAAGAGTTCAAGCCTACAAAGTTCTATGCATACACCAAACGCATCGACCTCTGGCTTCAGAACCTCGACCTGATACCTTCAAACTTCGAACTCAATGCTAGCCGTGGCGGACGGTTCGATCATTTAATTGATGAGCATAACCTCAAGTCAGCAGAAGTTATCTACTCTTATGAAGAAGCCGTAAGAAAAGGTCTCGAACTTGATCACGACGACAGTCATGCATACACCCCTGGACCATCCTTCGGTCAATTAATCCACGGCACCCAACCTGCCGGATCTGATGCAAGCAAAGCATTGCGTAACCTCAACAAACACCACGGATACACCGGCTATTCTGCTGCCAAGTCCGTATAACACATAACTACATATGAATAACAATAAAAACTATCATCAAACACGCGCTGCTAAAATTGTTGATGAGCCAAAAGTAACAGATGATGACGGCTGTCTAGACTCATGCAGTAACAATGAAGGTAAATGTCCTAACGGATATATATGCGAACTTCACGAAGACGAACGCGATGAACCAAAAATAACCAACGACTTCGATCACTGGATCACAGAACTCGAAAAAATAAAAATAAATATGACTGACTGGTTATCATATAATACAGAAAACTTCCAAGAAGAGTATCTCATCGATGAAGCACGGAAAAAAGTAAAAAGAGCTGTACAATCGATCCAAGAAAACAAAACAAAAAATGTCACAGCCTTACCCACAGCAAACTGTGTAACCGCCGTACTTGATTACATCTTATACAGCGAAATGGGTGGCACCTATGACGCCACTGACTCCTGGCATTCAACCTATCAACTATTAATGGAGCTACGCAACGACAAGATCGACCCCGACGATCTATCATATGTCTCCGATCTCAAACCTCTGCATTAATCCACACACCATCGACCTGAGCATGTCGTAACAACTGCTCATATATTAACTATAACATTAAATAATCATGAGCAATCTAATCATCGACCCAGCCATCGAACAAAAACTAATCGATCTAGCTATTGATCACATCAAAAAAGTAGAAGCCAATCCTGAAGTAAAAACTAATGGCGACAACTTCGACTATTGGGACAGTTACAAATTACCTGACGGTAACTTCATCGACTACAATATCTACTGCGGTGACGAATGGTGCGAAATCAAACAAGACTCATCAGGCGAATATGTTTATACAAATCCTAAAACATGGAGTTGGGATGTAACCTGTTACCATGTAGACCCGCCAAACAAACATAATAAATACCATCAAATAGATACCGGTATATACAAACACATATTACACTACTCAAACAATTAACCACACACCAAATGAATAACCAAATAAAACAAATACCAATAACAGAACTAATCAAAATACAAGACTTCGTAAATGAAACACCGTCATGCTCAAGTGACAGCTCATATCTAAGCGACGGAGAAATCTTAGATCATATAATGGATAAACTTAATCATCTAACAACAGATACTCCATACATTGATCAATGGGCTAATGAACGCTTCATAGACAAAACATATAACAATCAACTACACACCAAATGAATATAACAACCTTACAAATAGCTGTATCAGGCAAAGCTGAAGACTTCTATGTATTCGAAGGATGGCATGATGACGATGCTCTCAAGCCTTCCATCCAATTATGGTGTAATCAAAACGGTCTAAACTACGAAGACCATGACCAATCCTGGTATATGATGATGAACCATACAACCATTGATAAATTGATATGAAAGAAATAGCTATACCAACAAAAGACGCTTACCTTAAAGAAAGAGAATACATACGATGACGCACGAAGAATTAATCATATGGGCATCCGGTACATTCCTTACCGAACCGTTGCCTACCAACTATAACATCTGGACTGATGATCAATTCAATGAATTCATAGAAAATCACGCAACAGATGCATTCGAAAACTGGCCCGCAGCAGACATCTATGAAGCAATACAAGGTCTAGCACACGATGCAGAATACAATCTCATTCGTAAGTTAATACCGCTCAAAGCTAGTCATAGTTTTCAATGCCATTACGAAGCCTACATAGAATCCATGCTAACCGGTAAATATTCTTACGAAGACATACTTAAATACGCACACATCGCATGCCACGATCAAGCATGGCTCATGCAAGCACTAAAATCGTAACGCCTTTGTTCAGTAGTTAGTCCAATACACACGCCTCGTCAGCCTCACCCGCTGACGGGGCTTTTTTTATACCGAGTCAATGCCATCCGCTAGCATACTATCATTAAAGCCTCTCTCTTCTAAAGTTAGTTCATTTCCTCATTACATGAGGCGTATTGAATGAAATTCTTTCACTCAAACACTAACTACAAAAAATATATAAATTATGGCTAATTCACATATAGTAAGTAAAAAAGACCTCTCATCCTTCGAAGTCTTCAGCGTAGGCGAATCAAGTATCCTCTCAGTCTCCGACCTCAACGATAACTTAATTCACTACGGTATAGTCGGCGAAGCTGACACAAGTGTCAGCATCCCCGCCCACTCCATCTCGGTCAAGACCAAGAATGGAGATAAACTCAGCCGTGCTTTTGACGACAAGCTTACAAAAGCAGGCCTCGAAGAAGGTGACGAATTCATCGCCTCCTTCATTGAAAAGAGTGGCTACGCCAATCTTTCCAAAATCGCAAAAAGATAATCAACAAGTTGATCATCCCAGGGTCACAGGCTTGCGCCTGTGGCCCTTTTTTTGCTCCGAGTCAAACCGTTGACTTAAGGCCACTGCCACACAAAATTCCATCTGATGCTTCTCAGGGATCAAGGGACGCGAAATGTTCCATTTCGGCCCGCTTAATCTCCTGATCAGTAACCAGATTCGGAATCTAGTGTGTCACCGCCCCTAAGTCGTTGACTCTAGGCTACTTGCTACACCAGCCCCATCACGATGTGACTGCTTTGCAACTAACCTTGCGATTGTGACCGCTATTGACACCGGCACACAGCCTACAGTGGGGCTACCCCCCACCTCCGCCCGGGTACCACTATCACTACCACTCGCAATCGCCTATCAATCACAGA